>ERZ1026888.122-NODE-122-length-46952-cov-10.041666_pt1 | contig 46952 bp, 39 predicted proteins | sample MGYA00380174_ERZ1026888 | MGnify/ENA primary metagenome ERZ1026888 (study PRJEB33269, sample SAMEA4719810) | human gut metagenome | biome: human-associated habitat; feature: organic feature; material: feces | place: Cameroon | collected 2013-10 ...
ACGACCCCGAGATTACAAATCACGTGCTCTGGCCAACTGAGCTAAAGAGGCAAAACCTTGCAGCCGTATTGGCTTGTCGCAAGCGATGTGTCTTGAACACGGCTGCAAAGGTACGCATTATTTTTAAACCACCAAAACTTTTGGGCTTTTTTTTTAATTTTCCCTTGATTTTTCTTTAAATTTGGTCAGTTGAACCTTCATAGAGTCCACACACTGGTCGATTGCCTCCTCAAAAGTGTCGCATGTCTTCTCTACGAAAAGTTTGCTTCCAGGCACCGTAACACTAAGGCTTGCCTCCTTGTTCATGGCCGTTGCAGGCTTCACGACTTTCAGCTGTACTTCTGTGTTCTGGATATCCTCATAAGTCTTTGACAACTTCTCTACCTTCTTCTCGATGAATGCCTTCAACTGGTCTGTTGCGTCGAAGTGAATTGATTTAATCTTAATTTCCATAGTTCTTTCTCCTATATTAAAAAGGTTATCGCCGCGGATGAGCGGCTTTGTACTCTTGTTTAAGTTTCTCGAATGTGGTGTGTGTATAGATTTCCGTGGTGACCAGACTCTCATGTCCGAGCAGTTTCTGCACGCTTTCCAGTCCGGCGCCATGGTTGAGCATCGTGGTGGCGAAGGTGTGTCGGAGCACGTGGGGAGAGCGTTTCTTTGTCGTGCAGACCCGCGAGATGTTTTTCTTCACCCGGTATCTTACGGCTGCGTCATACATCCGTATGCCTTTTTTCGTCACGAACAGGGCTTTGGTATGGCGCGTTACGTTCTCGTCTCTAACCTTTATATAATAGAGAATCTCCTTTTTAAGTTCCTCGCCGAATGGGATTATGCGCTGCTTGCTGCGTTTTCCGGTCACCTTTACCTGAAGGTTTACGAAATCAACGGCATCGTCGTCGAGCGACGTCAGTTCCGAGAGGCGCATCCCCGTTTCATAGAACACCATGATTATCGTTCTGGCGCATACGTCTATGAATTTCGTCATGTCCCACATCGTTTCATCGAGCAGTTCCTGCATCTCTGAATCTTTAACGAATACCGGAAGGCGTTTGTTTTTCTTCACTCCTTCGATTATCCGTGAGGGATCTTTGTCCACGAGTCCGTGGGAGAGGGCGAACTTGAAGAACGACCTCACGGCGCTGAGTCTTCTGTTGACCGACGCCGCCACGTTGCCTTTGTCTATCATTGTCTCCATCCAACCGCGAATGATGTCTGAGTCGATGGTGTTCCACGACAGTCCTGCGTCGACATTCCTGAAATACTCTTCGAGTTCGGTCAGGTCTTTACCGTATGCGAGCATCGTTTCCTCAGAGAAATTGCGCTCGTAACGCAGATAGTCTAAAAAACGCCTTATCATCATCAATTCGTCACTTGTGGATTGTTTTCCGCTACGAAAATACTCACTTTTCTTCAATTGACAAAATTTTCCGCTTCTTTTTTAGTACAAAACTGCCTCCAGGACATTTATGCGACCCGTTGACGGAATCAATTTAACCCAAATCAACCGTTAGGGCTTGCTTGGATTTTGTTTTTAGAAGGATGGATTTTGTTTGGCTTTTAATGAGTAATAGCGGGTGTCGATATGAGTAAAAGCAGACCATATAGCTGATTCTTAGTAAAAAACAAGAATTTCCAAAAAACTGTCAGGCCATCTGGTTTTTCGCCGTAACACTCTGACAAGCAGGCAGTTGACTGTCATCCGATTGTCAGGCAATTGTCTGGATGGTTGGCTGACGAAAGGATTTGCCAGGTGTAAGGAATTCTGACGACAGGAATTGCCAGCGTTGGCAGAATCACAAAAACAGGAATATGGGTATTAAAACTTTAACTTATTGGACAGACGTCTGACTGCAATTCTGCCCAACAGGGGCAAGCTGCGTGCCCAGGATGGGTAAGCAGCGTTCTCCGGTTGGGCAAGCAGCGTGCCCATTTGAAGCCCCAACCGGTCATTATGTATAAAAAAACAAAAGATGATACATCTGCACTTGAATCAATGTGCGAATGTATCATCTTTGCAAGGGCTCCGACTTACAGTAAAGTCCCGGCACCTTAAATATTCTTTTGATTATCTACCTAAGTACACCTCCTGTTACAAAAGAATTGTTCAAAAAACTTTGTTAAAACGTCTCTCTTGAAGGAGATTATTCCTCAGCGTCTCTCAGCTGCTGAACATAGATAGCGCGCTCCATCTTGAGTCTCTTGAGTACAGATGGCTTGTCGAACTGCTGACGGGCACGGAGCTCCTTAACAACACCTGTCTTCTCAAATTTTCTCTTGAACTTCTTCAAGGCTCTCTCGATGTTCTCGCCTTCCTTAACTGGTACAATAATCATTTTTTCTTTTTTGTTTTATTTGGTTATACTTAATTAATTATCTATCAGATGCTTTGATTAGTGGCTGCAAAATTACTTCTATTTTTCAAATCTTGCAAGTTTTTACGTCAAAATATAAGAAAGTTGCATACTTTCCCATGTAAAGTTGCCAAGTTTCCCATTAAAAACCAGCAAGTTTCCCATAGAAAGCAGCCTACTTCCCGAATTCTTTCAGTTTGTCGCCGTCTATAAATACAAAGCCGCTCTTTCTTGCCACGATTACTCCATCGGCAAATCTATACACATCTATCACATCATCGTCAAGGTCTACCTTCAGCTCGATATCCTTGTCTGTAATAAAGAACCGCGTTCTCCCGTTGCTGTTTTTCATAAACGACAGGTTGTCAAGCTCAAGATATTTCGTGTAAACGTTTGATGCATTATAACTGCGTACCACTTTTCCGTCATCCTTTATTACGAAAGCACTGTCCTTGTCGTTCACGACGAGACACCCTTTCTCTTTGTCCAGGCATTCAAACCGGCTTCTTTTCTCTATGTCAAGATACGCCTGTCCCTTAATAAAATTCCGGAATTTACCATACGTCTTCTTCGGATACTCCACAGTACGGATGTCTCTCATGTCCTCCGACGGCCAGACAATAGAATTTGAGAAAAGCAAAGTCTTCAGCGTTTCGCCATTTGCCAATGTATCACGGACGGAGTTTTTGCCTTTGGAAAAGGACTGCCCCATGATTTTTCTTCCGCTCTGCGAATAAAGTTCCATATAGAACGTCTTGCTCAGATTCACTTTTTTATCGTCGTCATCAGTTCCGTAGCCGTTGCTGAAGACAGAGAGTTTCTGCGAATCCGCCTTCAACACGATATTGCCTCCCAAAGCGCCAAGTTTTGTCCTCCACTTTTCCTTCAGCATCATGTCAAAACAATAGACGTTGTGACAGTCTGCCATATATACATTCCCGTTCTCAAAACAGATATTGGAACCGAGATAGCCCAGCGACTTTCTCATTGGGTAGCACAGATAATAATAATGTGACGGTCCAAACAAAACTGTCGTAAGAAGAGAACCGATGAGACCACCCGCTAAGAAAGCAGATGCGTCTAAGCCTTCGTCGTATGCTCTGACTTTCTTCTTGTACACCTTTCCCGTTTCGAGGTTTATCTTGTACAAGTTGTCTGCAACGGCAAACAGAGTCTTGTCGTCATATAGTTGGGTATAGCATCTTTGGGCTTGCGAAGCCCATTTGTCACTTTCCCACAAAAACGAACCGTCGGAAATTCTGTACGCCAACAAATCCGGAAAGGCACCATTTTCCACGCCAAGCACAATATCCAGGGAGTCATTGACATAGACCGGAGTGGTCTGGAGGAAAGACGCCACCTCGCCTGTTTCAAGTTTTCTGAACTCCACGTAATTGCGTATTTCCTTGTCCTTCCCCACTTCAAGCTGCATCACGGAAACCATATACGGGCCATTGATTGAAAAGGAAGTGGTCTTTGGATTTATTTCCCTTATCCAAGCGGCTTGTTTCCTGTCTTTTGCCGAGTATACGCTAAGGAGTCCCACATCACCCGTTTTTCCCTTCTTCGTCGTGTCGCAGGTAATAATGGCTACATAGCTGCTGTCTTCTCCAAAGACAGCAGCCAGCGTGCCGCCGTTTCCGCCCATACGTAGTCCATAGAGTTCCTTGCCACGAGCGTCTTTGCCGTAGCTCAATATGTCTGACGGCAGACTTTTGCCGCCAGGCTTTTCGTTCTCTTCAAAGCGGCTTGCCGCCGACTGTCCACAAGTTACAATCATCATCAAGGCGACAAGCACGCTGTATTTCCGGATATTCATCATATCCTTGCGGTGTTAGTCTTCAACCATTCCTTTTCTTCGTCGTTGAGCAATGGCGAGAGCTTCTCGAATACCATCTTGTGATAGTCGTTGAGCCACTGTTTCTCTTCTGCCGTGAGCATGTCGAGATCGGCACAGCTGAGGTCTATCGGACAGAGGGTGAGCGACTCGAACTGCAGGAATTTGCCGAATTCCGTCTCAATGAAGTCTTTGACTATCAGCGTGTTCTCAATTCTCACTCCGAACTTGCCGGTGAGGTACAGTCCCGGCTCGTCGGTCACGGTCATGCCTGCCTGGAGCGGTGCCGGTTTCCATTCCATCCTTATCTGATGAGGACCTTCGTGTACATTGAGGTAGCTGCCTACGCCGTGGCCTGTGCCGTGCATATAGTTGAGTCCTTCTTTCCACATCGCCTGTCTTGCCAGTATATCAAGCTGGGTGCCGCTGGCATGGTTGGGGAACTTACACAATTCCAGTTGTATATGACCTTTTAGCACAAGGGTGTACACTTTCTTCTGCTCCTCGGTCACAGGACCGAGAGGTATGGTGCGGGTGATGTCTGTCGTGCCGTCGAGATACTGCGCCCCGCTGTCGAGCAGGAGGAAACCGCGCGGTTTCAGTTCCACATCCGTTCCAGGTGTAGCCTCGTAGTGAACGATGGCTCCATGTTCCTGATATGCAGCGATGGTATCGAACGAGACTCCCTTGAAGAGCGGCTGCTCAGCCCTGAGCGACGTGAGTTTCTTCTCCACAGTCAGCTCCGTCTGTCCGCCGGCCTCAACGGCGGGTTTCAGCCAGTGGAGGAACTTCACCATTGCCACGCCGTCGCGGAGCATGGCGCTATGGAATCCTCGGATTTCAGCCTCGTTCTTCACACACTTCAGATAAGGCACTGGCGATGCCGCCTCCACCACTTTCTTTGCGCTGACGGCAGAGAAGAGGGCATAATTCACCTGATTGGGGTCGAGCAGGATATTGTAGCCATCGAAATGACGAAGTCCCTCGACTACATTTCCATAATCCTCCACCACCACTCCGGCTGCCTTGAGAGCGTCGGCTGCAGATGGCGCAAGTTTCACCTTATTTATATATAATATAGTCTTCTCCACATCAATGAGGAGATAAGCCACTGCCACAGGATTGCAATGCACGTCGGAGCCGCGCAGGTTCAGTGTCCATGCAATGTCGTCGAGGGCGGTCACGAGCAACGCCTCCGCCCCACTCCGCTTCACTGCGGTCCTGATTCTCTGAAGTTTGCTTTCAGCAGTCTCTCCGGCATATTCCAGCGGATGCTGAACCACTGTGTTCAGGGGGATTTCCGGACGGTCTTTCCAGATGATGTCCAGAGGGTCGAAATTGGTGCGGATGGTGATTCCTCCCTGCCGGCGCAGTTCTTCGGCAAGTCCTCTCACCTCGTTGGCGGCATTCACATATCCGTCGAGCCCCACCACGGCACCGTTGATATGGGCAAGCGACATTCCGAGCCATTGCGATATGGTGGGAGTTCCTTCAACGCGCTCTTTCATCAGTTTGAACTCCGTGCCTTGCAGCTGTTCCTCAGCCGCTATGAAATATCTGGAGTCGGTCCATAGCGCAGCCTTGTCCATTGTCACCACTGCCGTTCCGGCGCTGCCGTCAAAACCGCTTATCCATTTTCTGCCTTCCCAATGGGCAGGTACGTACTCTCCGTTGTGGGGATCGGTGCTTGGAAAGATAAAGGCGTCGATGCTCTCTCTACGCATAACTTCACGCAGAGCTGCGAGCCTATCTTGAATCATTTGTGTCATAATCATAGTGTTTAATCTGATATTTGTAAAATCTGCTTTACAAAGGTATATCTTTTCATAATTAATAACAAATTATAAGACGATTATGTTGCAATTTATCGAGTTTTTTTTCCTAACTTTGCGGTGCGAATGACAAGACAACGAATATACATAAAAATAATTTTACAACTATGGAATTTTTAACTAACGAAAAACTTGTTATCGTCGGTGCAGGCGGTATGATCGGTTCTAACATGGTACAGAGCGCTTTGATGCTCGGCCTCACTCCTAACATTTGTCTTTATGATATTTATGAGCCAGGTGTTCACGGCGTATTCGACGAAATCCAGCAGTGTGCATTCCCTGGCGCTAACGTAACATATACTGTTGACCCGGCAGAGGCTTTCACTGGTGCTAAATATATCATTTCTTCAGGTGGCGCTCCTCGCAAGGACGGCATGACACGTGAGGATTTGCTGAAGGGCAACTGCAAGATCGCCGCTGAGTTCGGTGACAACATCAAGAAATATTGTCCTGATGTTAAGCACGTGGTTGTTATCTTCAACCCTGCTGACGTAACAGCCCTGACAGCACTCATCCACTCTGGTCTGAAGCCAAACCAGCTGACTTCTCTCGCTGCCCTCGACTCTACTCGTCTGCAGCAGGCTCTCGCACTGGAGTTCGGCGTTCAGCAGGACAAGGTGACCGGTGCTCACACATACGGTGGCCACGGCGAGCAGATGGCTGTATTCGCTTCTCAGGTTAAGGTTGACGGCAAGCCTCTCTCAGAGATGGGTCTCTCTGCAGAGCGTTGGGAGGAAATCAAGCACCACACAGTACAGGGTGGCTCTAACATCATCAAGCTCCGCGGCCGCAGCTCTTTCCAGAGCCCAGCTTACAATGCCGTGAAGATGATCGAGGCTGCCATGGGCGGCAAGGAGTTCACACTGCCTGCAGGATGCTACGTAAACTGCGACAAGTGCGGATTCAAGAACGTGATGATGGCTATGCCTACAACTATCGACAAGACTGGCGTTCACTTCGTTGAGCCTAAGGGAACAGAAGAGGAGATGGCTTCTCTTGCCAAGTCTTATGAGCACCTCTGCAAGATGCGCGACGAGATCGTTGAACTCGGCATCGTTCCTCCAGTGGCAGAGTGGACAAAGATGAACCCGAACCTCTAATAGCTAACAAACCACTGCGGAGGGGACATACTTTCTGCAAGCGGTAATACGCTACAACAAAATTTTAAAAGGAGATGGATTAACGCCATCTCTTTTTTTGTATATATAGAAGTGGTGCAAGGCACAAATCTGCGCAACCATACAAACTTAAGACTATCGACATATCCGGCAATTTTAACGATATATTTAAAAAACATCCAACAGCAACATAACATTAAATTAATTCTATAGGCCAATTAGCGACATTCTGTAATTTACATGTTGAAAACATGCTACAGAATGCATTTTATTCATATTATATTTGGAGATAAAAGACAGATTATATACATTTGCAATACATTATTCAAAGCGTTAATAAACATTACTAACTAAAAACTTTAAAACATGAAAAAGTTATTTTATTGGGTATGTGTTTTATTAGCCGCCACTACTATTGCAGCTTGCAGCAGCAATGACGACTTTTATCCTAACAACACAAATTGAATCAAGTCAACAATGTTGAAAACTTCGAAAGCATCAAATCACGCATCATTACGCTTGGCAAAAAGGATTTGGGGTACAACCGAACAGTCGTTTGCCAGTGCCAATCTTTGGAATAATGAATAAGAAAGGAAAACAATATGAGAAAGTTAGTTTTATTCATTTTATTGTTGTTCAGTTTCTATAGCTTCGCAGCTGAGCAGCAGGACTCCGTAGCGAAAAGCAGACATAGGGTGACATTATATGGAGATACGGAAGAAAGTGTATCACCAAGACAGCATGGCCTAATTCCAATCATGTCATTCACCACGATAGGTATAGAACCCGTAAGAAGACTGACTATCGGCGTGTCATATATCGGATACCTTGGGCTATACAAGGACAGCGAGAGGAAGACATACTACCAAACGCAAGGCATAGGAGGTGAATGCGGCTGGCAACTCTTCAAGGCAAAGAAAGACGGTACGTTTTGGGACAAAGGCGACGAAATAGACATAAGAGCGAGATATGGCCACAGCATCGGTGGCGGCGACCTGAAATTTGACCTGTACGACGCAGCCATAATATACAGGTATATGCGCTCGGTAATAGACCTATCCTTAGCCGTCGGCTATAGGTTTATCAATTCTCACAGCTCTGAAGTAAGAAACCACAGCAACGTATACTTGGGTGTAGGAATTGGAATATAAATCAATCTTACATCCCTCTCATATCTCCCCGAAGGGTGAGAAAAGCCCCTCTCAGTCTCCCCAAAGGGGAATTGAGTAGGAGGTAAATACCAATCATAGGTGTTTATCTCCTACTTTAGTATTTACCGACCTCTCACGCCCCCCACGGCGTGGGGAATGAAACCCCACATTAGGGGGTTCTGTTCCCCACGCCGTGGGGGATTTCATTCATATATTTTTGTCTCCTAAATTTTGGGGCAATTCATTTAACCCAAATCGGTCATTAGGGCGTTCAATGTAATATTTTACAACTGTTTGCTGTCTTTTGTTTTTATAAGGTGCCTTTGTTTTCGATTCGCAATAGCTCGCTCTTGACAAAGAATAATTATCCAGCAACTGCTGAATGACAAAAAAAAGAAGTACATTTGCAGAAGATTAATAATATACATAACAAGAAAAATCAATGGCACTTATAAAATCAATAAAGGGTCTCACTCCGAAATGGGGCAAGGACTGCTATTTCAGTGAGAACGCCGCAATTGTCGGCGAAGTGACGATGGGCGACGAATGCTCAATATGGTTCAATGCCGTGGTGCGCGGCGATGTGGCTCCCATTACAATCGGCAACAGAGTGAACGTGCAGGACGGAGCCTGCGTACATGTGACCAACCAGACAGGACCCACGATAATCGAGGACGATGTGTCAATAGGCCACAATGCCACAGTACATGCATGCACAGTGCGCCGAGGTGCCCTGATAGGCATGGGTGCGACGGTGCTCGACAACGCTGAAGTGGGCGAAGGAGCAGTAGTTGCCGCCGGAGCACTCGTTCTGGGAGGCACTAAAATCGGCGAACATGAAATCTGGGGAGGTGTACCGGCAAAGTTCATCAAGAAGACGAGACCGAACCAGGCGGAGAGCTTCGCACAACACTACGTGGAATATTCAAAGTGGTATCTTGAGGAACAAGACTGAAAACGACATCCCCACAATCCAAGAGCATCACAACCACATATCATCCTATGACAGAAAAACCGACGACATACGTTGACATCATATTGCCGCTGCCCCTCAACAGTCTCTTCACCTACTCCATTCCGGAGCCGTTGACAGAGGAGGTGAAGAGCGGCGTGAGGGTTATCGTGCCGTTCGGCAAGCAGAAGATTATGGTGGGACTGGCGGTGCGCATCCACGACAAGGAGCCGGAATTCAAGGTAAAGGACATCACGAGGGTGCTCGACACGACGCCTATCGTGACCGAAGGCCAGCTGCGGATGTGGAACTGGATTGCAGATTATTACATGTCTCCCATCGGCGAGGTCTTCAACGCCGCATTGCCTGCCGGACTGAAGGCAGAGGACGGGTTCAGACCGAAGACGGAGACATATATCACACTGCCTGAGAACCTGCGCCACGAACAGGCGCTGCACATCGCTTTCGGCATGCTGAAGAGAGCACTGGCACAACTCAAGACATTCAACACATATCTGACACTCTCCCACTGGGACACCATTGTGGGCGACTGCACCGACGAACCGGTGGTGGAGGTGACGAAAGACGAACTGATAAACGAATCGCATGCCACAGCGGGAGTCATGAAGCAACTGCTGGACAAGAAGATGCTCGTGACCTACGAGAAGGAGGTGGGACGTCTGAACTGTGGCGGAGTGCCTCAGCTCGACAACGTGAAGCGATTGTCGGCAGCACAGCAGGAGGCATACAACAACATACTGTTCCAGTTCCTGAAAAAGAACGTGGTGCTGCTGCGCGGCGTAACGTCGAGCGGCAAGACGGAGATATACATCCATCTCATCAAGCAGGCACTGGAGCGCCACGAGCAGGTGCTCTATCTCCTGCCGGAAATCGCCCTGACGGTACAGATAAGACAAAGGCTTCAGAAGGTGTTTGGCGACAGGCTCGGTATCTACCATTCCAAATACAGCGATGCCGAGAGGGTGGAGATATGGAAAAAGCAACTCTCCGACTCACCTTACGATGTGATACTGGGAGCACGCTCCGCCGTGTTGCTGCCGTTCTCCAAACTCGGTCTCGTGATAATCGACGAGGAACATGAAACGTCTTTCAAACAGCAGGACCCTGCACCGCGCTACCATGCCCGCAGCGTGGCGATAATGCTCGCCCACCAGCATGGAGCGAAAACACTGTTGGGCTCCGCCACACCGTCGGCAGAGAGCTGGCATAACGCCGAGACAGGCAAATACGGTCTTGTGGAACTCGACGAGAGATACAAGGGCATCGAGATGCCGGAGATAAAGGTAGTGGACGTGAAGGACATGCAACGCCGCAAGATGATGTACGGTCCGATATCACCGCTGCTGCTCGAGACGATGAAAAAGGCATTGGATAACGGGGAGCAGGTGATACTGTTCCAGAACAGGCGCGGTTTTGCGCCGATGGTGGAATGCCGCACCTGCGGATGGGTGCCGAAATGCGAAAACTGCGATGTCTCCCTCACCTTCCACAAGAACATGAACATGCTGACATGTCACTACTGCGGTTTCACCTACAGCGTGCCGAAGAAATGTCCGAACTGCGAGGGGGAGGACCTGAGGCCCTATGGGTATGGAACGGAGAAGATTGAGGAGAAGATAATGGAACTGTTCCCCAACGTGCCCGTTGCCAGGATGGACCTCGACACTACCCGTTCCCGCAACGCATACGAGAGGATAATAAATGACTTCTCTGCCGGGCGTACGAAGATTCTCATCGGAACGCAGATGGTGAGCAAGGGACTCGATTTCGACCACGTACGTGTGGTGGGAATACTGAATGCCGATTCCATGCTCAACGTGCCCGACTTCAGGGCATACGAACACGCCTTCACCATGATGTCGCAGGTGGCGGGAAGAGCAGGAAGGAAAGGCGACCGCGGACTGGTGATACTGCAGACGAAAGACGTGGAGCAGCCCATCATAGAACAAGTGGTGACAAACAACTGGCGGGCATTCTATTCACAGCTGATGGCAGAGAGACGACTGTTCCACTACCCTCCCTTCTATCGGCTCATATATGTCTACCTGAAGCACAAAGACGATGACCGCGTGAACACGGCAGCGATAGAGATGGGCGGCAGACTGAGACAATGGCTTGGAGCAAGGGTGCTCGGTCCTGACAAGCCTGCGGTATCGAAGGTGCGCACATTCTTCATCCGCAAGATAATGCTGAAGCTCGAACCGGGTATCGACATGAAGAGGGTGCGCCAGTGTCTGTTGCTCGCCCAGCGACAGATGGAACAGGACAAGCGATACTCCTCCCTGCAGATTTACTACGACGTGGACCCAAGCTGACATCTATCCGACTTCCGACAAATAAGCACCAATCCCCGGCTCTCTCACACGAGACAACCGGGGATTATTCTATTTCTTATAAGACCAATTGTTTTGCCCATTCCGGGACGTCGTCAATATACTGTTTGAAGACAGGTCTTGTCAATTTACTCATAATCCCATTCTATGTGTCGCTTTGCGCCTAGCAATCTCAGCTTTGGCAGCATTAAATCTCTTATCAAGTTCTGCCTTGGCCTTGAGTGTTGACAGGCATGCCGATTTCTGAACTTCAAGCATTATGGCTTCCAGCATCTCATCCGTCGGTTCCTCTGCTGAATTCAATCTGTATGACCTAAGTTCTTCTTTTGACATTGCAACGAATCATTTTAAGTTCCAATTAATTAATCAATGCAAAGATAAGACATTATTCAATACAGAATAACAAATCAATCAAAATAAATTGCCTTTATTACTATTACAAACACACCTAAAGGCAAGCGTACTATCAATAATCCCCAGTCCTCTCACACCGAGACAACTGGGGATTCATCATTTATGTGTGTTATTTCAAAGAGTAGTTTTCTTATCAGAAATCGATGTCAAGACCAACACCAAGCACATCATTGTCACGAGTGTAGTCAGCTGTATAAGTCAGCTTTTCTGACACCTGCTCCGAAGTCTTCTTGTGCTTGTAGAAGGTATGGAAATAAGCTACGGAGAGTGACATCTTGCTTGTCAGGTTCACTTTCGCACCGAAACCGACAGAGTTTGAACTTACCACGAACGACTTGTCGTCCATTGAGGCATCCGACAGACCATAGTTTGTGCTCTGCCATCCTGCACTCACGGTGAGCATCTTGTTCACATCATACTCAGCACCGGCATTATACTCCAGCGTACCGCGTTTGAGATTCTTGTGACGGTCTACACGCTCCTTCGTTCCGTCAGCCTTGATCCAATTGTAGCCAGAGGTTGCCTCCTTGTCGTCAAACCAGTGGAAGCCCACATTGATGCGGAGAGCATCGATAGGACTATAGCCCACTCCGAGGGTGAGCAATGCAGGAATGTCACCGGCATCCTTGTGGTTCTGCTCCGGGTCATACTCAGCAATAAGCTCGTTGATGTTCTCCTTTGCCTGCTGGATTGCCGGACTGATGCCCTGGAGCACCTGTACCGGAACACCGGCGGCAGCAAGGTTCTCACCGATAGCGTTCAGCTTCTTCACAGGAGTGATGACGGTACCCTGATTTACAAGACACAGATGGGTCTTGAACTCATACTTTGCAGAGAAGTTCCAACGGCCGGTCTTGTAGTCGATACCGATGATTGGAGTGAAGCCATAACCCGTCTGGTCGGTGTTCAGCTCAATGTCTGAACTCTCCGGATCGTTTCTGTCCACCATAGTAGAGAGTGGCAGTTTGGCACCGTTGTTACCCACGAAAGCGATGTTCTTCACATATCCGTAGTAGTTACATGTGGCGTAGACTCCTCTCACACCTCCGAATACAGACAGGTGGTCGTTGATTCTGTAGGCAGCGCCGACAGAAAGTCCATAGTAATACTGACGACCGCGCATGAAGCTGTCGTAGGTATATCCATATCCTCCCATCGTTCCCGTTGCAGGGTTTGCGATATTTGGATTTACCGGCAATATGCCGTTAAGATATGGAGCGAGGGAGTTGCCGAGGAAACCGATGTTTGCCACAACCTTCTCGAAAGAACCGAGTCCGTTGTCGAACTTACATTTTCCACCTCCTCCGGCAAGGGCGAAGTTGGCCTGGAACGACCATCTGTTCTTGTTGTATGCATACTGGAACGAAGGAATTACAGGGGCAAAAGCCTTACCCTCGAATTTCCTTGGCGTAGTAGGATTCTTTACGTTGTAGTTGAAGAGAGCGTAGTCGTTCTCGATAGTACGTGTCTGCCATGCAGTCTGCAGATTGATGCTGAGGTGATGGCCGTCTTTCATAAATGCCACACCGGCAGGGTTGTAATACACTCCATCAATGCCGATAGATGCCTCACGGCTCATCATACGGTTGAAAGCAATGTTCTGGTTGGTGTTAGTGAGCAGACCGCCAGCAGTGGCGGTTACTGCGGATGCCGACAACAGGGCTGCCAAGCAAACATTTTTTAAATTAATCATCTTTACCTAAAATACTTTTTAAAACAAATTGGTTGCAAAGGTATCTTATTTGTTCTTTATTTCCGTATAAAGAGTTATTTGTTTAACATTGCTTAACCACAAAATACCAGCATTTTGCGCAAAACAAAAGGTTTGTGCAATAATTAATGCACAAACCTTTCATATTTATCCCCAAATGTATATGTTACCCCCACTTGCCTATTCCTCGTCGTCTCTCTTCAGAGCCGGCTTCTTCAGTTCAGGATAGCTCACTCTCGTATGATAAATGGACTTGAGCCTTTCTATCAACACCTGCTTGGCCATCGCGATGTCGTGGAATGTGATCGGGCAATACTCAAAGTATCCCTCCTTCAGTTGTCCGTCCACGATCTTGTTCACGATATTGCTGATGCTGAATTCCGTATATTCCGGAAGCGAGCGTGCGGCAGCCTCAACGCTGTCTGCCATCATCAGGATAGCCTGTTCGCGGGTAAACGGATTAGGGCCTGGATAGGTGAAGAGCGAATCGTCGATAGGCTCATCCGGATGCTCGTTGCGATACGACACATAGAAATACTTCGTCATTCCCGCACCATGGTGAGTGCTGATGAAGTCCTTTATCACTCCCGGCAGATTATGCTTCTCAGCCAGTTTCAGTCCGTCTGTCACATGGTTTATCACAATATGTGCGGCATCAATCCTCGACATGTTGTCGAGAGGGTTCACGCCATTCTGATTCTCAGTGAAGAATGCCGGATTCTGCATCTTGCCGATGTCATGATATAAGGCTCCTGTACGCACCAGCTGCGCCTTTGCGCCGATCTTCTCGGCGATGGCAGAGGCAAGGTTGCTCACCATTATAGAATGCTGGAACGTTCCCGGCGCCACCTCGCTCAAGCGGCGCAGCAGGTCCTTGCTGGTATTCGACAGCTCGATGAGCGTGACATTGGATATGAATCCGAACGTCTTCTCGATGATGAGCATGAGAGGATACACGAAGAGCAGCATTATACCGTTTATCACGAAATACTTATACATGCTGTTGTCAACGGTAGTGAACGTATTGTCTGTCATCAGCTGCAGGGCGAAGTAGATGGCGCAGCTCGCCAACGTCACGAAGAGTGCCGTCTTGAAGAGCTGCCCTCGTTGCGATAGTTCCCTCAGCGAGTATATCGCCACGAGTCCCGCCACGAGCTGCACGATGATGAACTCATACTGATATTTCACTGCCGCCGCACACAACATCACCATCACGATGTGTGTAAGAAATGCCGTACGCGAGTCCATGAACACACGGATGAATATGGGCGCCATGGCAAAAGGCAGTATGTAGACGCTGAACACATTGTGTTCTATCATCAGTGACACGAGGATTGGAAAGACGGTGATCATCGCATAGAGCATGGCTATGCTGCGCGGCTTGCTGAAATAGTCGCGGCGGAACATGCCGAGATACATGGTGAAGAGGATTATGAAGAGCGAAACGAATATCACCTGTCCGGCAATGGTAGAAGGCACGGCGGTTGTGCTGGCGCTACGGCGCTGGGTCTCCTTTTCAAATGAACTGAGCACACGGAAGGTGTAGTCGTCAACGATTTCTCCCCTGTCCACGATTTTCTGTCCGGCAAGCACCATACCGCTTGCCAGCGGTATCTGCCCGAGCAGGTCGTTCTTCTCTGCCTCGCTCCTCTCCTTGTCGTATATCAGGTTCGGCTCTATGTATTCGTTGAGATTGCAACGCTGCAGCTGCGCACGGTAGGGTGCGAGTCTCTCGTCAAGGTATATCTGCTCATAGGCGGTCATTGTTGACAACACCCTGGATATGCGCACGCTGTAAGCAGTCTTGCCGTCAATGACCCTTATCATCTTGGTGGTGTCCTGGGCTATCGACGAGAATTCCGTCGCCCCCATGATTCCCGACTTGTACAGCTGGTGCAGCTTGTCTGCCACGATGTTGGTGTAGGTAGCCGGCATACCAGGCAGTCCGCCGGTGAAGTCTTCGAAGAAGCGCGTCATCTGGGCGCTCTCCATATTGTCCTTAAAGTTGAAGTAAGGTTCGAAGTTGCGCAGCAAGCTGTCGCGCTCCTGCTTTATCGCCTCGTCGGTCTTGTATATCGGGAAGTCGAACTTGGCAATCAGCGAACTATACATCCACGGTTTTCCCACGTCGTAGCGGAACTGCGGTCCGCTGTTGCGCGGAATAAACAATACGATGATGACCACGGAAATCAGGACCAGCGCCATACGGCTGAGGATCTTTTTCCATTGGTTGCGTTCAGACATGTCGTACTTATTCATATTCTCATTCTTTTATAAGTCCGGCGCAACGACAAACCAGTGTAGCTGGCGCCAGCATTAATTACAGTGTATTATCTCGGTTTTAGCCTCCGAAAAGTACCTATTATATATATAAGGCACGTTTCAACTGCGAAAATACAAAAAATAATACAACAATTGATAAAAAAGTTGTATTTTTGCACGGTTTAGCATATATCTCTTGCCCAAATGCGGCATTACGAGGTAATAAAATCAATAAATTCACATATACACATAGCAATGTCAGAAAGAAAAGTTAGGGTGCGTTTCGCACCAAGTCCCACGGGCGCCTTACACATCGGCGGCGTGCGCACAGCATTATACAACTATCTCTTCGCCAAGCAGCACGGCGGCGATCTCGTGTTCCGTATCGAGGATACCGACTCCAATCGTTTCGTACCCGGTGCTGAAGAATACATCATCGAGTCGTTCAAGTGGCTCGGCATCAAGTTCGACGAGGGAGTGAGCTTCGGCGGAAACTATGGTCCTTACCGTCAGAGCGAGCGCCGCGACATCTACAAGAAGTATGTAGACCAGCTGCTCGATGCCGGCAAGGCATACATCGCCTTCGACACTCCTGAGGAGCTCGACGCCAAACGTGCAGAGATAAAGAACTTCCAGTATGATGCCCACACCCGCATGCAGATGCGCAACTCGCTTGCCATGCCAAAGGAGGAGGTTGAAGCCCTCATCGCCGACGGCAAGCAGTATGTAGTGCGTTTCCTCATCCAGCCGGGAGAGGAGATCCATGTCAACGACATGATCCGCGGCGACGTGGTGATAAAGAGCGACATCCTCGACGACAAGGTGCTCTACAAGAGTGCCGACGAACTGCCTACCTATCATCTCGCCAACATCGTTGACGACCATCTGATGGAGATAAGCCATGTGATACGCGGTGAGGAATGGTTGCCAAGCGCCCCACTCCACGTCCTACTGTACCGTGCGTTCGGATGGGAAGACACAATGCCACGCTTCGCCCACCTGCCTCTGCTGCTGAAACCAGACGGCAAGGGAAAACTGAGCAAGCGCGATGGCGACCGCCTCGGATTCCCTGTGTTCCCGTTGGAATGGCACGACCCCAAGACCGGCGACGTGAGCAATGGTTTCCGTGAGAGCGGATATTTCCCGGAGGCAGTAATAAACTTCCTTGCCCTGCTTGGATGGAACCCAGGCACAGAGCAGGAGCTGTTCTCTCTGCAGGAACTCGTGGAGCAGTTCGACATCACAAAATGCAGCAAGGCGGGAGCACGCTTCGACTATCAGAAGGGCATCTGGTTCAACCATGAATATATCCTGCGCAAGAGCAACGAAGAGATTGCAGAACTCTTCGCCCCGATCGTTGCCGGCAACGGCGTGGACGAGTCGATGGAGCGCATCACCAAGGTGGTGTCGATGATGAAAGACCGCGTAAGCTTCGTAAAGGAACTGTGGCCTCTCTGCTCATTCTTCTTCATCGCTCCTACGGAATACGACGAGAAGACGGTACGCAAACGCTGGAAGGCTGACTCTGCCGTGGTAATAGGCGAACTTGCCGACGTGATAGAAGGCATCGACGACTTCTCTCTCGAAAACCAGGAGAAAGTGGTTCTCGCATGGGTGGAGAGCAAGGGTTACAAGCTCGGCGACGTGATGAATGCGTTCCGTCTGGCTCTCGTCGGCATCGGCAAGGGTCCCGGCATGTTCGACATCACTGCCTTCCTCGGCAAGGAGGAGACACTGAAGAGACTCAGAAAAGCCATTGAAGTGCTGAAATAACAAACCGCATTCTATATGCCCGCTCTCCCTTCCACCGAGGGAGAGCCACAAGGGCAGAGAGAGAAACTGGAATAAAGAACTAAAAGCAACAAAGAAGCAGGCGTGTACAACATCATTATATATATATACCTTCTTGGTGTGGCGATAGCCAGCCGTTGGAACAGCAAGATACGCAAGATGTGGCGAGGGGAAAGAGAAACTTTCGACATACTGAGGCAGAAGACAGACCCGAATGCGAAATACCTGTGGTTCCATGCAGCATCGCTCGGAGAGTTTGAGCAGGGACGCCCCATAATGGAGCGTCTGCGCAAGAGCCATCCCGAATACAAGATTCTCCTCACATTCTTCTCCCCTTCTGGATACGAAGTGAGGAAGAACTACGAGGGGGCCGACATCGTCTGCTACCTGCCGCTCGACACTCCGCTCAACGTCAGACGCTTCTTCAAGATAATACACCCGGAGATGGCGTTCTTCATCAAGTATGAGTTCTGGTGGAACTATATGACATACATGAAGAAACACGACATCCCCGTATACAGCGTGAGCAGCATCTTCCGCCCGCAGCAGGTGTTCTTCCGCTGGTATGGCAACAGCTATCGCCGCGTGCTGAACTGCATCACCCGGTTCTTCGTGCAGAACGAGAAGAGCCGTGAACTGCTCGCCACACTCGGCATAACGAATGTGGAGATTACAGGCGACACGCGCTTCGACCGCGTACTGGAGATAAAGCAGAGCGCAAGCCAGAAGCAGATGCCTATCGTGGATGCCTTCGCCAAGGGCTATAAGGTGTTCGTTGCCGGAAGCAGCTGGCCGCCAGACGAGGATATCTTCATCCGCTATTTCAACAATCACAAGGACTGGCGCATCGTCATCGCCCCTCATGTGATAGGCGAAGACCATCTGCAGCAGATACTCTCGAAGCTCAACCGCACCGCCGTGCGCTACACCCAAACCACTCCCGAAGAGGCAGCCAAGGCTGACTGCCTGATAATTGACTGCTTCGGACTCCTGTCGAGCATATACTCTTGTGCCAAGGTCACCTATGTGGGTGGCGGATTCGGAGTGGGTATCCACAATGTGCTGGAGGCTGCCGTATGGAACGTGCCGGTGATATTCGGCCCCAACAACAAGCGTTTCCAGGAGGCTCAGGAACTGCTCGCCACACAGGGCGGAATGGAGATAAACAGCTACGAGGACTTTGAGAGAATCATGGACCGCTTCGACTCTGACGCCGAATATCTCAGCATTTCGTCTGATCTGGCCGGTGCCTATGTGAAGACGAAAGCCGGTGCTGCCGACAAGGTTATCAAGGGTGTGGGACTATAATGGAATAATCACGACCGGCTTCCTGTCAGCAGGACAACAAGCGATATGACAATCCCCGACATTCTTCACAGACCGTGTGGTCTGCATAGAATGCCGGGGATTGCCGTATTTATTCATTCATGTATGTCTGGGGGGCTGACTTCTTCCAATTCGAGAGTCAGCATCATCATTTGCCCTGGAGCTTGGTTCCGGAGATTTTCTTCAGACTGTTGGTCGCCACATTAAATATACCCTTGATATATTTGTCGGGAGTACGCTCCTGCAGCTCTTTCATACCGTCGATACACAATGCTCGCTCATCCACAGTCATCACCGATCCCTTCTGCTTGCAAAGGTCGAGGATGGAATTTGCGAGTCCGGTCAGCAGGTTGGTGTTGTCGATATTGTCTCTAAGATTATTGAGATAAGCGGCACGAAGGTTGCCGAACTGCTGGATGGGATCGGTGTTGCTGCCCACGAGAGGTTTGGAAGCAGACTGCTGCATTCCCTTTACATTGCCGTCGGCTCCTATTTTCATGACGTTTCCCTCACCATCGTCAATAGTCATCGAACCATCTTTCTCTATCACTATCCGCTGCCTATTCGACTTGAGGATGGTCTTGCCTTCTTTCGTCTCTATAGTATCGGTACCGTCAACGATTTTCCCGCCAAAAGCCTTTGCCAGTTTTCCCAAGTCGCCCTGACCTGACAATACCGAGAGATCGCCGAGGTCGAACGAGTCATCATCATCGTCGTCGTCGTCAATGCTGTCGAGTTTGTCTGAGAGGTCTTCAAGATTCTTCAGCACTCCGTCGAGGTTCTGTGCGGAGCGTTTCTGCTTGGCAGACATCTTCTTGGGGTTCATACTGTAAAGCTTATACACCTTGCCTTCGATGTTCTTCCCGCGTTTCTGCCATTCCAGTCCGTAGACATAGCGATAGAGAGAGTCGGCGGTATCATCAACACACATCGTGAGATAGTTACGCCCCCACTTGCAATAGGGCCAGCCCAGATGCATTAGTTTTTCCAGATGGTCGCCATAGGCAATCAGCCTGTTCGACTTCACCGCATCTGTCTCTTTCTTCACGAACACGTCGTATGCCGCCGACATATCCTGATAGAAAGCCTTCTTCAGCGGTTCCAGATTCTTCTCCTGCTTCTTGGGCAGCGAGAATTCGTATATCTTGGCGTATGCCTTGGTATTTCCTTTGTCGACGGTAGAAAACTTTATGCCGTTTTTCTCCACTGCCGTGCCAAAGGCATCAATCGCCTTGCTCACATGTTCCTGCGCCGAAGCGCCTAAGGGCAGCATCACGATGGATGCGAGTGCCACGATGTCAAATAGTCTTTTCATTGTCATATTCCTTTCCGTTTTATCCCGAATCGGTTGTTTGGGGTTATTCAATACACGTCTTCTTCGTCACACACGGCTGCTATCTGCGCAGAGTTCAATAAACTGGCAGCCTTGACGAGATTCAGCATATATTGTTGTTCACATTCCACTTTCATCAATTCTATGTCGGCAAGCTGTTTCGCCACCACATTCACGGAGTCTGTCACTGACATCGCCTCTGCATCGGCAAGCAACACCTCTGGCGGTGCGGGCTTGTAGCGGTATTTCCTCATCACCCGCCTTTTTTCCGGCATTTCGTCTGCATGTCTCTCCTTGTCAGAGATGGTATCGGGCTTAGCGACGGCACTGTCGGTGGGTTGTGCCTGTGCCACCAAGCGTTTGGAAGTCTGCATGACAGGAGTTTCATCCGTTCCGCCGGGCACAAAATGATAGGCTGCCACAAATATCACAGCTACTGCTGCAGCAATGCCTGCTATCCAACGGAGGCTCCAGACCGGAGCGGTATGGCGGGCAGGCTTGCCTGATGGTTCGCCGGTCATCCCGTTGTCGAAATATGCGAACATCTCCCGATAGGGTTCCAGTTCGGCAGGCACATGCTCATCCTGGCGGAAGAAGTCTCCCAATGCCTTTTCCTCATCCAGAGTGGTGGTGCCGCTCATGAACTTGTCGATCAATATTTTCAAATCCTCCTGTTTCATCTTCTTCGTTTTATCTCGTCAAACAATTTCTTTCTCGCCCTCGCCAGCATCGTGGGCACGGAGACGGCACTGACTCCCACTATGGCGGCAATCTCTTCGGTGGTTTTGTGTTCCACCTGTCTGAGATGCAGCACGGCGTGTTCCTTGGTAGGCAATTTGTCGAGCTGCGACTTCAGCCATCTGTCGTCTTCTGCCGTCTGGAGCAGCGAGTCGGGCTGACGATAACTGCTGTCTGGGGCGGCTGTCATATCGAGGGCTATCGTCTTGTTCCTTCGCAGCATGTCAATAGACAGATGCCTGGCTATTGTAGTGGCCATCGCCGCGGCAGACGGTTTGCCGTCTATCTTCTCTCTGATGGTCCATAGCTTGAGCATCGTGTCTTGAGCCACATCCTCAGCCGAGTCTGAATCGAGCCGGAATCCCCTCGCCAGCGTCACTATGCGCCGGCGCAGGTCTGCTGCCATGTCTTCAAACTCTTTCTGAACCATACTTATACATTTATATATATACATGACGCCGTTTCCTCCTGCCGTCACTCTATTAACGCACGATACACAGGATTATGAACAGACATTAATATTGTTTAACAATCAGACAATAAACTTGTACACTAAAAACACGAACGATGTGTCGAAAATGTGTAGATTCGCACAAAACAAGTACCAAAAATGTGTAAAGCTTCACATTTTTAGCACATCAACGATTCAATACCTCCTAAAAAAACCGCAACGCCGTCGAGTTGACACGTTGCGGTTTTTTGATTATTTCCTAAGGATTATCGTCATTTTATCTGCACCTTGCCCGTCTTGATGCCGTTGGCAGAAACGGTCTTTATGATATACATGCCCTTGGCAAGTCCGCCGACAGCCTGGCCCGCTGTGGCGTTTGACATTTCTGCCATCTTGTTGCCGGCGAGGTCGTAGACTGAAACATGGGCTTTCTCTGTCATGTCGAGAGTAGAGATGCCGGAAGTCTCGCTTGCAAAATTCTTATAACATTTGTGACAGAAAGGACAAAAGCCGAATCAGTCATAACGGAAATAGTATAAAGAAAAATGTCATATCACAAAAAAAGGTCAAAACTGCCAGATTGTCTGGTTTTCGCTGTATCACTTTGATATACAGATAGTTGACGACCAGATGATTGTTTTCGATTGTCTGGATGGTTTTCAGATGGGAGGAAGTATCAGATAGCAGGTATTCAGATGACAGGAATTGCATGTGTTGGCAGAATCCTGAAAACAGGAATATGGATATTACAACATTAACTTATTGGGCAACCGCCTGGCGTCTTTTCTGCCCATCCGGGGCAAGCAGCATGCCCATTCTACGTCAAATCGGTCATAAGGTGTAAGTATGCGCTAAATGAATTCCGGCAACGTGTCATTACTTATTTATAATAAGGATGTTCAGGCTCTGAATGACTACTACGACATGGCGAACGACACATATTTTTCCGGTTGGACAGAGAATTATTACACCCGATGCTTTGGGCCTTATAGAAAATATATGTATATTTGCAGTAATAACCCTAAAATGACAATGCCTATGTAAAAAAAATATAAAAGACATATCAAATAAAATAAAGAAGCGTTAGCTTTATATTCTTGCTTATCGAAAATCGCCAAATTTGAAGAAAAGCGATCAAGAGTAGAAGTTAATGCTCACGTCTGTCTACAGGCGTGGGCTTTTACTCGTGAAACTAAAAGTTATGGCTGTGTATAAATTCTAACTGAATTGTTATTATGAATAGAGTTATTGCGATTGCATTATTAAGTATTTTGTCTGTCGTTGTTTATGCCCAAAATGGCAATAAGAATTGGGACAGACTCGGATATGTATGGCTTTACAAACCGGATCCTGGCAATAAATTTCAATCGTATTCCTGTGGTAAGGCTATTGTATATGGAAGTTTTGACGGCAACAAGATGACTTATAAAATTTTTATTCCGCAAGAGAACGAAACGTATGATGTTTACACAAATCCTGATTACGATCAAGATAAAGTTGAATACTGTGACAGGATGAGTGCTAAAGATGACCATTTCCATGGTCCATGGCCTTCTGTTGTTGAATCATATCCTCAAAAAGCAGGGGATTACTATTTCAATATAGGAAATATATCTAACTAATACCCAAAGCGGAATTGCAAGTTCAAAACTTTGCGATTCCGCTTTTCTATTTTCTTGATGATGCAAATTGCAACAGCAAAATGTATGGCCAGAATGTCATTCCGGCTGATACTTCAACACGTCGTCAGGATAAAGGATGCAGCAATCTGCCTCGGAAAGAGGGTGCTCTTTAAGGAAGAGCACATACACGATATTCTTTCCCTGTGAGAACGGAGCCTTTTCTGTCTTTGCCTTTAGCTTGGCAAGCAGACGGTCTGCATAGTCTGCTGATTTCCATTTGCATTCTCCTACAAGGATTGTGTTCTTGTCACCGATGGCTTCTGCCACGACATCAAACTCCAGGTCTTCATAGCCTACAGGTGTCTTACGCCCGTCTTCATAAACAGAAGCCTTTCCCCACCAGCGGCGGGCCATCCCCCATGTATGTCCGAAAAGCTCGTTCCCCGAAACAGCTGTCTGACACAGCCGCTCCCATACATTCCCTACGAATGCAGGGAAACCGCTTTCTATTTTCTGCATAACAAAAGATGTTCTTCCGAGAGCAAGCATTGAACGGTGAGGCTCGATAAACGTATAGTAGAACGCCATGAAGTTGTCATCGATGATATACAATGTCTTCTTTGTCTTTTCCTCACTTTCACCGAAAGGAATGTCTTTACTGATATACGACATCTCCGTCAAGGCATTCAACGGCTTGGATATTTCCGTCGTCTTCTTTCCTATGGCTGATGCCACGGCAGAATATCGTGTGTTGCCATGTCCGAGGGCTGTCATGATGGACTGGAATGGAGCTATGTCGTTAGCCTCATCAATAAAGAGCGCACTCGGCTCACCGTACAGGATGCCGTGCTCGTCGAGTATCAGTTCGTTTATTGCTTCGCGCAATGACGGATATTCCTCACGCAGAGTCCAATAGCGGGGCACACCGCCCCACACGCTGTACTCTTCTATCGTGCTGACAGCGTCTAAGTGCATGGCTTCCTGCCAATGCTGCGGACGAATCGGACGAAGGTTCATCTTTTCGTGTGCCCTGCCGTATAGAGGGTCTGTACTGTCAAGTACAAAATGCTGCATCATACGCTGTGATGAGCCGCAGATTACAATATTATACCGCAGTTCACCACTATCAAGGATATGCTGCAAGACGGAAGGCAAAGAGGAATCCTTCTCCACCATATATGGGAACTCATCAAGTACGAGCACGGTATTTTCCCTGCATACCTTGTTGAATGCCGTAAGCACAGACTCCCACGTAGGATAAAGAGGCATGTCAAATCCGCTGTACGAATTGGCTATCGTACCAGCCAGGAGCGAAATCTGCACCTGTGTCTCTTGGCGACCTGCTTCAAAATACACGTCTTCGTCAGTTATCACTCTCTTCAGCAATGTTGACTTGCCAAGACGTCTGCGCCCGTATATCACGACGAATTTCTTCGTCTCGGATTCAAAAGCCCTTTTAAGACGCTTCTGTTCCTTGCCTCTGTCTACAAACTCCATGGAATATGATTTTTCTGAAAATGATTTTTCAAAATATGTTTTTGCAAAAATAATGTTTTTATGAATGCGCTGCAAGTGGAAACATATATTTTATGCATACATGATCTTGATTTTTTCTTTTCCAGAAGAGTTATACCGACTGCTCGTCCAATAGGAAATCAAGTACATTCATTATTACGATAGTCTGAACAGCAGGAACGATTTGCCGCAACGCCTCATTCCTGTAATAATCTTCACCAGTCCGTTATGCCGACAACTGACCAGTTCTTGCAGATATTTATTTCTCTCTATAACCATAGTCTACAAAAGATTTTTGCGGAAATCCGCAGTTTTCTTCTGCAAATATAGTCATTTTATCAATTCCATGAAAGATTTTTGCGGATATCCGCACTTTTCTTAGATAGAAGCAATTGGGGATGATGTTTGTAGCGTTACTAAAACGTACTCTAAAACGAGAACATAGAACTGGGCACCCTATAAAGTAATATCCGTTGAAACGAATGCCATCAATAGCATTAGCTCCAACGACAACAATAGAACTTATTACAAAGCAAATGGTGTGAAAGCCAATGAATACACAAAAGGAATAGTCGTAATAAAGGACAACAATAGAACAAAGGTAATAGTTAAAGAGTAGGTGCTTTTTTGTGATCTAATCATTTCCAACAATTGGGATATTGACAGACAATGGAGATGACCGCAAGAAACAACAGAAGAAAATATAAGAAGACGCCATCTCACAAGGTTGCATAAAAAAGTAACTTCTGAAATCAGAATTAAATCCCTCGGGTGTGTACAATCAACATTACACATCTGAGGGATTTTCATTTTCACTGCCAGATTGTGACACACGAAGCATCTCCGGCAAACCACCGATTCTGTCTTTATTCTATAATCCAATCAGAGATATTTCTTGTTTCTCCATCGAAGTTTACACCCACCGTTGTTATAGGTCTGCCACTCAAAGCAAACCGTTGGCGATAATTCTTGAGATTTATTTGATGCGATGCAGACTTGCCGCTTTGGTTCAACTTTATCTCCAAAAGGTAAAGGTCGGTACGCGTAAGCATCACAATGTCTACTCTGCCTGTCGGCGTATGGACTTCCACGTCTACGAGATAGTCGGTGAGCAATGAGAAAATGACATAGAGCATCTGCTGATAATGTCCCTCGCTATTGGCGTTGGTGCAATAAGGTATAGTGCCGAGAAAGGTCTGCAGCAGGGTCAATGCCCCATCCATATCCCGTTTGTCGAGAGCCTGGGCTATTCTGCGGGCCATATTGGTTACGGCAAGTGTATTGGGACTGACGTAGGATGGGATCAGTGCCTTGGTAAGTCCAAGCCTCACTTCTTTGTTAGGCACGTCGAGAGTATAGTAGTCATAATCTCTGTTATAGTCTTTTATGGTGATGTAGCCACTCTGGTAGAGCAGCGGCATTATGGTCGGCATATTCTCCGTAGGAGCATCAAATTCGCTGGCAGAAGCCTCAACACGTGTAATGTCGACAGGCTGCACATCGTATTTGCGCATCATGTTTATAAGATATGTAGGAGTGCCTGAAGCGAACCAGTATGCCTCGAATTTCTTTTCTGCAAAACAGCTTAGCAGACTGAAGGGATTGAACACGTCGGGAGAGGAAGCGGAAAAATGATAACCATCATAATTGTCTTTCAGCCTGCCGATGGTCTGTGTCCTGTCCATCCCCATTGCCTTCGACAACACATCTATGTCTGCCGACATCCGGGTCAGCAGTTCATCTTTCGTGATACCGCAGATTCCTGCATAATCATCATTCATGGATATGTTGGTGATATTGTTCAGCTCGCTGAAAATGCTAAGTTGTGAAAATTTCGTGATTCCCGTGAGGAACACGAAACGTAGCTTTGCCTCGCAAAATTTAAGAGGACTGTAAAAATTGCGCATTATATTGCGCAGCTCGTCAAGTTGTTCCTTTTCATAGGCAGCGTCGAGCATCGGCGCATCGTATTCGTCAACGAGCACAACAACCTGTTTGCCAGACTTTCGGTATGCAGCATTAACAAGGTCTATCAATCGGTTGTTGCTGCCGTTAGCCGGACTGCTGATTCCCCATTTCATTTCTTCGTCCTTCAGTCTATAGCCCAGATATTCCTCCAGTTGTTGTGGATTCATATGCTTTCCGCCGCTCATATCAAAGTGCAACACTGGATATTCTGTCCATTCCTCTTCCAGTTTCTCAATGGCAAGTCCCTTGAACAAATCTTTCTTTCCCTCAAAGTAGCTTTGGAAAGTGGATACAAGCAGCGACTTTCCAAAACGGCGAGGGCGCCCCAAAAAGAAATACACTCCGCTGGTGTGTGCCATACGGTATACGTATTCCGTCTTGTCGATATAGAGTTTGTCTTCCCTACGGATTCTCTCAAATGTCTGTATTCCTAATGGATATAGTTTCAATGCCATAATCGTTGCCATTATTGTTTCCGACCGTAAATGTACGGCATTTATTCGATACATACAAACATTAATGCGTTTTTCTTCTATTACGGCAAGGTCATAAAATGTTTTCCCTGACAAACTCCTTTGGCTGTCAAACAGACAGAAGACATGCAACGGCATTGTAGCACTTATGTACGAATATGACAACATTGTTGAAACCATACTGTAACATAACGCCCCTATCTTTGCACCGGACAAAGAAAACAAACGATTTTATTGTATGGACAGAAAGGTAAAGAAGGTTCTGGCAACCACAATGATGATGGTCGTCCCTGTGATAGGGACAATGGCCGCCGACATCATCGGCAAAGTGACCGACGCAAAGTCGAAGGAGGCTCTCATAGGAGCTACGGTGCAGGTGGACGGCACCGATTTCATTGCCGCTACTGACATTGACGGCAACTTCAAGCTTACAGGATTGGATTCAAACGCCAAGTACTCGCTGACGATAAAGTACGTGGCATACGAGAATAAAAAAATTGACGGGGTTCTGGCGAGTGACCAGCCTCAGATGATTAGCGTAGCGCTGACGCCCGAAGAACAGACACTGGGCGAAGTCACCGTAACCGGGATCGCACGGAGAAATACGGAAACGGCTATGGTGCAAGTAGCGAAGAACAGTCCCGTCATAGTGAACAACGTCTCGGCACAGGAGATAGGAAAAACGCAGGACACCAATGCGGGAGAGGTGATCAGACGTGTGCCGGGCGTAAGCCTTATCGATGACAAGTTCGTGATGGTGCGCGGCTTGTCGCAGAGATACAACAATGTGTGGATAAACGGTGGAGCGGCACCAAGCTCTGAGGCCGATTCGAGGGCTTTCTCGTTCGACCTCATACCGAGCGCACAGATCGACAACATGCAGATCGTGAAAACGCCGTCACCGGAATATCCAGCCGACTACACCGGTGGATTCATCGTGGTGAACACCAAAGACATACCGGCGGAGGACATCACGCAGGTGCAGGTGGGCGGCAACTGGAACACTAATTCGGTGTTCCGCAATTTCACCCATGCCAAAGGGTCGGCAACTGATTTTCTCGGTTTCGACAACGGCATGAGGAGCCTCAACGGGGGATTCAATGCCTCACTCCGTACTATCGGCAACGGAGGAACGGACCTGACGGGCAACGGACTGAACAACGACTGGACGACAAAGGCCATAAAACCATTTGGCGACCTGAAACTGTCGGCTAACATCGGCAGACGATGGAAACTGGGCAGAAACCAGCTTGGAATGATTGCCGCATTGAACTACACCAACGAATACCGCACTTTCGACAATATGCAGAACAACCAGTTTGGAGTGTTCGACGAGCGCAACGACAGGTCGATTTATCTCAGCAACTCTCTCGACAACCAGTATAACAACAACACGCGCCTCGGAGCGATGCTCAACCTGACGCTACTCACTGCCGGAGGCAACAGCAAGTTCCAGATGAAAAACATCTTCAACCAACTGGGCAATGACCGCTACACATTCAGACAGGGAGTGGACGAACAGAACAACGACACTCGCTCGGCGGAATATTACTACCGTAGCCGCACGACATACAACGGGCAGTTCACGGGCAAGCATACGCTGAACGACGATGAACTGGACTGGAGTCTCAGCTACTCTTATGCCAACCGCAACGTGCCTGACCGCCGACGCTATCTGCAGAACGACGCTCTGGAGACGGGAACGATACAGCTGACCACTGGAAACGACATTTCGAGGGAGTGGACAAAGCTCGACGAGCATATCCTATCAGCTGCCGTAAACGACAAACACGACTTCGACCTGAACGGATGGAAACCGTCTGTCAAGGTTGGTGTATACGGTGAATACCGCACACGCGAATACAAGACTCGCGAATTCATATATAACTGGGAGCCGGAGAACAACACCCTGCCTGCGGACTTCCGCAAAAGCGATTTACCTACACTGCTGAGCAACAGCGACAACTTCGGACAGGACAAGCTGTATCTACTGGAAGAGCCGAACATGAGAGACAACTATAAGGGACACAACACTATGGGGGCCGGATATCTTGCTGCCACCCTACCCCTTGGCAAACTGAACGTATATGCCGGCGTGCGCTATGAATACGACAAGATGGAACTGGTGACCAACACCCGCGACGACCGCCTGAGCCCGTTGAGCCACTTCTATAAATACAGCGACCTCTTCCCGTCGCTCAACACCACATACAAATTCTCCGACAAACACCAGCTGCGCCTCTCATACGGTAAGACGGTGAACCGCCCGGAGTTCCGCGAAGTGTCGCCGTCGGTGTTCTACGACTTCGACCTCGCCGCCGACGTGAAGGGAAATACGGAACTGACACCATGCTACGTGCAGAACCTCGACCTGCGCTACGAGTTCTACCCATCAAGAGGCGAACTGATCTCTGTGGCACTGTTCTACAAATATTTCGACGCTCCGATAGAATGGACATATACCCTCTCTGGCGGCAACAGACTGATATACTCTTACACAAATGCCGACCACGCAAACAACTACGGTATAGAGGTGGACATAAAGAAAGACCTCTCGTTTATCGGACTGCCGAACTTCAGCTGGTCGTTCAACGGAGCTCTGATAAAGAGCAGAGTGAACTTCAGCGGCAATGCGCTGATGGAAAACCGTCCTATGCAAGGCCAGTCGCCATATCTCGTGAACACGGGAATCTTCTACAAGAACGAAAAGCTGCAACTCGATGCCGCCCTACTCTACAACCGCATCGGAAAAAGAATCATCGGCGTGGGACGCAGCGAAGGAACAACGAGCGGCAACGAGGCACTCAGAGTGCCCGACAGCTACGAGATGCCACGCGACGTGCTCGACCTGTCAGTATCGAAGAAATTCGGGACACATTGGGAGGTGAAGGCAAACATACGCGACATCCTCGCCCAGAGGGTTTACTACAAGGAATTCGTGACGGCAACTCTCAACGACGGCACCACAAAGAAGGTGGAGCAGATAACGAGAAGTTTCAAGCCTGGCCGCAACATCGGTCTGAGCATCACCTATAAACTCTAAGAACATACCCCTTCTATATAATCCAGAATTCCCAGAAGACCTAGAAAGCCTAGAATATCTTGAAAGTCTATAATAGGCTAGAATATCTAGAAAGCCTAGCCTCAACAAAAAAAACTATTATTCTAAATAATAAATTATGAACAAGACAAAATTTTACGGATGCCTTGGCATCCTCGCACTTGCAGGAACAATGTTTACTGCGTGCAGCGATGATGATGACAACAACGGAAAGAACAATGCCTCCACTGCCGTATGGACAGTAAACGGCGGCATCAACGCCTGCGACCACTTGCTCTTCACTGAGAGCGACAAGGCTGGCAGCAAAGAGGTGAACGACAACGGAACCCAGATTGGAAACGGTGACCAAGAGTTCGTGTTCACAGGAAAGCAGACTCTGAAGAAAGGTACATATATTCTGAAAGGTTGGGTGTACATCGCCGACGGCGCTGAACTGACTATCGAACCGGGAACCGTTATCAAGGGCGACAAAGACACCAAGGCCGCCCTCATAGCAGAGCGTGGCGGAAAGCTAATAGCCCAGGGTTCTGAGACACAGCCTATCGTATTCACTTCTGAGCAGGCTCCCGGCAGCCGCCGTCCTGGCGACTGGGGTGGCATCATCATCTGCGGCAAGGCTCGCACAAACGCCACTGAACAGCAGATTGAAGGCGGTCCGCGCACAAAGCACGGTGGCAACGACGACAACGACAACTCTGGTGTGCTGAGCTACGTGCGCATCGAGTTCGCCGGCTATCCGTTCGCAACGGACCAGGAAATCAACGGACTCACTCTCGGCTCCGTGGGAAAGCAGACAAAAATCGACCACGTACAGGTGTCTTACTCTAACGATGACTCCTACGAGTGGTTCGGCGGTACTGTTGACTGCAAATACCTCATCGCCTATAAAGGATGGGACGACGACTTCGATACCGACAACGGATTCAGCGGCCATGTGCAGTATGGTCTCTCCATCCGCGACCCGAAGATTGCCGACAAGTCTATGAGCAACGGATTCGAAAGCGACAACAACGCAAAGGGAACAAACGCTGACCCTCACACCTCTGCCGTATTCTCGAACATCACCTTCGTGGGTCCTAAGGCTGGTGCAGCTGACTTCGTAAACGACGCTTCATATATCACAGCCGGCAGTATGAACCCTAACAACGGTTCTGGTCTCGGACGCTTCCAGAGCGGTATGCAAATCCGTCGCGACTCTCATCTGAGCTGCTTCAACTCAGTGATAGTAGGCTGGCCTGTAGGTCTTATCCTCGACAACGACCTGGGTGACACCCAGGGTGCAGCAACATCAGCTTTGCTAAAACTGCAGAACATCTATATGACTAACGTTGACGCCATCGGAACTGACAAGAACAAGGTACTCAGCAATCCTGAAAACGATTCTTTCTCAGCGAAGTTCTTCCTCGCACAGCCGGGCAACGTATACTCTCAGGCTGCAACAGGATGGTTTGACATGACTGGCTACCGTCCTCTCGCCGGCAGTCCGCTGCTCACTGGAGCTTCATTCACAGACGCTCTGCTCGCAGGATTCGAGAAAGTGGCATACGTGGGAGCATTCGGAAGAACCGACTGGACTGCAAACTGGACTAACTTCGACCCGCAGAACACAAACTACTAAATCTTAATAACCTGTAATATTGATGAGGGTGTGTCGTTTTTGACATACCCTCATTTTTTTGATTCCGTTCAGCCAATAGACCATTTAACTCCAATCTGCAAGTAGTACGTTTATCCCCAAACAGCAAGTAGTCCCTTTGGGGTGAGGTAAGCTTAAATACACTCTTCCCAAACTATATTATGCGACATTCCATAGGTTAAAACCCACCTGGAATAATAGGAAATCACAATAGAAGAGCGGCTTCATTTATACCCGAAAGGGTGTAATATAAATCTTGAATATTAATTTTATACCCGAAAGGGTGTAAATAAATATAATAATTACTATATTTGCACCCTAAAGGGTATAATTATATGGAGAACAGTTTATCGGGATTTGTAAAGGAAATGCGAAAGCAGTTCGGACTGACACAGGTTGACCTTGCAGAGAAATCGGGTGTTGGACTGAGATTCGTGCGCGAACTGGAACAGGGAAAGACAACGCTCCGTCTGGACAAGGTGAACCAGGTGCTTGCCCTGTTCGGCAGACAGGTGGGAGCGGTCAGAATAGGAAATGAGGAGGATAAAGCATGAAAACAGGAAAAGTCTATATGCATGACCGTCTTGCCGGCACGCTGACGGAAGACGAGACGGGATTCACTTTCAGATACGACAGCGCTTATCTCGATTCTGACAATGCGGAAGCGATAAGTCTCACTATGCCGCTGACAAACAAGGAATACCACGACACGGTGTTGTTTCCGTTTTTCGACGGACTGATTCCTGAGGGGTGGCTGCTCGACATAGCGGAAAAGAGCTGGAAGATAAACCAGCGCGACAGGATGTCGCTGCTCATGGCATGCTGCAAAGACTGCATCGGAGCAGTGAGTGTGGTACCTATTGAAGAAGAAAGGGAATAAGGATGGCAAAATGTCTATATTGCTACAAAGAGCTGAAAGAGGGACAGACTGACTATCATCCCTCATGCGCAAAAAAACTGTATGGGGTGAAGACGGCACCGGTGCTGCCATACAACAGGAGCCAGATTGGAGAACTGGCAAAGAGAGTGGTGAGAGCACAGACCACGCTGACCGGAGTGCAGGCGAAACTGTCGCTCGACGTGAACCATGGCCAGAAGAACGAACCTGACCGCTTCACCATCGTGGGTCTGTGGGGACGCTTCATACTGAAGCCCCAGACCGACACCTACCGTTCGCTGCCTGAACTGGAAGATCTGACCATGCATATGGCAGAGGCAGCGAAAATCGCAGTAGTGCCTCACGGACTGATAAGATTCGACGACGGTGAACTGTGTTACATAACGCGGAGGATTGACCGCCAACCCGACGGCAGCAAAACGGCAATGGAAGACATGTGCCAGTTGTCGGAGCGACTGACGGAATACAAATACAAGGGGTCGTATGAGCAGATAGCGAAACTGATAAAGAAGTATTCGGCGGTGCCACAGCTCGATCTGGTGAATTTCTGGGAGGTGGTGGTCTTCTCATGGATAACGGGAAACTCCGATATGCATCTGAAGAATTTCTCGCTATACAAGACCCCTCTGGGATTCTGTCTCACTCCTGCCTACGACCTGTTGTCTACTCTGATAGTGATGCCACAAGACACGGAAGAACTGGCGTTGACACTGAACGGAAAGAAAAGGAAGATAAAGAGGTCTGACTTCGAGAAGGCAATGACTGCATCGGGACTTAACGAGAAGGTGATACAGAACATGGCTAACAAGTTCGGCAAGGCAATATCAAAATGGATCGACCTCATAGACAACTCTTTCCTGCCAAACGACATGAAACGGGAATACAAAAGACTTATCATCAAAAGGGTGATAATGATGAGATGACAAAGGATAATCCATGGTACGGCAATAACACGCCATCACACAAAATGTGATAACACACTAAACAGCCTGATGACCGATTGGGGATAAACCCCAGACGGAGAGGAAACATACTCTGAACAAAAAAGGCCGGAGGAACATCATGTCCACCGACCTTCTTTTTTTATCCCTTACCCATAAGGCAATGGGGAATTAACCGTTCAGCACTTATCAGAAATAATATGCTGCTGAAATCTGCCAAGCGTTAGACTTGCCTTCGCTGTCGAGCAGATTCTTGATAGTCTCTGTAGCAACGCTCTTTCCTGTCACCTCACCGGTCTTGCCACAAGCGATGTTGTAGTTGAAACCAATCTCCAGATGATTGATGAGAGTAACGCCGGCACCAACGTTAACGCTGAAGTTTGTTGACTTCAACTTATAGTTGGCAGCCTTCAGCATGTCGAAGTTCTTGTCACCGACGTTGAAACCGAACTGTGGACCGGCAGCAAGATAAACTCCGGCGATGTCGCCAAGACCAAAGGTATAGCGAAGGTTCACAGGGATGTTGATAGCCTGCTGCTTAACCTTGGTGTTGAGATCTGCCTCATATCCGCTTACCTCTCCCTTCAGTTTTGCCTCACGCTGGTCGTAGAGAGCAGAAGCGTCGATTCCCAAACCCACTACAGGAAGAGTGAACTTTACAGACGGACCGATGAAGAATCCTGCGCGGTTAGAGGCATCGAGCACCTTGCTGTCCATAGACATATCAGTGATGTTGAGACCACCCTTGAGACCGAACTTGATCTGAGCCTGAGCCGGATTTGCAGTCATCATACCTAATGCCACGAGGGCAAGAGCGAAAATCTTTTTCATAAGCTTAATTTTGTTTTATGGTTAATATAGTTGTTATAAAACTAATGTCTGAATAATAAAACACCAGTTCATCTTATCCCCCAATCGGCCATTAGCGCTTGCTTGGATTTTGGTATTTTATAAGCAGAAAGGACAAGCAAGTCTCACCCTGACGGCTCCTCGCTTGTCCCCTTGTATATATGTTTCTTAGTGGCGCTGACGGCGCACCGACACCCTTGCTGACGATGAGCCTCCGCCAGAGGATGAAGAAGAGCTGCGACGTGATTTCTTCTTTACAGTGGTCTGTTTGTCTTCCGTAGCCGATCCACCGGCACGGCGGTTCTTCTTGCGCACCTTCTTTCCCTTCACGGTCTGCTGAGCCTTGGCGATGCTGTCGAGAGAATCCTTGAGCTGCTGGTCGCCCCAGATATTCTTCTCAAAGGCGATGAGCTCTCCCTCTATACGTTTCTGCTCCTTGGTCATGGCAGAGTCAGACTTGCAATACTGTGCGAGCGTCTTGCCGAGCATATTGGTGGTCTTGTATATCTTGCCGCGATACATGTTCTTGGTGAAATAATCATCAAGAGTCATCGTGGCGGCATTGTTCAAGTCGCTCGTCATTATTATCTGCTTGCTCAGATATGGGGCGATGTCGTCATACTTCACCCAGAAGAGCGGATAGGTCTGAGGAGCATCGCCGAAGTCGTCTTCTCTCGACATGATAGGACAGAGCGCTATCACCTTGGTGTGGAAAGTGGCTGAACGCTGGTCGTAGTAGGCACTCTCCTTGATGTAATACGACTTCACTTCCTTCGACGGTATGTCGCTGTTGTCGATGTTGATGCCGTTGCCCTTCTTTTCATAATATATATGATAATTGTCGAGAAATGCCAATGGCTTTATCTTCGATGCGTCGTTGAACACCTCGTTGCCGTCGAGCCTGTATTCGTAAGCATTGATGCGCTGGCGCATCATGAGCTTGAACATATAGGTGAAGAGGTTCATCTGTGAACCCACTGCCTCAACAGGATAGTAGAGTCCGGCATTGGCATCTTCGTTGAGATCGATGATGCGATAGATGTCGCGACGCCAAACCACGTCCTCGTCCATAGTAGCAGCGACGGGGAACGATATCTGAGCCCTCGTCGTGATGTTCTGGGCGTTTGAGGTGGTCTGTTGCTGCTGTTTGCGGCGTGCGGCAGGCTGTGCGTTCGCCATTCCGGTGAGGCAAGCTGCCAATATTATTAGAAATATCTTCTTCATATATCGTATATAGTTTTTCTCATATTGTTATTTCACGATGACCTCCATCGACGAAGGCAACGTTCGCTTGATGCCGTCAGGACCTACTGCCGTGACACGGCTGATATAGAAGCGGCGGTTGCGGGAGAGTCCGCGGAAGGCATTCTTCTGGCGTTCCGAGAATGAAGCTCCGGCAGAAGCCATAGGAACGGCATTTCCCATATTGTCGAAGAATACTGTCTCGAAGCTGAGCACCTTGAACTGAATATCGAGGAGTCCGTCGTCGATTGCTGCCTTCACTTCGTGAGAACCCATAAGCGATGCCTTGGCGAGTCCGCCGCCACGATAGCGGTTGGTGCCGATGGCGAGATATGCCGTCGGATCCGGCAGTTTGCGCACGTGGAACGTGAACTGTCCCATCTGGCGCGGATGACCGGTGGTGGTCGACATCACTGTGATGGTGACGTCCTTGCCTACTGCTGCCGGACGGGCGATATACTTGCCCGGTCCTACCGGCTGCAGCGTACCGCCGCTCATTGATACCGTCACTTTGTTGAGAGGCACTCCTGGGATGCTTATGCTTATAGGGTTTGTATATCCGGCATAGAGCACGTTCATGAGGTCGGCAGACACCGTGGCGCTCGGATCCACTACAGTATACTTCTGTGTGAAGTCACGACGAATCACGTCGCCCTGTCCGTTCTGCATCGTGATGTATCCGGCGAGATTGAACTCGCCAGTCCGTCCTGTCACTATCTCATAAGTGTTGTTGCGCAGGTTCATCTGTCGTCCGCCGATGTAGATCTTCGGTTGCTGTGTGGTGTCTACGGCAGCCATCACTATTTGGGCAGAGAACTTATCGCCACGCACGATGGTCTGTGCGTTGGGAATTACGAATGCACTGAGTTTGTTCACTCTGATATCCTTCATGTCGATGTTTGCCACGAGAGTGTGCAACACTTCACCTTCGGCATAACGCACGTCGTTCTGCAGTTTGGTGAGAAGCGTTACGGCAGCAGCCACCGGCATGTCTTCAAACATATACTCCTGCCAGTTCTTGCCCATTGTCTTGGCTTTCTTGGGGAGTGTGGTCGACAGGTTGCCGGCGATGATCTTATGCTGTGCGGCATCTGGCACCATCTTCAGGATGCGTTCACGGAAGGAATTGATGGCATCGAAGAGTTTCTTGCCTTTTCCCGTACCGGGAGCGAGCATCACATGACTGGCTGCCTCGAGGTCGTCCTTTCTTTCTATGTTATGGATGTCACCGTCTGCACCGTCTGCCTCGCGCACGATCTCCACCTTCAGTTCCTGAGCGAAGTTATACAGAGAGTCGCTCATGCGCTTCACTGCCGTGGCCTTTTCAAACCACTCACGCACCTTCTCAGGGTTGCTCTTCATCTGCTCGGCAAAATTGCCGTAGATGCTTTGGTTCTCCTTCGCCGAGTTGTCGGTTGAGCGCTGCAGACTCTCCTCCACGATGGAGAAACCGTCGAGCACCTGTGTCGAGACGTTCATCGCGAGCATTGCCATCAAGACGACATACATGAGGTTGATCATCTTCTGGCGAGGAGATATTGGTCTTTTCTTTATTGCCACTTTTATGCTGTTTAATAATCAAGGATTTGTCTTTATTGCTGTGGGGCACCGGGGGCTGCGACACGCATGTTGACGGTCATTGCCTCTATCATGCGGGCATAGATGGCGTTGAGCTGCTCTATCTGCTGTGCCATCTTCTGCAGCTTGTCGTTAATCTGGTCACCCGTACCGATTTGGGCGCTTGCTGCCTTAAGCTGCATCTCGTATATCTTGCAGATTCCAGTGAGCGTGCGGTTGAGGTTTTCCATCTCCTCGGAATCGCGGGTGAGGTGCATACTCTGCTCCGACACCTTCTGTATGATTTCGGTGAGGTTGTTGAGCGACTCCACATAGTTTGTCGTTGCCTCTGCCATTTCCGGAGACACTTGTGCCTGCTGTGCCACCCACTGCTGCATGTTCACAGTCTGCGATGCTGCCATTGCAGCTGCTCCGGCAACTGTCGCCGCATCCTGTCCCTCGCCGTCGGCTTCCGATGATGGCGTTGGCTGCGCTGCAGCTGCTCCGGCTGGCATTCCGCCGCCGATGATTATCGTTCCGCCGCCGTTCACGCCTGCCATGGCAGCAGGCTGTGCCATTGCCGGTTGTGTTGAGAATGGTTGTGAGTCGGCATTCTCTGCTGCCTCGCGGGCTTCCATATCCTCCTCATACTCTTCTTCTATCTCTTCTTTGGTGACGTGTGTCGGCAGGTCCTTACCGTCGGCGGTCTTGTCGAACGGACGGTCGAAGGCTGAGATGAAGAACACTATAACCTCTGTTCCCATTCCGAGGAAAAGCATGAAGTTTGCTCCCGGCAGGTGGGTGAGTTTGAACAGAGTACCGAGGATAACGATAGACGCACCCCAACTGTAAGCGTAGTTCATGAACGTCTGTCCCGGTACGCTATCCAACCACTTCTGCAAGCGGTATATCACGTTAAAATTGCTGTATACTGTCATTTTTTCTTCTTACTCCCTTTTTGTTTAGAACTTGTTGTACTTGCCAGACTTCTCACGCAACGGAAACCGATATAGCTTCTTGGCTGGTTCTGGTATTCCCATGTGCGCCATGCCGAACGGATATACGACTCAGGGTCTTTCCACGAACCGCCTCTCACGCTCTTCTTCTTCATCTTGTACGGGTCTTCTATCGCCGCATTGTAGGAAAGCTGCGGATTGAGGTCGTTCATGGCGGTCACTCCGGCTTCGGTATATATCGTGCTTGTCCATTCTGCCACATTTCCCGCCATGTCATACAGTCCGTTTGAATTGGCGGAGTATATCCCCACGCGGCTCGTTATCAGGTTGCCGTCCTGGGTGTAGTTGCCGCGGTCCGGCTTGAAGTTGGCATAGAAGCATCCGCGGTCGTTCTTCACGTCGCGGTTCTCCCATGGGAATTCGTTTCCTTCTTTGCCGCGCGCCGCATACTCCCATTCTGCCTCTGTAGGCAGACGGTAGCGCTGGATGTATTTCGCCACGCCTCCGAGTCCTTTGAGCAGATAGTCGGTACGCCATGCACAGAAGGCGTTTGCCTGCTCCCAGGTCACTCCCACCACAGGATATTCGTTGTAGGTAGGACTGCTGAAATAGAGGCGCATGTATGTCTCGTTGTCTGAGTTCTGAAAATCGTTCACCCAGCATGTAGTGTCGGGATATACGTTCACGATGTAGGTATTGAGAAAATCCCACGGACCGGTGAGCTGCCTGTTGATGGTCTGTCTCACTATCCTTCCTTCATCGTCGATATATGCCGTATCCTTTGAAATCATCACCACCTCGTCCGGGTTCACCTGTACATCGGTGTTGAGATTGCGCTCTGATGGATTCAGACGGTTACGGCGCTTTGCCGCCGTAACGTAGTCGTAAATCTCGTAGCGGTAGTTCATCTGACTGGCGTCGAGCATCTTCTCGCCGGTCACGGGATTGGTGACATAAAGGCTCTCTATGGCACGCTGCTCGTCTTCGTTCGGCTTGCGCGGAAGAGCCTTTTTCCAGTTGAGGTGTGGGGTCACGGGGTCACCGTTCTTGTCTTCGGTAATCATATACGACTCGTCGCCGCCATATGAAGGGTCGGCGAGACGTGTTCTGAGGATTGAGTCGCGCACCCAGTATACAAACTGTCGATACTCAGAATTGGTTATCTCCGTGTCGTCCATCCAGAATCCGTCCACTGATATTTCCTTCACAGGGGTCTGCTTTCCCCAGAGGCTGTCCTGCCTCTCGAGTCCCATCTTCAGGAAGCCTTTCTTCACAAGGGTCATTCCGAACGGCGTCGGCTCGGAGAAGCCTCTGCCGCCTCCTGTTCCTGTCAGCTCGCCTCCCCTGCCGGTTGTGGCCATCTTTCCGCCGAAGCAGCCCGTAAGCAGGGTTGCCACGCAGATCAGGGCTGCGATCACAATGCTATTCTTCATTTTCATATTTCTTTTTCCTATATTCTATTATATGTATCTATTCAGCAAGAGCGTCCCCTCTTATTGCCGCCAGCGTTTCGCCAGCCGTTTCGCATCACAGGATTCTCACGCTCTTGTGCTTGTTCTTGCCTTTCTTGAAGAGGTTGAGGTCGGTCTGATAACTGACCATCAGTTCATGGCTGCCGTTGCCCAAGCTTATCGCTGAGGTGTACATCTCGTAGCTGTAGCTCAGGTTGATGCCGTGGAACGATCCTCCAATTAGCGCCGTGACGGAATTCGTCGGACTGTATGACACTCCGGCATACATGAGTTTTTTCTCGTTAGTATACACTATCCTTGCGGATATGTCGGCACCGTATGCCTTAGTGTCTGTGCGCACGAGCACCGACGTAGGTATTGTAACAAACGGATTTCGTAGCTTTATATTGTATCCGCCCGTCAAATAATATGTAGGATCTATCTGCAGTTCGTTGGTCTCACCGAGCTCCACGAGCGGAGAAGTGAGGTGCTGCGCCGAGACTCCGGCATACCATCGGCCATGTGTGTAGTAGATACCTGCCGCCAGGTCCATGGCGTTTCCCTTCACGTCGGAAGTGGCGAATGCCGGGTCGTTTGACTCGCCCAAATCCACTTTCGAGCCATCAAACTGTTCGTTGAGGAATCCGAATTGTGCGCCCACGCTTATATTGCCGCCAAAGAGCTTGTGCTTATAAGCATACTGCAGGGCTATGCGCTGGTGGGTGAAAAGACCTATCTGGTCGTTGATGAGAGACACGCCGGCTCCGTGATATGCGCCGAGCAGGAAGAAGGGCATATCAGCACCGAGATACATCGTGCGGGGATTGTTTTCAAAACCTGCCATATCGAGGGCGTATGCCGCCACGACATTGAGTTTTGGCTGCTTTCCCACCGCTGCCGGGTTGAAATAAGGTTCCATGTCCCAGTAGTGGCTGAACGATGCGTCATACTGCGCCTTTGCCCCTACAGAAAGGAGCAGCGCAAGCGTAATTGTTATGTATAAACGTTTAAACACGTTTACATAACGAGGCTTTATAATATTTATTGTATAGAGGTTCTAAAAAATACTCCACAAGGACACTTCTACACGGCTTTGCATCCTATTTGGCGACTTCAGAAATCCAGTCGCCGATGTCGGAGAGCACTTCTTCTGAAATAGTGGTCTCTATCTTGGCATAGTCGAGCGGAGAACCGCTTTCTGACGGCTGGAAGAAATGGTTGAGCTTGGAATACGTCTTGAAAAGGCTCTTTGCCCTTACGGTCTTGCTGAAAAGAGTCTCCGCTGCCTGGAAGTTTATTGCTGAGTTCACCTGCTTGTCGTTGTCGCCAATGAGAAGCATCACCGGACATTCCACTTTGCGGATATCCGCTGCAGGGTCGTATTTCAGATAGGAAATGAGCCACGGTGAGTCTATCTGCTTCACCACGCTAACGAGGTTGGCACGGAGTTCGGGCAGGAGGTCGATATCTGCCGTCAGCATCGGAACGAGTGCTTCGGGAGTTTGTGCAAACTTGCTCTGCTGTCCCGACATCTTGTATTTGAACACTCTGTCCATTGCCGTAACGTATTTCTCGATACTTGCCTCATCGAGACCGGAAAAGGGAAGCAGATCTCTGTTTTGTATCAGCAGCACACTGTCGCCCCGCAACACGGGACCGGCGAGTGACACCACGAAGTCTGCCTTGCCTTTGGCGGCAAGCATATAGCCGATAATGCCTCCCTCGCTATGGCCGAGCACACCTATCTTGCCGAATTTCTTCGTGCTCCTCAGATAGTCTATTCCAGCCTGGGCGTCGAGCATGTTACTCTGGATGGTGACCTTCGTAGGATCGCCTGTCGACTTGCCCACTCCACGGTCGTCATAGCGCAGCGTGGCTATGCCGCGACGGGCGAGATAATCGGCTATCACGAGGAATGGCTTGTGACCAAGGAGTTCCTCGTCGCGGTCTTGCTGTCCGCTGCCGCTTACCATAATAACGACCGGCATCCCTGCCTTGAAATTCTTTGGATATGTAAGCGTACCGCCCAGCCAGGCTTCTCCGCCTTCCGTAGGAAGACCGGTCTTGCCGTCGACGCCCTTGTTCTGGAATGCCACCTCCTGCATGGTATAGTCGAAAGGCGGCTGCGGAGTCTGCGGACGGTTTACTTTCACCTCGCCGCGTTTCAAGTTCAACGGGAATGAGTAGCCCATCTGTGAGAATGTGCCAAGAATCTCCTCGCCCTTGAGCTTTCCTGTATATTGCGCCCGAAGCTGGGGCAGTTCGATAGACAAGGTGTCTTCTTGCAGACATTTCACCTCTGCCGGCAGTCCCGTGGCCCCCTGGTCCGGACTGTCCATGGTAACGGTGCCGTCGGCATTGATATGGAAAACGATTGTCAATTTTGACGGACCTACTTCAAGCAGTCCGTTCCACGCTCCCTTTATCCCCTGGGCATTCGCCAGCAGCGGCATAAGGACAGACAGGCATAGGAATATGTACTTTTTCATGGTTCACAGTTGTTTAGATAATTCAACATTTGCTCTGTATGCATATAAACTCCCGACCGCCTGACGACAGAATTGGGGTAGAATATGCGACAGCTGTGGGCAAAGATATAAAAAAAACAGAAAGCAGCAAACTATTGTGAATTAAAAACAGGCAAAAGACGCCTTATAAAAAGCAAAAGGCTGCAAGCAGTTATAAAAACACATCATACGGTCTGATGGTCGCTTGGGGGTTAACCCAAATCGGTCATTAGGGCTTGCCTGGATTTTGTTTTTTAGAAGAGGGGATTTTGTTTGGCTTTTAATGAGTAATAGTGGGCTATTGCGAATTAGAAACAAGCAAAAGACGCCTTATAAAAAGCCAAAGACTGCAAGCAGTTATTAAAATTATACATTAAACGGCCTAATGACCGATTTGGGGTTTAACACGGATTTCCCCCTTCACTTTAGGGAAAACCATACGCAGGTATATAGTTTCCCCCTTGCGGCAGAGAGCAAGATTACATATCTTTGCAGCAGAAAAACAAGTAATAACCCTCAAAAAAAAATCTGGATTATGAAACGTACATTATTAGCAATCGCAGCGGCAATCGTGATGATAACATCCGCGAACGCCCAGAGACTTACCAACATTCAGGCTGAAGCCAGCTTCATCACCGACAAGATGATGGTGGAACTGGGATTGAGCAAGGCTCACCGCAACAGCATCCTGAGCATAAACCTCTCATATCTCAACGGCATAAACAGCTATCGCGACATCGATGCCTATGGATGGCAATACCGCAACAAACAGCTAAGGCGTATAATGTCACCAAAGCAATGGAGAAGGTTCTGCGAGTCGTATTACTTCTACCGTCCCATCAGCTGGCGTGACAGGGCATACGTACACAACATCTACGTGAAATATCCTAAACACGACTGCCGCCCTTGCCACCACCGTCCGCACTACTACGACAGGCACTGCAAGCACTATAAGCACGACAAACACTGGAAGCACCACAAGAAGCACGACAAGCACTATAAGAAATATGACAAACATCACAAGCACCACAAACACCACAAACACTACAAGGACAGAGATGATGACTGACACGACGGCAGCCACATAGTCCGAACATGAAAACCTATCAATGAATGAGCCATAACAAATAGCGATATAGGGAATCCGCAAAGATTATCCCATATCGCTATTTTCATATCATATTCAAGAATGCTGGATGTCTCTTTCAATCCTCATATCCGCACCAATAACTAACGATTTGTGCCAGACATGACATTTTCCCGAACTTATCAGGTGGAAATACACAAAATACAGAGGGAACTTACAACTTTTCTGAAAGTTATTTTCACTCACTCTTTCAAGAAAAACAAGTCTGTTCATCGCATCAGACACTTAGATACGGACTTGTCGTAAGAATCATCAAGTGGTAAAAGCCCGAAAAAGCGGTATAGGAATCTCATAAAAAATTCCTATACCGCTTATATTCATTGCTTTGAGCTATACCGGATAGCTGCTTGAGCGATTAGTATTCATCCTCGTTGAAGAGGAAGTCTTCTTTTGTCGGATAGTCGGGCCAGATATCCTCGATGCTCTCGTAGACGTCACCCTCATCCTCTATCTCCTGCAGATTCTCCAACACTTCAAGCGGCGCCCCGGAACGAGTTGCGTAGTCAATCAATTCGTCCTTCGTTGCAGGCCATGGCGCATCTTCGAGCTTTGAAGCTAATTCAAGTGTCCAATACATAGTAAATATAAATTATCAGTTTGCGATACCAGGCAGCATCACCATGCCAGCTCGCTGCCTATTATAAAATTGAGCGCAAAAATAATGTTTTTTTTCTTATCTACAAGTTTTTCTTCCATATTTTTTCTCTCACACCGTCATTAAAGTTTAATTTGCGTGCGAGCATGAAGAGATAGTCAGAAAGACGGTTGATATACTGCAATACATTTCCATCGAGCTTGGTGGTTTCACCGAGGAAGAATATACGCCTCTCCGCCCTGCGACATACCGTGCGGCATACATGTGCGAGAGCTGCCTCATGTGAGCCTCCGGGGATGATGAATGACGTCTGTCGGGGCAGACTGCCGTTCAGATGGTCAATTTCCTCTTCCAGCACCGTCACCTCCTGCGGGTCGATGGTATACGAAGGTGCCAACTTGGTCTGAGTGGTATCGGTAGCGAGATATGAGCATACCGTGAACAGCGTGCGCTGAATGCTGATCACCATATTCTTGTCGTCGCCATCCTTCATGAATGAAGCAAGCAGACCGAGCTGCGCACTGAGTTCATCCACGGTGCCGTATGCCTCGATACGAGGGTTTGTCTTTCTCACCCTCACTCCTCCTACCAAGCTCGTCATGCCCTCGTCGCCTGTCTTTGTATAAACCTTTGTTATTGCCATAGTCTTGAGATTTTTAAAAGTTAATCTTGTAATTCTGCTTATATCGTTTCGGATCGACATATACCAATCCGCAATAATACATATCAAATGACACTATATTCTGAAGTCTCCCCACTACATCTTGCCAGACCGCCTTGTTGTAGTTCAACCTATCCACTACCACGAAATCACCGGTCCGCAACCGTTTCACCGCTTCCGTCAGCCATTCTGCATCTATTGCAGGGGCATTGGCATGCAAGATATGCGCCCCCGGTGCATTTCCAAGCGTTTCCAGCGCCGGATCCGCATCACACGGTCCAATGCCCGTCCAACGCAGAGAATTGCAGCCTGCACGGAAATAAGCCTTGTCACGCTTCATGTCTTCATCATCAAAGCCCACCGCCACCACCATCTCTGGCTGGGCATGGTTGGCGAGACGGAGAAAGAACTCACCCATCTTGCGTCTCACGGCATCTGCCTCAGGAAAATCATTTGCCAGACGTTCGTAGGCATAATACGGGTAATGCTCATTTATGACGTATCTGACGAGGCTGTAAGCCCAAGGCGACTGTATTCCGAAGCCCCGGCAACAGCCAATCCTACTGAGCCATATCATTCCGCGTATTAACCTATTTGTCGTCATCAGGCGCAAATATACGTATTTTTATCAAAAATAAAACGATTTGTCAGGACATTTTTCCATCAAGAACGTAAATATCAAGGATAAAAGGTAATAACAAGCTCTTAATATCAAAACAGGAAGAGAGAGAAACTGCAAAAAAGTCAACTCTGCATTTGCTATTGATATGATTTTCCGCTAATTTTGCATTTTAAAGGTAATAGAGATATGAAAACGCTTAAAGAACTTTTCAAAATAGGCAAGGGACCATCAAGCAGTCATACGATGGGTCCACAGAAAGCCGCAAAGATATTTCTGGAGAACAACCGCGGAGCAAGCTCGTTCGAGGTGACTCTCTATGGTAGTCTTGCCGCTACGGGCAAAGGACACATGACAGACATCGCCATCATCGAGGTGCTGGAACCTGTTGCTCCCATAAGGATAATCTGGAAACCGGACGTGTTCCTTCCGTTCCATCCCAACGGAATGAAATTCAGGTCGCTCACAAATGACGAGAAGCCTATCAACGAATGGACGGTATACAGCATAGGTGGAGGTGCGCTCTCTGAAGGCAAAGGAGATGACGACATGTTCAACTCACCTGAAGTCTACGACATGAACTCCATGACAGAGATAATGAAATGGTGTGAACGCACGGGAAGAAATTATTGGGAATATGTGCAGCTATGCGAAGACAGCAGTCTGTGGGACTATCTCGAAGTGGTATGGATCAAGATGAAAGAGGCGGTTGAACGTGGTCTTAAACGTGAAGGAAGACTTCCCGGACCGCTCAATCTGCCACGCAAGGCACCGACATACTACGTGAAAGCAAGTGGCTATAAACAGTCGCTGCAGACAAGAGGATTGGTATATGCCTATGCTCTGGCAGTGAGTGAGGAAAACGCTTCAGGCGGAACAATCGTCACCGCTCCTACCTGTGGGGCATGCGGCGTGCTGCCAGCGGTGCTATATCATATATCAAAGAGCCACGAATTCACAGACAAACAAATCCTGCACGCTCTTGCCACAGCGGGACTGGTAGGAAACATAGTGAAGAAAAACGCATCCATCTCCGGAGCCGACGTTGGTTGCCAAGGAGAAGTGGGCGTGGCATGCGCCATGGCGTCAGCAGCATCCTGCCAGTTGTTCGGTGGCAGCCCGTCTCAGATAGAATATGCAGCAGAGATGGGACTGGAACACCACCTCGGTATGACTTGCGACCCTATTTGTGGATTGGTGCAGATACCATGTATCGAACGCAATGCCTTCGCTGCCACCCGAGCACTCGACTCTAATCTCTATGCCGCATTCTCCGACGGATCTCACCGCGTTTCGTTCGACCGCGTCGTAGAGGTAATGAAGCGCACCGGACACGACATTCCATCGCTATACAAAGAGACAAGCGAGGGCGGCCTTGCAAAGGGTTTCAACATGACGGGTAACGTGAATGACTAAAGCAACAATTCAAACGCCCAGACAAGTTAGAATAAAGTAATACGATAACATTACGCATTCTGAGCCACAAAGCGGATTACATCTCCAAGTCGGGAACTGTAATCCGCTTTCTTTATCCTCAGACGGTCATCAAAACTAAAATTTCCCAAAAACCGTCAGCCATCTGGTCCCATATTCGGAAGTGTCTATAATTCAGCCACTTCCGTCTGTTTCT
>ERZ1026888.129-NODE-129-length-46051-cov-23.632838_pt1 | contig 46051 bp, 79 predicted proteins | sample MGYA00380174_ERZ1026888 | MGnify/ENA primary metagenome ERZ1026888 (study PRJEB33269, sample SAMEA4719810) | human gut metagenome | biome: human-associated habitat; feature: organic feature; material: feces | place: Cameroon | collected 2013-10 ...
CCTCACTTTCCCCATGTAAGCAACTGACACGCTATTGTGCAGTCCTCCATGATTTTAATATTCAATAAAATCAGATAATTCCATCTGACCATCTAAATTGTTATCATTCATCCACCACCTAAATACATCCTCTCCGGTCTCCCATTGGGTTTCTATTCCTTTTTCTTTTCGAACATCTAGCATTCGTTTAAAAGCTCTGATATAAGACTGTTTGTACTTAGGAAAGTCTGCAAATTCTTTATATCTCTTTTTTCCGGCCATTGGGCAGCCGATACAGCCAACACGATCATATCCACATTTGTATAAATCGCAAGTTTCTATATGCTCTGAATTGATAAATTCCCATATATCAGAATCTTTCCAGTCAATGATGGGATTGACAACCATTTTGTTTTTCTGCATACAAAGTTCATTCATTCTGCGATTGGCGTCGTTGTCGTTCATTAGCATAATTGATGTGAATTTTTCTTCACTTGCCTTTGTTTCACCAATTTTTTCAAATTCTTCTCTTTTTTTCCTCTGCCTGCTTTCAGCCCATCTCACACCAGTAGCAATATATCTATTCGCACACCCTGTTTCTTTAATGACTTGACAGCAGTAGCGAACTTGTCTTGTTGGTGGCATAAGTTTTAATGGAATTAATTTCCACATCGTGATATGTTCGCCTTTATACTTCGGCATTTCTTTTTCGCATTTAATTCCTTTTTCTTCTAAGCTTTTAAATACATTTCGTATGTGCCGTACAGTTTGCGGTGCATCTGCCGTGGTGTGACTATTGTGTACCTCAAATGGTATGCCCCCCCTACGAAAGAGTTCTAACATCACATCAGAATCTTTCCCGCCGGAATATGTGCATACAAGTGGCTTTCCATAATGTTTCAACGAGAGATCAGATGCAAGTCGAATTCTCTCAATTGCTTTTTGCTCTAAATCCATTTATTTCTCCTATCCAAATGCTACCTGCCCGTTATTCTCCGGGATTCTTTAATACAATCCCTAACTCTTCTTTAATAGCGTCTACATAATCAATCCATTCTGCCAGACCGTCATTGATATAATCAGCAACCCGGTCAAGTCCATTTCTGAATCTCTGACAGCGCTTCTCACCAAAACCGAAATCATCATGCAGAACGGCGATTGACAATATTACAAATGAATCCGCTATAACCTCTTTTATCTTTTCTGATGCTTTATCAAGGTCTTTTACTGCCAGGGAGGTATGTATCCCGGTCGCACCCCGGAACTTGCATTCTTGTTCGAGGGCTTCAATCCCGCCCTGCCGAACAATTCGTCTGGCAAGATCAAGGCCGTCCTCCCTGCCTCGCTCATATTCACGCATTTTATTCATTGTGTTAGACCTCCACTCTTTTTTAGTTTTCCCATCCAACAGCTCTCCTTATCTTCTGAGTCAGAATGTCAAACTGTAAGAATAATTCCCTGTCCTTACATTTCCTTGCTTTTATGTCACAGTCATAATCATTTATCTGATATTTCCCTTCTAACAGATCGCCATTATCCAGATATCTTTGAAATACGCCTTTAGAAATCCCGAACCGTTCCAAAATTTCTATTCTGCTCATACTGTCGACGAATGTACCATCTGCTGTAACAATGTCATAAAGTTTCATTTTATCTCCTTACTTATCTTTCTTATTCCGTACCCAACTGGAGTATATGCCCTGTCGGTACTAGGGTGGTTTGTTCTGAGCAGGTCATCATCAATCAGTTGATTAATATGTTTCCAGACCGTAGCTCTCCCGGCGTCCACCTTCTCAGAAATCTCTGTAATCGACGGTGCATATCCAACCAGTTTGATATAGCTGACGATATACATATAAATTTCTTTCCTGAGAGCCTGCCCCTGTTCGTATCTATTCTTCGCGTTGTACATTTTTTCTCAACTCCCTTTGTTTGGAATCAATAAATTTACAAAATGCTAAAACAAATTCTTTTGCTAATGGATCTGGATATATTTCTATCAATTCCATGCAGCGGTCATAAACTGCTTTTGAATATTCATCTGTGAGTTCAACCAGATAAAACTCTTTTATTGATTCCCATAATTTAGGCATAAACATTGCCATCATTGGAATATCTTCTTTCTTTACACTTGCCATTTCTTCTCCCTTAAATGTGTAACGTGTAACATAAGTATTTAATTTTTCTTATAATTACCTTTTTATATAATTATTAAAATATACTTTATAGTAAAATATTAGTTACATTAGTTACACTAAGTAAAAAATCTAGTATTTATAAGGGTTTGAGGGTGTTTCCAGAGTGTAACTAAGTGTAACTAGCCGTAACTAAAATCATTCAAATGGTATCTCACACTCACACATTTTTTCAAATTCACTTAATTTTCTGACTTTTTGATAGCATATCTGCGGACCATACTTTCCACACCTCACCCGTTTCCCGTTATTTTCTCTTTCCCAACCGTCGATGCAGTTCTGCATAATAGAGTGAATCTCATTGGACTCGAACCTTGTGGGCTTGCGGCCCTCGTTACCCAGCGCCTGTTCATATAGCATTGCGACGCAAACGCGAGGTTCCGTTGTATGGTCTAACCATTCTTGAATAATCCCAACCCTCACGTCCTCTTCCATAAATTCTTCCTGTTTATCCTCTATATATTGCTGCAAATTCTTCGGAAGAATTAATTTAGGTGTTCTATCAGCCTTTTCGAAAAGCTCCATTGCTTCTCCCCAAGCGTTTGTAAAGTCTGACGCTACGGCTTGTGGATCATCGAACATGGATTTTATGACATGTTCCTTTCTCGTGACTATCGGAAGGAAGCGTCTGTTGCCTGTTCTATCAGTCAGGAAACGGTCATTGTTGGTTGTTCCGGCAAACACACACACTCTTGGTCTCTGCTCCGTTCTGCGGCCATATGGAGGTCTATATGTGTCCACTGTGGACGTTAGAAATGCTTTGATACTCTCAACTTCTTTTGCTTTTTTAGTAGCCAGTAGTTCTGCCAGCTCCACCATCCACATACCGCGCAGCTTTTCCGGGGCTTTGTCACCCTCGACTGTATTGAAATTGTCGTTATACCATGCATTATTGAGTGATAAAAGTCTCAGGAAGGTAGATTTTCCAATTCCCTGTGAACCGTACAGCACTGGCATGTAGTCAAACTTACATCCCGGATGGAATGCCCTGCTGATCGCACCTAACATAAACAGTTTCATGCATTCCCTGGAATACTCTGTGTCTTCCACTCCCAGATATTCTGGAAGCAATTTGATGATATATCCCGTCTTTTTATTCCACTTATTCTTATGAATGTCAGTAAGCATATCAACAACAGGGTTGAATCTGTTTCTATTCGCCACAATATTAAGTGCTTCCATGATCTTCTCCAGACTCTTTAGCCCGTATTTTGATTCAATGTACGACTTCAAATTACTGTCATCGCTGTTACTCCATTCCCTATACATGTTTACGTGCTCCCACGGGAGACTTCCACAAACAAAGGGCGCGTATGATAACTCGTTATATTTGATATGCCCATATAAATCAGGGTCGTGCTCGATGGCTTCGCACATATTCTTAATGCTCTGAATCATTGTTCCTTTTTCTGTAAAATCAAACTCCGGCTCCCTCCATCCTTGCGTTGCAACCCCATCTGAGTCAATGTGAATGGGCTTTCCTTTATCATATCTAGTCGCGCTTGATACAATGACTTTGACCTCCTGTTCAGTTAATGGAGGCGAGCAGGAACTTTCGTTCTCAGCCATGGTAGCAGCGAACACTGATTGATCTGATGCCCCCTTTGCCTGCATCATGCACGCAAAACGAAAAAGCATCTGATTTCTTTGTCCTGCTGCCACAATATTCGGCATAGTAAAAGCTGTACCCTGTTTCTGATCGTCGTGATTCAAGAAGTATTCTACATTGTTGTCAGCCTTTGCGATTTCAAATTCATCCGGTGAATATTCCCATTCGTACCGATTACCATTCTTATGTATTGATGGAGGAGCTACTACATACCCGCCATTTCCACGAATATCTACACCATCAATAATTCCGGCTCGGTTCTTTATTTTGCCATTTCCACGATAGTACAAATGATATCCACCGCGCCCTGTGATAGCCGTCCATGTTTCTGGAAAATCTCCATGTTCGCGCTGCCAGTCTTCAAGTGAATGGTACCCATCTATTCCACGATCTTCGTCAATATCCAAATCAATTACAAAAACGTTCTGGCTAACTGAGCCAGTCGCAAGACCTATATTTGCATTTGGGTATTTCTGCCACCAAGCTTTTATCTGAGCCGCGTCCGTAGTTGCATCCTTACATCCATTCCTAGTAAGCGGAACTTTATCGCGGTATTTTAACGGGAAGACAGCAAATCCTTTTTTAGCATATTCGATAGCTGCATCATACATACTCGGATATTCACTCATTGCTATCACCTGTGAGCTGAATCGAATTTACAACCATCAAACTCACCCCTTTCAAGTCTTTCTTTTAAATCTCTGTATAAAATTTCTTTTATCAGTCTCCCAGATGTTTCTTCCTTGCAAAAAACCACATTCATGTTGTATCGGACCATCCATGCAACGCTGGAAGCTAAAAACGCATTGGAGTTGAATTTGCTTCGATATTTACCGTTCAAAAGGTTCTCCCAGCTCGAATTTTCACAAACAAGATAAACCCTACATTTCCGATCTAGTGCTCGCTCAAACTCTCTTTGGAATCTCTCGCGTCCTCTGGTAAAACATGCAGCCAATTCATCTAAATTCATTTTCCGTTCCACCACGCAGAATGGTTTAATGGTTTCACATGTGTCAAAAAGTGAACTACCATCTGGCAATACTGCATTGTAGGTGTAATCACCATAATCCAATGTTGCTCGACTATATGGAGCGGAAAAGGATTTATACCGCTTCTCCGCTCGCTCGGTCGCTTGCTCCCTGGAATCAACAAGAATCTGGAAAGACTTTAAGACTTCTTTTTGATCAAAAATATCCATTAGTTGAATGGCATCTCCTCATCGGTTCCATCTGGAATACTCATAAACCCATCTGAATTAGCGTGTGAAGAATTATTGCTGCTTAAAAGCCTATCCTTTGGAAGTCTATAATCGCCAGAACGGATTTTATCAACTTTGCAGAAGGATGCTAGATTGGTAGCTCTTCCAATGCTTCCGTCATTCTTTTCATATTCTCTTTCATTAAAAAGACCGCCGGCAATTTTGCCTTTGAATTTCTGCTCATCCCAGTCAAAATGGTATCCCGGATTAGATTCTTCAAGAGCTTCTGTAAATGTTTTAAAACGTCTCTTTGTCCAGTTATCTTTCTCTGATCCGTCATCATTCGGGATATTCAGAAGATAATTGCAGTGCCATTTCTTATCCTCATTCTGCTGAGACTTATATTCTTTTGCGTAAAAGCCTGCATATTCGCCTTCTACGATATCGCAGCTGATTTTTACATACTGGCCTACACTATTGCTACAAACTTCGGCTCCAAGAATCTTTACAACGTAACCACCTTTTGGAAGTACATCATAATCTCCATAAGCCTGTGTTTTTTCATAATCTCCAAATCTTTTAATTGCCATGCTTTTATCTCCTTTTAAAATATTTATTATAGTCATAGCACATAGAAATGGCTTCTTCTTTACTTGCACATTTCCTGTACTCACGAATTGCTTTATCACGGTATAATTGATGGATATAATGCGATTCGCATCTTATCCGATAGGCGTACCGGCCTATTAAAAATACATACCAGTTTTGTTCTCTCATCAAAACTCCTTCATAATTTCAATGACCTTCGTAATATCATTCGGAATATATTCCTCTTCAAATGCTCCCAATGGCGTTCTTGCAGTGTCGTTATGAGAGGTGGTTGAAAAACAATAGGTGTTCTCCTGCTTCATTGATCTGAGCAACCAGTTGAATTTACTGTCGATATTGTTTTTTTCAGTTTTCCTTCCATTGGTCTTAATTCTGGTAAACTCATAACCTGCGTCAGTCATTTCTGTTTGCGTGTGGAACAGCAGAATTACTGTCAAATCGTCTCTGAGCTTTGACGGGATATCCACTAAGTCCCAGATGCTCGATGCGAGGTCCATCCACTTGTCATAGCCCTTCTCTTTGCACCTTCTCATTTCGTCCGACACCATAAGATTATTTACGGTATCAACAACAAAATAATGAATATGCGGGGCTTTTTCTGCGATATTCAAAAGATATTTAATGATAGTCTGCGGAAAGCTTGTTTTGACGTAATTGTTCTTATCAGCGGAGTATTGATCTCGCCAGCCTTTCCAGTTAAGTCCTTTTCCGTCACAATCACAGTAATAAGTTTCTTCTGGATTGAGATTGCGAAGGGATGTACTTTTACCGCTTCCGGGTTCACCCATGATTCCAATTAAGTTTGCCACAGCTCACACCTCCGCTTTGTCGTATACGATATGTTTGCTGCCTTCTACAATCAGAAGACTTGCGATCTGACGCATTGATAAAGTACTCTCATTGTAAATTTCTGTCAGCGCATTGTATGCTTCTCCTGTTACTTTTACCGCTGCGTCTTTTTCTACTATTGTTGGTTTCTTTCTCGCTGGAATATGGATTTCAAATTCAGTCATTTCTGTTCCTCCTTATATGATTTCTGAGCCGTTAAAAGTCCGTTCAGAGCCTGTACGTAGCTCGCCAATGTTCTTGCCTTGTATGATTCTTCAATAGGGTTATCCGGGACTGTGGCAAGCTGTATATCAATCAATCTCAGAACCTCATTAATTCTCTCATCCATGTTCACACCGCCTTGAAAAAGCAATACAAGTTATCTGATGCATCTCCGAACTTCTCTCCATCAATATCTTCAGCTTTGTGATACTCCACATGGTCCAGAGACATGTCACAGTTCTCATAATCCAGAATGTAATCACCTCTGGATTGAAGCTCTCTGAGCAGTTCGTTGATACATCCTGCTATCTCCAGACTGGGAAGAAGTTTCATAATCGCTATCTGCTTACTCATTTGGACACTTCCCATCTATCAGAAGTTCCAACAAGAAAGCTTTAATTTTATTAAGCTTTTCACGGCTTTCTTTCTCGTAAAATGGATCAAAAGATACATTCTGATATAAATCCCATTTAAATTTGCCTTTGGGGAGGAGAACATCTTCTTTCCTTTTAACCCCTCTTACTTCCAAACCGTAGCCCGAAAAATCAAAGGTGATATTTGCTGCCGGAACTTCGTTCACAACTCTTTTACAAAGTTCATAAATTTCATCAATTTCTTTCTTAAACATCTTCTTATCCTCCTTATTTCTTACCAGTCTGCTTTCATCTGGCGTACCGCCCATGCTGCCGAGATACCGAAAAAGATGTTCAGCCAGATAGGTATATCCACATATTTCCCGGCAAGCATACAAACAGCAATTAGCATATACTCTTTCATTTCATTTCTCCTGCAATCCACGCAAGGTTGCTTGCCACCAGTGCGGTGGCTGTCACAATCCATGCAGTGAACCATCTTTTTGACTTTTTCTTACTTTCTTCGACAATTTCAGTCGCAAGTGCTACTTCGATGTCAGCCCATGTTAGCTGATTTTCGTTTCTAATTTCACTCATATCGTGCTAATTTCTCCTTATTTTTTCTTATTTGTCTTTACAATTAGCAGATAGAGAACTATAATGTATCTATCCACTAAGGTACTTTAGTGGGTGCAAAGCTCCGGGGCGGAGGCTCAATCTCCCTCCGGGGCACTCACTTATTAAGAGCAGCTTTGCCTTTCCAGACATGACCGGTTACTTCATAGACTTTCCTAGGACTTATGATGTATGTGATTCGGCCACCGGAAAGGCTTTTTGCTGGCTTGTTATTCTGCACAGCTACGCCAATCGGCAACCATCCATACACAATTCCTGCCCGGATTGCTGTAACAGGAAGTCCGATCAATTGGCTTGCATCAGATACGCTCATACTCTCTGATGAGAACTCTGGCATCTGTGGAATGCCCGATATGATTCTCGCAACCTCTTCAGCAAATTGATGAACTTCTGCATTTTCTTTGATGTAAGTATCAACTTCGCTCATGTTCCCCTCCTTGTTAATTCGTGCTATACTCTCCTATGAAAGGAGGTGTTAAAAATGACTTACGATGAATTTATGTCGGTTATTAACTCTGATGTTGAAAGAATCCTGTCTGAAAATTCCATTAATATTGTTCAGAGTCTGCTACAAGGTCTGTCAGAAAGTGAGCCTTGCGTATCAAAAGAACAATTTCAAATCATCAGAAACGCCGTAAATACATCTATTCAGTCTTCTGTTCAAATAATGTTCGATTACCTAGATTCATTCGGAATGCTGGAGTACGAACACCTGACTGAGCATCACGAGCCGCCTGATCTAAGAGTGATTCAGGGCGGACGTTCGGACGCTGAGAAGAAATAATTTGTTGCTGGTCTTGAAGTTGCGATTCAAGACTGGCAGCTCTTCTTTCCAATGAACGAATCCTTTTTTCAAGTGATCTACTCATACATTTACTCCTTTCTTGTGATATACTCCCAGTAGAAGGGAGGTGATTAAAATAAATCAAATTATTTCAATTTTAAAATCGGCTAAAGAAATCATTACGTTTGAAAATGTTTCCTTTATGCTTGGGTTAATAGGGTCTGCTGGAACTGTATGGAACTTATTCCAATCTCGAAAAAAGATAGAGTTTATTCCTATTGGTTTCAAGTTGAAAGATAATAATGAACTGATTGTTCATTTTGAAATCATCAATCATTCCAGAGTTGCCATATCAATCGTAAATATTTCTTATGTGTATAGCGGAACCCATTATTCATGCTTAAAAGGGCGTGCTATTGGCGAGTCAATTTATCACGAAAGAATGCAATTAAAGAACCTAACAGACTTCTATACACAACCTTTTCCTTTACAATTGGTTGGACTTGGCGGTACTTCGGAATATATTCGATTTGAACTTCCGAAAGAAATTCATCCAGATTTCTCCAAACCTCAGACTTTTCAAGTGTCTGCCAATCGTGGAAGGGCAACTGAAATGAAACTTCTGCTAACTGATCCGGATTCATCCAGTTTACATAAATTTCATATTCGGACTTCAATTCGTTCTCTCTTTCAAAAGTGGTTTCCAAACAACTATCATTGAAAGTTTGAGATATCACTTTTTCACTTCCGAGCGGACTATATTTCATGCTCTCACCTCCATCTGCCCTGCCATCGTCAGCACCGGTGGGGCGGTTCCGGTGGACGGTCATTTTTGACTTTTCTTTTATTGTTTTCATCTGTCAAATTTTCGTGATATACTTCTTTCTGAAAGAAGGTGATTAAATGATAACCGGGAAGCAATATCGACTAATGAAATCCGTTCTTAAAAATAACGGAACCACTGCGCAAGATACCGAGAATCACGAAATGTATAGATACTTAGCATCTAAAGGATTCTTACGCAAGCAACCTGTGCGTGGATATGAAGGCTACGTGATCACTCAAGACGGTGAAATTGAAATGAAAATATATAGAGAAGATACTTACCGTTTTAAAGTGACTACCGTAATCTCATTCATTGCTCTTATCACAAGTATCGTTTCCACAATTTTGAAATTCTGTATCAAGTAGATCGTCTGCAAGATGTCCAAGCGGTATTCTCTTGCCGGGTTCCAGATGGATAGGATTTGGAAATTCTAATCCATTTATTTCCCCGGTAAGAACCGCCACTTTTAACTGATTTACCTGTTTCTGCAAATCCCTTACATAATCAAATAGATACTGAATATCTGTTTTACTCAACCGTTTTCACCTCCAAGTTAAGAACTTTGTAGATGGTTTTAATCTGCCTGATTACTTTCTGGAATCTTCGACTCAAGGAACCTATCTGTTTTATCAGGATTCTTGTATTTTGCGATTGTTTCTCCAACCCCAAGAAAATATCCCTTGTCAAACTCTGACATATTGGGAACTGCCTTGGCTATTGATTCGAGAATCTTCTTTTCTTTATCAGACAATATATTCACTCCTTTCTTACACGTTTTGATTCTTCAAAAGCAACTAAGTCACTTTCTGACACTCTGTAACCAGAGCCATTCAGATTGATTGCCGGAAGCTGTTTATTCCGTATCCATCTCCACACGGTAGGAACTTTCACGCTATATCTCTGAGCGATTTCTTCGCAAGTGTAAAGACGTTCCAAAAAATCACCTCCTACTTATTTTTAGTTGCGTTTACCACTTATTTGTGTTATCCTAGTTAATGCCTAATGGCAAGGAAAGGTTGTGTTCTGTATTGAAAGCAATGTTTAGCCTGCCTGCTCCCTTTGCTCTTAATCCGTCCGTACTGATACCTCGACAGTCAAAACAGGTCAAAGACGGCTCTGATTGTTTTGTCAGCGATTAGGCATGTTGCAGAACCAAGACTGCGAAAGTGACAAGGTGCTTCAAGAAGCATTTGGTCTCGTCAGATGCGGCGTCAGCCTGCAAAGTACATAGGGTAAACAAATTTGGTAAAGAGCTGTTAGGGACGAGACCCCTAGCAGTTTCTTTTTATTTAATAGAAGCCTTGTTTCTATCAGATTGTGGTAAACGCTCAAGGTTTTGTTTACCTTGTAAACATACAATAGCACATTAAGTAAACAATGTCAAGTATATTTTTGTTGACTTTGTAAACTTTTTGTGATAGTATAATTGCATGGAGGTGAGGAAATTGAAAGACAGATTCAAAGAACTTCGGGAAACTCTTTCACTGACGCAGCAGAAATTCGCTGATAGATTGGATATAAGTAGAAACTTTGTTGCTCAGATAGAAATGGGGAACAAAATTCCATCAGAGCGAACCATCAAAGACATTTGCCGAGAGTTCAAAGTCAATTATGAATGGTTGACTGAGGGAACAGGCGAAATGTTTATTCAGAATAAAAGAAAATCTGAGATTGCAGATTTCGTTGGTTCGGTTCTGAGTGGAGAAGCAGATAGCTTCAAGATACGATTAGTAGAAATACTTGCTAATCTAAATGAATCAGAGTGGGAAACTCTCCAGAAACTTGCCAATGCTTTGGCAGATAAGAAAGAAGAATAAAAAGATGGGGACAGGAAATACCTCCTGCCCCTTTTCTTTATTTCAGTCCTAGAAATGATATTATAAATCTAAATATTGTATATAATTGGTCATGGTCTGCTTTTTCTATCATCTCAATGATCTCTTTCTTATAATCCATAAATAACCCTCCCCTGTCACAATTACCACTTACACTACAGTATATGTCCGGCCGTGGGAAATAGAACCGAACATAAGTTTGCTTTTGCTATTATACCACCTATTCCGATTCTTGGCAACTGCCAATGATATACATGAACTTTCGTTATTTCATACATAAACTTTACAATCTCAAAGAAAATTATGCTTTTGCAGAGGAAAAATGCGAGATCGCAAACTTTTCCACCGCCGTTGTTTGTATGTGGACACTTCTGGGCGAAATTGTCCTGATATACCATATACGAATGAACTATCTGTATGTCTTTCTGATTATTGTTAGAAATTATCTTTTGTGGGGTATGTACAAGACTAAACACCTTATAGATCAGCAAGAGAAGTATAAAGCACTTAAAACATTTCTTTTTCATCTAAATCACTCTATTTCACTCTAAATCTTTACAACGCACTCTTAAAATGATAAAATAAAAATACCACATAAGACCGTACTTTACATAATATTGCAAAATCAGCGGTACAAAATACATAATCCGCATAAAAAGTGCGAAGTGTGGCGAATAAAGCTATTAGGAGGAACGATTCTATGAATAAGAAAAAGGCTGTCGCAATGTTCCTGACTGCTACATTTACTTTGACTTCTTCTGTTCCGGCTCTGGCAGGCGGGAAGGGCGTTACCGTTACTGTCCCAAGCTACGGGTTCGAAGAAGATGATGATACTTCATCAGTACCAGAAGCAAAGGAAGCTGTTGTCAATGAGGATGGCTCTACCACCTACACTCTCACAAAGAAGCAGCAAAAAGAATGGAAAAAGGCCGTAAAATCCAATTTTGATGATTATATCAAAGATATCCTGGATGACGATACTAATTATCCAAACGTTGAGGATATCACATACAATAATGATATGACTGAGTTCGAAATTGATCTTGCTACTACTAATATAGCACAATCTGAACTCTTCATTGGATACATCGCACTGTTTACAGCTCCGGTGTATCAGCAGGTGAATGGGGTGGCTGAAAAAGATGTTGATTATAAGGTCACAGTCAAAGACTCCTCAACCGGTGAAGAGACTGTATCAACTTATGCAGAAAATAAGGCTGACTGGGAAAGTCTCAATGATTCTTTCGCCATGTACAGCGAAGATACGCAAGAATAATCAAACGGAGGAATAACAATATGGCTAAGAAAATCAAATGCCCACGTTTTGGATGCGGCAGTACTGACGTTGAATATCTGTCGGGCAACCAGAAAACAACCCTTAACTTAAATCCGCTGCATCCTTTTACTCTTGTCAACACAAAGCCAAAGGGTAAACAAACATTCAGATGCAAGAAATGTGGGCGGGTATTCGAAGTAAAACTTTAAGAGGGCTATATGAAACACGTATTTAATTTTTACAAAAAACATAAGCTTGCAGCATTCTTTACAGCCTTGTGGTTTTTGTTTATGACGTACATCACTGTTTCTGGATTAAGAAGTGGAAACGCCCAAGGCCCTGTCGAAGTAGGCTCGGGAATCTTTGCAGGAATCATCATGTTCATTCCCGTAGCATTGATTATTGCTGCATTATCGGCAATGCTGTCAAAAATAATTGCCACTTTAAGTGAAATCGTACATATTAACGGAACTGATAACGATGGTTTAGTTGACCCTGTTATTCCAGAATATAATTATCACTCTCAAGAGGAACAGTATAGCTGTCAAGAAAAACCGATTATACTTACACCTGAGACATTCCCGGAATTGGTTTCCGAACCAGAGCCGGAAATCCCACAACTCCCAGTATATGATGCAATGGAGGGACACGACTTCGAATACTATTGCGCTGATCTGCTTCGTAATGATGGCTTTTATAATGTAGAAGTCACACAAGGAAGTGGCGATCAGGGGATTGATATACTGGCAGAGAAGGCCGGAATCCGATATGGGATACAGTGCAAATGTTATTCGAATAATATTGGGAACAAAGCAGTGCAGGAGGCGTTTGCCGGAAAGACGTTCTATCATTGCCATGTTGCAGCAGTTCTGACAAATAGGTATTTTACCCGTTCTGCGAAACAACTGGCAGAAAAAGACCAAGTACTTCTCTGGGATAGAGACGAACTTGAAAGACTCGTACAAAACGCTGAAAGCTAAATAAAAACCGCCCCGGCATTGGCGTACCGAGACGGCGTTTATACATCTCCGGAGAGATGCTATATTCTGACAAAACATATTGTATCATCTTCGGAGCAGTCGAACAAGACAGAAAATTTGTTCGGCTGTTATTTTTATACCTAAAAACAGCTACATAAAGAAAAGAGGAATAAAAATGGCGAAGAAAAGAAAGAAATATCCAAAGTTGCCGAATAATTTCGGCTCTATCCGGTATCTTGGCAAGAACCGGAGAAACTGCTACGCAGTGCACCCGCCGGCAACGATCGACGCATCAGGAAAAGCGGTCCGTCCACCTGCGATCTGCTACGTTGACGACTATTTGAAAGGATTCGCTGTCCTGACAGCTTACAAAGCCGGGACGTATAGACCGGGGATGGAAAAGGATTTGTCCGTATCACTCACCACCGACACAGATGCCCTTGTGAGCCGTATATTGGCTGATTACGGCACGATAAAAGGAGTAGAGGACAAACATCCAGAGATTAAGAAACTGACGTTTAAAGAGGTATATGAGCAGTTCATGAAATGGAAGTTTCCTGAAGGAGCGGTCTACTCGGAGAGTTCAAAGGGAACCTACGCGGGAGGATTCAGGAATTCGGCAGCTTTGCACGACCGAGTATTTGAAGACATAAAAGCCCCAGACATGCAGGCGGTGATCGATGAATGTCAGCTTAAAAGAGCCAGTCTGGAGAACATCTTAATATTGTTCAAGCAAATGTACAAGTATGCTGTTTATGCTGAAATCGTAACAGAGAACAAAGCTCAGTATGTCAAGATCAACGTCCCCGAGGATGATGAACACGGAACCTCGTTCACTGACGAAGAACTGTCAATCCTGTGGAAACATTCTTCTGACCCAGATGTTCAAACTATCCTGATCCTGTGCTATAGCGGATGGCGTATTGGAGAGTTCCCAAAGCTAGAGATTGACCTTGACCAGAAATACTTCAAAGGTGGTTCAAAGACAAAGGCTGGAAAGAGCAGGATCGTGCCGATTCATCCGTCAATATATGACTTTGTAAAGAACGTAAAATACAGCGAATTATATACTTGGGGGCAGAATAAATACAGAAAAGAGCTGTTTTATCCCACACTTGAAAGATTAGGAATTTCTGGAAATCCAAAACACACACCGCACGACTGCCGGCACACTTTTTCTGCACTGTGTGAAAAATATGGCGTCCGGGAGAACGACCGGAAGAGGATGCTGGGACATTCGTTTGGGAACGATGTCACGAATGCTGTGTACGGTCACAGGACCCTGGAAGAACTTCGAACAGAGATTGAAAAAATAAAAGTTCCATTTGTGACTAACTGTGACTAACCGTTCCTTTTTAAAGTGATTTTATTCAACCTAAATTAATCCATCAAAAGCCTGCAAACCCGCATAAAACAAGGCAAAATGGAAATTTTACTGATGCTTTTAAATAATGAAAAAACTAACTAATGGTTAAAAATACGTTTGAGTTGATTGACTCAAAATGCCCTATTTTCAAGGGATTTTTAGCTTTTATAATTTTGAAGTTGTGACTAATTTGTGACTAACCAGAATATTCTTATCATTCCGAATATGATGCAATATAACTTAAAAGCCCCAAGGAATAATTTCCAAGGGGCTTAAATTTTATACTTTTTTGATGTATTTTGCAGAAACAAATCCGAAGTATTTTCCAGCAATTCTGATGTAGTACCAAGATGCTCCGTCTTTGGTTTTCTGAGTAAAGTTCATGACATCGACCTTGTTTCCGCTACTTAACGTTGGGTACTTTTTAATGTTCGGATATTCTACACCTGCCCATGCGCGGACGTTCAGACTGGAAGCTGTAACCTCTCCCGTGAAAAGTTTCTGCGACTTATCCTGTTTATTGGAAATTACTGCAGCTGTATTCTCTGTTCCATCAACCTGCAGGTATTTTGTAGCCGCCCAGCCGATGCCAATACCTGCAACTTTAACCTTTGTCCACATGCCGGATTTTTCACCGTTAATTTCCACACGGTTTTCCTTATTGATTTGTCCAAGAACATAACCATTCGGCGTCTCTCTGATATAAAGGTCATCAACCGTGGATGTAGCTGTGCCGGCTGCTTTCCAAGCCGCAGTCTGTCCCTCACTTCCCCAGTCAATCCAGACATATCCGTCGATTGCAGAATCGTTGATAGCGTAGGATTTGTTGCGTACAGCTCCGCCATTTGCAACCACACCAGCAGCACTAGAAGTATTCCCCTCGTTGGTATATACGACACTACCATTGAAACTGCAGACAGAGCCAACATGAGAACCGTTACGGAATATAATCAACGCACCTACTTTTGGTGATTTGTGCCATGTTCCATTACTTTTGGCGTGATTTGTGACGCTCTTGCAGTTATAGAATCCACCGCCCATAATCTGCAATGCTCTTGTGATTCCCAGAACATTCACCAGTTTCCAGAACTGATACTCTGCGCACCATGGCTGAGCCTGACAACCCGGCTGCCCCCAGGAATTTACATCTCTTGCAAATTTAGTGTAATTGTTATATCCGGCATTCTTTTTAAAATCATCCAGATAGGCATCGCTCTTTTTTTCGAGGTACCCGCCATTGGATACGTAATAATCACCAAGTTCTGTGAATTTTTGTAATTTTGTTTTACTCACTGCTGTTTCTCCTTTCTGCCCAGAATCTCTATAATCTTTGTAGAACACGTTCATATCTACATTTCCATTGATTCCCGGAACTTTCCCCTTGCTGGAATACTGCCATCCTACTCCGAAGCTAGGGCGAATTCTCTCTTGCAACCATCCATTGTCATTGTCTGGATAATGAGCGATCCAGAATTCATATTTTCTCAAATGACTGCAGATCACATTCATGTACCAGTCTTCATTGCAGTAGATGCCGAATTTATATCCTGCTGCCACAATAATTTCTTGGAATGCTTCTGCCAGATTATGGATGCTCTCTGCTCCAAGCACTCTCTGTTTATGATGTTCCAGATCCAGCCATACGGGATACTGAAGTTCTCTTCCATTCAGGACAGAAACTACTTTTCTGGCTTCACTCTGGATCTCTGCGATGGTCATTGCATAGGAGTACTTATATACGCCTGTTGGAATATTGTATTTCTGGCATTCTGTATAGTTTCTTTCGAAATATTTATCCGTTACGTTTCCGGCTTCTGTGATCCGAAGGATGGCGAAATCCATTCCGTAGGCTGCCACTGTCTTCCAGTCGATCTGTCCCTGCCAGGCAGAGACATCTATTCCTTTGACTTCCAATTCACTCACCTCTCTCCAATCTTTCTATCCTCTTAATAAGGCTATTAATAGTTTCTTGCTGGTCTTGGATTAGCTTCATCATTGCTGGAACCATAGTTCTGTAGTTCCAGTCTTCTACCTGACCGGATTCGTTGAGCATCGCACCTTCTGGGAATGCATCATACACATCTTCTGCATAGAATCCCGGAAGTGGTTTTCCTTCAAAACGGTCACCCGGCGCCAGATACCCTTCATTATACTTGAACCACACGACCGGAATGTCTAAAAGTCTTTCGGCTTCACTCGAGGTCATGTTTTTAACATGTTTCTTGTATCTTTTTGACGAAGAACTTAATTTGTAAACGTAATTGTTGTACAAAATAAGTGTTGACCCTGATGCGTTACTTGCCAATCCAGAAATAGCAAACATTCCGCTTGGATCAATAAATCCCGAGCTATCTGTAATATTTTTACAGAACAAATGCAGTCCATATTTAATGTTACAAGCCGTATCTCCATCTTTACTTTGTGAAAACACTGCATTTCCAATCTTTATCCGTCCATCCGAATAAAGCCGTATATTACCACTCTTTGACTGTATGTAGTTTTCTTTAATAGTCCACTGCGCAATTGATGCTGCAACCGCATATAAGTCCTCTACATTTAGCTTGTCTGCTGCTACAGTCTTTCCTTTGATGTATGTTCCATTAAGATATAGTTTACCATCTACATAAGTCAGCAAATCACGAGTTCCGTTATTTGTCAAAAGGTTAAAGATCTGCTTTTCTGTCAGTTCTGTGTCATTGATTATTGGGATTGTTACTGTTGCAAGCTGAGGATTACCCAGATTAATGCTTCTGAAGATATACCTAATTGCCGTTACATCTGATGCAATTGTAGAAAGGTACAAGGTATACTGTCCATCATCTACATCCACATTCTTTATAGTGCTGAATATAGAACCGTCTGTTGTTGTCTGAACAAGGATGTTAGACTTTCGCAATGTTTTATTGTTTCCTGAAACAACATAGTTCTTGAAAAGTACAGTTTCTGGCACATAAGTTTCATCTGCGGTTCTCATTATTACGGTTGTATCCGTTTCAATAACATAAGTTGTAGCTGAATCTCCTTTATCTCCTTGTTTCCCTTGCTTTTGTTTTGAAATTGAGAACTGCTTTGTAATAGAAAATGTCTTGTAATTTACAACAAAGTTCACATGTCCGGTATCAGCTGATAGTCCTGCGACAGTATATTTATGGTTCTTTCCATCCCAGGTTCCAGTAATGTTCTCTTCGGTTATGGTATACGATGCATCATTAGTTACATTTTCAACACCATACATAACCTGTACGGTTGTGCTACATTCAGGAAATGTTGTGTAGTTTCCATCCGCATCCGTCACTATTGCTTGATATTCGTTTGACAGTATTACATTCAGTGTTGTCAGTTTCTGAGCTTCTTCTATTGTTTTATCTGCTATGGCTTCATCGAGCGTTTTATTTTCTGACAGAAAAAAAGCTGTCGGCTGGATAAACACTTGTCCTTTTTTGTTTATATAAAACGTTACGGTACCATCCTCTGTTGAAACCCTGAGATTTTTCGCATCAATGAACTTTCCGAGGAGTTTTCCGGTGTTGATGTAATCTGCATTAATGCCCTCTGCATACAAGATTTTTGTGATTAAATCGCCCGTCAGTATAAAACCGTAGGGATATGTCTTGCCACCGTCATTTGATACTCCGATAGCTTCCGCGGTAAATTTAATAATAGTCTTAGATTCTTCTAGCGTCGGTTTATCGTGTAAATAAGTTATTGTACTCCCGTCCTCTTGAAGCACAGGTGTTTCATACAGACCTGATGCATTTTTCATGGCTTCTTCCAGCTTTCCGACAGCCAATTCCCTTGCATTTTTCTCTACTTCGACAAGCTTTTTGGCCTGGATGAGCGTTTTAAGGGCGTCAGAATTATACGTGCTGCTACCTCTGATAGGGCTTTCGGCCTGCGTTCTCACTGTTGTTGCACCGTTTAATCCACTTGCAACATAAGTAATAGGAGTTATATATACGTTTTCTTTGCGATCATAAGTCCTTGCCATATCTCCGAATTCAATGAGCGGATTATATAAGAGATCTCCTTCCATACTTCGAAATTGCTTTCCAATCAGCAAAGCACCTATCCATTCTGCCACAACCGGCAACTGATTTGCCTGTAACAGAGTGTTTTCTATTTGCAAAACGTATTCGTTTGATCCATATTGATAAGATGCATCACCACTTTTCACTTGTATACCTGTAATAACAATGTTATCCGTTGAAAGTGTAGGTGCTGACAGATAGTCTCTTAATCTCTGCGGGGCATTAACACCCTCGCTAAGATACAGAAATCCATCTGGATCTATCATCCAGTCTCCTACCGGAGATATGTAGCCACTTGAATCAATGGCAGAACCGCCACCAAATTTAAGGAATCCTTCAGAATCTACAGTCGGGGCATTGTCAACATTTACGCCTGAAAAATCCCATTTCACAAGCTGTAAATACCCGGCATTGTCAATTCTGGCGTTAGAAGATTCTATCATCGCAATGCATCCGATAACGTTTCTGAACGTCATGCCGTCAGGCACTGACTGAATCGGAAATGTGGCATGCTCCATCGCACCAGATCCAGTCCCCAATGATATATCGCATCGTTGACAAGCGTCTTGCAACACTACATAAGCGTCCTGAGGAAACGCAAGACTGGTGGTATATGTTTTGTTTGCCTTGTACATATCATCCAATGCAGTCAGCTCAACATCTTCACCATATTCCTCTGGTGTGGTGACAGTAAACGTTCCTCTATTAATAGTCTCAGTAGTGCCATCATCCAATTCCATTTTAAGTTTTACTCGGAGTTTCGCACCATAGAAGTAATAATTCTTCCACTGCTCTTGCGAATTATCCAAAGACAACTGTAAGGATTTACACACAGTTTGTCCGATAGGAAAGGAAGACCCGTCCACGCCGTCTACAATGTCGTTCCCGGAATTTAAGATCTCTTTATTGACTGTTTTGACTGTTCCATCAGGAAATGTAATGTCTACCTCTTCAATGACTGGATACCCTTCTGCTATTTTCTTTTTAAATGCATTACTTACATTAATCAATATGGTTCACCCCCGTCATGTTAAAAGATAGCTCGGACACCATTTTACCGTCTTCGGACAATTCGCCAATTGTTATGTTCCCAGATTTTCCTACGTAGAACGGATCGTCGCGCCATGCCGCATGATAAAGCGAATAATGATGCAATGTGAATGTTTTCCCCTTCGCAATAATCCGCAAAATCTCCGTGACTTTATCTGCCGGAATGTTCTTTGCAGTGTATCCATATTGTTCTACGGTAAAAAGCGGTGTAAACCGCCCGTCGCCGTATTGCGTTCGGTTACTTCCTTCTGAATATGTAGTAGCAAATGAATAAGGCATATCTTTGTCGGGCTGCCAGATGGCAGTACCGTTCATTTTTATCATTTCTTTTGCCAACACTGCCACCTCCTATGCCAACTCAAGTGGATTCTTTCCACTGTATTCCTGTCTTGCTTTTGCTTCTTTGATAAATTCATCAAATAGCACTCTCCTGTTAATCTGAGCCGTGATATGAATGTCCCTATTTCCTTGCTGGTTTCCAAGTTCATCCCGAATTATCTGCCGGATAAGGCCCTCGGGTGCTTCAATGTTATTTCCTTGCTTCTGGTCACCAAGTACAGCTAGAAATTCACTTCTAGGTGGAATAACCGCACCTTTTGCGAGATAAGGCACTGTTGGAACCCTCGGAAATGTTGCACTAAATCCGATTGTTTTCTTGCCAAACGGTGTAGGTACTTTCCAAGGGCCAAAAGAGAATGCCGATTCGATGCCACCGATCGCACTGTTTACGGTTCCAATTGCACTATTTACGATGCCGATGACTTTGTTTAAAATGTCCCGGATTGTATCTTTAATTCCTCCAAAGATTTCTACAACTTTATCTTTGGCAGATGTAAACTTTTCCACGACTCCATCTTTGATTTTTCCAACAAAATCTCCTACTGTTGACCAAATTGCAGTCCATTTCTGATGTGCGCTGGATTTAATGCCATCCCAAATTGTAACGATTTTTGTAGCTAAATTACTGAGCTTGGAGCCAATATTGCTTACAAATGTTACCGTTTTATCCTTAATCCAGCTCCACACTGCTCCGGCAACCTCTTTGATTTTGTCCCAGTTTTTGTATAGCAGTACACCGACCGCGATAGCCGCTGCGATAGCTACAACTACTAAACCAAATGGACTTGTCAAAAATGCGACTGCTGTACTAAGAGCTTTTGTGGCAGCCGTTGCAATTACGCAAATAGCGTTCCATGCCGTTGTTGCTGCTGTCATTGCTACTTGAGCAGCTGTGTTAGCGATCTTGACCGCAGTATTTGCAACAAAAGCAGCCGCCTGTTTTCCAAGCGAAACTACAGTTTGCGCAACGCTTACAACAAAATCTTTTGCGTACAGAGCTGTTAAATACATTGTTTCGGCTTTATCTACGAGCTTAGCTGCAACATTTTCATATATTGCTGCCTTTATCAGATTTAGCGCACCTACGACACCACCCGCTTGTTGGATGAACGAAAGAAGTTCTACTGTTTTCCAAGCCGCAAAAAAGGCTGCTATAACTCCGATATTGTCAGAAAATGTTTCAACCACCGTTGTAAGCAAATTGATTGCTAACGGAAGGCCTGTTTCAGTAACCCATTTCAACATTGGCAGAATGATGTTTTTATAAATCCACTCGAGTGTATCTCCGATGGATTCCAGAATTGGTGCAAATGTACTGGTTAAATTGCTGATAGATTCCAACAACGGGTAGAAGTCCAAATTTGCCGCCCATGTCGCTGTATCTTCTGCGATTTTCTCGATGAACTGCATGACCACCACAAGGGCATCTGCAATGTTCTGGATAATCTGTGTCCCTACACTGTTCTCGTTCCAAGCATCTGCGAAACCAGATGCAATATTTCCGATGGTCTTAAGCACATTCTGAGCAATCTTCAGCATGGTCGTAAGCATCGTTGTGCCTGTGCCGTTTGTCCAGACCTCTACAAGGCTTTTGCCTACACTCTTGGCAAGCTTTGCAATTCCCGACAAAGCAATGTTTGCCGCGTGAATGGTGTTCTTGCCCTCTTTTTTCCATGCGTCCTGGAATGGTTTCCAGAGTTTCTTGAGCAGATCAGCAAGTTTCTTGGCAGAATCACTGATTTTGTCCAGCGCATTTTCTCCCTCTGCCAGACTACCATAATCCACATTAGCAGTTGCACCAGAAAGACCGGAACCTGTCCCACTACCACCAGATGTGGAAGGAGCGGATGTGCTTCCATCGGATGTAGCTGATACCTTGGAGATTTCATCCAATGTAGAAAGATAATTTTTTGTTTCTTTATTTGCTTTTTTCGTGGATGCTGCGTTATCTTTATTGGCATCTGCCAATTTCTCTGCATTGTCTGCCGCCTGTCCATACTGATCTGCCGTATCTGCGATCGCACCTGTTCCGGCAAGCCCTGCTCCGCTTCCACTTGTCTGACCTGATGATTTCTTACCAGTAATCAGTTCTGTGAAGCTTTTAAATGCATTTGCCAGTGTTGCCAATTTACCAAGCAAGATATTAATAACTTTCAGAACAGGTGTGAAAATATTAATCAATCCCTGTCCGACTGTAGCTTTGAGAGACTGTAACTGCAACTGCATAACTCTGACCTGGTTCGCCCAACTATCAGATGTTCGGATGAAATCACCAGATGCGGCAGATAGCTGCTTCTGCACAAAAGCCAAGCGGAGGGCTACTTTCTCCTGTTCTGTCATTTCAGATGTAGTTTTCCCGTATCCATTAGCCAGTGCATACTGGTCAAGTGCCGACTGGGTCATTACCACGCCGAGATCCTTGAGTGTTTCCGTTTCACCAGTAAACACGGATTTCAGCTTAATGTAAGCCAAGTCCTGACTAATGTTATAGAATGATGCTACATCACCAGTCAACTGCGTCAGAGCTGTTGACATGTCGTAAGCCTGTGCTTCAGAGAAACCGAACGACTTAGACATTGCTCCGAACGTTCCGACATACCGTTTTGCCATTGTTTCAGATAAACCGGCAGAGGTCATGGCGTTCTTTGCGAATTCGTTTACCTTGTCCGACATGGTTGTAAATGTAACATCGACCACGTTCTGCACTTCGGCCAAATCAGAGCCAAGTTCTACACACTCTTTTCCGAACTGTACCAATTTGCCAACAGCAAACGCTCCGGCAATCAGCAGACCAATTTTTTTTACAGCACTCCCAAGGCCGTTAAATGACTGTTTTATAGCTGATACGCCATTTTGGACACCGGTTGTATCCATTCTGGTATCAATAATGACTGAGCCATCAGCAGCCATGTGTCCACCTCCTAACTATTTGAGGTTCAACATCTCATTCAGCGCATCTTTATACGCTTGCTCCTCGTCGCTGAGACGTGTTTTTATGTCAATTATGCTTTTATTTTCCTGATAGAATTTCTTTTCCCATTTATCGAGCTTTTCGCCCTTTGCTTTTTTTGACCGGATTCCAACAACTGTGTTGAACAGGCATTCACCGGATTCCATGAAGTACCCAAAGAACGTCCACCAGTGCATATAAGGCACTGCTCTGATTTCTTTACCGGCAACTTTATTTACCGCTGGAACAATCATATCTCCATCCTGTTCCCAGTCCATCAAACGGGGTTTTGGGTGATTAGGATTATCGTCCAACTGTCCGCAGTCGATGAACTCCGATGCTTTCTGACAAGCTTCGTCCAGACACTCAGACGGTATACTTTGCCAGTCCTCGAACAAAATCTGCAACATAACAACTGCTTTCGCCTGTTCGTCTAACTCTGGATCATTCTGCGCAATGAGAATATCAATGATTGCTCGAAAATCCGTTCTGATAGAAAAATCCACCCCACTGATGTTTAGTGAGGTGGGAAGCTCATAGGCGGTCATTTTGTATACTTCTCTGTATGCTTATTGACTGCTGCCTGCATTTTCTTTTTTCTCTTTTCAATCTCCGGTGCAATTGCTTCTGCGATCTTATCCAGAACGATATAAGCGAACACCTGACCATTTCCAAACACGGTGGTTGCTGTGATCGGCTCTTTGAACAGGTCTTTTGATGCTTCATATCCGAGCAGATAGTTGATTTTATCCTCAATCTGTTTATTGAGTTCAGCTATTTCTTTGCCGGAAGTGACTTTCCGAATAGAATCTTCGAGCTGTTCGAAGTACTCTGTCAGTTCTTCTGCACGTGCTGCCACATTAATGTCTGTCGGGTTCAGTTTGAAAGAAGAAAAAACTTCATCTTCGTTATTTGTGAATGTGAAAATGAAAACTCCATCATCAATTTTGGTGTTAATTACTTTTGCCATTTAGCATATCCTCCTTGTATATGTGTTTATTCGCTGTCAGCTGTGAACGTACCGGAACTAATGTCAAATTTTCCTTTTACACGTTCGCCAACGTAGTTAACGGTAAACGGAATCTGATAGCCGGATGTATCACCGCCATAGGAGGTCGGCACAACGTAGCAGTCCTGCTGATATGCTTCATACTTGCCTGCTGTGGCTTCTGTCCAGAGATGTACCTCAACTGCTTTTGTCTTGAGGTTATCGTCTTTGAGGCGTCCATCAACGATTTTCTGTAGCGCCGTGAACAGATCAGAAGTAGTATCTGCATAGAACGGATCGGCGTCAGAAGAGACTTCGTATCCGTTGTGTTTAAATGTGGATTCTCCAAGAATGTTTTTAGATGTTTCAGTGTCTGGATTGAGCTCGACATTGTACTCTTCCAGATCCTTTCCAAGACGCTCATATTTCGGTGTCAGCCCCCCACAGAGGGAACCTGCGTCGATATAATGAGCCATATATTTACGGTCAATCTTGCCTGTAACTGCCATAGAAATGTCCTTTCTGCCTATAACTTTTAAAAGGCTGTGTAGGTTAGCGACTATCTCTAATTGATAGCCGGTTGTTACTTGCTATATTATTTCATAAGTGTTTTCATAGCGCACCGATAATGGCAATAACCAATCCTGTACGCCACTCTCCTGTGGCTCTAAACCATAAGAGTTGTCACGTGTGATACGTTTTATCACTCGTCCCTGTGAAAGCTCGGGAAACGCATTTAAGCGTGTCTCAGAGCCATTTACGACAACTGGTTCTCGGCATATCCATTTACCGAGACTATCCAGAAACTTCTGAACAGATAGCTTCTGCCGTTCTTTGTCGGATGCTGTTCGGTATACTACATAAAATGGGTACTGGCATACCTGATGCATCGTTCCGCAGACATCTTCTTTTTCTGAATAGATCAGCGCCCCGTTGTCTGCCGAGAACGCAATTCCGGACTCCTTGCCAAGTTCCTCAAACTTGATTGTTTCATTTTCATATAGTCCCGGATACTGGTTCAGAAGTGCTTTCATGGCATCTGTCAGAATCTCATATCCAGTTGCATCTTTTCCGATAGGCTTATCTGCCATGCCTGCCACCTCCTGCCTGTGCTTTTACCTTACGAAGCCATGTACTGCCGTATTGTCGTTTAGCGGCATCGAACCACTTTGCCTGTGCCCGTGGGTGAGCCTGTTTGGTGTATTCGAGATTCTCCTTTGCGGCTGTCTGACCAGAGAACTGACTAACGAGGACTTTCTTTGCTCCACGTCTTGCGTAGGGACTTCCAGTTGCTTCATCAACCATTCCTTTCCCCTCGTACAGAAAACGCCCATAAGGAGCCGCCGCCGCGCATACTTTCCCAGTTCCTTGTAAGGATGTACTCTCAACTCTCGTTCGATTAATGAAGTCCCCTGTAATCATCGGCATAAATGGCACCATACTGTCCATAACCATTCCATCAAGGAGATACTGAGCTTCTTGGTATTGTCTGGAAAATCTATCCATATTCAGCTTGATTTTCATATCTCCATCGACTACGGAGAATCCTTTAAAATGATGAATTTTGCTCATATTACTTACCCAGAATCTCAAAGTGTGGAATTAGTGTATACGGACCGCCTACACTGGTAATCTTAAACACGTTATCCTTATTCTCATTCATATACTGATAGAATCCGCTCCGATATTCACCATCCGTTACCGTTCCACCAGTCCACTCACCCTCCCATAAGAATGATTCATCCGAGAATGTGATGGTATCTTCCAGAGCGTTGTTAATCTGCTGTTTCCACTCTTTAGGTGGTACATATGGGAGAATCTTACCGTCCTTATCAGCAATGGTTACATCGCCGTTCTGGACAGTATATCGAACATGTAACTGTGCGTTGTCAGTTGCGTCTGGTCCGTACTTTTTGAGAATTGCTCCCTTGTCGGTAATGAGGTCAACGCCAGATAGCACGTGAGGATACCAGTACGCATCTCCTGTTGTGGCACTTTCGTAATAGTTGAAAAGTGTAATTTTAGATGAATACATGATACCCTCTCCTTAATTATTCTTTCTGCACTGTCTGCTTAATAACCTGATTCACACCGGTTGCCGACAATCCGTTAAACATACCGACCGCAACTGCCGTGATATAGTCCGATGCCGGGAAATCCGGGATAACTCCCATTCCGACAGCTCCGAGGATTCCACCAATAACCGCCATGATTACTGGAATCCATTCATCTGAGATTCTTTTTGATGCTTTGCAGCCCATTCCTACGATGTAGCAAATCATAACGATTGCCACGCATGAGCCTAATGTTGAAATGTCCATTATTTATCACCTCACATTAATTTAAGTTCATTGAATACTTTAAAAATTTTTGGTGACTGAATAGCAAACCAGTCGACCATTTCTTCATTCACAGCCCAACTGTCAGCACTGTTCGAGTTGGAATCAAGCCCAGACTCAAGCAAAAACGCATGAATGATTTCATGTCTAACAACTTGTTTCTGATAGCTTTTAAGGTCTGCTTTTGCTCCAATCTGTCCCTGCGATGCCTCCATGTCATCAACCACAATTTCCCGTATTGATAAATCAGTATAGCCATCTACATTTGTCAGATTCGGATATTCTTTCTCGTTCCCGAACTTCACGTTCCATTCGGAGCCTAAGATATTAACCTTAAAATCCTGCATATAAAATCGGTATCCCTTCATTCGTCCTTACTCCCATCAGAAGCGGTAGAGCTGTCTTTGAGAGCAAGTCATTCGTTTTCTGTACGTCTCCAGCGGCGGCATACACCGCACTCCATTCCTTTGCGCTTGCCCCAATCTGTTGAGGCGTTGCGTAAGAGATGGATTCACTGCCAGAACTTATAGAGGTTACGATTCCGGTGTTTTTATCACTAGAATCTTCCTTGCTGTTTATCAGCTGAACATTACCACTTGCGTCTGATACAAGTTGAGCATTTACCTTGCTGTTTTCTGCCGATGCCCCTCTTACTAGCTGAATGTTTCCATCACCATCTGTTACTAGACCATATTCACCAGGCCTGGTTGATACAGAGGATCCGTTCATGGTGGCGTAAGAAGTTGCATTTTTCTCGGCAAGTTCCAGCTGATACATTAATTCGGCCAGTGAACAGACCGCCTTTTTGATACGCTTCCGAGAGTGTTCATTTGTTGGCAGTCCGTCCACAAGCCTGTCAAACGTTATTGTATCCACAAAATCACTGGCTCTTTCTGCCAGTCGTGGGAAGTCAGTCCCTGGCACGACTGAACCAAAATATGAAGTTTTATAAAATTCATAATCTGCATAAGCCATGTCAGTCACCCCCTACGTTTATGATTTCGCTGTTACGCTTGCACTTCCGGCATTCAGTGCCTTGTATGTTCCGTCACACTCAACCACTGTGATCTTCTGTCCGGTTGTTGCCTTAACATCAGCTTTTCCGTCCCATGTAGTCCAGTTTCTGAGATTCTGTCCATATCCGACAGTTACTGCGTCTGCTGCAACTTTGTATTTATATACGTTGTTGGTATTTTCCTTAGCCGGATTTACAGTGATTTTTGTATCACCACTTTCTGTTCCAGCTACGGAATTTACTGTCAAAGTGCCAAGTGCTGGTGTCTCGTCGATGGTAATTACTGCGATTGCGTCAATGTACTCCGCAAAAAGAGTAAGTCCCATAACTGCAAACGCTTCGGACACTGCTGTGTGGTAGTTGCCCTGCGTGTGGAATCCGATCAGGTTTGTCTCACCAGATACAGTGTATACCAGACCTGCTCTTGCGAAATCAGATTCGTTCGGATCAACATAGTACAGAACAATGTTCTCAACAGGCGTTGCGATAACCTGGCCTCTCGGGATTTCGCTGTCAGATAACAGGAAAATGGTATTGAATCCCATGAAATCTTTCATGTACTGGAATCCAAACTGGTTCTGAATAGTAATCTCGGCTGCTCCGAGATATTCATATACGTCCAGAATATTCACAAATCCAACAACACCAGTCACATTTCTGTGCATTTGCTTGAATTTGTTCTCAACGCGGCCCTTAGCCATTGCCAGAGCCATCTGGAATGTTGTTTCTGTGGAAGTAAGTGTGCCGGTTTTCAGATAGTCATAGAATCTGCCAGTAACATCAGTCTGAAGCTGGAAAAGGAATTCATCATCAGTCATCTGAACGGCGTTCTCGTAACCGTGATCCTTGATTGCTTCGATAGATACAGCCTTTGCGTACTTTTCAATGGTCATTTCCGCATACTTCTTTTCTTTTACAACGAATTTGCTGTAAGGGATTTCCTCACCCTCACCAACAAGTCCGCTCTGCAAAGTACCCTCTGCGTATTTTGACTTGAGCACAGCACCCGGCTGTTTTTTGATAGGTCTCATGATTCCCAGAATGTCACGTAAGTGCTGCCAGTTTCTTTCGAATCTGGTTACAAAGTCAATCTCACGTGCTGTGACCTGAATATCATTAGTCATAATAAGATTAGCTTTTGCTGCCATATAAAATCCTTTCTACCCATAATTGTTAAGGTATTGGGTTAGCGGCTATACTCTGGCGTATAGTCGGTGTAAAAAATCACTGGAATAACTGGATATTCTGAGCGATTGCGGCCTGTCTCTCGGACGGGTCTTTGATCGCTTCGATATCTTTCTTTGTCATACTCCCCGGTGTCTGCTGCTGTCCAACGTGAGTGGTAAATCTTGCCTGATTCTGCTGAGCCTGCTGCTGAGATTCATCCACAAAAGCGGATGCGTCAGACTGCTTCATCTGCTCGATCAGATCATTCAGCCCAAGGATTTTACCGTCTTTCAGCTTGAGACCTGCTTCTTTGATGTCTGCCATGACTGATTTCTTTGCCGCTTCGCTGGAAAATTTAACATCATCGAGCGCTGCTTTCAGAGCATCTGAGAAATCACGGTCGTAGATTTTTGCATTGAATTCTTTCTCTGCATCCTCGGCTTTTTTCTTCCATCCAGCGAGTTCTGTCTGAATGTTCGCCGGGTCGATACCGTCAAAACCTTTCAGAGTTTCCTCTGCTGTCTCGGCGCGTTCCTTCCAGTCATCACGCTCGCCCTCAACTTTTGACAGAGTTTTTGCAACTTCCTTTGCATTCTTGTAATTCTCAGAAAGTGCTTTCTTTACATCTGCCTGTTTGTCTTCCGGGATTTCAATTCCAAATGATTTTAAAGTGTCAATAAGTTTCTGCATAACATCCTCCTGGTCGTGTTTATTGACCTGCCGCCGCAGGTAAATGGATTAAGCCAGTTAGACCACTGGCAAGGTAATCGGAAAGGGCGGATTCGAACCACCGACGTCAAGAGCTATGCGCTCTCCGCTCTTCCACCTGAGCTACATTCCATTATGCTTTTCGATCCGGCCTCCAGTCAACAGGATAAGCAATAACCTTTTCCCATGGGTTGTTTGAGCATAGTCGCAAGTAGTTTCTGTTCTTCCATTGATATCATTGGTTTCTGCACAACTGCTTCTATGCAAATTCAGCTGAATCATAGACCGTCTGCAAGCAAACAGCATAATTCTAACCGAATAATGGGAAAGATAGGAATTGAACCTATAATGTTTACCGCAAGGGAACGGATTTACAGCCCGCCGCAACACCGCCAATCGTTGCCGCTTTCCCATAACCCGGATTCCCGGGTTAGCAAGGTGTTTAACGTGTCATGCCTGCCACGAGTTATTTCGGATATTTATTTCTTTTTTAAAAGAAAATATGAATAACAAAAACCTTAATCAAGGAGGTGAGCCATCTTGCGTGCCAGATGACAAATACGCACGACAGGATTTGAACCTGTTTAACTTTCCATTAAAGCGTGCGCACCAGCTACAAAAATTAAAGAAAGGAGGATTAAAACGAAAATGTCAAAAACAACCGTTTTATTTGTGCTTCCTGCTGCACAATTACATTATAACAGATTTCTTTTAATTACCTCTCTACCACTTTTGCATTTTTAGAGCATATCGCGGAGTTTTTCCACGTATCTCTTAACAAGATCACGTTCCTCCCGGCACTCTGCGTCCTTGGACATATCGCTCATTTCTGTTGTGAGTTCATCCAGATGTTCTTCCAATGCGGCGAGCATCTTCCTCTTACAGTCCTCAGATTTGCCGGAGCGATAGCTCTGTTTCTGTGTCATATAGTCGTCATAAGCATCTCGTCCGTCAGAGCGGCTGTAATGTCCTCTAACATAATGCTCACCACGTCTGGCATAAGAACTGCCTCTGTCGTAATCCGGCATCATTCTGCCGTCATTTGCGCTGTATCTCCCCATACTATCACGTTTTCTTCCACGTTCGCTGTAATCGTCATTATATCCACCACGCATCTCATCAAGGACAGTGTTATAGTACTCCACTTTCTTGTCCCAGTACTGCGTGTTCTTTATATCTTTGTACATATCAATCAGTTTGTATGTCATTTCCAGATTTCCAGTGGTCAGTCCACTGTCAGCGATTTTGGACAGCTCGTCTTCGATTCTTGCACATAAATCCTTAATGTCTCTCATAATCACACCTCCTACGCTTCTCTGGTTACGACAATGTTTGCGTTCGCAACAGAAATTGCCTGATCGCTTGTGTTCTCTACCGCGATATTAACGCAACATCCGCGAGGTACATCAATATAGATACCAGAGGACACATTATTGTACTGGTCTACTGCTGCCGGTGTGGAGATCATCTGTGAAGATAATACCGGCTCACCAGAGATTGCAATAGCCAGAGAAATAGCTTCAACAGTACCGCCTGTTGGAATTGCGATATTGCCAGAAAAATCCACAAAGAATCTCGCTTTGCACTGGTTAGTAAGTCCTCTCAGCGTAATAATTCCACTTCCCTCTCTGTGCTGAATGCAGTTAGAACCTTTAACTGCTGTGTTTGAAAACACTACGTTTCCATTTGCTGCTACCGTCTGAGCAGCTACATTTGTAAATTCTGCCATAATTTTTACCCCTTTCATATCACAAAAGGACAGGTCTCAGCCTGCCCCTCTGTGTAATACGGCATAAGCCGACATTCGAATCAATCGAAAGATACTCTCGATATGAAGTTATCAGCAATTACATCCGGTGTTGCATCCGCATCCGTAATATGTGTTCGGGTTAGGAACCTGATATGCCGGAATCGGTGCTGGATTGATTGCATTAATGAGCTGCTGTGTCTGAGAAGCCATTGCAGTTGTGAGTAATGCACTCTGGCGATCCTGAGAAGCAGCGCGTCTGAGGTCATTATTTTCAGCCTGAAGAGAAGAAATCTTTTCATTGCAAAGATAATCAAGAATTGCTCTTGTTCCTGCATTCTGACTGTCAATAATGTCTCTTGTATTGCTGTTCATGGTGTTCTGCAATGCACAGGTGTTCTGTGCCATATTGTAATTTACGCCCTGAATTGCTTCTCTGGTTTCGCAACAACAGTTCGCAAGCTGTGCCTGTAAAGCATTGGTATTCTGCATATTAGCCACAGTATCGGCATTAATAGCCTGCTGGATTCCGAAGCCGGTCTGCATGATGTTGGTGTTGATTCCATTGAATCCAGTAAGCATACCGTTATTCATGGCATAAAAGCCATCACACAGGCCGCTATTGATTCCGTCAAGCTTGCTGATTACTGCGGAGTTATCGAATCCTCTCTGAATGTCTGCCTGGGTAGCTGCTGTGGCTGCATATCCGCCGCCGTTGCCATTATTGCCCCAGCCGTTGTTTCCCCATCCGAAGAAAGCAAAAATGAATAAAACAATAATCCACCAGCTACCATCTCCGCCAAACATGCCGTCATTCCTGTTGTTCCCGGTCAAAAGAGCAACGTCTGATGCTGTTAAATTTCCATCCATAATATAGTCTCCTTTATTGTGTATTTACATCAATCTGGCCAGATTGTAATGTACTATTTCATATTCTTCAGCAGATTTTGAAACTGTCCTGCCATCTGCTGAACCTGATTAAGTTGTTGCTGGGAAATCCGTCCAGACTGTAACATCTTCTGGACTTCTTCCTTCGGGTCTCCCTTGAAATTCTGCTTAAACTGCATAAACTGCTGTATCATCTGCATTGGCCCGTTTCCCTGCGGCATCCCACCACTGAGGGCATTGAATAATGGATTACTCATCTGCGTTCCCTCCCTTGACTGCTGATTCCTGTGCGGTATTAACCCTAACAGGTTCAGAAAAAGAATTTAATCGGTTTATGATAGCTTCGTATTTGCCCTTTAAATCGTCATATTCCTGTCTGGTGACATATTTACTGTCCATGTTCTGAACAGGCTGTTTAGGTGGCATCTGAGTGCCTATTTCGTGATACTCAAACGTCCGTAATGGCTTTGGCATACCGGAAACGTCTGTGGATTTTATGTAGAACTTTTCGCTTTCGCTGTCCATCAGCAAAACACTTGTCCCAGGTGCTACCAGATAGGATTTTGCGCCTACTTCGCCAGATACCCACAGGATACCATTGTTATTCTGTTGGGGTTGCTGTATTGGTTGAGTTGGCATCTGGACAGGCTGTTGCTGAAACTGATTCATCTGTCCCGGAACGCCAAAACTATATTGATAAGGACTGTTATATAATGCCATCTTATGCACCACCTTTCTGATTATATTTTTGCATAAAAAAAGAACCGGAAACAGTTCGTTTCTGGCTCTAATTAGTGTCTAAAAAGTATCAGCATACTTTAATTATTTTATTATTCACCCTCCGGCTCAATCGTTTCGCCGTGGATATACTCACATTCATCTGTTCGGCGCAGTATTCGAGCGTATGTTCCTTGCATCTCAATCGGAATAGCTTTTCCTCGTCCGGTGTAAAATTACACTCTGTCAAGAACCTGTCTATATCTTTCTTAGTGAACACATATAATTTCATGAGCATACCCCTTACTAATGCTAACGTTGATTCTGTGCAAGATACTCCGTGAGCTTCTGTTTTGTTTTTTTTAACTCCTCGACATTATTCCCACTGATCTGACTGTCCAACATGGTCGACAGCACTTCCAGAATCAATGAATCTCGTTCTGCAATTCTCTGAAGACTCTCGTAATCTCGTTTGTCATGTTCTTCCAGTGTCTCTACTCGCTTATTAAGTCGGAATGCCGGTGTAATCCATTTAAAAATTACAGCCGCCGCCCCTCCGACAATGGATACCCCTCCGCAGATTGAAAGGAATATTTGTACAAATTCTGATATGCTCATTTAGCTACTCCTTTTCCCAGTAATATACTGGGATCTCATTACCGGAATCCCATGTATCGAAATATTTACCGCCTTGTACCGTCACTACATGACCATCTATACAGAGGATGTACGTGCCTGTTGGATGGTCTGTACAGAAGTCATTAACTGTATAGATATATCGTTCTGACTGCTCAATCAGCTTGCGTCTGTATCCATGCTTATAGAGATATACTCCCCAAACGTAATTAGCCGATGGCATATCTGACAGAGTACACGCCTGCACCATTAATCCAGCAAATACCGTTTCCCAGTCGGAACCGGTTGCCTTACATATTGCCCGGATAACGCAATCTCCTGTCCTCTTATCCTTAACAGGATTCGGATTGAAATATTCCCATTTGCTCATCAGTCAATCCCCTTTGCTGTTTTATATCTCTTTGCCGCTCCTCTGGCTTTAGCGGCGTTCTGACGATTCCACTTTGCTATCATAAGCCGGTCTTGCAGTTCCCTCAGGTCGTTTTGTTTGCAGTAATCTTTGTATACAGCATTTTGTTTTTGGAGAAGATAAGACTTCCGGTCAAGATCTTGTTGCAGTGCGAATTTCGCCTGTTCGTCCTTACAGTTATCAACCGCCGCTTGCATTCCAATGACTTCGCGCTTCGTTTTGCGGATTCTTCGCTCATAAGTACGTTGACGTTGTTCTTTTTCGTATTGTTTGCCTTTGTTGGTTTTATCCTGTGCTGATAGTTCTGTATATGGATTCGGCATTCCTTCCACCCAAACTGAAAAATGATGTCTGCAATTTACTCCGCATATTCCATCAGCTTCGCCATAATGACAATTTTCAATAAAATCTGGATAGTGGCTTGCTTTTTGCTCCAACATTCTACGATATTCTGATGTATCTCGTTCCCGAAAAAACTCCGGCTTAATTTCTTTTAATTTTTCCCAGTCTATAGAGAATACCTGCCCTTGCCACACTTCATGGCTTGGGCGGCTTCCTATATGTGCTGATGTCAGCACTAAGCCATATCCCATTTCTTTCATTCTTGCCAACTGAATGTCAGCACATGCCTGCGCCACACCTGTTCTGACAGAACGTGCAACTGCTGTTTCAATCGTGTCTTTTCTACCAGATGGATATGTGACAGTAACACCATCACTTACAACGTTATTAACTGCCTCTTTGATAGCTTGCGTATACCCAACCGCCCCAGTCATCACATGATTATATGCAAGGTCACATTGCTCGATATAAAGCCTCTGAGCGGCACTTGCGGTGGTTCTGGTAAAATTCTTCCACTCACCCATAGTCGCAAGTATATTCCGCTCCATTAGTCTTATCATAGCTGGCGACTGCTCGAGCGGCACAGGGCTTAATCCTGCTGCCTTATATACCTTGTCATCATAGTTCATTGCAGTGATTCCAGCATCTTCAAATGCTTCAAGGAGCTCCCGCTGCTCACGTTTGGTATATTTGGATAGTTCTGCCAGAATGTCCTCTAGCAGTTCACCGGATTCTTGCAGCGTTCTGATTCTCCACGCATCAGCATTGGTCAGAATATAATCCTCACCTCTACCGATTCTTGCCATCATCCGTGACACGATCTCAGAGATGATATACTGATGCAGTTCTTCTGCAATTTGTTCACTGCCTTCTGTAATTCTTCGTAAATATTCTGGACTAAGTATAGTATATCACCTCTTTTCTTGTTATTATTCTCCCCATCTGATACAATGTAATAATCAAATAGGGAGGATAATGCAATGTTTGGAAGAAATAAGCGTAAAGGCGAAGTTTGCATTGATATAAAAGTAAATATAGCGCCAGTACAATACGTTCGCTTGCTGTCACAATGTCGGAAGGAAGATAAGGGTATCTCTGACATTGTTGGACAAGCTCTAAATGAATATTTTGATAAGCGAGGAGAGGAGATTTAATTCCTCTCTTCTTTTTTTGGTGCGCTTTAGTAGGTATTAGTGTGTATTAGCAATACTGAAATGGAGAGTACTGTGCTATAATATACCCGTACCCTTTGTGGTGCTGGAGTTGGACTTTTTGTTTGGTAGACGGGAGTCCAGCTCCTCTTTTTGTGTTTTGTTATAGTGATTATAGCACTGTTCGTTCTATCTGAATAGATATTTTAGCGAATTTATGAGAGATTTTTACTTAACTAAAGCTTAACGTTAGTTAATGTGGTTTGTGGTCACATACAACATCCCAGTGCAGTGTTTTTCCACTAGCGAGCTGTATTCCATGATTTATCAATTGAAAATATATTTTATTAGGTTTTTTGAAAACACTAATATAACCATATTTTGTATCACTTTCGCCATTATTTTTTAAGAAATCACCAAGCCCACAAGTTGACATTTCTACAGAACAATAGTCTCCACTTTCGTTAGTACATATATACTTGTTTTCAGGTTTTTCAAACGCATAATTCTGCTCTTGATTCACAAAAACTTTCACTTCATTGTTTGGAAGCGTTACTTTTTCCATGCCATATATTTGAAGCTGAAAACCATATAGAACATCAGCTATAATATCAGTAAGCATATTATAATCTACGGAAACACTTAAAACATCGTCTATGCAATAACGTCGAGTTTCTTCGATTCCTTCTTTCGCAGAAGATAGGTCATTGCCAGTAATTGTCATGGGAATATATAATATATTTTTTGACACAAATTCAGTTTGACCTATATAATATCCGTCAGCATCAATTGTTTTATTACCACATTTGACTAATAGTGTTTTTTGTTTCGCTGTTGGGTAATTAGTTCCACTAATTTCTATTCCATGTGACCCGCCACTAAATTTTGTAGTTGCGCTCCAACTATTTTCTCTAATAGCGATTGGCCCGACTACATCAGATGGGAAAGTTCCAAAATCTTTATAGTTATATAGTTCGCCATATTCGTCGAATTTTCCGATGTAACAGGCGTTAAAATCGAATAATTTATTAACGTATACATTTTTAAACACTCTACACAAATAGACATTACTTCCAATCTTCGAAAAAGTTGTATAACACCCTTCGGAAACATGCAGCCCGTATCGATCATCAATAATCAATCTTACGCTTTCTTCAATTGCGTATCCGCCATGCACAGTTGAAGATGTGATAAGCATGTATCCATCAATTGGTGAAGTAATATGTTTTTCAGTAGTAATCTTAGTTCCACTATTACTACCTGCAATAAAATTTTCATAAGGACTTGTTTCACCTTTTACGGTTGGATATTTTTTTGAAAAAATGACCAGTGGAGATGTGTTATTCCCGTCCGACATACCACAAACGGTATAACGCTTTCCTTTATGGACTTCATATACTCTTGCTTCCTTATATTCATTTGCATATAATACACACAATTTATAGTCTGTGTTGCAACTCCAATGTAGACCTTTTTTCTCAAATACAGGTGTCAAGCTTGTGTAATTCGCAATTCTTGCGCAACTCTCTAAATCTTCCTTTAGTGAATCAGTTTCAGCCTTTACTTCTTTAAATTTGTCCCCTACTACTTTAGCATCTGCAAATGCACCGTCCATAGATAATGTTGCGTCAGACAGAGGCGTTTCAAGAACGCTTCCATAGGACAACTGTCTCTTCTTTCCATCTGCCGTGATTATTCCCTTGAATGTATCAGCCATTGTTATTTGCCTCCTCTATTGCTTTCAAACTCACATAGCCATCTGCATCCATGTTAAGTCCAACGCCCTTGTCGGACAGGTACGTCTGAACTGCTTCCGCTATAGCTTCTTTACTGGTTCCGCTTCCGTCTACACAGAGCTTATACAGGTACTTTTCTTTTCGCGTGATCGGCTTTGGAATTTCGCCTGTATAATCGCCTGCCAGATATGCGAGGTACTTTTCTTCTCGCGTTATTGGTTTATCTGCCATCTTTTTACTCCTCTCCGAATAATGTTGGTTCGTCTGGTTGAGCTTCTTTGACCATTGTTCTAACCTCATTACTCTTCTTCAAAAAATCCTCTCGTTTTGTTTTCCTCTTTGGCTTCTTGTGAGATTTTTTTTGCTTCCTCTTCGGTATATCCATAAAATTTCATCAAATAACGCCAAAATGCTACATGTCCGGAATTTACATAGCCGTACCACGCTATCCTGTCTTCTTCCCTGTTGTATGTGAAATCGCCAAAATCATAATTAACTATATACTGGACATATTTCTTTTTCTTTTCGTCATAAATCCAGTTAGAATCTGGTGCGATACCATACAAATCTGCAAATGTATTTAAGGCGTATATAGTGTCATTCAAGCAACACTCCAGTTTATCCCGAACGTCCTTGATAAACTGAATTGTCCGTCGGTCGTCTGCTTCTACCTGCGTAGCCGTCACCATGCCGGTTTTTTCATTAAAAACAAAGTACCCGTTAGAGAATCCAATCTTATATCCCAACTGGCTTAAAAGTGCGTTTATGCCGCTTATACGGGTATCTGTGTTGAGCTGCGGATTGATTTCTTGATAAAACTCTTTCTCGACCTGTCCGAATACATTCTTAACAAAGTGCGGTAAGTTCATCTCATTACGTCTGTTCTCCATGCCCTGTGGCGACATGGCTGCCACAGGTGTACCGCTTGGCATCAGCAGCCTATCATCTGCCAGAACAATCTTCTGCGAATCGAAAATCTCTCCGGCGTTTCTGCTGTATGCAATGTCGAGGTCTTTTAATTCTTCAATAGCTTCAGCGAATATTGGAAGTCCCAATGGTGCGCTAATATCCACATTATTTGCTTGCGGTGTCCGCAACACTCCGTATAAAGCTCCATCCAGTTTCTCGCCGTTTGCTTTGAGAATTGGCGGCGTATCCGCCATGAGGTCAGCCCATTTGGTCTGTTTAAGGTCAATCTTGTCGCCGATTGACTGAGGGGACTTTGATACATAGGCCCGGTTTGATACATAATACGGATAAGTCGTTACGCCATCCACGGCGGTTTCAACAAACCTGTGATATTCAAGTCTTGTATAGTATTTCCGTCCGACAGTGTAAGAATCTTTAAATATAATTCCCTTAATCTCCTGGTTATCATAATCCACAATCATCACATCTGCCGGAGTGAATATGTCAAGACTCTCACCATTCGGCTTAATGAACACTGTTCCGTAAGCACAGCCATATTCTACCCAGTGCCGGATTTGGAAATATACCTTGTCAATCTGCTCCTGCAACCATGTTGCCCTTGCAGAACCATCTATCTGAATGCCGATCGCCAGGGTTGCGAGCCGGGCTGTTTCTGAACAGACAGATTTAGCAAAATTAATCGTCTTGATGTTATTCTTATCATCTAACCATTCCGGTACTCCCCTGTAAATTTTCGCACACCGGTTAATCAGTGATTCCATTTCCGGAAATTCTGCTGCCTGGATATTAAAATCCTCTTCGGCTTGTTTTTTGAAAATCATGTTAAACCACCTTTTTAGTGTTGTTATAAGTCCCATTTAATCTACCTTTTAAAATCCATCCATCTTACAGAAGTATCTCGCACAATAATGTCTTCATATTCTACAACTTTTAAGATTTCGTTAATGTCAGATAATCCATATATTTTTAAACCGACGCTTAAGAATTTATTTATTTTATCTGAAAAGTACCTATCTAACATTTTATGCACTGTGCCCCCTTCTCATGGACAATGGACTGGTTGCGTATCTGAGAGAATCTATCCAGTGATCGTTGCCATCTGGATAATCCGCAATCACTTCTCCATTGCTATCTACTTCATGCTCATAATTGATAATTTCCTTGTATGCTCTAGGCGTTCTTGCCGGATCAATAACCAACGTTCGACACTGTAGCCACTCAAACGTATATTTGCGGCTTCCCGGTGTAACAATGGCTTTACGTGCTGGAAGCCCTGCATCTCGGAAGTCAATAATACTTTCTTCTTCATCAACTCCGCAAGATATTGAATAATCATCATATCCTTTTTTCTTTATCTGGTTAGCCATTTCCTTGTTTCTTATCTTGGAGCCTCCAAGCTCGTCTAATAAAAAAACTTTTTCCTGATTAGGAACATAAGCCACACGGATAAATGCTTTCGGATCTGGATACCATCCCCAGTCCTGACCCTGATAGATACTTTGATACTTCTGGATTTCTTCATCTAGAATCGTTCGGATTTCTAACAACTCGAAGATATTTGTACCAAGTCCGACAGGTAATCCAAGGTATTCATGCTGATAGGCTCTTGGATTTGTCTTTTTAAGATGTTCCGCATCATCAAGGAATTGTTGACCAAGCCATTCAACAGGAACTGATCTGTAATCACTCTTATGCCTGTAGCTGTCGTCTCGTGGCTCTTCTACATACACATTCGCCCAGTTGCTCCGGCTAATTGGCGGATTGAATGTCTTAAATACAATAAACTTACTGCCACCTCGAAGGACTGACTGCTGCACTGTACGAATTTCTTCAATGCCCGAAAATTCGTCAAGTTCCTCGAACCAGAGATACTTGAAATATCCCTTACTTGCTTTAATAGATTTAGTCTTTTTCGCCTTGTCCAGTCCTCTGAATATGATTTTCTGTCCAGTAGGCTTGTAGGTATACTGCATAGGGCTTAAACTGCTATCCCACAGATCGTTTACTCCCAGTGCATCAATTCCCCATGCTATCTGTTCATACACAGATTCTCGGAGTGTATTTCCGACTTTACGGAAAATAACAGCATTCGAGAACACATCATTCTCTGCGTCCTGCATCATCAGGAAAGGAATCATTACACCCACAAAAGACGACTTCGTGGATCCACGCCCGCCGTACAGATCGTAATATGTATGTTTCTCATCCAGAATGTCCCAAAAGACTTCATAGAAAGCAGGAGCTATTATATCTTTCAGACTAATGGAATTATTATCCATCCTGTTTCTCCGGTCTTGGAATATTGTTTATGATTGTGATTCCACGAGAATCATTTTTATTTGTTTCTGCTTTTTCGAATCGCTTCATAAGTTCCCGCCCTGCTGCTATCCTTGTTTCAAGCGAAGCATCAAGGCCGAACTGATCCTTTACTTCGCCCCTTAAAACAGATGAATAAAATCGCTGAATCTCTGCAATATCTGCTATGCGTTCATCGTCAATTTGTTTTTGCCGCTCCTGTATATATGAGGATATAGACGGTTTTGACAGGTTTTCAGTTCCCATTTGTCTTGCTGATTGCTCGCTGTATCCGGCTCTCTTAGCCGCTTCTGTGGCATTTCCGCATTTTAAAAATTCATCTGCAAACGCTTTCTGTTTAGGCGTCAAGTCCATCTAATCACCTCTATCTATCATCATTTTCTGACTGCCTCCCATATTTCTTTCAGGCACATGACCACATCATGCTGGGATGCAGTTCGCAATATTTCATAATCACAATCTTTCCATTCTTTTCTTTTGGTCAAATGAAGTGTAGGCGTTGAGATTATGGTAAGAGTAATCAATCTTTCCTGTTCTTTGCTGTAAAATTGTGACGTTCCAATTTTTATAATTAATCCGGTGGATAATATAGCCTTTTGAAGTTTGCGCTGTATTGATTTTAGATTTGCCATATCATCACCTCATAAATTCATAAATAAAAATCCCCTAGCATAGCTATAGTTATATACACTATAATACCACACTAGGGGTTATGTACCTCTACACCACTTTTAGTTTTTATCAATTTTATAATCTTCCGGTCAATTTTGCCAAATGATAATATTCTGCCATAGTCCTGCGCTTATATCCGTAGAAATCATTTTCGGATACCGGTATATCTCTGAATCGTTCCATTGTGCGGTATCCTATGCAGTTCACTATGCTGTCGTATATCTGCGTTTCTATGCCTGGCGCATATTTGATTGACACTTGCAGAAGATTATACTTGTCATTCTCGTCAAGGTGTCTGAAATGACTTTGAAGTGCCGGTATATCATCCGGCGGCACTCCATAGTCGGTTAGTGTAGCTTTTCTAAGATTCATTTATTTCACCTTCTTCATTCAAACTCCAGTCACATGGTATGCCTTGAAAACATTCTGGACAGTGTTCGTAGAATCCACAACCTTTGCAGTCCGTTGGCTGTCCGGTGCAATACTGCTGCAGTACGTTGTATGCTGATATAGCAAGGTTTGGTGTTATGTCTGGTGCAGGTTTGTCTGACATGAATATCACTCCTCTCCCCAGTCAATTTCCTGCCCACATTCAGGGCAATATTTATATATCTTGTTTCCGATGATAGGCTTTCCACAATTTGCACACTTTTGAGAAGCGAATAAATTGTAAGGAAAAATCATTTCTGTCCCTACTGGCTTTTTCGGAATTTGCTTTTCAAGTGCCTTCATCCCTTCGTCGCACGCCCATGCTTCCTTGCTGAATGTATCAAGCCATTCCTTATCCTTGTCAGTGCCAATTCCATTTAAGAACTGTAAATGTCCATCTCTTATGTCAGAAAGAATATTTCTTGCTTCTTCAAGTGTTAATCTCTCCATCTACTTCACCTCTTATATACAACCCACTTATCAGAACCTTTGAACTTTACCTTTATCTTTATCGGATATCCATCATCAACCATTCCCTTTGGCTTATATTCACCAGCAAATGTTGCTCCTTCCAATGCCTTATGGCTTTTCTCGCATGCAATAGCCTTTTCTTTATCCACATAGTCAGTATTGCAGATTTGACATGTATATAATATTTTCTTAATCATCTACCTCACCTCTTCCATCTGACTTTCTACAGTATCTGCAAGTAACTTCAAAGACTCAATAAATGAGTTCGTCAATGCTGTTCTGTCTGGGTATTTAGCAAATGTTCTTACAAGGTTTACTGCATCCTTGATTTTTTCTTCATCTTTGACGATTTCGGACGCTTCGCACAATATCCTTTCATTGTCTCTGCAAGTGACCATCTTGCTACTATAAAAATTCAATATGTTTGGAATTGGAATTTCGACAGGGTTTAAATGGTTTACTCTCGCCCATGTGAATCCCTGAAGCTTCGCCATTTTCAGAACGCTCAAATATTCTTCCTGTGTCTTTATAAACACGCTTTTTCCTGTTAAATCAATCATCGGCATTTCCTCCTGTAATTTCATCAATGCACTGGTTCCATCCTTCTGCAAATCCTGCATCAACTGTATTAGCCGGATATTCTCCATTATCTTTCTCTGGCAAATCCATAAGTGGACACCAATCAGGAATAATCTTTACATGGTAATCACTATTAATTTTTCCTGCCAGTTTGCAATATCCAACATGGCATCCTGCCGATATTCCGATGCAAGGGCAATCCTCGCATCGTTCCGGCGTCTCTATCGTAAATACCGATTTCTGCATTTCTTCCCTCTTTTCTGTAAGAACGCCCCGTATTCTGCTGGGCTGATAATATCTTCCTTCTCTATGGTAGCACCTACATATCCAAGCCTTCCATTCTTTCTATTTTCTTCTCTTGTAAACATAGTAGAAATATCTTTGCCTTTACTCACTCGCTTCACTTCCCCTCAGCATCAGGCTCAAAGTGTTATATCCCGGGCAAGTCCTGACTCCGTTTCTGGTATCTCTTAACAATACACAATATGGATATAATGCCATGACCTCATAGACGTGTTCTGTGACATCCTCGCCACGCTGGTCGATGTATTTGAAGCACTTTCCCGGTCTAAGGAAGTACCTTGCGCATACATACGCTTTTGTTCCGAATCTTACGCTTGCGTTACTCATTTGTGTTCCTCCTGTAATAATTCTTTATTGTCGAAGATATTGCCAACTACTTCATAATGTTCAAGATCAAACTTATCAATATATTCTCTATCCGTGCTACCAGTTTCGTGCGCTACCCATCCGGCAACGTTCCATTCAACGGTTTCGTATGTCGTGTCTTCTGGGTAAGATTCGTCCAAGTGTGCCATCAAAACGTCATTCTCCCAGATTCTCTTGCCGTTCTTGTCGGTCAAACCTATGAACTGGCAGAGGGTTTTCGGATCAACTTCAAGCCAACTAATTACAGGAGTGCAAAAAATCTCAAACATATCAATGCCAATAGACATATCAATTCCAATAAATGTCTTGTCATTGCGTGTCGTGTAATATCCCTCAACCCATTTATCATTATCTTTCCGCTTTGCCTTGAAAAGAATTTCTCTCATTCAACTCCACCGCCTTTCACGATTTCATCAATTGTTGTATCTCCTTCTATACAATATTTTTCAAATAAATAATTCTCTAATTGCTCAACAACCTTGTCCACATCAAAAGCTGTAAATTGTTCATTGACGCAATCAATAAACTCTTTCTGATCAGAACTAATACTTGTACCAATTTCCCAAATTTTGATGTATTTAATTAATTCGTCTGCATCAATCAGTCTGCTCATATTCTATTCTCCTAACTGTTTTAGAATTTCTTTCGCAATTCTATTGCTTTCTTGCATGGAAACTCCCCATCCATTATATTTTCTGTGGCATTCATCACAGTTCCAATCATCACTATCGCTTTCTTTAATTTCGCTATTGAATCTGCAATTATCACAATACATGTGATCGAGAGTGCCGTAAATGATGTTTGCAATATCGTCTTGTCTGCTATCAGTATCGTCTACATGCTTTTGATTAGCTAAGTGTTCAAACACTCTCAACTCATTTTTCCCGAGCCATTTAATCCATGCCCCGCAATCCCCGCAATACAATCCTGTGTTGTTTCCAGATTTCTTAACAAATAGTTTTTTACTATTACATTTCGGGCAACTATATTCTGTCATCTTTCTTCCTCCCATACTCCCAGCAACCGCATTCTCTCATACAGTACAGCGACGGTCTTGCGCCTGTATCCGTAGAAGTCTTTCGGGTTCATCGGGATATATCTTTCTTTGCTGATTTTCCTGTAGCTTTTCCGGTGTAGGATATTCTCAATAACCATATCCGCTATCACCGTGTTCTTCGGGCAAGCTGACAAGGCAGCACTGGAAAGCAGGTATCCGTACTCTGCCGGGAAGTCTTTCAGCATCGTATTCAGTTTTTCAATATCCTCAGCCGGAATACCGTAGTCTTTCAGCTTCTTATTCCTTGTCAGCATATCGCTCTCCTTTCTACTCGTCCGGGTGGTGCTTATCGTACATGATCGCTGCACATACAAGACCGACCACTCCGACTATGATTCCAAGTGTGAATCCTAATAAGAATGTAATCATGGCTCATCCTCCTTATATGGTTCTGGAAGTGGCATCCATGCGATAACCTTACTCATACATTTCATTTTTCTGCCACCAGTTCCATTCACATACCATATATATTCATCGTTGAATTTTTTAGAGATATATACTGTTTTGTGACACCATGCTACAAATGTTTCTCCACGTTTTGTCTGTACAAGCACTTTTTCTGTTCTGTAAACGTCTGGTGAACCAAGTACATCTAATTTTTTGAATTCTGGTAATCTATCACAGACTGGAGTCCAGCTAGTAGATTCTAAACGCGCGATAACTTTCTTCTGTTTCTCTTTTGTCTCGCAGCGTATTGTAATGTCATAGGTATTATCGTATGCACTAAATGTGTCGTCTTTAAGTTTCATTGCATCACTCATACTTCCACCTCCTCATAAGTTTCTCTGAATATATCCGGCTTACACGGATAAAATTCTCCGTGAACACCTTTGATGATATAATCACCGATATTCGCCAGATGTTCGCCCTCAAGCGTCTTAATAATCAATCCGCCCAGCACTTTTAAATGGTCGATATAGAAGTTTTCAGCTATTATCACTGGAAAGGCGGTTGTTATATACTCGTCTGGACAATTGCCATTTGTCAGAAAATCGAACATTTCTCGTTTATTTACACCAGTCCACTGTACTGCATCAATTACAACTGGTTTCTTTCTGTATTTCATGCTTCCACCTCACTGTCTTCTGGCATCTGAAAGGCCACTGATTCTCTTATTAATTCCGTATAATCTTTTAACACTTTAATTCCAGAAGCTACGTTTTCAGGAGTATCATAACTTCCCGTGTACGTCGCACCAACTAATCCCGTACTGATAATTTTTGATGCCTCAAAATTCGCATAAGTTTCCTGAATCATATCCAGTACTTTTATGGCTTTTGCTTTGGTGGAATATTTTCCTAAAATAAAATATCCTCCACTTCTCTGTGCATCCTGCCACCCCCAGCATATAACCTTCAATGAATCTGGAAGTTTTAGATTTACTACAATGTTTTCAAACTTTACCAGTGCTGTTTTATCCTGACTTCTGATTAACATTTTGCGTCCTCCTTGTAATCTTCGATCGCAGATTTAAGTTGCTCATAGAAATCAATTCTTTCTCTTAGCGTGTTTAATTCATTATCGTATTTTTTTAAAAATACTTCCTTTGCTTTTTCATAATTAGGTGCATATAGTACAACCACTTCGCTGTATTCACTAATGAAATTGCCTATTGATTCTTTTTTTATAAACGAAGCGTAGATTCCGTCAGGAAATTTAGTTACTGGTTTATATGTCTTCGGCTTTTCTGTTACTTCACATTCTTCAAGACGAAGATTCCATTCATCTGTTTTTCTGTCGCTGTCCAAAATGTAGAAATATAATTTCATTTTGCGTCCTCCTTATCGTTCGTTCTTTTATTCCATACTTCTATTGCATATTCGGGATTGTTATAATGTCCTGTACCGCAAAGACAGTTACCGCATTTTACAAGATACTGAGCATTACCTAAATATCCCATTTCATCATCGGTAAAAATTTGCGCCTCTTCTCCGCAAAACGGACACGGTTTTAATTTATCCATTTTTCATCCTCACTTTCCCCATGTAAGCAACTGACACGCTATTGTGCAGTCCTCCATGA
>ERZ1026888.130-NODE-130-length-46032-cov-19.323597_pt1 | contig 46032 bp, 40 predicted proteins | sample MGYA00380174_ERZ1026888 | MGnify/ENA primary metagenome ERZ1026888 (study PRJEB33269, sample SAMEA4719810) | human gut metagenome | biome: human-associated habitat; feature: organic feature; material: feces | place: Cameroon | collected 2013-10 ...
TAGAGCACAACCTTGCCAAGGTTGGGGTCGCGGGTTCAAGTCCCGTTTGCCGCTCCACTCTTTCTGATTTAAGAAAGGGTTTTAAAAGATAAAAGTTATAGTAAATGTAACCTTTTATAAAGTTTTTGTTGGAGAGGTGGCGGAATTGGTAGACGCGCTACTTTGAGGGGGTAGTGACAATTGTGTCGTGGGAGTTCGAGTCTCCTCCTCTTCACAAAAATAAAAAAACAATGCGGCAATAGCTCAGTTGGTAGAGCACAACCTTGCCAAGGTTGGGGTCGCGGGTTCAAGTCCCGTTTGCCGCTCTTCTATTTTTTATTTAAAAGAAGATTCTTTTTCTGAAAAACAAAAAACACGACTATTAATGAATTTATATCTCAGATATTTTGACAAAGAAACGCTGGTACACAATGTTGACGAAGCATTGGACTTTTTGCGTTCTATACCCGAAATTGGCATGACACCTAATCTCGAAGCTGATGTACGCGATTATGCAGACAGCGAAGTATACTATCCGAAAAGATATAAAATCCGTCCACGCGTTTACTTTATCATAATAAAGACAACTGCTGCTACGATGCTCGACTTCAAGCAGAAGAAGGCTTTGCACTCTGCCCCGCAGAACAGTCCTGCTGCAGAGAAGCACGATATGGTGGCTACAGTTACAACGAAGCTCAACGAGGAGCGTCCGGGCTGGTATGAAGGCGAACTTGACTTCAAGCGCGTTGTGCTTGTGCCTACAACCGGCAAGCACGAGTATCGCGACACTCACTTCGTGGTGAGATGCAAGGCTAACTCAGGTCAGGACTGCTACAACAGAATAGTCGATCATCTGCGCGGACGCGTTGACAGCCGCTCGCAGTTCCCTTCTGCAAAGGGAAAGAATTTCCACTACAAGTATCTTGGCATGTGGAAGTAAGGCAGTGTTGATATATCGTTGACACTAAAAAAGAATTTATTGGAAACAAGCTAAAAGGGTGTCTGTTTGTATAAAGCAAGACACCCTTATTTGCTTTAAACGAAACGTAATACTACTATTATGAACAAAGTGATGCTTATTGGAAACGTCGGCAAAGACCCCGATGTGAAGTACTACGACGCCGATCAGGCTGTAGCACAGTTCTCGTTGGCTACAACAGAAAGAGGCTATCGGTTGCCTAACGGCACACGTGTGCCCGACCGTACCGACTGGCATAACATAGTGATGTGGGGAAATCTTGCAAAGATAGTGGAGAGATACGTACACAAAGGCGACCGTCTCTACGTAGAAGGCAAGATGCGCTATCGCTACTACGACGACAAGAAGGGACAGCGCCGCTTCATTGCTGAGGTGTATGCCGACAACATGGAACTGCTTACACCGCGCTCAGCAGCTAACACTGCGGCTGATTCTACAAGTCAAAACACAAACGCCGTAGCAAACAACGCGAACCAAAATGCCGCATCATCTTCAAACGCATCCATTGCGTCGACTGAAGACGAGGACCAGCTACCATTCTAAGAACATATAATATATAAACATCAACGATTTGGAAACTTATATAAATCTTATATCCGATTCATTAGCCGACGTTTATTTCGTCACTCCGACAATAGGCGTAATAATAGCGGCAGTACTGACCGTAGTGCTCATGGGCTTCTCTGCATTCGCCAGCGGATCGGAGATTGCATTCTTCAGTCTCTCGCCTACCGATATGGCGGAGGTGAACGAAGCGAAGACTGCAAGCGACCGCAACATAAAGATACTGCGTGAGGACAGCGAGCGCACTCTCGCTACGATTCTCATCACAAACAACTTTGTGAACGTGACGATAATCATGCTCTGCAACTACATCTTCTCTCACCTTATACACTTCGGCGAGAAGGCTTACTGGCTGCAGTTTCTGTCGCTCACGGTGCTACTCACCTTTCTGCTGCTGCTCTTCGGCGAGATTATGCCGAAGGTGTACAGCCGTCAGGACCCGCTGGGCTTCTGCCGCAAGTTTGTCGGCGGCATCATGATCTGCCGCAAGCTGTTCTGGTTTATGGAGAACATTCTGCTGCGTAGCGGCATTCTGGCAGAGAAGGTTGTGCAGAAAGAGAGTCACGTGCTGAGCGTTGACGATTTGGAGCAGGCTCTCGAACTGACCGACAAGGAGGATATAAAGGATGAGCAGAGTATGCTGAAGGGCATCATACGCTTCAGCGACGAGACTGCCAAGGAGGTGATGACAAGCCGCCAGGATATCGTAGCGCTCGACATTCACTCCAACTATCAGGATGTGCTGAAGAGCATCGTAGAGAACAACTACAGCCGTATTCCTATCTACCAGGACAACGCAGACAACATTCGCGGCATTCTCTATATCAAGGACCTTCTGCCCCACCTCTCCAAGCCTGCTAACTTCCGCTGGCAGAGTCTTATCCGCCCACCCTACTTCGTACCTGAGACCAAGAAGATAGACGATCTGATGCGCGAATTCCAGGAGAACAAGGTTCACATCGCAATTGTTGTGGACGAGTTCGGAGGCACAAGCGGACTCGTAACGCTCGAGGATATCCTGGAGGAGATTGTAGGAGAGATAAACGACGAGTATGACGAGGAGAACAAGTATTACTCTAAGCTCAACTACAATACTTATCTGTTTGAGGGCAAAACGCTGCTCACCGACTTCTGCAAGATTCTGAACATCGACGACGAGGAGTTTGCAGACGTTGAGGGCGACGCAGACACTCTCGCCGGACTGCTGCTCGAGATAAAGGGCGACTTCCTCTCTATCCACGAGAAGATAGACTACAAGAACTACACGTTCGAGATTGCAGGCATAGAGGAACGCCGCATAAGCAAGATTAAGGTTGTGATACACGAGAAGAAGGACATCCCAACTGAGAAAGAAAAGTAAAGCTATAAGGCAATAAAGATAGTAAAACTATAAGGCAGATAAACACAAACAGAAACAATGCCATTAGTATTCATCAAAGACATAGACACCGACACACGGCTTGGACTGTGGAAGATTGCGGACGAACTTCATGCAGATGAGGTTTGTCCGCAAATGGTATGTGAGGAACTGAAGCGGAAGTGCACAAGAAGACAGAAGGAGACTGCCGCCGTGTACGCCCTGCTTCACGCCATGACCGGCAGACGCGACCTTGTAATAGGCCATAACGCCGACGGAAAGCCTACACTCGATGGTTATATCATCAGCGTAAGCCACACTATCGGCTACGCAAGCATCATCATGTCGAAGACAAGGAATGTAGCAGTTGACGTAGAATACCGCAACAACCGCGTGTTCAGAATCGTTGACAAGTTTCTTACGAAGCAAGAGACAGCCCTTTTGAACGGACTACTACAAACCAAGGACACAACCTTAAAGACTATAGCATCGCTGACTGAAAGCCATGACGCACAGACAGCGCTATTGCTCTGCTGGTGTGCCAAGGAGACCATATACAAATACTTCTCTGAGGAGAAGCTAATGTTCGACGAGATGCAAACCTGCCTGGAAGGATTTGGGCAAAAAGGAACGTTCCACTGCACCAACATCCGACAAGACATAAAAAAAACTATAACGTACATGCAGAACGAAGAGTTTGTTCTGACCTATACATTATAGTATTCAACAGATTAAATTCAACATACATAATTCTGTATATTAAATTCTTAATACTTAGGCTGCGCAGATATGGCTTAACACCATATCTATGCAGCCTTATTTTTTATAGTCATAGTAGTACCAGTAAGTGTTGCCATACATGCGGCGTAAGGCATTCTTACGTTCGCGCTCATTGGCAAACTTACGCTCCATTACCTGATAGTCCTCATAATCGGTTGTTGCCACATTATCCTTATAGATAATGGCAGGTGTCGTATGCGTGTGCATATACAGCGTGAGCGCCTCACGATAATGGCGCGGCAGCGCAACCGAATCGTTCAAAACATAATACTTCTTCAAGTCGGCTACGAAAGCATCCAGATTGCGGTCGAACAGATGCGCACAAAGCACATAGTCAGCCATCGGCTTGTTCACGTGATTTGTTCGACGCTGGAAGTTGATATACCGTCGGGCATTCATCGTCTGCTTGTAGCGTCCGCCGAGATACTTATACAGCTTGTATTCGGGATAAAGCTCCAGCTTCACGTCATTGCCGTTAGGCAGCAGTCCGTCTACGTCCGTCACTGGATAGTAGAACAAGTGCTCTGCAAGCTCTCCCTTTTTCGAGAGAGCATAGGCAGCAAGCATTGATATGTTGCGGTCGCCCACATCGTATCTGCGCAGAACCTCCAATGCTCCGTCGTAGTCGGCGTCTACAAGACATTGCTCGGCATGTATGCGTGCATGCAGACACTTGTCGTTGTTGCCGGCAGAGCAGATGACGAGCATCAGCGCCACAAGAATAAGCAGATTAGCCCACAGCTCCCTGATAGGCTGAGTCCATAGTCGTGGAAGCGAGTCGAGCAATCCGCTGCTGTTCACTCCCCACACAACCAGGAAGAACACCGCTATCAGTAAAGGCGCTACAAACCTCCATGCTCCGAACATGATGCCACCGTCAACGGGCGAAACACAGATGTTTGTGAGCATCATGAGACAGAGTGCGGAAGGCACGAACGTCAACGCCCATGCCAACCGTTGCTTTCTGAATATCCTGACCACACCTATCTGCATGAGCATCGCGAGTATCGTGATGAGGACAGCCCCCACAAAGTGATTGTAGTGGGTCTGTCCTTTCGATAGTATGTGCTGCGTCACCGTAAGCAGATCGGCCTGATAGCAGTAAAGATAATAAAAGCAGAACAATGTAAACACGAACGTGCACATCACGCGTGTCAACATACCTTGATTCTTCATTAACCCTCTCCTCTGCCTTTCTCTAATTCTTCTTCAAAACGACAGCCGAACGTGCCGGTATGTACAGCTTCAGCCATTCTTTATGCTCCGACACGTAAGCCGGGTCGTAGTTAGTGAGATGTGTGATGCTATCGTCAGCGAGTCCGTTGCCGCCGAACTTCTTTGCGTCGGTGTTGAGAACCACGTCGTACGAACCGGTCGGAACGAGGAATCCGTAGTCGGTGAACGAGCGTGTCGGACTGAAGTTGAACACGAAGATAAGGTCGCCGCGCATGTATGCGAGAATCTGGTCGCCGTCGTTGTGCCATATCTCCTGCACCGGAGTCTTCTGGAAGTTCTTCTCGAGCTTCAGAGTCTGCAGCATATCGTGGTCGAAGTCGCCGAGGAACTTATAGTCGAGGTCGGGATTGTCGACGAGGTTCCACTGGCGGCGTGCGTACTTATGGCTCCAGCCGTTGCCTTCGCGCGGGAAGTCGATCCACTCCGGATGTCCGAACTCGTTACCCATGAAGTTGAGGTATCCACCGTTGATAGTAGAAGCTGTAACGAGGCGAATCATCTTGTGCAGCGCTATGCCGCGATGAGCGCGGTCGTTCTCGTCGCCGCGGCGGAAGTGCCAGTACATATCGGCGTCGATGAGTCGGAAGATGATAGTCTTGTCGCCCACGAGTGCCTGGTCGTGACTCTCGCAGTAGCTGATAGTCTTCTCGTCCGAGCGGCGGTTTGTCGTCTCCCAGAAGATAGAGCTTGGCTTCCAAGCCTCGTCGGGCAGTTCCTTGATAGTCTTGATCCAGAAGTCGGGTATGTTCATCGCCATGCGATAGTCGAAGCCGTAGCCACCGTCCTTGAACTTGGCAGCCAGACCCGGCATGCCGCTCACCTCCTCAGCGATAGTGATAGCCTGCGGGTTCACCTCGTGGATGAGCAGGTTGGCAAGCGTGAGGTAGCAGATGGCGTTGTCGTCCTGATGACCGTTGAAGTAGTCGCCGTAGTTGCAGAACGCCTCGCCCAGACCATGACTGTAGTAGAGCATTGACGTCACGCCGTCGAAGCGGAAGCCGTCGAAGTGGAACTCCTCCATCCAGTACTTGCAGTTGGAGAGCAGGAAGTGCATCACCTCGTCCTTGCCGTAGTCGAAGCAGAGCGAATCCCAAGCCGGATGCTCGTGGCGCTCGCCGGGATAGAAATACTGGTTAGGGTCGCCGGCGAGGTTGCCCAGACCCTCTGTCTCGTTCTTCACGGCGTGCGAGTGAACGATGTCCATGATCACGGCGATGCCGTCCTTGTGAGCCTGGTCGATGAGCGCCTTCAGATCCTCGGGTGTGCCGAAGCGCGAAGAAGCTGCGAAGAACGAGCTCACGTGATAGCCGAACGATCCGTAGTAAGGATGCTCCTGGATAGCCATAATCTGTATGCAGTTGTAGCCGTCAGCCTTAACGCGAGGCAGCACGTTCTCGCGGAACTCGTTGTATGTGCCCACCTTCTCTGCATCCTGCGCCATTCCTACATGGCACTCGTAGATAAGCAGCGGCGACTTGTTCGGCTTGAACGTCTTCTTCTTCCATTCGTACGGCTCGGGGTTCCACACCTGCGCCGAGAATATCTTTGTCTCCTCGTCCTGCACTACGCGTGTAGCCCAAGCCGGGATGCGTTCGCCCTTACCGCCGTCCCAGTAGACGTGCATTTTGAAGAGGTCGCCGTGCTTCATCGCCTTTGCAGGCAGTTTCAGCTCCCAGTTGCCAGCCTCGTCGATGCGTTTTGCTTTATATTTTTCGTTTTCTTCCCAATTGTTGAAGTCGCCCACAAGGTAGATTTCCGTTGCGTTCGGTGCCCACTCGCGGAACACCCATCCGCGTGCAGTCTTGTGCAAGCCGTAATATTTGTGTCCGTTGGCAAAATCTGTCAACTTTGTCTTTCCATTATTGGTCAGTACATTCAATTTCCACAAGGCGTGTTCGTGTCTGCCGCGTATAGCGTCCTCGTAAGGTTGCAGATAGGCGTCGTTCTTCACAAGTCCGATGTGTTTTACAGCCGGTTTCTTCACAGCCTTTGTGCTTTTTGTCTTTGTTGCCATAGTTGAGTGATTTATTGTATTTTAAGATAATCCTTGTTTGTTGTAAGAATCAGCGTAGCCGGACTGTCGCCGGCGGCGTATGCTTTATTTGTCTACGAAGCGTCGTCCGCGCTCGTAGTGTCCGCGTGCCGTCACCTTTCCGTTGCGGTCTTTCTCCACGAAGTTGCCGTCGCGTCGGTCGTCCACGTAGCTTCCTTCGAAGCGTGTGCCGTCCTTAGCCTCCTCGATGGCAGCGCCGTTGCGCTTTCCGTTGCGGTATATGCCCTTGTACTTGGCTCCGCCGGCGTAGTGGATAATCACCTGTCCGTCCATATTGCCGTTCTTGAAAGCTCCCTCGTACACGTCGCCGTTGCGTTTTGTCAGCTTGCCGTGTCCGTTCTGGCTGTTGCGTTTCCACTGACCTACGTATATGTCGCCGTTCTTCCATGCGAACGTGCCCTGTCCGTCTCTGTCGCCTTCGAGGAAGTGACCCGTATACTTGTCGCCGTTACGATAGCGGAAAATGCCTTCACCGGTGCGTTCGCCCTGCACATAATCGCCTTCGTATACGTCACCGTTCTGGAATCGGTAGATACCCTTGCCGTTCTGTATGTCGTTAAGCCATTCGCCGGTGTACACATCGCCGTCGGCGTATTTGTTTGTGCCCTTGCCCGAGCGCTGGTTGTTTAGCCACATGCCGTCGTATGTGGTGCCGTCGCCCCAAGCGAAGAAGCCCTTGCCCGACTTCTGGTCGTCTTTCCAGTTGCCCTCATAGTAGGCTCCACCAGCGAAGGTATACTTGCCTTTGCCCTGGCGTTTGTCCTGCTGCCAGAATCCGTCGTACTTGTCGCCGTTGTAATAGTACATCACGCCGTGGCCCTGCTGATAGTCGCGGTACCACATACCTACGTACTTGTTGTTGTTTATAAACCAGAACGTGCCGTATCCGTGCTGCTGATCCTGAAACCATTCGCCGTCGTACTTCTCGCCGTCGGAGAAGGTGTATATGCCGTCGCCCTGGCGCTTGCCCTTCACGTAGTCGCCTTCGTAGGTGTCGCCGTTCTCGAAGAGAGCCGAGCCTTTTCCGTGAGGCTTTCCTGCCTGAATCTGTCCTTTATACTGCGCGCCGTCGTGCGTGACACAAGAGCCAAGCGTAATCTTTTGGGCACTCGCAGTCATAGACAGCGACCAAGCAAGAATTGATGCAAATATATATTTCTTCACTTTTTCTGCTTATAATATTAGTAATTAACGCCAAAATTATCAAATAAATATGAGAAAACAAAATGAATTAAGACTTTTTCACCCGAGTTTTCGCTATATTGGAGTAAGTTTGCATTATATAGGAGCGAAAAAGACAACAATTCGGGTGTTATAGGCTCAGCCCAAGCCATGCGCGGCGGACGGCGCAGATATGGACGGCGGTCGGTGCAGATGTGGACGGCGGACGGCGCAGATATGGACGGCGGACGGCGCAGATGTGGACGGCGGACGGCGCAGACGTGGACGGCGGACGGTGCCGATACCCGTTGCTGAAGGTTTAGACCGTAACAGATGACGATTGATATAAAAACAGTTTGCGATGAATAAAATAACAGCTGATAATTGATATAAGAAAGTTTGCGATGGGTAAAAAAAGGTAGCGAAGGCAAAAGCCCCGCTACCCTATAGCTTGATATTCTTCCAAGATGAATCGCTCCAAACTACTTAGAAACCATAGTTGAAGCCGAGCGAAATGAACTCCTTCATCTGCATGTAACCATGCTTGCCGCGCTTTGCTCCGTCATCGAATCGCGGATAGATAAACACGTTGCTCGATATGTATTTGTTGAAGATGAATGTCACGGTATTCTCCCACTCCACCAGCACACGCTTGTACGAGGTATAACCGTAGAGACGCGTCTTCCACGAGATATTGTCGGCAATCTTCCATGCGAGGTCGAATGTCACCTCCGAACCGAAGTCGTACTTCGTGTGCTTGCCTTCCTCAACACCGAAGCGCGACGCCAGCTTGCTATCCTTCACGTACGTAAGGTTATAGGCTATCGGCGCCAGGTGGATAGAACCGGTGAGCCTGTTCTTGAACGCATTCACAGTGTAGTCCATACCGAGAGAGGGGTTGATGTATAGCGGCGAAAGGAAGTCGGAGTAGACCGTGCGGTCGTTGCTCTTCAGGCTGCGCATGAACTGCGTGCTCGCTATGAGCTGCAGCGTATAGTACCAGCGCTTCGTAGCCTGCAGCCCCACCTTGCCGGTGTAGCGTATGAGGTCTTCCGACGAGCGCACGGTGTGCAGCGTGTCGCCCTTCGAGTTCTGCAAACCGAGTCGCATCTCCAGCTTGTTCTCCCAGCGGAATCGCTGCTTGTTGTTATAGTTGGCTTGCAGCGTGACGGTGCCGAGCATCGAGTAGTTGCTCTCGCCGCCCTTGTACCAGTTGTCCGACACGTAGTTCTGGAACAGCTGCAGCGAGTAGTTGCCCGAGAACTTCCAGAAGTTAGGCTTAGCAACGAAGATATCCACCGGCGCCTCAATGTCGGCGTTCTCGGTCTTTTTCACCACCTTTTGTACAAGCTCCGTCTCCGGCGTCACGCTCTCCTGATACGGATTGATTACGGGACCTACAAGCTCAAGTTGCCTCTCGGTGTTGCGTACGAGGTCGGGGCGATTCATGTATATATTTGCGAGCGTATAGTCCTGCTCGTCGCCGTCGTGCTCCAGTGAGAACATGTCGCCAGCCACTCCGTGATAGAACGTGAGCGGTGCAAACAGACGATAGTAGCGTCCGTCGTTCACGTCGCTCTCTACAGCAGCCGAATCTATCTTAGCCTTACTCACACTGAGCGAGTCCATGTACGATTTCACCAGCACCGGCACCGTGTCAACCTTATGCGATCTCGAATTTCGCAAACGCGACTGTGCGTCCATAGGCAATGAAAAAACCGCAGACACTGCAAGCAAGAATATCTTCAAATTCATATATCGGTTTGTTGTTATGTTATTATAAAATAAAAGATGATGCAAAGGTAAGAATAATAATTTAAAAACTTTGTACATTTCGCTTTTTTATACTAACTTTGCACCTTGTATTGTTGGATAATTTAGAATTTAATTCTTAACAAATAATATCACCGTGGCTGAAACAAAGTACATTTTTGTGACTGGCGGCGTGGTGTCTTCGCTTGGTAAAGGCATCATTTCGGCGTCCATCGGTAAGCTCTTGCAGGCAAGAGGTTACAACATCACTATCCAAAAATTTGACCCTTACATTAACATCGACCCAGGAACACTCAACCCCTACGAGCACGGAGAATGCTACGTCACCGTTGACGGCATGGAAACCGACCTCGACCTCGGCCACTACGAACGCTTTACTGGCATACAGACCACTAAGGCCAATTCGCTGACAACCGGACGCATCTACAAGGCGGTTATCGACAAGGAGCGTCGTGGCGACTATCTGGGCAAGACAATCCAGGTTGTGCCGCACATCACCGACGAGATAAAGCGCAACGTGAAGCTCCTCGGACAGAAGTATCACTACGACTTCGTCATCACCGAGATCGGCGGCACTATTGGCGACATCGAGAGCGCTCCGTTCATGGAGGCAATCAGACAGATGAAATGGGAAATGGGCAAGAATGCCATCAACGTTCATCTTACATACGTGCCCTACCTGAAGGCTGCCGGCGAGCTGAAGACAAAGCCAACGCAGCACTCCGTGAAGGAGCTGCAGAGCGTGGGCATACAGCCCGACATCCTCATCCTGCGCACCGAGAAGCACCTCGAAGAGGGCATTCTGAAGAAGGTGGCAAGCTTCTGCAACGTCGACCTCGACTGCGTGATACAGAGCGAAGACCTGCCAAGCATCTACGAGGTGCCGGTGAACATGCAGAAGCAGGGCCTCGACACTGCAATACTGCGCAAGATGGACGTACCCGTTGGCGAGACTCCGTCGCTTGGTCCGTGGCGATCGTTCCTCGAGCGTCGCAAGAACGCCACGCAGACCGTCAACATCGGTCTTGTGGGCAAGTACGACCTGCAGGACGCATACAAGTCGATACGCGAGAGCCTCTCTCACGCCGGCACATACAACGACCATAAGGTGAACATCTCGTTCGTCAACTCAGAGTTCCTCACCGAGGAGAACGTAGCCGAAAAGCTCGCAGGTCTCGACGGCGTGATGATATGCCCGGGCTTCGGACAGCGCGGCATCGAGGGCAAGATTGTAGCGGCTCACTACACCCGCACACACAACATACCTACCTTCGGCATTTGCCTCGGCATGCAGATGATGGTTATCGAGTTCGCACGCAACGTGCTCGGATACGCCGACGCCAACAGCCGCGAGATGGACGAGAAGACGCCGCACAACGTCATCGACATCATGGAGGAACAGAAGAACATCACGAACATGGGCGGCACAATGCGTCTCGGTGCATACGAGTGCGTGCTGCGTCAGAACTCGCGCGTGTTCAATATATATAAAAAGGAGCACATACAGGAGCGCCACCGCCACCGCTACGAGTTCAACAACGACTTCCTGAAGGAGTATGAGCGCAGCGGCATGCAGTGCGTGGGACGCAACCCTGAGAGCGACCTCGTGGAAATCGTAGAGATTCCTGGCCTCAAGTGGTACATCGGAACACAGTTCCACCCCGAGTACCAGAGCACCGTGCTCCATCCGCACCCGCTCTTCGTCGACTTCGTGAAGACTGCTATAGAGAACAAGGCTGCGGCAGAGAAGAAATAATATTAATCAAAATAACTATTTAAAAAGTGGACAAAAACAACATCATCGGTGCCGTGCTTATAGCTGCGGTCTTCATCGGATACAGCGTCTACAGCCAGCCCTCGAAAGAGGAGAAAGCGGCTGCTGCACGCCAGGATTCGATAGAGAACGTGGCTCGCAAGAACGCCGAAAATGCTGCGAAACTGGCAGCTCAACAGAAGGTAGCCCAAGCCCAAGCGGCTGCTGAGGCTGACACAACTGCGCTTTTCCATTCCGCACTCAAAGGCAAAGCCACAAACGTGGTGCTGAAGAACAAAAGCGTAGAGCTTACTCTTAACACTAAGGGCGGCGTAGTGTCAAAGGCGGTGGTCAAGAACTTCACCGACTACAAAGGCAACCAGAACGTGACGCTTTTCGACAGCAATTCGCAGAGCCTCAACTTCGCACTGGCTGCAAAGAACGTGAACATCAACACCTCCGACCTCTACTTCACTCCGTCTAACCAGACCGACTCTACCGTCACCATGACCGCTATAGCCGGCAACGGCAAGGAGCTCGTCATCAACTATGTGCTCGGCAGCGACTACATGCTGCACGCTCAGCTCCAGACTGTAGGCATGGCTGGCGACTTTGCGCCGTCTGTAAGCCAGATGGACGTACAGTGGAAGGAGATGTGTCGTCAGCAGGAGCGCGGCTTCACATTCGAGAACCGCTACGCTTCGCTCACCTATCACAAGGTGGATGGTGGAACCGACTATCTGTCTGAAGCCAAAAGCATCACCGACGAGAACATCGAGAAGAAGATTGACTGGGTGGCTTTCAAGAACCAGTTCTTCTCGGCTGTGATGATCGCCAAGAACAACTTCGCCGAGAACTCGCTCATGACAAGCGTTCCGCAGGAGAAGGGCTCTGGCAACCTCAAGCAGTACGAGGCTAAGATGAAGACATTCTTCGACCCGAGCGGAAAGACTCCGTCTGAGTTCGACTTCTACTTCGGTCCGAACGACTTCCGCTTGCTCAAGCGCGTAGAGGCTGAGTCTACATTCGGCAAGGACCTCGAGATGCAGCGCCTCGTCTACCTCGGATGGCCGCTCTTCCGCATCATCAACCGCTGGTTTACTATCTACGTCTTCGACTTCCTCACCGGTTTGAACATCAACATGGGTATCGTGCTCATCCTTATTACGATGCTTCTGAAGTTCATCACCTATCCTATGGTGAAGAAGAGCTACATGTCGTCGGCAAAGATGCGTGTGCTGAAGCCGAAACTCGAAGAGGCTACAAAGCACCTCAACAAGCCTGAGGACCAGATGCAGAAACAGCAGGCAATGATGATGGAGTACTCGAAGTACGGCGTCAGTCCGATGGCGGGCTGTCTACCGATGCTCATACAGATGCCTATCTGGATTGCGATGTTCAACTTCGTGCCTAACGCTATCCAGCTGCGCGGCGAGAGCTTCCTCTGGATTAACGATCTCTCTACATACGACCCCATCATCGAGTGGAACACGAACCTCTGGCTCATCGGCGACCACCTCTCGCTCACATGTATCCTCTTCTGCGTGGCCAACATCCTCTACTCGTGGATGACAATGCGCCAGCAGCGCGACCAGATGGTAGGCCAGCAGGCTGAACAGATGAAGATGATGCAGTGGATGATGTTCCTCATGCCGGTTATGTTCTTCTTCATGTTCAACGACTACTCGGCAGGTCTTAACTTCTACTACTTCATCTCGCTCTTCTTCAGCGCTGCTATCATGTGGATCCTCCGCAAGACTACAAACGACGAGAAGCTCCTCGCTATCCTTGAGGCCAAGTACAAGGAGAACAAGGACAACCCGAAAAAGATGAGCGGTCTCGCTGCACGCCTCCAGGCTATGCAGGAGCAGCAGATGGAGCTGCAGCGCAAGCGCGAAGAACTCGAGCGCAAGCGCAAAGGACTTTAATCTTGAAAGCATTTCAAGTTGAGAATTGAGAGTTGAGAACAACTCAAATTGAGAGTTGAGAGTTGAAAGTTGAGAGTTATGATATGCAATAATAATGTATAGTATGAATTGTTATCATTGGTAATCATAACTCTCAACTCTCAATTCTCAACTCTCAACATTAATAAACACCTCAAATCTCAACATTTCAACATCACAACACCTCAACATCTCATAATCTTAACACCTATCACTTATGAACAAAGCTTTATCACTCGCTGTCGCAGCTACACTCAGTTGCGCCAGCCTGAACTCAGAGGCTCAGACTATGATTGGCAAGACTACCGACGTTGCGGCTATCGCCAACGGCGACCGCATGAATGCCGAGACGCTTTGGGCTATGGGACGCATCGGCGGCGCTGCTGCTTCTCCCGACGGCAAGACGGTTGTCTACCAGGTGGGCTACTACAGCGTCAAGCAGAACAAGAGCCACCAGATGCTCTACACCGTAAGCGCAGACGGCAAGAAACAACATTCACTTACCACTACCGCAGCAAGCGAAACCGACGCTACATGGATTGATGGCGGCAAGCGCATCGCGTTCCTCACCGGCGGACAGCTCTGGTCGATGAACGCCGACGGCACCGACCGCCGACAGCTCACCAAGTCGGAAATAGATATCGAGGGCTACATCTTCTCGCCCGACGAGAAGAAGGTGATCCTCATCAAGTCGCTCCCCTATCACGAGAGCATCAAGAAGAACCCCGACGACCTGCCTTTGGCTTCGGGTCGTCTCGTCACCGACCTCAACTACCGCCACTGGGACCACTACGTAGAGACCGTTGCTCACCCCTTCGTGGCTGACGTCACTGCCGACGGCATCGGCGACGGCACAGACATCATCGAGGGCGAACCGTTCGAGTGTCCGATGGCTCCGTTCGGAGGCGCAGAGCAGCTCGCTTGGAGCCCCGACTCTAAGCATATCGCCTACACATGCCGCAAGAAGACGGGCGTAGACTACGCCACTTCTACCGACTCTGATATCTATCTCTACGATGTACAGACCGGCAAGACAAAGAACCTCTGCAAGCCTGCTGGCTACAAGCCGCTCCCCTACAACCCTACAAAGACCAAGAAGGACCAGCGCCTCAACCATCAGGGTGCCGACTATAACATGGGCTACGACACCAACCCGCAGTTCTCGCCCGATGGCAAGTACGTGGCTTGGCAGTCGATGAAGCGCGACGGCTACGAGAGCGACCGCAACCGCCTCTGCGTATACAATCTCCTCACCGGCGAGAAAACTTACGTAGCCGAGAAGTTCGACTCTAACGTAGACGCTTTCTGCTGGGCACCCAACTCGCGCAATCTCTACTTCATAGGTTGCTGGCACGCTTGTGTAAACATGTACCAGACCGACCTCAACGGCGATGTTCGTCAGCTCACCGACGACTGGATGGACTTCGGTTCTCTCCAGATGCTCGGCAACACGGGCAAAATTCTTGCTTCGCGCCACAGCATCTCGCAGGCTGACGAACTCTACATCGTCACACCGGGCAAGGACCCGAAGAAGACAAAGGTGCAGCAGCTCACCTTCGAGAACAAGGCGTTCTACGACCAGCTCGAGATGGGCAAGGTGCAGGAGCGCTGGGTGAAGACCACAGACGGCAAGCAGATGCAGGTATGGGTAATACTGCCGCCACACTTCGACCCTAACAAGAAGTATCCTACGCTGCTCTTCTGCGAGGGCGGACCGCAAAGCCCCGTAAGCCAGTTCTGGAGCTACCGCTGGAACTTCCAGATAATGGCGGCTCACGACTATATCGTCATCGCACCTAACCGCCGCGGTCTGCCAGGCTACGGATCAGAGTGGAACGAGGCTGTATCGGGCGACTGGACTGGTCAGTGCATGGACGACTATCTCTCGGCTATCGATGACGCTGCCAACAACCTGCCTTACGTTGACAAGAACCGACTCGGTTGCGTAGGTGCCAGCTTCGGCGGCTTCTCTGTCTACTACCTCGCAAGCCACCACGACAAGCGCTTCAAGGCGTTCATCGCTCACGACGGAGCCTTCAACCTCGAGTCGATGTACACCGACACCGAGGAGGCATGGTTCTCCAACTGGGAGTACGACGACGCTTACTGGAACAAGGATCTCACCGACCGCGCTCGCCGCACCTACGAGAACTCGCCACATAAGTTCGTCGACAAGTGGGATACGCCTATCCTCTGCATCCACGGCGAAATGGACTACCGCATCAACGCCAACCAGGGCTTCGGAGCATTCAACGCAGCACGTATGCGCGGCATACCCGCCGAGCTTCTCATCTTCCCCGACGAGAACCACTGGGTGCTCAAACCGCAGAACGGCGTGCTCTGGCAGCGCACCTTCTTCGGATGGCTAGACAAGTGGCTTAAATAAATTAATAATTTAAGAAAGTGCAACGAAATTAAAAATTAATAATTAAAAATTAATAACTAAAGAAATGGTTCAAAAAGTAAATCAACTGTTGAACGACAAGGCATGGGCACGTTGGACAGCCCTTGTCCTTATCGCTTCCATGATGTTCTTCGGCTACATGTTCGTCGATGTAATGTCACCAATTCAGGCACTCATGGAGAGCCAAAAGGGATGGGGTCCGGACACCTTCGGCACCTATGCAGCATCCGAGTATATCGTTAACGTTCTCGGCTTCCTCATCATCGCCGGCGTTATCCTCGACAAGATGGGCGTTCGCTTCACCGGCGTGCTCTCTGCTTCGATGATGTTCATCGGAGCCCTCATCAAGTTCATCGGCATCACCGACTGGTTCGCTCAGACCGCCCTTGCCGACTGGCTCAACTCTTGGTGGATGACACTCCCCGCAAGCGCAAAGATGGCTTGCTTCGGCTTCATGCTCTTCGGCTGCGGCTGCGAGATGGCAGGCACAACCGTTTCCAAGGCAATCGCAAAGTGGTTCAAGGGCAAGGAGATGGCTCTCGCTATGGGTCTTGAGATGGCTATCGCACGCGTAGGCGTGTTCGCCATCTTCTCTATCTCGCCGATCATCGCCAACCACTTCGGCACAGTAGTAGCTCCGGTAGCGTTCTGCACCGTGCTCCTCCTCATCGGCCTCATCACCTTCATCGTCTTCACCTTCATGGACAAGGCGCTCGACAAGCAGATGGGCGTCACAGAAGAGGCTGCTGACCCGGAGGAAGAGTTCAAGTTCAGCGACCTCGGCAAGATCTTCTCTTCTCAGGTGTTCTGGATTGTAGCTCTGCTCTGCGTGCTCTACTATTCTGCCATCTTCCCGTTCCAGCGCTACGGTGCCAACATGCTGCAGTGCAACCTCGACGGCATCTCTGCCGAAGCAGCCTCTAACATCTTCCGCTGGTTCCCGATTGGTGCAGCCGTAATCACTCCGTTCCTCGGCAACTTCCTCGATCGCAAGGGTAAGGGTGCAACAATGCTCATGGGCGGCGCATTGCTCCTCATCTGCTGCCACCTCGTCTTCGCCTTCGTATTGCCGGCAACAAAGAGCCCCGTCATCGCCTACTCTACCATCGTATTGCTCGGCATCTCGTTCGCTCTCGTTCCTGCAGCTCTCTGGCCAAGCGTTCCGAAGATCATCGACGAGAAGATTCTCGGCTCTGCTTACTGCCTTATCTTCTGGGTGCAGAACATCGGTCTCTGCTTCGTTCCGAAGCTCATCGGCAACCTCCTCGCTTCTACCAATGCCGACAACCCTGCGGTTATCGCAGCTAAGGCAGCCGGTGCTGAGTTCATCCCTTACGACTACACCGTGCCTTTGCTCGTCTTCGCAAGCTTCGGCGTTCTCGCCCTCCTCTTCGCCATCTATCTGAAGGCACTCGACAAGAAGAGAGGCTTCGGTCTTGAGCAGCCGAACATCAAGCAGTAAGAATAGGTTGATATGGTGATATGGTGATATATTGTTATGTTGATATAGGTTGTCTATAAAAACAATGTACGTAAAAATATCTACCATATCTCCCAGAATCGCCACAACCAACTCATTATAAACACAATAAAGGCTGGAAGATATCTCAGTTTTGAGGATATCTTCCAGCCTTTCTTCCAGGTTTATTTTCACATGAGGATATAAAAAACTCCGGCTATTACTAGTCGGAGTTGAAATCTTTTTTATAGTGCCTGTGGGCGCCGGAGCCTCCCATATTCACTTTATTGTTGCAAAGTTAGTCGTTTTTATCGTAAGTTCAAAATGATTTAACTCTTTTTGGGAGTAAGGAATCTTCCTATATCCATTTCAAAATCGTCTCAGTTTTGAAGATATCTGCCAGCCTTTCTTCCATGTTAGGTTCTTACGATAGTTCTCTTCAGTGATAGCTGCTGGAATATAGTTCACATCACGGCGATTGATATATTTTGTGCCGCCACCTGTTTTCTCATTTATCATAGCTATCACAAGATCCAAAATGGCACTACGCAAAGCCTTCGCTTTTTCACTCTCCGTAAGCAACATTCCAATATTTAGGAACGAACGGAAGTTGAACAAACCGAGCTGTGTGGTTTTGCTCCCGACATTGATGACGGGAGCAAATTGTAACTTCAAGTTTTTCAAGCGTTTACCTTTACATAAAACATATCCATTGCTAGATAATTCAGAACCGAAATTCCCCAGCCTCAAAAGCGTATCTGCCAGCCCATTCTACTTGCCATAGCTAATTTGCTACATTTTTGATCTACATTCGATATTATAACGAATACGAGGAGCATTTGATTTCAGCCTTACCATTGTTGTGTCCGTAAAAGCTCTCCATATTTCCAACTTTACCAGCTGATAATCATCAAAAAGTTGACCGACATATTCTATTTCAAAGATCAAGCGTAAATCATTCTTGTCCTCAGAATCAGTTCCTTCCTTTCTAAAACCAAGTCGAGCTACCTTTATCATCCACAAATCTTTCACCCCTTTTCCTTTAATATATGGCATGAAATAGTATAATTTATTTAGCGCAATGGTTGTTGGAAATTTTTTGCCTGTATAATAAATCTTAGCTGTTTTATCAAGAAAAACATTTTCATTATCTTTTTTGACAAGCGAAATCAAAACGTTCTTTGATTCATCTATCATAATTTGTCTTGATTTCGTCTTGCCATATTTTATATCAATGTCCTCATGAACCATACAATTATCCATAATTGGAGATTCTCCATATTTTTCAAAAAGGGAGAATAAATCCAACTGTAAACATCTGGCATTTTTCTTTTTAACAACTTCCTTTTGTCCCGCAAAGACCCCCGTATTAACTATAGCATTCGCAAGCATCTTAATTACAGGTACCGCAACACTATTTCCTATAAGTTTCATCCAACGTGCACGAGTTGGAGGCAATTTGTAGTCTGACGGGAATCCTTGAATACGACATGCCTCTTCTTTTGTAATCTGCCTATAATTTCCAGGCCTATAGACAGACTGCATGAACCTTGCGCGGAATTCCTCAATACTATCAGCATTGATATTTACCGTTGTTACATAGTCATTAGTATCACTTGCAACTAATGTTGGATAAATTTTGCATGTTGGCAAAAATATACGATTTACGCCCAAAAGTCCTGTGCTGATTTTAGTATTTTTAAAGTCATATCTTTCTTCAACACATCTAACAGCACCTATCATTTCAAGCGTAGATAACATATCTTGCGCATTAAGTTTGCGTTTCTTGATTTCCTTACTTGATTTTAATGCATCATAATTTATAATACCATCATTTGCTTGTTCCAAAATCCATAATGCATCATCAGACAAGTCATCATTTACCTTGCAAACTTTATAAAGATAAGACACCCGCTTAAGAATGCCTTTCTCTACAAGTTTTTCTAACTCATCCTTCTTTATACTTTGGTCAAGTTCTTGAAAATGTTTTAGACTAAGCGGATTACCATCAAGTTCGCCATACTTATCTTTTCTGCGATTTTTCAACAAAATGTAACAGATATTTTTCTCTCGTTCCGTTGTTTCTTGAATATCCCACGAATGTATAGTCGTATTGCCATTACGTAAATCATTGAACAAAAAATAGTCATTAAAACCTTTCTCATTACATGATAGACTCCATCGTGCATTATTACCATTTGATTGACGACACTCTTTGGCATCACAACCATCAAGAACATCACTTAGCTGAACACACCCTGGAGTTGGTGACGCAAGAACAAATTTATCTAAATACTTCTTCTCTTTGAAACCTACGATATAAATACGTACTCGTGTCTGAGGAACTCCATAATCGTAAGCATTAAGCACGTTTACTTGTGCATAATATCCGGCTTGTTTTATACGCTCTAGAATATAATCCAATGCCTCTGAATTTCTTGGATCAGCCAAGCCTTTTACATTTTCGAAAATAAAAGCCTTTGGTCGTATTTTATTGAGGAGATACAATGTGTCATTCCACAATTGACCACGATCATCGTCAAATCCAAGATTTTTACCTGCAATTGACCAACTTTGACATGGTACGCCTGCTGTCATAAAATCATGTTCTGGAAGAGTTTCAAGTTTTGTTATATTTCCAAAGTTTGCACTATCATTTTCCTTAAAATTACAACAATACGTATTGATCGCATCTGTGGCGATTTCACTAAATCCAATACAGGTGCCACCTACACTTTCAAGTGCAAGTCTAAAGCCACCAATACCAGCAAAAAGATCTATAAAAGTAAAATTAGCCATGAAATTATCTTAATGTATCAAAGTCAAATCCTTCAGGAGGATTAATACCTAGGCATTCTCTATATATCCGGTCTTTATAATGTTTGCCCAATTTATTAACTTCATCAATGAAGAATTGATAAGTTCCTTCTCCACCAATTCTATCCCAAGTTTCTTCTCCAATAAGTACGCATGAATCATGTTTCATATCAAACCAACGTGCCGGAAGACTCCATGAATAGTTCTCTTTTAAACGATAAGGATTATATGGAAGAGCAAAAAATGCACTATCAACTGGATGTCCTTGCATTGCTAGCAATTTGAACATCTTCTCTTTGCTAACTTTAGTCTGATCACTATTAGGTAGAGGTCCTTTCAACTCAAAAGCGTACGTTCTACCCGTATCTTTGTCAGTTGCAAGGATGTCACAATTAACAGTCACTGGAACTGGTTCACCACCACCATCTAGAATATATTTCAACTCTTCATTCCAATCAGGAGTCAATTCTCGTGTTTCTAGTTTATTTAGAACTTCCTGTATTCTTCGTAAACTTTCTTTACCGACGAGACCTTCCACCTTTACCTCTTGCCCACATTGTCCATAATAGGTCTTACCAACAGCAACAGCAAGAGATTGCCAAGCTTTACCAAAAGGAGTTGTAAAACGCCTCTCAAAATGAGATCCTTTCCATATTTCATTAGGTACAAGAGCTGCGTATAATGGTTTGTCTTTACTAAAATCCTCTGCTATAAAAGGATGTTTAAACAAAACATTATCCATAACTCCATCCATCAACTTTTTGATTACAGAAAGGATTGCCTCTGATGCATTAGTGTAATCTTGCTTTTTGCTATTTTCGTCAAAGAAGAAGAAGAACATATTCATTTCTTTTTAGTTTTTTTTGGTGCTTTGATAGCGGCATTCAAACGAACTATTTTGTCCCATTCAATATCACCATCAGCATTGCAGTAATCTTGTATAAACTCCTGTGTGAACTTATTAATCATACGACTATATTCAACGAAGTATTCTTCGTTTTTTTCTTTGGATTTAAATCCAAGAGGCTCTATGATATCCACAAAAAGAGTTGGTTCTCCAGATATCAGAGTCCAAAATTTTTCGCCACAATATTTTTCATGATCACTATCATTATATCCCTTATTGTCATTGCCATAACAGCAGCCCTCAATACACATTGTTGGTACAGTTTTGCGACTTGTATTAAAAACTCGTCTTGCTTTAGCAAACTGTTCCTTTTGTTTTTTCATTGAAGTAGAATTGCTCCATGAAGGACCAGATTTTACTGAAACGAAGTAATGGACACCCTCCTTGTCAAACTCTAAATCAATTCCTTCTGCGGAAGATTTATAGCCAGCATACACCTGTTCTGCAACAAACATAGCTACACCTTCCATCCAATTTCCAAAAATACTTTCTTCTGCTGATGACATAGTTGCAGATGCCAAACTTTCCACCATTCCCCCAGCTGTAACTATATTTTTTGCTTTAAACAAATATGGATTTTTACGAGAAAGGAGTTCTTTTAAGTTAACCGATTGTAATTTAGCAATTCGGTTTCTGTGAAACTCCCCTATATGTTGTTCCACATATTTAGCAATACTATTAATCAAGTCTGCATTCATAATACAATTATTTAATAATTCTTATAGCATATATTTAAAAACATTGCATCTTGTAATCTTACACTATATAGCAAATACAAACACGCAATTTGCCTTACAAAGGCATTAATTGATTATAATCTTCAAAAATACAAAAAAAAAACAAGTTAAAAGCATAAAAGACAAAAACTTTTCATATTAATTTAACGTTCTCATTTATCATATTTTACACTATTATTAGAGATTTCCGAATAAATTATTAAGCCTGTACAAGGGATAAGTTCCACAGGTTGCGGAACTTATCTCTTATACATCACATAAAAACTCATCCTCTCCACAGATACACCGGCGCATTGCTTGCGCCGTCTCGCTGCAGCACGCCGGTGGCGGTGAGATGCTGCAACCATTTCTTTGCGGCACTATCGCGCAAGCCTGCCATGCGCTGCAGGTCGCGGCGGGTGAGGCAGGTGTAGGTGGCGAAATAGTGGCGGAGGAGCGAGAGCAGCTGCTCCTCCGTGTACTGGTGCGAACGTGAGGAGAAGCCGGCACGCTCGAAGCTGACACCGCTGCCTACCTCGCCGAGCAACGAACGCTCGGGACGGAAGCGGATGTTGCGCAGACGGATATAGTCGGCGCGCATCTTGTCGGAGGGCAGGTCGTCGGGAGCGTCGAGACCTACGGAGAGCGAGAAGTAGCCCACGCCGGGGAGATGGAAGCGTGAGCCACTGGCAAGCGCACGCACCATGTGGTCGCGCAGGGCGCTGAACGCTGCGCGCACGTCGGCTTTCGTGAGCGAGCAGCTTGCCTGGATGTCATCCTCGATTGCACGGTCCGACTGCGGTTCGCGCGCAAAGAGGTGCACATACTTCTGTTCCTTTCCCTCGCCCTTGGCATTCTTGATGCCGTGAATTTCGTACTTGATACTCATAGTTATGTTTTTCGTTTAGATTATTAATAATAATGTGGTTTGTGTTTCTGCGCACAAAGTTATAACATTGCGCAAGCGATTGCAAGTGTTTGTCGGGAAAAAGTGCGGCGGAAGTCATCGTGCTCCGAACGGAATCTGATCGGGCGGCGGACGGAATCTGATCGGACGGCGGACGGAATCCGATCGGACGGCGGTCGCTGTACGGTCGCTGAACATCAGCTACAGCACGACTCGTACTGCGCTTTTAGTATATTTTCACCAAACTTTTACAAACAGAAATGCAGGGGTCTTAGGGATAATCTGTATCTTTGCAGAACCAGTAGCGGAGGTAAAAGCCTCCGCAGCAAACAACCATGAACGATATACGTAACAATCTTGGTGCTGCGGAGGCTTTTACCTCCGCTACTAAAAACGCTACTAAAAAGAACAAGAATGAAACACGACAGAATCGCGATGATGGCGTTCATCCTCATACAGTTGTTCGCCGGAGCAAGCCAACTGAAGGCGCAGTTCAGAATCGTAGACGAGCAGGACGGCAAGCCGGTAAGCGGAGCGTACGTCTTCAGCAGCAAGGGCACGCTGCTATGTATAAGCGATGCCGACGGAAACGTGAAGCTGCAGGAAGGTATGGTGACAATCAGCAACCTCGCCTACGAACCGCTGACGGTTGACGCTGCGAAAGAGAAGGGCACGGTCTGCATGAAACCGAAGGCATACACGCTGCCGGAAGTGGCGGTGGACAAAGCGGAATATGTGAAGCTGAGCGGTGCCTTCAGGGACATCTGCCGCAACAACGGCAAGACGATTCTATACCGTGAGGGACTCGCCGACTTCTACATAAACATAAAGACGGGCAAGGCTAAGCGACGCGTGCGTGCGTGCCGACAGTACGAACTGCCTACGCTGCGCCGACTCATCAACTTCAACGTCGCCATACTGGGAGAGGCGCGCTCGTTCGACATCTCGCGCATCCGCTTCATAAAATGCGACTCGGTGAGTGGCACAAGTGGCGACTCCACCTTCTACAAGTCGCACTATTGGGGGACATCTGCCGACAGCGCAATCATATACCTCAACTCTCACCGCGAGGGGGTCTACCGCTTCATCATCGACGGCACGAAATACAACCGACCGTCCAGTCTGCTGTTGAGCGTGAAGACGCAGCTGCTCGACTGGACGTTCTCAAGTCCCAAGAACTCGTGGAGTTCTCTGCTCTCCTACCGACACGTGTACAATTACGACTACCGCCCACTACCAACAAAGGCGCCCATTGCTACGGAGGAAATCAACGACTTCGTGACGACAGACGTAAAGACCATGACCAAGGAGGATGCGAAGGCGGAGATGAATGACCACAGCGAAACCGACCAGTTCACCCTACCCGACTGTCTGCCGGCTATACCATACGACGTGGCTGCGGAGACAAAAGACCTGCTAAAGAAGAGCTTTTGGGAGATGTAGACGTAAAATATAATTACAAGTAACAATATATATACTAAAAAACCGACCTACTCATGAGAATAACAAAGACTTTGGCAGCTGCGCTGCTCTCTATCTGTTGCTCCACCGCCTGCGCACAGCAGGGCGCATGGAGCGGTGATCTTAACGTGATGGGCACGAAGCTGCCTCTGGTGTTCAACTTCTCGGCTGACGGTTGCACGCTCGACTCGCCGGCGCAGGGCGCAAAGGATATTCCGGCGCAGAAGAGCGTTGCGGAGGACGGCACGATAAAGGTGACGGTGGCGATGATTGGCGCTACATTCGAGGGCAAGATGGAGGGCGACTGCATCAACGGCACGTTCGCGCAGGGAGCGCTGCAGCTGCCGCTCACGCTGAAACGGGGCGCGCAAGAGGTGCGCAGACCGCAGACGCCGGTGGCTCCCTTCCCGTACAAGCAGGAGGAGGTGAGCTTCGAGAACGCCGGCTTCCGCTTCGGCGGCACGCTCTGCACGCCTGCCAACTGCACCAGCGATACGCCCGTAGTGCTACTCGTGACGGGTAGCGGACAGCAGAACCGCGACGAGGAGTTGTTCGGACACCGACCGTTCGCCGTGATTGCCGACGCTTTGGCGCGCAACGGCATCGCCTCGCTGCGCTACGACGACCGCGGATGGGGCGACAAGAGCATCGACTTCAGCCATTTCACCACCGACGACTTCAAGCAGGATGCGGCTGCTGCACTACAACTGCTGCGCCAACGCTTCCGCTTTACCCATGTGGGCATCGTCGGACATAGCGAGGGTGGCACTATCGCTCTGATGCTCGCCGCCGAGGGCAAGGCGGACTTCATCGTGTCGCTTGCCGGTATGGCGGCATCGGGCAGAGAGACCCTTCTGCAGCAGAACCGACTCGTGCTGCAGGCGGCTGGAATGACGCCCGACGTTGTGGAGACCTACTGCAAGCCTATCGCCAAGGCGCTCGACGAGCTGGCTGCGGGTAAGGCCATAGAGGAGATTAGCGATGCTGATGTGTCGGCGGAGATGAAGCCGGTGTTCAAGAAGACGCTACAGCAGGGCAACTCGCCCTACCTGCGCCATTTTCTGACGCTCAACCCTGCGGCGCTTCTGCCGAAGATAAAGTGCCCCGTGCTCGCGCTGAACGGAACAAAGGACACGCAGGTAGATTGTACGCAGAACCTCACAACACTTGAGAAGGGGCTCACCAACTGCCGCCATGACATCAAGAAGGTGGAGGGCGTGAACCATCTCTTCCAGCATTGCCAGACGGGCATCGTCATGGAGTATCAGCAGATAGAGGAAACGATGGCGCCGGAGGTGCTGGAAATAATAACAGAATGGATTAATCGAATTAAGAATTGAGAATTGAGAGTTGAGAGTTATGAAAAAGTTGTGAGTTGAAAGTTGAGAATTGGGAGTTATGATTACCTATAATTGATGCTGTCTTAGGCATCGAACATTAACAATAAAGCACATCATAACTCTCAATTCTCAACTCTCAATTCTCAACTAAAAACTAAAAACAGTATGAACGAAACACTAAATGTACTTGAAACCCGCCGCAGCGTGCGCGGTTTCGACCCCGAACGAATGCCGTCTGACGAACTCATCAAAGAGGTGGTGCGCGCCGGCGAGTATGCCCCGACGGGCAAAGGAATGCAGTCGCCACGTATGGTGGTAGTGACTAACAAGGCGGTGCGCGACAAGCTCTCGCAGCTCAACGCCGAAGTGATGGGCGTAGAGTCTGACCCGTTCTACGGCGCACCCGTGATAATACTCGTGCTCGCCGACCGCTCGCGCCCGACGTATATATACGACGGAACGCTCGTGATGGGCAACCTGATGAACGCAGCGCACGCCGTAGGATTGGGCAGCTGCTGGATTCACCGCGCTCACGAGATATTCGACTCCGTAGAGGGCAAGCTGCTGCTCGCCTCATGGGGCATCGAGGGCGACTACGAGGGCATCGGACACGTAGCCTTAGGCTATGCGCTGAAAGAACCCGCCGAAGCGAAACCAAGAAAGGATGATTATACGATTTGGATAAAATAAAAAAATAACAAAAAGTGGAGAGTTGAGAGTTGAGAATTGAGAGTTGAAAGTTATGATTTGCTTTATTGTTAATGTTCGATGCCTAAAACTGCATCAATCAAAGGTAATCATAACTCTCAACTCTCAATTTTCAACTCTCAACTCATCCACTCTCAACTCTCAATTTTCAACTTACTAAACAATTAGCTGAGCTTCTCGTCCGACTCCTCCGACTTCTTCGAAGCAGTCTTGCGAGTTGTAGCGCGCTTACGCTTCGGCTTCTCTTCAGCAGCCTCAGGAGTAGCGGTCTTAACGCCAGCCAGTTCAGGGTCGATCATGATACGACCGCAGTATTCGCACACGATAATCTTCTTGTGCATCTTGATGTCGAGCTGACGCTGTGGCGGAATCTTGTTGAAGCAGCCACCGCAAGCGTCGCGCTGCACGTAGACGATGCCGAGACCGTTGCGTGCGTTCTTGCGGATGCGCAGGAAGCTTGAGAGCAGACGCGGCTCAATCTTTGTCTCCAAGTCGGCAGCCTTAGCCTTCAGCACTTCCTCCTCCTCACGAGTCTCCTGCATGATCTCCTCAAGCTCGTTGCGCTTCTCGGCAAGAGCCTGCTGGCGGTCGGCGATGAGGTCGTTGGTGTGAGCCAGCTCGCGCTTCTTGTCCTCAACCTTTACGTTAGCCTCCTTAATCTTCTTGTTACAAAGCTCTATTTCGAGGCTCTGGAACTCGATTTCCTTTGTCAGCGTGTCGTACTCGCGGTTGTTGCGCACCTCGTCGAGCTGCTTCTTGTAGCGCTCTACGCTCTCCTCAGCCTCTGCTATCTCGCCCTGCTTCTGAGCGACAGCCTGCTGGAAGTCTGCGATGTCGCCCTCGATGTGCTCCACACGTGTCTTCAAGCCTGCAATCTCGTCTTCAAGGTCCTGCACCTCAAGAGGCAACTCGCCGCGCAATGCGCGCTTCTCGTCGATAGCCGAGAGAGTGGTCTGAAGCTGGTAGAGGGTCTTCAGTCTTTCCTCTACTGAAATTTCTGATTCCTTTTTTGCCATAGTCTTTGATATTTTTAAAAATACATTATCGGATTGGTACATGTGTCGGCGATGAAACACTTCACGCCCTCACAACTGTTTTCTATTATCTCGCGGAATATCTCGCTCGTGAACTGCTCACTCTGATAGTGGCCTATCACCGCTATCTGTATCTGCTGTTCGCGTCCGAAATACTCGTGGTAGTGCATCTCGCCCGTTACGAAGGCGTCGATGCCGGCGCTCACGGCGTCGTCGAGAAGGAACGATCCTGAGCCGCCGCAGATTGCCACGGTGCGTATAGGGCGGCGCAGCAGCTCGTTGGTCTGCACACACTCTACACCGAACACGCGCTTGAGCATGATGACGAAGTCGTCGGCAGCAAGCGGTTCAGCGAAACTGCCCACAACGCCCGAACCGTACTCAACGCCGTCCATCTGCTTCGCACTCATGAAGTGCACGTCCTCAAGCCCCATCTTCTCGGCAATCTTGTAGTTGACACCGCCCTTCGCATTGTCCATGTTGGTATGGAGCGAGAGGATGACGATGCCCTGCGCAAGAGCCTTCATCACGCAGCGCTGCACATAGTCCTCACCGGTGAGGCGCGACAGCTTGCGGAAGATGAGCGGATGGTGTGACACGATGAGGTTGCAGCCCTTTTGGGCAGCCTCGTCGACGATACGTTCAGTAACGTCCAGACACAATAATGCCCCTGATACTTCCGCCTCTGTCAATCCAACTTGCAGGCCAGCATTATCCCAGCTTTCCTGCAAGGGCAGAGGCGCGAAACGTTCAAGGGCTTCAATTACTTCCTTTATTTTCACGCTATTCAGCCTTTATGTATGTCGATAGACATTTCTTTTTAGAGGTACAAAGTTACTACTTTTTTGGCAAAGCAATAGCTCTGCAGCCTCTTAATTAGAATATTTTAACGACAAACGTAGGAGGCTACGGTATTAGCTTTCCGCTACGCGCCGCTGACTTTCAGTTCTTGCCGTAGCCTCCTACCGTTACAACTCGACGCTTTCGATGCGCAGCTTTACGAGTCCAGCAGGCACGCGCACTTCCACAACATCGCCAGCCTGCTTGTTGAGCAGCGCCTGTGCTATGGGCGACTTGATGGAAATCTTGCCCTCGGTGAGGTTCGCCTCATGCGGATTCACCACCATATACTTCATGCTGCGGTTGTTGGCGATGTTCGTCAGTTCTATGCGGCTGAGCAGTCCGACGCGGTCGGCTTGCAGGCGCGAGCGGTCGATGACGCGCGCGTTCTCAAGCACCTTCTGCTTGAAGCGTATCTGTCCTAACAGTCTGCCCTGCTCGCGCTTGGCAGCATGGTATTCGAAGTTCTCGCTAAGGTCGCCCTTGTCGCGCGCCTCAGCAATGGCGTCGCGTACACGCGGCAGTTCTACGAGTTCAAGTTCTCGCAGTTCGGCTACAAGCTTGTCGTAGCCCTCTTGTGACATATATTCCATTATAAGTTTTGAGTTTTATCAAATATTCCAGTCGTCGGGATTGCACGTTGCCTCCACTTTGTCTTCAATATCGTCGGGCAGCGCAGGGAAGAAGTCGATGCCCGTGATGCGCTCCACCTCATCAACCGAGTTGGCATAGTCGCCCTTCGGTCGGTTGCCGTCACCATTCTTATATATAAAGCCGATAGCCTTCGGTTCGCCCGTCATGCAGAGCACCACCTTGAAGAAGGCGTCGGGCACGGAGACGCGGTTCTTGCCGATAGTCTTCTTGCTGTTCTTGTAGAATATCGGACCGCAGACGATATACAAGTCGCCGTCCTGCTTAGCCCACTTGCGGCACGCCTGCTCCATCTCGTTCCAGTCGCCACGGTTGAGCTGCGGCGCCTGCGGACAGACGTTAGTGAAGAGAAACGACTCGCCCATAGCCAGTGCACTCCACTTGTTGTCGCCAGCCGGACACATATGTCCGCGATCGTAGCCAGAACGCACATAGTCGAAGTCTACAGCGCGTGGTTCGGGCACATCGGTGTCCTCATGAAACTTCGCGTCACTGCGCTTACTATTGCCCGTAAGACGCTCTGCGGTGAGACACCACGCCACCCAGTTGGGCACACGACGATTGCTGTTGTACGACACGGTGTAGCCCGTGCGGCGCAGAATCTGTTCGGGCACCGACTTCAGGCGAGCCGGAATCTCAAGATCCTTGTACTCTGCAGTCGCAGCAGCGGTTGCCGATGACTTCTTGCCACCGGAAGCGAGACTGCTCTCGCCCACTCCGTCGGTTTCGGTATTCTCAACTATGCCGATAGCCGCTTTGCTCTCGGCAAGCTTTGCGTCCATGCGCTTTGCCACTTCGCCGCAAGAGCAGAACATTGGCAGAATACAGCACGCAACAAGTATTGTTCGTATTTTATTCATTGTTATTTGTTTTTTGCTGAATGGTTGATATTAAATAGTTTTTATTGAATAGCCTTCCGTAGCGGAGGTCTCCGGCCTCCGCAGCACCAAGTAAACACTAATAAAAAGGAATATTATGTTAGCATTATTGCTTGCTGCGGAGGCCGGAGACCTCCGCTACGGATAATTATAGTTATCCAATCACAATATACGCTTTATTTCCTTCAAACTGTTTATTCTCCACAGCCGTTCATGCTCATATTCTTCAGTCTTTTCGTGCGCCCAGATGGTGCGGAACGGAACATGCACGGCGTAGGCGCCAATCTGCAGCGCAGGGGCGATGTCGCTACGGAAGCTGTTGCCCACCATAAGCAGTTGGGCTGGCGTCACCTCAAGGTCGGAGCACAGACGGTGATAGGCATCCTCGGTCTTGTCGCTCACGATGCTCACCACATCGAAGAAAGGCGCAAGCCCCGAACGGCGCAACTTGTTCTCCTGGTCGAGCAGTTCGCCTTTGGTGAACACAGCCAGCCGATATCGGCGTGCGCCATGTGCGTCGGCCTGGTCGTGCAGATAGCGCAGCGTCTCTTCTACGCCCTCAAGCGGTGTGGCATCGAGGTGAAGCAGACTCTTTCCAAGTTCCACTATGCGTCCGATGATGTCGCCCGTAACAGCACCATGACTCACCATCACCGCATTCTCTACAAGCGAGATGGTGAAAGCCTTGCAGCCGTAGCCCATGTCAGCCATGTTAGCCGTCTCGGTAGCGAAGAGCGCCGCCGACACCTCGTCGCTGCTTCCCCACGGAGCAAGCAGTCGGCAGTATTCGTGCTCCACCGCCTCGAAGTGGTTCTGCAACTCCCAAAGCGTATCGTCGGCATCAAACGCAATAGCACGAATGCCTCGCAACTTGTTGTGCGAGATACAGCAATCAGTATTGTTCAGCATTTATTTAGTGTTTTTCATACGTCCGTAAGCGTCGAGCGAATAGCGACGCGCCACCTTCACAGCCACCACCGTAGCCACTATCGATGAGCAGAACACGCCGAGCAAAAGCAGCACGAAGAGCACTACAGCGTCGACAACCGTCGATCCGCCCATAATCATAGCCCACATCATAGCCGCTCCGGCGCCTACGGATGTGCCGCCGACCAAAGCGCTTATGCCGCATGCGGCAGCCTGCTGCACAGCACGACGCGTGAGATAGCCCAACGCCTCGTGATGCGTAGCGCCGTTGCCAAGCATATAGTAGTAGAACTGGTTGTGATGGCGCAGTCCGGCGTAGTACATCGACATGGAGCGAGCCAGCACATCGGCTGTGCCGGTAAGCAGAATGGCGAACACGGGCAGCACAAAACGAGCGCTGAGAGCCGCCAGCGACGTGATGTTGACGAGCAGCAAGCCCGCACCGGTGAGCATTGTGCCGGCAAAGAGACCAGCCAGAACCGGAATGACGTAAGACGTAGAGCGCAGGCGTGCCCTCACCTTCACCTCAATGGCCGAGTAGAAGAGCATAGCGATGACGAACAGAACGTCGAACACGAAGCTGTCCCACTGCACAAGCCAATAAACAAACAAGGCGATGACGCCCACTTTCAGCGCCATAGAGAAGAAGCCTTTCAGCATCTTGCCGAACATATTGACGCCTAATGTGCCCATCACTACGACGGGTATTATTATGAAAAAGACACCGAGTGCCAATGCTATCCAAAGATTTACCATAACTATAAATGTTTCGTTTATAAGTTAACTCTTTTGTTGCACACCGCAAGCAAGTTCTCGTCGGCTGTAGCCACAATCAAGGCTACGCCCTCCGACCGTTTCTGCTTGATATATCCGGCTACGAGCTGACAGCCTACCTCGTCCTGACGCGACGTAGGATTATCGAGCAACAGCAACTGGCGTTCGAACATGCCGACAAGTACGAGCGACGCACGCTGAGCCACAGCTTCATCCATCTCGTCGAAGCCTTTCTGCATACAATCGGCGTCTACACCGAGAGCCGAAAGCTCGGTAGCGACAGCCTTCACCGAATAAGCGTAGTCGGCGTTGGCTTTAATGGCGAACTGACTCTTCGCCACCTCCTGCACGGTGAGCCCTTCGAAGTCGAGCGTGTCGGGCTGATAGGCTATGAACTGGCGGAAGTAGTTGCCGGTGACGGCTGTAACCGTCTCACCGTCGATGCTCACCCAACCCGACTTAAGCGGTCGCAAGCCGAGCATGGCAAACAGCAGAGCCTTCCGAGCCACAACATTGCCCGTGACGGCAACCGCATCGCCCGGACGAGCCACGAACGATACGCCGCAGAAGAGGGTTTCGCTACCATTTGTAGCCGTAGCATCCTTAAATTCAAATATCATTGTTGTTTCGCTTTCTGAGTTTATACGAGGTACAAAAGTACAGAAAACAATTGTAAACAGAAAGCGAATAGCCTAAAAAAACGGCATTAGTTTGTGGTTGTCAAAATGAAGAGTTAATTTTGCAACTGATAAACCGACAGGTTTTCAGTAGAGAGAACCGAGTTTAATAAGAGAAAGAACCGGTTTTAACATCACAGAGAATCGGTTTTAACATTATACAAATCAAGTAACGATGAGTTTTTCCACACAAGATATAACCCGCCAGTGGGCTTCGCTGCCGGCATCGCAGATTGCTAACGGCGTGAACGAAGCCCTGCATACCAACAGTTCGCTCGTAGTGACGGCTCCTCCAGGCGCCGGCAAGTCGACATTGCTGCCTCTGACCATCCTCTCCTCGCTCGGCGAAGGCGAGAAGATACTAATGCTGGAGCCGCGCCGACTGGCTGCGCGACAGATTGCGGAGCGCATGGCGCAGATGCTGGGCGAGCAGGTGGGCGAAACCGTAGGCTACAGAGTGAGGTTCGAGAGTCGGGTGTCGAAACGCACACGCATCGAAGTGCTGACGGAAGGCATTCTGACGCGCATGATTGTAGACGACGCAACGCTCGACGGCGTGAGCGTTGTTATCTTCGACGAGTTTCACGAGCGCAGCATCAACTCCGACCTTGCCCTTGCGCTAACCCGTCAGGCGCAGCAGATAATACGCCCCGACCTGAAGGTTGTTATCATGTCGGCAACCATCGACACCAGCAATATATGTGCGGCTTTGCAGGCTCCGCTCATAGAGAGCGAGGGTCGCATGTTTCCCGTAGAACTGCATTACGCCGACAAGGACACCGATCCGCGCGACATTGCCGCCGCAGCAGCCTCAACAACCATCGAGGCGTACAAGAAATATGAAGGCGACATTCTTGTGTTTCTGCCAGGACAGGCAGAGATTGAACGCTGCTTTGAACTGCTCAGCAAATCTCAACACCTCACCATCTCACCCCATCAACACCTCAACACCACAACATCTCAACCCATCACCACCTCAACATCTCAACATCTCACCATACACCCCCTCTACGGCAACCTCTCGCCTGAAGATCAGCGCCGTGCCATCGCCCCATCTGCACCCGGCGAGCGCAAGATTGTGATAGCAACGCCCATCGCCGAGACATCAATCACGATTGAGGGCGTGCGCGTGGTGATTGACGCAGGACTGTGCCGGCAAGTAGTGTTCGACGCACGCACCGGACTGAGTCATCTTGAGACCGTGCGCATCAGCATGGACATGGCTACGCAGCGCATGGGACGTGCAGGTCGTGTGGCTGAAGGCGTGTGCTACCGTCTCTGGACGAAAGCGTCGGAGCATCTTATGGCTGAACAACGCAAACCAGAGATTGAAGAAGCCGACCTTGCGCCGATGGTACTCGACACGGCAGCGTTCGGCGAGAGCGACGCTGAAGCCCTTCCGTGGCTCACCATGCCGCCGCGTGCCGGTGTGTTCAAGGCGAAAGAGCTGCTCACTGCGCTCGGTGCCATCGACAAGAACGGCAATATAACGTTTATCGGAAAGCGAATGGCTACACTACCCTGCCATCCGCGTATCGCAAGAATGATTCTCGCAACAACCAATCTCACCACCTCAACACCTCAGGGAGTGCACTTGTCTCAAGTGCACCAACAACACCTCACCACCTCAACATCTCACCACAACAACACCTCTTTGGCTTGCGACATTGCCGCTCTGCTCGAAGAGAAAGACCCGCTATCCGAGAGCGGCGGCACCGATCTCACGCTGCGCCTCTCCGCTCTGCGTGCCGCACGCCGCAAGAAGCAGCTGGGCAGATGGCAGCGCATAGCGAAGATTGCGGCAGAGTATCGTCGCATGGCGCACACCGACGAAGATAACCGCGACCCGGCGCCGACGGAGGTAGGACTGCTTGTGGCTTACGCATATCCTGAGCGCATTGCGCACAGCACGAACAGCATCGGCGGCTATAGACTTGCGAGCGGCGCAAACGTGCAGCTGGACGCCGCCGACCAGCAGTCGGCTCACTCGTGGCTTGCCATAGCGTCGCTCTACAGTGCGCCGGGCACAACGGGCAGAGTGTTTCTCGCCGCACCGATAGCCCCCGATGATCTCGAAAAAGAGTTTGTGAAGGAGGTGGACAACATCGCATGGGACACGAAGCAGGGCTGCGTGGTGATGCAGCGCGAGCAGCGTATAGGTAAGCTCATGCTCAGTCAGAAACCGATACACGACGCCGACAAGGAGCGCTTGAAGTGCATAGTGTGCGAGGCGATGAAGAAAGACGGACTGACGATGATGGCGTGGAGTGAGAAAGCCGTGGAGCAGGTGCAGCGGCGTGTGGCGCAGGTGGCGGCGTGGCATCCAGAGATGGCGTTGCCCGACGTGTCGACCGAACACTTGCTGAGCACCGCCGCACAATGGCTGCCGTTCTATCTCGAAGAAGGCGGACGCGTGAAGACGAGTGTGCAGGAACTGAGAAAGCTGAACCTTGCAGATATAATATGGAACATTCTGCCGTACGAGGCGCAGCTGGATGTAGACCGGTTGGCGCCGACACACATCGAGGTGCCGACGGGTTCGCACATACGCATCGACTACCGTTCGGGTGCCGAAGCGCCGGTGCTGAGCGTGCGTCTGCAAGAGTGTTTCGGCATGGAGCGCACGCCGTGTGTAGACGACGGCAAGCAACCGCTTCTTATGGAACTGCTCTCGCCGGGTTTCAAGCCAGTGCAACTGACGCAAGACCTCGCCAGTTTCTGGCAAGGCACATACTTCGAGGTGCGCAAGGAGCTGAGACGCAGATACCCGAAGCACTACTGGCCCGAAAACCCGCTGGAGGCAGAGGCTGTGAGAGGCGTGAAAAGGAAATGAACAGCTAACATAATAACATAAAAAGAGCTTTAGTACGCCTTGATGCGGTATATCACGCCAAGCTCCACACGGTCGGTGTTATAATCGTTGAGACCGCAGCGGCGTGTGTAGTCGTACTTGCGACCTGCGTACGAGAGGAACAGGCGGAAGTCCTGCTTCTTCACGGGGAAATACTCCAGACTGCCCACATAGCCATAGCTGCGACGATAGTTGTGCAGATGTTCGTATTCGCTCACAGAGGTTATGCCGTACATACCCTTCAGCTGAAGGTTCCAGGAGGTCGCAAACTGCCAGTCGGCCTTTGCGGTGAGCGTGTGATACTTCACCTTGCCGAAGTGGAACGTTGAGCCAGATTCGTCATCGCCGACTATTGCGGGCATCAGTTCGGATGTGGCTATGCCAAGCATGTCGAGCTGGTCGAACGCGCCCATATAGTCGAGGTAGCACTGGAACTTTGGTAGGTTGAGTTGCTGACCGAGCGTCACCATGCGACTCAGCTTGCCCTTAGCCAGCGACTGCAAGCCGCACGACCAGCGCGTGTTGAGCTTTCCGCCGAACATCGATCCGTTCCAGTTGAGGATGTAGCAGAACGGTGCGCTCGACTTCTTCAACTGCTTCTGCGAGATGCCTTCAAAGACGTATGGCGACGCGCCGTATATGTCGGAGAACTTCTTCTGGTATGTGTTGCTCATCTCGAAAGCGAACTCGTGGTTTGACACGGGACGATAGCTCACCATCACACCAGTCATGAAGTCGCCCATGTGGCTCACGATGTCCGAGTATTCGTAGACGTATATCGGGTTCTCGTCGAACTCGTATCCACCCCACAGCTGCGCCAGTTTGCCGCCGGCAACGGTGACTTTGTCGTTGATGTTGTAGCCCACCATCATGATGTCGGTAGCCTCGGCGAAGTTGTCAAAGCTCTGTCCCTTCGCCGACTTGTTAAGACAGTGGCGCAGACGGTAGAAGAGCTTGTCGTTGATGGTGCCTTTGAACTCGAGACGCAGCTGGCGGTTGGCGAAACGCGACTCCCACTGGTCGGTACGGCTGTCGTGCTCAGACTTCACCGAGCCGGCGAAGTTGACGTAGATATTGAAGGCGTCGTGACGTTTCTCGAGCTTAGTGATGCGCTCGGCTATCGACTCGAAGCCCGCGTCGTTGCCGCCCATAAGCGTGTTGTTACCTTGAGCTGAAACGCCCATCGAAAAGAAAAGTGAAGTTATTGCAAGCAAAAACCGTTTTTTTGTTCTTACGCTAAACATATTAGGTTATTATGAAATGATAAAGATGAGTTGTTAAATAATTTGTTGCTTTATTGAAATGTATTACAAAAGTACAAAAAAATATTGAATAACCTTTCTTTTGCAAAAAACAATCGCTCGTTTCAGATTTTTTCTGTAATTTTACACTCTTAAAAACAATATAAATTGCATTTATACAGAATATGAAAAGTTTACTTATAGAGGACACTACCGTAGACGAGCGCATGCAGATTGTAAAGGAAGCACTCGGCGGATTCGGCAACTGCGACTGCGAAGGCATCGACATGGACGATATGTACGACGACTATATCTTCGGCAGACGCGAACTGGCTGACATCAACCGCGAGTTCAGTCAGCAGCACGCTGGCGCCGTAAAGGCTGAAGACCGCGAAAAACCTTCGGGATGCGTAATGCACTAAACAGAAAACAACAAAAAACATACAACGAATTATAGGAAAATGGAACTGATACTGAAATACTTCCCTAATCTGAGCGACACTCAGCGCGAGCAGTTCGCTGCATTGAAGGCTCTCTACGAGGACTGGAATAGCAAGATTAACGTCATCTCGCGCAAGGATATGGACAACTTCTACGAGCATCACGTGCTCCACTCGCTCGCCATCGCTCACGAGATTCGCTTCCGCGAAGGCACTAAGGTGCTCGACCTCGGCACGGGCGGCGGCTTCCCAGGCATTCCGCTCGCCATTATGTTCCCAGACTGCCAGTTCAAGCTCATCGACCGCACGGGCAAGAAGATTCGCGTGGTGAACGAGGTGGCGCAGGCTATCGGACTGAAGAACGTGGTGGCTGAACAGCTTTCGGGCGAAGAGGAGAAGGCGCAGTACGACTTCGTGGTGAGTCGCGCCGTGATGCCTCTGCCCGACCTCGTGAAGATAATAAAGAAGAACGTGAACCGCAAGAACCAGCACAACGCGCTGCCTAACGGACTCATCTGCCTCAAGGGCGGAGACCTGCAGGCTGAGACAAAGCCGTTCAAGAACATCGTGAGCCTCACCGAGATTCACGACATGTTCAAGGAGGAGTGGTTCAAGGAGAAGTATCTTATTTACTTACCGCTTTAAAAAGTAAAAGAGTAAAAGAGTAAAAAGGCCTACAAAGGTTTAAAGAGGCTTAGAAAAGGCTTAGAAAGGCATAAAGAGGCTTAGAAAGGCATAAAGAGGCTTATCCCCAAAAAGAAAAGAAACAATGCTCAATATAGAAACATTCACATGCAACATGCTGCAGGAGAACTGCTATGTTGTAAGCGACGAGACAAAGGAGTGCGTGATTATCGACTGCGGTGCATACACCGAGGCAGAGAAGCTCGCCATAGAGAAATATATCAACGAGAACGAACTGCGCCCCGTGCATCTTATCGCTACGCATGGTCACCTCGACCATAACTTCGGCGACGCTTTCATCACCAGCACATACGGATTGCCGCTGGAGCTCGACGCGTCTGACGAGGCTTACGTTCGCGCTGCCGACAAGCAGGCTGCGTTCTTCGGTATAGCTCTCACAGAGCCTATCGCTTCGGACATCAAGCCGTTCACAGCTGGTGCTCACCTCAAGTTCGGTTCGCACGACATCGAGGTGATCGAAACACCGGGACACTCGATGGGCAGCGTGGTGCTCTACATCAAGGACGAACGCGTAGCCTTCACCGGCGACACTCTCTTCCGCGGTTCTATCGGCAGAACCGACTTCGAAGGTGGCAGTATGCTGATGATTATACAGAGTCTGCGCATGTTCGTGCAGTTCCCCGACGACATCACATTGCTGCCCGGACACGGACCGAAGACAACAATGGGATACGAGTTGGCGCATAATCCGTACTTGGACCGATAAATGAAGGCAGAAAAGATAATTCTCGGCATCGACCCCGGCACGAACGTGATGGGATACGGCGTGCTGCGAGCCGTGGGCAACAAAGCCGAAATGCTGCACATGGGCGTGATAGACATGCGCAAAGACCACGACCCGTACTTGCGTTTGGGCAAGATTCACCAGCAGGTGACTGCCATTATCGACCGCTTCCTGCCCGACGAGATGGCTATCGAGGCTCCGTTCTTCGGCAAGAACGTGCAGTCGATGCTTAAGCTCGGACGTTCGCAGGGCGTGGCTATCGCGGCTGCCGTGGGCCACAGCGTACCCGTTCACGAGTATGCGCCGATGAAGATAAAGATGGCGATAACCGGGCAGGGTCAGGCTTCGAAGGAGCAGGTGGCGGCTATGTTGCAGCGCCTGCTGCGCATTGACACCGAAGAGATGCCGAAACTGATGGATGCTACCGACGCCTTGGGCGTAGCCTACTGCCACTTCATGCAACAGGGCAACCCCGTAAGCGACACGCACTATAGCGGTTGGAAAGACTTCATCAACAAGAACCAGGACAAGGTGAGCCGCATCGGTCATTAAGCACGTTATCTATAATAAAATACACGTTTTATATAAATAAACAGAAAGCAAGTATGAAGAAACTGTTTTTAATATTGGCTCTCGTATGTATGTCGGTGGGCGCTTCGGCTCAGGAGATATACAACGAAGTGAAGAGAATAGAGAAAGAGGTGAAGGCTTTCGCCAACGACACCTCAAAAGACCTGGAAGCACGCAAGGTTGCTACCTTCAAATACGACGCCATCTTCTATCTTATCACAAAGGGCAGTCAGGAAGAACGCTTCAGCGAGTACGAACTTGGCGTGCAGACAAACGCTATGATCGAGTTCGTGAACCTCTTCGTGAGTCGTCTTAGCGAGATAAAGAAGGATAAGGATAAGGAGATGCTGAAGGCAAAGTTCCGTACAGCCACAATCAACAACTCGCTCTTCAACGATGTTGATAAAGAAGTGATATACAGCTATGTTGACAACGAGAACTACATAACCCAGTTCTCACTCGACACAGACTGGCCGAAAGCTTTGGCTGAGGTTACGGGCAAGTAATGCTCGGACATCCCGAATATATTAAGGGTGTATCAAAACTCTAAGTTTGCAGTTTTGATACACCCTTTTTGTTTTATTATACGTCAACGTCCGCCTTCAGGACTTTCTCCAAACAGACGCAGCTGACATTCTGTAGTGTTATCTCTTTCCACCATTATATTATTTATTGTACGCGCGTACATTGTTCTTTCGCCCGACTTTGCAGCGATCTTCAATGTGAGTGGCTTGCCGTCGGCGTGTGGAAAGGTATAGAGTTCGTAAACCGACTTGCCTTTGTATGCTGCGGGCTCAACGCTGCATACTTCGGTCTGACGCGAGTTTACATTGCCGCCGCCGGTGGACGGATCGAGCGTACTGCTGCCACCTGTGTAGAAGAACTGGAGCGAGTCTATTTCCTGAGGTGTGGCGTCGTTGATGGCTACACGCAGCTTTGCGACGACACGCCGCAGCGTTATGTCGTACGTACAGTTGCCCTTTACGTCGTACTGGTCGTAAAAGCAATAGGTATCGGTGAGCTTGTTCTTCTTGAACTTCACGGTGTTCGGCTTGGAGATGGTAGGCGCATCTTTGCCGTTCTCGGCTACGAACACGAAAGAATATGTACCTTTGGGCACTGCCAGCGCCACTTTTCCGAAGTCTTTGTCGGTGCTTAGCTGCGTAACGGTGCGATAGTTGCAGCGCTCACCGTCGGCATCGAACACCGAAAAGCTCAAGCGCTTGCACACATCTCTCAGCGCCGTAGACCCTGCACTTGCCGACTCTACGCCGAGAACATTGAAGCGTACGGTGACGGTCTTCGCCTTGTCGCCCTTGTTGTTCTTGTCGTTCTTGTTGTCAACCACAACATCGTCTGTCTCTTCGCCGTCTTCTGCAAACGGCTTTTCGCAAGAAGCTCCGACAAGCATTACGGCTGCGATGAAGAACCGCACCAAAACATTCTTTATATTCATAGGTTGTAGTTTTAAAGATTTGTATCAAGACGATAGTGCTAACACTTTAATATGTTACCACTTAGGCTTTCTTCCCTTATATCCGCCCTTCTTGTTGTCGCGACCGTTAGGATTGCTGCGATTGTCGCGAGCATTATAGCCGTTGCGAACGTCTCTGTTGTTACCAGAACGGGCGTCTTTTCCGTTATATCCGTCACGAGCATCGCGACCCTTGCGGCCCTTGCGGGTTTCGCGTGGGTCGAACTCGTCTCTATTGTCGCGGCGTTCGAACTCGGGGCGTCGGTTGTTGCCGAAGTTGCGGCCATGATTAGGCGCTGGCACACCGGCGTAGAGTTTCTGAATGAGGTCTGCCCTGCCGATGCGGCGCAGTTCCTGCTCGATAGCTCGGCGCTCCTCAGGTTTATACCAGAAGAAGAACTGGCGCTGTGCGAGTTTCTCACGCGGTGTCTTGGCGCTGAACACCGGTTCCAGAGTATAAGGGTCGTAACCCGTATACCAAGTCTCGGTGCTGACGGTCATAGGCGTAGGCGTGAAGTCCTGAACCTGCTCCAGGTGGAAGTCGAGCTGCTTTGTGAGCACCGCAAGTTCGGCCATGTCCTCCTCACGGCAGCCAGGGTGCGAGCTGATGAAGTAAGGAATTATCTGCTGGTTGAGATGCTCCTCACGGTTGATGCGGTCGAAGATGCACTTGAACTCGCCGAAGAGCTTGAACGACGGCTTGCGCATGAGCTTGAGCACCGCATCTGACGTATGCTCGGGCGCCACCTTGAGGCGTCCGCTCACGTGCTTTGTGATAAGTTCGCGTGTGTACTGGCGTGCTACGGCGTTGATGTTCTCGTCCTTGCTGCGATGGAGCAGCAGGTCGTAGCGCACACCGCTACCGATAAAGCTCTTCTTGATGCCGGGCAGAGCGTCGACGGCGTGATATATCTCGAGCAACTTAGAGTGGTCGGTGTTGAGGTTGGGGCACACCTGCGGATGGATGCACGACGGGCGCTTGCAGACGGCGCAGGCTTTCGGGTTGTTGCCGTGCATGCCGTACATGTTAGCCGACGGACCGCCGAGGTCGGAGAGGTAGCCCTTGAAGTCGGGCATCTCTATCACCTTCTTCACCTCCTCCACGATGCTGCGCTTCGATCGGCACGCAATGAACTTGCCCTGATGCGCAGAGATTGTGCAGAAAGCGCAACCGCCGAAGCATCCGCGATGCAGATTGACCGAGAACTTTATCATCTCGTAAGCCGGTATGCGCTTGCCCTTATACTTAGGATGCGGCAGTCGGGTGTAAGGCAGGTCGAACGAGTGGTCGAGCTCTTCGGATGTCATAGGCGGATAAGGCGGATTGACAACGGCGTACTTGTTGTCGACAGCCTGCAGCAGTCGCTGTGCGTGCATCTTGTTCGACTCCTCCTCAATATGTCGGAAGTTTTCTGCCTGCGCCTTCTTGTTGCGCAAGCACTCCTCATGGCTGTGCAGCACTATGTCGTCGGCGCCAATGCCGTTAGGAACCTCGTCCTCGCGGCAGAGATAAACGGTCTGCGGAATGTCGTGAACAGCGCTGATTGGCAAGCCTTCGGCGAGGTTGCGGCAGAGTTCAACGATAGGTTTCTCGCCCATTCCGTAGATTATCATGTCAGCGCCCGAGTCGCAGAGTATGCACTTCTGCAGCGAGTCCTTCCAGTAGTCGTAGTGCGTCAGGCGGCGCAACGACGCCTCGATGCCGCCGAGCACGACGGGCACGTCGGGGAAGAGCTGCTTCAGAATCTTTGTATATACAATGGTAGGATACTCCGGGCGGCAGTCGTGACGACCGTCCGGGCTGTACGCGTCTTCGGAGCGCAGGCGCTTGCCGGCTGTGTATTTGTTCACCATCGAGTCCATGCATCCCGGCGCTATTCCGAAGAACAGATTGGGGCGACCCAGCTTCTTGAAGTCGCGGAAGTCGCCGTGCCAGTCGGGTTGCGGAACGATAGCCACGGTGTAGCCCGCAGCCTCAAGTGTACGACCAATCACTGCGGCGCCAAACGAGGGATGATCCACGTAGGCGTCGGCAGAAAAGAGAATGACGTCGACGGAATCCCATCCACGCAGTTCGATTTCTTTCTTTGTAGTAGGCAGCCAGTCGGTGAGCCTGTATTCTTTCATTGTATATTGTTTTCGTTATTAAATAGCCCGCAGGGAGATTACTGTGCGTTCTCCGCCGGAGCTTCTTCAGCGTTCTGCTCGGTGTGAGCCGCAGCCCACTCGCGGTAGAGCGCAATGAGGTTCTGCAGTCCGAGAGCCTTCATATTGTTGTTGTAAATCACGTCGAGGCAGAGGTCGAGCAGGTTCTTGTCGTTCTCAACGGCGTTCTCCAAGAGCGAGCGCACGTGGAACTTCAGCTTGTCGAGCACCGGCTCGTCTACGAATCCGTTACTGTCTACCAATCCGTCGAGCAGCGAATACTTTCTTATTGTCTCGAGATGGTTATCACTTATCTCCACACTTCTTGTGCCTGAGGCGTTTGCTTGAATTTTATACATGGCAATTTGTTTTTTGGTTATTATTACAAAATTAATTAAAACGGCTGACATAACCAAAACAATTCGTTTTTTTATCGAATGAATATACGATATAGCCTAAAGAGGTTTAATTTATGTAAAAAAAAACGCCCGATATACCTCCACATATAATAGTTTTATTACTTTTGCAACATAATATAATACGATTATTAAGATTATGAAGAAATTTTTGATAATGTCAGTAATGCTCGTGGCAAGCGTATGCTTCGCCATGGCTCAGCAGAATCAGGCTTCGATCAAGTTCGACAAGATGATTCACAACTTCGGCACATTCTCTGAGGACCAGCCTACACAGAAGTGCGTGTTCACCTTCACCAACGTAGGTACAGCGCCGCTCATCATCAACCAGGCTGTGGCAAGTTGCGGATGCACCATTCCTTCGTACACCAAGGCTCCTATCAAGCCAGGCGAGAAGGGCGAGATAAAGGTGACATACAACGGCACCGGAGCGTTCCCCGGCCACTTCAAGAAGACTATCACCGTGCGCACCAACGGCGTAACAGAGCTGACACGCCTCTACATCGAGGGCGTGATGAGCGAGAACAAGAAATAAACAGACAAGCATTATAAACCTATACTGGGTGGGGAGAGAAACAGAAAGACGTTCTGCTCCCCACCCTTTTTCATTTAAACACGTACACTTATGATATTCTATTTCTCAGGAACCGGCAACACGAAGTGGGCTGCAAGCAAGACAGCCGAGGCGCTCGGCGACCAACTCATCGACATAGCCGCAACGCTGAAGCACGCCGACGACGGCAGCACGTTCTGCTACGAACTGAAGCCTGACGAGCCGATAGGCTTCTTCTTCCCCGTACACGGATGGCGACCGCCGTTGATAGTGAAGGAGTTCGTAAGTCGACTGCGCATCAGTCAGGCCGACCGCTTCTGCTACGTGGTGTGTACGGCGGGCGACAACGTGGGCGAGGCTGTAGACATTCTGGAGAAAGACCTGGCTGCGGTGGGCGTCACCGTGCATAGCGCAATATCGCTCATCATGCCCGAGTCGTACGTCGGACTGCCGTTCATGGACGTGGACAAACCCGAGAAGGAGGCGAAGAAGAAGCGCGAAGCCGACGAGAAGCTCTCACGCTTCATCGAAGACATTCGCCAGCGACGCCACGGCGTGCGCGACATACTCATCGGCAACTGGCCGCGCATCAACAGTCGTCTGATCGGCGACGTGTTCATACACTGGATTATCAAGGACACGCCGTTCCGCGTTGACCCCAACCGCTGCATCGGCTGCGGACTCTGCACGCGCAACTGCCCCGTGGGCGACATGGCTATGGACGAGAACAAGCACCCGGTATGGCTGCACAACGGCAAGTGTCTCTCGTGCTTCGCCTGCTACCACCACTGCCCCACCAGAGCCATTGAGTACGGCGGAAGAACAAAGGGAAAAGGACAATACTACTTTGAAAAAGGAAAAAAGGATTTTTAAAAGTAAAAGAGTAAAAGAGTAAAAAAGTAAAAAGGGCGTTTAAAAGTAAAAAGACTTATCTATAATAAAAAAATGGCGGAGGTCTCCGGCTCCGCAGCAGTCAATTCAACACATTAATCGTTATGGTTACCTGTGTTATTGCTTGCTGCGGAGGCCGGAGACCTCCGCCACTTTTATCGGACAGCGTTCGCAATCCAATCAGGCGGCGGACGGAATCAGATCAGACGGCGTTCGCAATCCAATCAGGCGGCGTTCGCAATCCAATCAGGCGGCGTACGCCGTTCGCCAACTAATCAATATTCTCTTTCTCCAAAGATATACGTGCCTACGCGCACCATCGTAGAGCGACACTCAGCAGCGATGTGATAGTCGTGACTCATTCCCCACGAACGCTCGCAGAAAGCGTCGTCGTCGGCAAAGTAGCGCGCCTTCACCTCGTCGAAGAAGTCGGCTGCAAGCATGAACTCCTTGCGTATGAGGCTCTCGTCGTCTACGTGCGACGCCATCATCATCAGTCCGCAAATCTGCACGTTATGCAGCTCGCGCCACTCGCCGCCCTCAAGCAGTTCGCGGCATGCGTCGAGCGACAGTCCGTACTTGGTCTCCTCCTCGGCAATGTGCAGCTCAAGCAACACCTTTATAGTGCGTCCGTGCGCAGCAGCCTGCTTGTTAATCTCGCGGAGCAGCTTCAGCGAGTCTACAGCGTCGATCATCGAGATGTACGGCGCTATGTACTTCACCTTGTTGGTCTGCAGATGTCCGATGAAATGCCACTCGATATCCTTCGGCAGCACCTCCACCTTGCGCGACAGTTCCTGCTCGCGACTCTCGCCGAACACGCGCTGTCCGGCGTCGTACGCTTCCTTAACGTATTCGGCAGGATGAAACTTACTGACAGCCACAAGTCGTACGCCTTGAGGGAGGCTGTCCGTCACCTCACGAAGTCTGTTTGCAATGCTCATACCTTACGGAGTTATTTGTTGATTGTTAGTATTTAACGTAGGAGGCTACGGCTTTCTTGCCGTAGCCATTGCATACTTGCGATGTTAACGAAGGAATGTCGTAAGCTCTACTGTTTGTTGCGATGCCTACAGCAGAAATGCCGTAGGCTCCTATAGTTCGCTATGCTTTAGCCTTCAAACTCGGGCTTGTCGTTCTTCTCTTCCTTCTTAACGGGCGCGTTGTGCTCAAACACGTCCATGATCTTTGTCTCAGAGATGTTGACAATTACATAGTCGATGGCAGTCTTGTCCATTGAGTCCTCGATATTCTTCACTGCTGCGTTGAAGTTAGCAGCCTGCACGAGGAAGTTAACAGCCGAACGCTTCTCCTTGCCAGTCTTCTCGTCGATAATGATGAACGAAAGTTTAGCCTTGTACCAGTGGTCGTCGGTTTCAGAGTCGCTGAAGAAAATCTCGCCATAAGCAGCCGGACTGATAGCCTTCACCTCGAATTCGCCCGTAGCGAACGGCTCCATCTCCTTGGTGATAGTCTCTTCAGCCTCGCCAAAAGTCAAAGCGTCTACTACATACAACTCACTTACCTTCTTCTGTCCATCCTCTGTCTGACGCTCGTAGCGTACTGTGGTTTCAAACCAGTTTGCTGTTCTTGATCTCATTATTCTTTTACGTTTATTGTTTTTCAATCACTTTAATTACGGACGGCAAAAGTAATAATTAATTCTGAGATACGGAATAAACACGCCTGATAAATAATAATTTTTAATCACAATGGAGCCGCAGGATGCGAGGAAACAGGAGTTTAGGGCAAAAAAAGGAGCTTCATTACTGAAGCTCCTCTTAGTTAGCGGTGCGTACGAGACTCGAACTCGTGACCCCATGCGTGACAGGCATGTATTCTAACCAACTGAACTAACGCACCAATGGTTTGGTTTTATAAGGAACGTTGGCGGTGCGTACGAGACTCGAACTCGTGACCCCATGCGTGACAGGCATGTAT
>ERZ1026888.131-NODE-131-length-45767-cov-29.013782_pt1 | contig 45767 bp, 38 predicted proteins | sample MGYA00380174_ERZ1026888 | MGnify/ENA primary metagenome ERZ1026888 (study PRJEB33269, sample SAMEA4719810) | human gut metagenome | biome: human-associated habitat; feature: organic feature; material: feces | place: Cameroon | collected 2013-10 ...
TTAACGGGTGATTTCAGCATCTGTTTTTCGGAACATCTAACTGGACACCCTATTTGCTAATCATTCAGAAAACTAAACAATCCCTGCAAGTTTTCCGCTGCAAAGTTACTTACATTAATAATAATATAGCACATACGTACTAAACATTTAACAACTTTTATTTGTCATTATACGTTCTGTAACTATTCAAATCATTATGCAGACCAACACTCACACATTACGGATACAAAAACAAGTTCCGTGACATACGGATAAACATCCCATGTCACGGAACAATATTGCTCTGCCCAGGAAAATTTTACTCTATAGGCAGCAAAACAAAACTACAATGTAAAATCGAAACGCAAGCCACCGTTGAAGTTGTTGACCACTCTTATCGTGCCTCCATGCAGCAACACAGCATTCTTGACAATAGCAAGTCCAAGACCCGTTCCGCCCATCTTGCGTGAGCGTCCCTTATCAACACGATAGAAACGTTCGAAGAGTCGCGGCAGATGCTCTACTGGCACTCCCACTCCATTATCGCTAAATGTGAATTGCCATTTAGGCGACTTAATCTCTTCGTCAATATTCTCTATTGGCTGAGCCGTAAGAGTTATGGTTGTGCTCGTACCAGCATAGGCGATAGCATTATCCGTAAGATTGCGAAAAACACTATAAATCAAGCTTGGGCTACCTTTCACCATAACATCATTGGGCAATTTATTAACGAAAGACATTTGCTTCTGCTGCAGCTGCAATGCTGTCTCCTTCTGAATATTTGCCACTATCTCCGAAATGTTCACATCCTCAGTGCCAATCATATCAGGGGCATCGTCCATGCGGTTGAGTGTAGATATATCCTGGAGCAATGATGTGAGACGCTGGCTTTGTGCATAACAACGCTTAAGAAATTGCTCCCGCATACTATCATTGATATTTGGATTGTCGAGGATAGTTTCAAGATAACCCTGAATGCTCGCCACAGGAGTCTTAAGCTCATGAGCAATATTTTGCGTGAGCTGACGTTTCAGAATGTCCTGTTCCTGGCGAGTGGTCTGCAAGCGTTTATAGATTTTGATAATACGCTCAGCTATCTCGCCAAGTTCATCAGATGGGAAGCCAACAAGATCTTCGGTGTCGAGCGACTCTCCATGATCTGCACGCGAAGCAAAGGTGCGCAAGCGTTGTATATTGTCACCAAGACGACGCGTAAAACGATAGAGAATTATCGTAAGCAACAACATCGTGGCTACAGCAAACCATATATAATGCTGGTCGGCCTTGAGCGATTTCGAAAGGTCGCTTGTATAGGGCAGAGCCGAACGTATGATGAGCGAATCTTTAGGGAAGCAAGTAGCCGAATAAAAGAAATCGCCTTTCAGAGTCTTACTGTTACGTTCTACGGTAGAGCCAGCTCCATTGTGCAATGCCGATACTATCTCTGGACGCGAAGCATGGTTTGTAACATGCGAATAGTCCTTAAGCTCACTATCATACATCACCTTGCCACTAAGACTGATGAGTGTGACACGCAGATGTGGAATATAGTGCGACTGAACATAACGGTCGAGTGCTTGCTCCGAACGATCGGGAAACAGACGCAGATATTCCTCCATGTGCGAGTTGTAGTCCTGCAACTTCAGGTTAAGAGTGTCCACCTTAAACTGCTTCTCTCGCGTTTGCTGAAAGACGATGAACGCCACAGCAAAGACAAGGAAGACAGAAAGCACACTCATGTAAAGCTTTGTTCCTACGGATATTCTCATAAAAATTGGACTTTAGGAATCAAGAACCATTGATTAATAATACTGTGTCTTATGACGAGGCTTATGTTTAAGCGTCAAAATAGTAGCCGAAGCCAAGTCGTGTGACAATACATTTGGCAAAACGTCCTATTTTCTTTCTTAATCGTGTGATGTTCACGTCCACAGTGCGGTCGAGCACAAGCACATCCTTAGGCCAGATGCGCTCGATAAGTTCCTGGCGCGAGAACACTCGTCCACGCTCGTCGAGCAGGAGATGAAGCAATTCAAACTCAGTCTTAGTGAACGGAACATCCTCGCCATCGATATTGACGGTCTTCTTGTCGAGGTTCATCACAATACCTTGATAAGACAACACCTGCGGTTCGCCCTCAGGATCGGGAGTGGCAGTGCGGCGCAACACGGCACGCACACGCACCATAACCTCACGCAAAGAGAAAGGCTTGGATATATAGTCGTCGGCACCAAGGTTGAAGCCAGTCACGGTATCGTTCTCTGTATCGCGTGCCGTGAGGAATATAATAGGCACGTTGGCAGTCAATGGATTCTCCTTAAGCTTGCGCGCCATGGCAAAGCCCGACATTCCACCCATCATTACGTCAAGAAGCAACAAGTCGAATGAGGCAATGTCCATCTCAATGGCCTCCTCTGCCGAGGAAGCAGTTGCAACCTCGTAGCCCTCTGTCTCAAGATTAAACTTCAGGATTTCGAGCAAGTCCTGCTCGTCGTCCACAACAAGTATTCGCTGATTCTGTTTCATATCTCTTAATATTTCATTTTCTCTTTGTAGCAATTATTACAAACCTTATTTCAATGCAAAGATACATATTATGATTATTATATGTGTTTCCAAAATGTTACATTTTCGTTAAATAAAACCCACAACCTCACAATCCCTTGCTATTGCTTTTGAAATATGTTGCTTTATTTTTTTGTGCTTTCATCGATTTACATTAACTTTGCATATTGCATAAGTCGGTGTGCACGTTCAGAAAACCGCCATACTGCTTTGCACTCTCAAATGTAGTTTCATGAACAACGACAAATTAGAACTTTTAGACAAGATACAGTATCCGAAAGACCTGCGCAAACTTAGCGTGGAGGAGTTGCCGGAACTGTGCGCCGAACTGCGCCGCGACATTGTAGAGGAACTTGCCGAGAACCCTGGTCACTTCGCCTCGTCGCTTGGTGTGGTAGAACTCACTGTGGCCCTACACTACGTGTTCAACACCCCCGATGACCGTATTGTGTGGGACGTTGGCCATCAGGCCTACGGCCATAAGATACTCACAGGCCGCAAGGATACATTCTGCACCAACCGCAAGCTTCATGGTGTGCGTCCGTTCCCATCACCCCAAGAGAGCGAATACGACACATTCACCTGCGGTCATGCATCCAACTCCATTTCCGCAGCACTCGGTATGGCTGTCGCCGCACGCAAGACAGGACGCGAAGACCGTCATGTAGTAGCAGTAATTGGCGACGGAGCCATGTCGGGAGGACTCGCATTCGAGGGTCTAAACAACGTGTCGTCTTCGCCCAATGACCTGCTCATAGTGCTCAACGACAACGACATGAGTATCGACCGTGCCGTGGGAGGTATGGAGAAATACCTGCTCAACCTCGACACAAATGCCACATACAACCGACTGCGCGACCGTGCCTCACAATGGCTGCGGGCAAAAGGCTACCTCAACGACGACCGCCGCAAGGGACTCATACGCTTAAACAATGCCTTGAAATCAGCCCTTTCCCACCAACAGAATATATTTGAGGGCATGAACATACGCTACTTCGGACCATTCGATGGCAATAATGTGGGCGAGGTGGTGCGCATTCTTGAACAGCTCAAGGACATGCGCGGACCCAAGCTCTTGCATCTTCACACCATCAAGGGCAAAGGCTACAAGCCTGCCGAAGAGCATGCCACAATATGGCACGCACCTGGAAAGTTCGACCCCGATACCGGCAAACGCCTGACAGACAAAGGCGACCCCTACCCTCTTAAATACCAAGAGGTGTTTGGCAAGACTCTGCTCGAACTGGCGCAAAACAATCCGCGCATCGTGGGCGTAACTCCTGCCATGCCCACCGGATGCTCTATGGACATCATGATGAAGGCTATGCCCGACCGAGTGTTCGATGTTGGCATTGCCGAAGGTCATGCTGCCACATTCTCGTGCGGCATGGCAAAGGACGGACTGATGCCATTCTGCAATATCTACAGCGCGTTTGCACAACGCGCCTACGACAATATCATACACGATGCTGCCATACTCAATCTGCCAGTGGTGTTCTGCTTCGACCGAGCCGGACTCGTTGGCGAAGACGGACCTACCCATCACGGAGTGTTTGACATTGCAGCTTTGCGCCCAGTGCCCAACCTCACTCTCTGCTCACCAATGGACGAGCAAGAGCTGCGACGCATGATGTACACGGCACAGCTGCCCGGCAAAGGCACTGTGGTTATACGCTATCCGCGAGGCAAAGGCGTCAAGGGCGAGGACTGGAAATGTCCTTTCGAAGAGATTGAGATTGGCAAGGCTCGCTGCATAAGCGAGGGTAGCGACGTGGCAGTACTCAGCTACGGACCTATCGGCAACGACGTGCAGAAGGCCATTAGCCAGCTACACGACGACGGTTGCCCCATGAGCATCGCCCACTATGACATGCGATTCTGCAAACCTCTCGACACTCAGTTGCTCGAAGATATTGCGAAACGATTCAAGCGCATCGTCACTGTAGAGGACGGACAGCGGGCTGGAGGCTTCGGATCAGCCGTGCTCGAATGGATGAGCGACAATAATAAAGACGTGAAAGTGGAGCGCATAGGCTTGCCCGACACCTTCATCGAACACGGAACAGTAGCCCAACTCAAGCAGATAGCTGGCATAGACATTGAGTCAATAAAAAAATCAATCTTGTTATGAAAATAATAATAGCAGGTGCCTACGCCATCGGAACCCACCTCGCCCGACTGCTCTCACGCGAGCACGACGACATTGTGGTGATGGACTCTGACGAGGAACGCCTATCACGCATCGGTTCTGATGTGGATATTCTTACTATGGAGGCTTCGTCGACAAGCGTTAAGGCCCTGAAGAAGGCGGGAGCAGAGAATGCCGACCTATTCATAGCCGTTACTCCCGACGAGAGCCAAAACATGGCATCATGCACACTTGCCAAGGCCCTCGGTACTAAAAAGACTGTGGCGAAAATAGATAATGCAGAATACATAGAACCTGAGCTCAAGGAGTTTTTCTCACAACTTGGCGTCAGCTCTATCATCTATCCTGAGCTGCTTGCAGCCACCGACATCAACAACGGACTGAAAATGTCGTGGGTAAGACAACGTTGGGACGTGCACGACGGAGCACTTGTAATGCTCGGCGTGAAACTGAGAGAGTCGTGCACAATACTCGACCGACCAATGCGCGACATTTGTGGTCCTGAGGATCCTTACCACATAGTTGCCATCAAGCGTGGCAGCGACACTATCATCCCTGGCGGTAACGACTGCCTGGAGATGTACGACATGGCTTACTTCATGACAACAAAGCAATACATTCCTTATATCCGCAAGATTGTCGGCAAGGAACATTATGTCGACGTGAAGAACGTGATGATAATGGGTGGAGGTGCCACTGCCGTGCGCACAGTGAAGACTATGCCAAGCTATATGGACGTGAAAATCATCGAGACCGACGAGCAACGATGCGAACGTCTTAACTCTATACTTGAAAATGACAAGGCTCTAATCATCAACGGCGACGGGCGCGACCTCTCACTACTTATAGAAGAAGGCATTAAGAACACCCAAGCATTCGTGGCATTGACCGGCAACGCCGAGACAAACATACTTGCTTGCCTTACAGCCAAGCGCATGGGAGTGCGCAAGACTGTTGCTATGGTCGAGAACATCGACTATGTGAGCATGGCCGAGAGCCTTGACATTGGTACCATTATCAACAAGAAGTCGATAGCTGCGAGCCATATCTACCAGATGATGCTCGACGCCAACGTGCACAACGTGCGATTTCTCATGACAGCCAATGCCGATGTGGCTGAGTTCATCCCCTCGGAAGGCTCCAAGATAACACGCAAGCCAGTGAAAGACCTTGGTCTGCCAAAGGGAATGACCATTGGCGGACTCGTGCGCGACGGGCAAGGATTTCTCGTGTCTGGTAACACGATGATTCACCCGGGCGACTCCGTAATGGTGTTCTGCCATAACATCAACATGAAGAAGATAGAAAAACTCTTCCTATGATAAACCTCAGACTTATTTACAAGATTATAGGGTCGTTGCTCTTTATCGAAGCGATGATGCTGATGGTGTGTCTCGGAGTGTCGGTCTACTATCATGAGGACGACCTCGTTTCGTTCGTATGCTCTGTGGCAATATCAGCCGGCACCGGACTGGTGCTACGCCTATTGGGAAGAAAATGCGACAACACTCTTTCCCGACGCGATGCCTACCTTGTGGTGACACTCACGTGGATGGTGTTCTCGCTCTTCGGCACTTTGCCCTTTCTCATAGGCGGCTATCTCCACTCCTTCACAGATGCCTTCTTCGAGACCATGTCGGGATTCACCACCACTGGAGCCTCTATTATAGATAATGTGGAAGCCCTGCCCCACGGCATTCTGTTTTGGCGTTCGTTCACTCAATGGTTAGGCGGACTCGGAATAGTGTTCTTCACCATAGCCCTGTTGCCGTCGCTCGTAGGCGGTAGCGTGAAAGTGTTTGCTGCCGAAGCCACCGGACCAATAAAGACAAAGCTGCACCCTCGCCTCAGTACCAACGCCAAGTGGATTTGGGTGGTCTACATCTGCATCACAGTATTGTGCATTGCATCGATGTGGCTTGCCGGAATGGATATTTTCAGTAGCATAAACTACAGTTTCACAACAGCTGCTACCGGCGGATTTGCCACACACAACGATTACAGCTATCTCACTCCAGTGGTGCAGTATATAGTCACCTTCTTCTGCTTCATTTCGGGTGTCAACTTCACGATGCTCTACATCACTGTGTCGCAGCGCAAGCTCAGCACATTGCTCAAGAGTGCCGAATGCCGATTCTATCTGCTCATAGTGCTCCTCTTCTCAGGATTCATAGCCTTTGAGCTTATGTGGAAGAACGGCTACGAGCTTGAGCCAGCCATACGAAGCAGCTTGTTCCACGTGGTATCCTTCATCACCACAACGGGCTTGCTTGCCGACGACCCTGCCGTTTGGCCCCACGTGACATGGGTGGTGCTTGCCGTTTGCATGTTCTTCGGAGCTTGCTCCGGCTCTACGAGTGGTGGATTCAAGTGCATCCGCTGTGTGATGTTGCTTAATATAATAAAGAATGAGTTCCGACAGATGCTTCACCCCAATGCCGTACTGCCAATGCGTGTCGACGGCACTAATGTGCCTTCATCCAAGCGCGTCACGCTGCTCGCCTTCTTGTCTACTTATCTCATTCTGTGCCTCTTCTGCTCGTTCTCGATGATTGCTATGGGCATTGACAACACCAACGCCATAACCATCACCCTAAGTGCATTGGGAAATGTGGGACCAACACTCGGTACAGAAATCGGACCTACAATGTCGTGGAGCGAGTTGCCAGCGGCAGCTAAGTGGATATGCTCGGTGCTTATGCTCATCGGACGTCTTGAGATATTCAGCGTGCTCGTGATATTCACCCCGCAATTCTGGAAAGAAAACTAATTCACTCTTCTAAAGAGATTGCAATAACTAAATACAACAAATCATGGAACCAATGAAGTTTAACGCTCTCCTCAAATCAACTATTTGGGGCGGCGAAAAGATTATTCCGTTCAAGCACCTCAACACAGTGCAGGAGAATGTAGGCGAAAGCTGGGAAATATCTGGCGTGCCTGGCAACGAGACTGTTGTTGCCAATGGCGAGTATGCCGGCAAGAAACTCAACGAGGTTGTTGCCGAACTTAAGGAGAAACTCGTAGGCAAGGACAACTACGAGCGTTTTGGCAACGAGTTCCCATTGCTCATCAAGTTTATTGATGCCCGTCAGGACCTCTCTATACAGGTTCATCCCACCGACGAGATAGCCAAGCGTCAGGGCAAGGAGCGCGGCAAGACCGAGATGTGGTACTTGCTCGACTCCGACAAGGACGCAACTCTCCTCTGCGGTCTTAAGAAACCTATCACTCCTACTCAGTATGCCGACATGGTTGCCAACGACACTATCGTTGATGCCATCGACCGCTACAACGTGAAGGAAGGCGATTGCTTCTTCCTGCCAGCAGGACGTATACACGCTATTGGCACCGGCTGTTTCCTCGCCGAGATTCAGCAGACAAGCGACGTCACCTACCGCATCTACGACTTCAAGCGCAAGGACAAGAACGGCAACTACCGCGAGTTGCACACCAAGCAGGCTGCCGAGTGCATCAACTACAATGTTGAGAGCAACTACCGCACAGAATACACTCCTGCCAAGAACCAGGGCGTGAGCCTTGTACAGTGTCCTTACTTCTGCACAGCAGTGTATGATCTCGACGAGCCTATGACTCTCGACTACTCTGAGCTTGACAGCTTCGTTATCCTCATCGGTCTTAAGGGCGAAGGCACCATCACCGACAACGAGGGCAACACCATCAAGCTTGCCGCAGGCGAAAGTCTTCTTGTTCCGGCAACCACAGAGACTCTGAAGGTTGAGGGAACATTGAAGTTCCTTGAAACTTACGTATAATCTGCAGAACTAACTCCAAGGCATCCCACTGTCGACAAACAGAGAGATGCCTTGTTTTTTTCATCACCCAACACTTCATCAATCAATGGAATATATAGTTATCGCAATCCTTGCCATAGCCATGATTGTATTGGCCGTTCTCTTGAAATCTCGCGAGAAGACCATTACAACCCAAGCAGAGCAAATAAAAAACCTTACATCCGAACGTGACGTGCAGAAAACACAAGCCCAGAACTACTACGCACGCATAGAAGAGGCAAAACAAGACGCCGAGAAACGATTGAATGAGCAGAAACTTGCAAGCGACAAGATGCTGGCCGACCAGGCTGATGCCTCAGACAAGCGCATTGCCGAACTAAAGATGGCTCACGAACAGCAGCTCCAACAGATTAAGGAAGCATCCGAACTGCAACTTGCCCAAGCCAAAGAGGCCGCCGAACAGCAGATAGATGCCTTAAGACAAATGAACCGCGAGCAGGTGGAAAACCAACTCAAGCTCATCAAGGAGCAGATGCAGACCACATCCGAGGAGGTGCTAAAGCGTAGACAAGAGGAATTGGGCGAGAGAAACCGTGAGCAGGTATCCAAGATTATCGACCCTCTGCAGCAGAGTCTTAAGGACATGCAGGAGGCTTTGGACAAATCGAAGGAACAACAGAGCGAGGCTCTCACGCGACTCGACGAGACCATCAAGGTGAATATGCAGAAGAGTGCCGCCCTTGGCGAGACTGCCGACCGGCTGACACGTGCCCTAACGGGAGAGGTTAAGGTGCAAGGCAACTTCGGAGAGTTGAAGCTGAAACAGCTTCTTGAAGACCTTGAACTGAAGGAGGGCGAACAGTTTGACACTCAAGAGACGCTTCGCGACAAGGCTGGCAACATAGCCAAAGGCGACGATGGCAAGGGACTTATCCCCGACTTCATACTGCATTTCCCCAACAACCGACATGTAGTGGTTGACTCAAAGATGTCGCTCACCGACTACGAACGCTACATGAATGCCGAGGACGGAACTCCCGAGAAGACGGAATATCTCAAGTCGCACATTGCCAGCGTAAGGGCACAAGTGAAGCGGCTCGCCAAAAAGGAATATTCCAAGTATCTGCCAAACGGCTACAACCGCCTCAACTTCGCCATAATGTATGTCCCCATCGAGGGTGCCCTCAATCTTGCCTTGCTCAACGACAGCACTCTTTGGCGCGAAGCCTACGACCAAGGCGTGATGATTCTCGGTCCGCAGACAATGTATATGAACCTGCGCGTATTGGAGATGATGTGGACTCAAGTGCGACAACTCAGCAACCAGCAAGCCATGATGGATGCTGCCAACAGCGTAATCGACCGTGTGCAGGATTTCGGCATGAGATTCATGGATGTGGAGTCGAGCATGAACGACACCATAAAGAAGATTGCCAAACTTAAAATCACCACGGCCGACAACGGAGCAAGCATCATCACTGCAGCACGCAACCTGCTGAAAGCCGGTGCCAAGGAGAACAAGAAGAAGAAAACGCTTGCAGAAATGGACGACTCCATATTCATTGAGAACATGGAGTCGACCGAAAACTGATTATCATGACAAAGAAACAAGGAACAATACTTATTGTTGATGACAACCGCAACATTCTCACTACGGTAAGGATGCTGCTCGACTCTATATTCGCCAATATCATCACCATAGCCAACCCTAACTCCATACCAGCCAAACTGAGGGAGGAACATCCCGACGTGGTTTTGCTCGACATGAACTTTTCGAGTGGCATCAATTCTGGCAATGAGGGATTGTATTGGCTTAGAGAAATCAAGAGTCTCAGTCCGAAGACCGAGGTTGTGCTTTTCACAGCTTATGCTGATATTCAACTCGCCGTAACGGGCATCAAGGAAGGAGCAGCCGACTTCATAGTCAAGCCTTTCGACAACGAGAAGATGATTGGTACATTGTTGGAGGCAAGAGACAGGAATAAAGCTGCGGACAAAGCCATGGGCAAGAATGGAGGCAAAGATTCAAATAGCACGATGTACTGGGGCAACAGCGAAGTTATGAGCAATTTAAGAAACATTGTGGAAAAGGTTGCTGCAACCGATGCCAACATCCTTATCACGGGCGAAAACGGAACTGGCAAAGAGGTATTGGCAAACGAGATACACCGCTTGTCTGCACGTAGTGAGAAAAAGATGCTGCCAGTGGATATGGGAGCCATTACAGAAACATTGTTCGAAAGCGAACTATTCGGTCATGTAAAGGGAGCATTCACGGATGCCAAGACAGATAGACCAGGCAAGTTTGAGTTGGCTGATGGTAGCACAATATTTTTGGACGAGATAGGCAACCTCTCGTATAGTCTTCAGGCAAAACTCCTCACAGCCCTGCAACGCAGAAGCATCGTGAGAGTGGGCGGTTCTACTCAGATACCTATTGACATACGCTTGATATGTGCCACCAACCGCAATCTGCAACAGATGGTGAACGATGGCGACTTCAGAGAGGATTTGCTCTATCGCATCAACACTATCCACCTTGAATTGCCAGCCCTCCGACAAAGAAAGGCAGACATCGTGCCGCTCGCCAACCGTTTCCTTCGTCAATATGGCAATATATATAATAAGGTGTGTATCCGCTTTTCGGAAGAGGCAGAACAAAAACTCACCAGTTTGCCTTGGTATGGCAATATCCGCGAACTGCAACATGCCATCGAGAAAGCTGTGATACTGTCGGATGGTGGAATGATCGCTGCCGAAGACATTGATGGTGGAAACCAGACAAGAAGGGAGAAACCATTGGAGGAGGTGCTGACACTCGACGAGATGGAATGCCGCATGATAGAGAAAACCATCAAGGAATGCGAGGGCAATCTGTCGGTGGTGGCAGCAAGACTGGGCATTTCCCGACAGACGCTTTATAATAAGATTAAGCGATACGGGATTTAAAGGGAAGAGGGAAGAACGAAGAGTGAAGAATCCAATAGTTTTTTAGGGTATGGATATTAATAAGGTTATAATTATTGTGCTTTTGCTCGTAGCAGTGGTGGGCTATGTTCGCCTCTACCGCCACTATCGTCGCAACATCAAGAAGGTGCGCTTCCTTTTTGATGCCATTGACAATGGCGACTTCTCCTTCTACTTCCCCACAGAAAAGAGGAACAAGGAGGACAATATTCTGCACCAATCTCTCAACCGCATCAAGCTCTTCCTGCAGCATACACGGGAAGAGCAGATGGAGCGGGAGAAATATTACGAGCAGATATTGAATGCTGTGGACACTGGCATAATGGTGGTAGACAGCCACGACAATATCTTGCAGCACAACCAAGCTGCCATCCGATTGCTCGACGCCGACGTGCTCACACACATGAACCAAGTAAAAGGAAAACTAAAGGATGAACATCTGGCTAAACATGAGACGCAAGCCATGCTAAAGGACAAGCATGTGCGCATCATCGCACTAAGCGACGTAAGCCATGAACTTAGCAACCAAGAGGTTGACTCATGGATTAAGTTGATTCGTGTGCTCACTCATGAAATCATGAACACTATCACACCCGTCACTTCGCTCAGCGAGACCCTACTGAAAGAATTGGGTAGCCAAGAACTGCCTTCTGCAGATAGTGCGTCCGCAGATTTCCATTCTCCAAACAACTTTTCTGTAGAATTGCTGTCAGCAGAGCAAGCAAAATTGAAGCAAGGCTTGGAAACCATACATAAAACCGGAACCGAACTCTTGGCATTCGTCAACAACTATCGCCGTTTTACTCATGTGCCCCAGCCTCAACCTGCCCTCTTCTATGTGGAGCCGTTCCTCGAACGTATGGCAATGCTTTGCAATCATAAAGTGGAAATAGAAGTAACGCCAAAGGACTTGTTGGCTTATGCCGACGAGAGCTTCATCTCACACGTAGTGACAAATCTTTTGAAGAACGCCGTAGAAGCCTTTAATGGCTTACAATCCGAGCCTGCAACCAAAGCATCCATCCGTCTTCATGCCTACACCAATGAGCAGGAAGCCATCATCATCGACGTAAGCAACAACGCCGGTCTAATCCCCGACGATGTAGCCTCACACATCTTCATTCCTTTCTTCACCACTAAACCCGAAGGAAGCGGCATCGGTCTCTCCCTATCCCGCCAAATCATGCGAGTAAGCGGAGGCAGCCTTTCGCTACATCAAGACAAAGCGCAAGGCATCACTACGTTCCGCATCGTCATCCCTTAACATATGCCTCATTCTATTTCACCAGAAAGTCGTAGAAAGGAGTATACATCAAATTATTAGGCTGTAGATACATCTTTTTACTCTTGAAATCTATCAGCATATTGAAACGTTTCAAGAAGTTGTTGCCTATCATTCCATCTACATCTCTCTCGTTCAGCATACCAGAATTAAGAGTGGAGAAAGCTCCTGGGATTTTAGGCAGAACATATTGTCCTACCCTTACTTCGTCAAAATAGACATTCTTCAGTTCACCGCTGCCACCGTCGGAGCTTGTTATGCGTGATATGGCAAACGGCTTCTTTGTGCCAAGAAGACGATTTCTATTCACGAACGTAGTGCTAAGATCGATAATGCGGTCGGAACCCGTGTCCACTTCGAGTTGCAGTCGGTATGTTGATTCATTGAGTTTTATAGGTATCTCCATAAACGGTACACCATATTTATATACGAATGGCAGAACAACATATGATTCAGACATCAACACCAACGCACTGTCTTTGGAATAACAGTATATCTTATGCTTGTCGTAGTTGATTTCGATGTTGAACGCACTAAGTCCGTTAAGTCCTAACACACCGTCCCACATATCTTGAGAGAAAGAGATATTCACACATTCAGCCTTGTCGTATTGTATGGTTCCTATAGTCAGCGAGTTGTCATGGCTCGCTGTAACTTTATTGAAGCCAGTGGTTCCCATATTATCAACCGTATCTTTCTCGTGTATTAATCCTTTCAGTTTTCTGGAGTTAGTGTTCAGAGTTATGGTTGTAGCACCTGTGTCAACCAAGAAGTTCAATGAGTCGGAACCATTCACAAATGCTATGACATAAATGCGTCCGTCGTCACCTATTGTAAAAGGTATCTCACCTACCGGCTCTATGCTTGTCATCCTTTTGGCTGCATTGACTGGACAATAAATCAGAGCCAAAATCAAAGCTAAAAACAATACAACCTTCTTCATCTTGTCTTGTTGTTTTGTCATCTGTGTTGGGCTTATGATTAAGCTTGGTACAGATGGTTGCAAAAGTAATGATTTTTGAGGATTAAAAATCAAAGAATGCCACACTTTTTCGAGGATAGTTTCCAATTTTTCAAAGAAAAAGTTTGGTGCTTATCCATGAAAATCGTATTTTTGTTCACACAAGAAACTGAAGTTTATGGCATTCGAAAAGGAAATCAAGGAATACGAGGAGTTGAGACGCAAATATCAAACCCTCATCATCAATAAAATGGATAGAGAAGAGTACGTGGAATACAACGAAGTACTCTTCTCCACCCATTCGTGCGCCATTGAGGGCAACTCATTCTCCGTAGATGATACCCGGGAGCTGAAGGAGAAAGGATTAGGGATGATTCCTGCCGGAAAAACTCTCTTCGAGGCTTTCGAAATGCTCGACCACTTCGAGGCTTTCGAGTACATGATGCAAAACACAAAGCATCCGCTTGACGAAATTCTTCTGAAAGAAATCAACAAACGAGTAACATGCCATACGCTTTCTTATCGTTCTCCTGAAGCCATTCCTGGCGAATACACCACCACGGATATGGCTGCAGGCGATACAGTATTTGGCGATCACGAAGAACTCATCGCCAGAGTTCCCAAGCTGTTGGAATCTGCAGAAAAAGCCATCGTTTCTGCCGCTGCTCACCCTATGATACTTTCAGCCCGCTTTCATGGATTCTACGAATATCTCCATCCTTTCCGTGACGGGAATGGAAGAACAGGACGACTCGTCAGCAACTATATTCTATTACGCTTGAGTCATCCTCTTCTCATCATCCCCACCGAAGCCCGTCAGGAATATATTTCCGCTCTCCGCATGATTCGCACGGAAGCAACCGACGAGCATCTTATCCGCTTCTTCTTTAAAATGGCAACGCAAAGAATGAAGGAAGAACTGAAGCAGAAAGAGGATAACACCAAGCGATTTATGACATTCGTCTTCTAATGAAGCATAGTGCCACACGTCCATCAAAAGAAACTGAAGCATTAAAGCTGATTGCCATCCACCTCCACTATTTGTCCATCAAACAATCGGATGATGCGATTGGCTATCTTGGCGTCGTGCTCATTATGCGTCACCATGACGATGGTGGTGCCCTCGTGGTTAAGTTCGGTAAGCAGACGCATTACTTCGGCACCATTCTTTGAATCGAGATTACCCGTAGGCTCATCGGCAAGGATAAGCTTCGGACTGAATACCACGGCACGAGCAATGGCTACTCGCTGCTGCTGACCTCCAGAGAGCTGATGAGGGAAGTGCTTGGCACGATGGCTGATGGCCATGCGTTTCATAATCGCCTGCACCTTTGCCTTGCGCTCCGCCTTCGGAATGTTGAGGTAAGTAAGAGGAAGCTCGATGTTCTCCTCTACGTTCAATTCATCTATCAGATTGAAGCTCTGGAACACAAAACCGATTTCTCCCTTTCTCACATCCGTACGCTCCTTTTCCTTCAGGTTTGCCACCTCGTGATTACCCAGGAAATATTTTCCAGAAGTTGGGTTGTCGAGCAAACCGAGGATGTTGAGCAAGGTGGATTTGCCGCAACCGGATGGTCCCATAATGGCAACAAACTCGCCGTCTTCTACTGTGAAAGATACGTTATTTAAAGCAATCGTCTCCACATCTTCTGTGCGGAATGACTTGCAAAGATTCTCTACTTTTATCATTTTATTCAATGTTAAGTGTTAAATGTTGAATGTTAAGTTATTCATCCTTGAGATATTTCACAGGATTACTGTTAGCCACCTTGTAGCAGTTGATGATGACGGAAAGCCCGATGATGACGAGCAAGATGATGGTAACGCCGATAAACAGCAAAGGCGTCATCGTAATCTTCTCGCTGAACGACATGAGCCATTGTCTGGCTATCAGCCAAGCCCCCAAGTCGCCCACGATGATGCAAGGCAAGGCAATCTTCATGATGTCCTTCAAGAAGATGCGAAGAATATCCTTCACCTTCGCTCCGTTCACCTTTCTGATTGCAATCTCCTTGCGGCGGCGGTTCACCTCATCACTCGTATAACCCACCAATCCGAAGAGGGCGATAATCATCGTTACGATGCCGGCTACCAGAATTCCGTTGCGGAAATTCAATTGGGAAGAATACTGGTTAGCCAGTTCAGAGGCATAACTCTTCACGATGACCTTATTGTTCGGATACATCGCCTGCATCTTCTGCTGCAGCTCCGACAACGATTCGTCCTGCATATCCTTAAACTTTACAAGCATGAAATAAGCCGTCTTGGCAGCATAGAAATACAGTACAGGAAACTCCTTCATATCGTCGCCATCGGCCGACATGTCACCCCAGCGGATATTCCTGCACACGCCACAAACCGTCAGCTTGAGTGGATTTACACCGTCATCATGTCCCGAACAAGTAATTTGCTTGCCTACTACGCCATCTTTCCAATGCCACGTTTTGATGAGTTTCTCAGCACCTCGTTCGTCAATAATCACCTGACGGCAACTGTCATTGCGCTCTGTAAAGAACGTACCCTGTACTATAGGGATGTTCATCATCTTGAAGAAATTGTCGTCCACACCTTCCATATCCATGATGTTGAAGGTATTAGTATCATCACCAGGCTTTTGCACCATATTTCCGCTTCTGCCGTATCCATTGAGTGGAATATGATAAGTGGAACAGCACTCCTTGACATTCGGCATTCGCTTGATTTCGGCAAGACACTGGTTGCGCTGGTCGCGATTGATACCATCTACCGAGACGATGGCAACATTATCGTAATCATAGCCGGGATTGGTGCTCAGCATCAGCTGATACTGATTGTTGATAATGTAGAGCAGACTGAACAGCAGTCCAGAGATAGCAAACTGTATGCCCAACAACGTCAGTTTCCAGCGGTTGCGATTCTCGTTATAACCACGGAAGGCACTTGCCACCGGTATCTTGTTGTATAGCCAGCCCGGAAACAGACCGCCTACCAGCAACACCAGCAGGCAAATCATCACCAATATCCAACTGCCCCTGTTCAGAATCAGCGCACTAACCGGAGCAGAAAGGAAATTCTCAATAGTTCCCTTGCAAAGGAATACGAGTATGACAGCCAAAATCACCGCCAAGCCTACATGCACCAATGCCTCAGAGAAGATGATGGCATGAATATTCTTAGGTTTGGCACCATAACACTTGCGCACCGCCATCTCGCGAGAACGCCCCACAAGATTGCCCACGATGATAAGCAGATAGTTCATTACCGACGTGAAGAGCAGCACGAAGGCCACGATGCTCAATATCCAGCTCATCATCTTTATGTATGGGTCATGGGTATAGACATCGCTCAACACCGTGAAATCAAAGGTAAAATCTGCTCCCATCTTCTTCAGTTCCTTCAATGGGATATGGTCTTGGCGCATCTTGTCGACGTAAGGCTTGAGTTCGTCGGCACAATGTCCCCTTGCCAACCGAATGTAGGAAATATAGCTATCATTTCCTATCCAATTATCTCTGCCATCGTAAGAATATACGTATGGCACACTGGACATAGACAGAATAATCTGCGTGCCATGCAAGGACGAGCCCCAAGGAAAAGCCTCGAAAACGCCATTAATGGTAAAGGTAGTACCAGGATAATTGGGAAGCGTGAAATGCTTGCCCACCACATTGCCGCCTATCGTGGCTGCCGTCTTCGAGTCGATGATGCAAGACAAGGGCTGTGATAATATCTGGCGAGCCTTACCTACCAACATCTTCTGCGGAAAGACATCGAAGAAACAACTGTCTGCCATTATGATATTGGCAGACACGACGTTCTGGTCTTCCAGCTTGCATTGGGCATCGTTATAGAACCAGTGGGTACTGGTAGCAACTTCCACCATAGGCGCATATTGCTTTACACCTTGGGCGATAGCTCCTGAAGTTTGGTTGAACGTCATGGTCTTGCCCTGATTGCTGCCCACTTCAAATATCTGATACGTCCTATCCCATTCAGGGAAATACGTATCGTAAGTCTGCTCGAAATAAATCTCGGCGATAATCACCGAACTGATTGCCAGTCCGAGCGCCAGACACAAAATCTTCACGAAATTGTGCTGCCCCTTTCGAGGGAGATTCTTGAATGCGTTAATAATATTATTCATATCAATATTCTGTTTCAAGGGCGTTAGCCCAATTAATCACTAATCACTACTAATTAAAAACTAATACATCATTATCCTTATAGGCTTCATAGCCGCTAACGATAACCTGCTCGCCTGGCTCCAAGCCCTCAATCACCTCATAATACTGAGGATTCTGGCGACCGATGGTTATCTTTCGGCGATAAGCCTTCTTGCCACTCTTGTCTAATACAAAGATCCATTGACCACCCGTTACACTATAAAACGTGCCTTTAGGGATAATTATTGCCTGCTTCGACTGACCGAGCTGCAAATCTACATAATAAGTCTGACCGGTTCGGATGTTGCCAGGGCGAACGCCTTTGAAGATGAAGTCGATGCGGAACCTGCCGTCTCTTACCTCGGGATAAACCTTGCGGACCTGCAGGAGATAATGCTTGCCGTTCTGGTCGAAAGTGGCAGTAAGTCCCGGTTTTACCCGGTCGATGTAATGCTCATCCACCTGCGCCTGCACCTTGAAATCGCTGAGGTCGTTGATGACTCCAATCTTCTGTCCAGCCTGGATGCTCTGTCCCAACTCCACATCCAGCAAACCAATCTCGCCCGATATGGTGCTGCGGATGTTCAGCTTCTCCTTGCGCTGGCGAACCAACTGCACATTCTTCTGCATGGCTTCCAGATTATCGCCCATCTGTTCCATCTGCGAACGTCGTAGCTGCGCATCCTTCTTCAGTCGCTTGCTAATGAGCGCATGCTTCTTTACGGCAAGGTCGTAAGCTTCCTTTGCCTTGAGATATTCTTCGCGCGAATTGAGTTCTTCCTTATGCAAAGTCTCCTGATGCTCATAGGCTCGACGCTTGGTGATGACATCCTGCGAAAGCGAAAGCTCCTCGTTGCTATTGCTCAGTCGGTCTTGTTCCATTGATATTTGAGTGTTACGAAGCATGTCCTGCTTTTCGGCAAGTTCGCTCTCGGCATTCAGTATCTCAAGGTCGAGATTAGAATTGCTCAGTCGCACAAGTACATCGCCCTTATTCACATGAGCACCTTCATCTACTACTTTATCCAAAACAATACCACCTTCTTCCGAACTGATTTGCACAACGGAGATAGGCGCCACCTGTCCGTCAACAGACACATAATCGTTGAACTGTGCCTTCTCTACATTTCCTATGCTCAAGCCTTTTCTGTCCACCTTCAGTGTGGAAGAGAAATTGCTCAAGCCCAACCATACGAGAACTGCTATCAAAACAGCTCCTCCTGCTATCCATACCCAATACTTGCGGGGCACGAGATATTTTTTCTTTTCTATTTTAATGTCCATATGTTAAGTGAAGAGTGAAAAGTGAAGAGTGAAAAATCCAATTGTGTTCTATTTATTTTATTAGTCTTTCTCCTTGGTAATACCCCACTAACCTTTGTTTGATGACGAGCAGCATTTGCATCTGGAGCTCTTTTATTCTACTCTCAAGAAGCGTTTGTGCTGAGGTATGAAGATCGAAGGTGGAAAGCATTCCTTCCTCAAACTTACGGCTCGACATGTGATAGGTAATCGAATCGGAGGCTACCTTCTTCTGCATCTGATGCAATTCCTTGGCGTAGCCTTCTGCATCCATTATTGCTTGGGCTATTTGGTCGTGAAGCTTGCGACGGGTTTCTTCGAGATTCACCTGAGCCAGTTGCCAGTTGTTGCGTGCCTTCTTCATACTGTGCCAACGGTCGCTATTATAAATAGGTATCGAAAGGGTCAATGCGAGATATTCGCCTCGATTGTTGCGAAACTGCGAGGCAAATCCATCGTATTGCCCTTTCAGAGAGAGATTCTTGTAATAGTTGGTAGTGATGCCACCACTGAGCGAGAGCGAGGGCAACAATCTACCCTTTGCTATCTTATAGTCATATCGTGCCAACTCCACCTCATACTCTGCCGACTTCATATCGGGAGAGATATTCAGGAAACTCTGATAGATATTTTCAGAGTTCGGCTTGTCGCCTATAGTAAACTGACATGATGCAAGACTTTTCTCCTTATCTTTAGATTGAATATCCAACTTCAATTCATCACCTATGGGATAATTCATAGCCGATTTCAAGGCAAGCAGACTCTGCCTTGCCATATTCTGCTGATGCGTAAGACTGTATTCGTCTTCAGCCACCTGCGATTCCATCTGCACAACATCCGGTCGTCCTTTCTCGCCCAATTCATACAGACGTTGCATCTTAGCCAGCATACGTCGGCTCTCACTCAACTTCTCGCTTGCTATCTGTATGCTTGCCTCAGCGTATACAGCATCCACATATTTCTGCATAACATCGATAGCTATATTGTCCTGCGCCTTCTGCATCGCCGTAGCAGAAAAGTCACGGCTCAATCGAGCCTGCTTGAAAGCATTGATTGTGGCGAAACCATCAAACACATTCAGTTCGGCATAAAGCTGATAATAGTTGTTGAATGTTGTCACATTATTATATGTATTGGTCTCAGGGTCGATGTTTCGTCCCCAAGCATATTGGCCCTGCACTCCACCGGCTACGGTAGGCAAGAAAGCAGCCACAGCATGTTGGTAGTCTTGCTTGCGTTGGCGTGCGTTGATAGTCTCACGCTTCACATCCGTAGCATGCTCTGCTGCATACCTCATACAGTCGTCAAGACCCCAACTCTGTGCCGAGACTACTGACGCAACCATCAACCATTCTATCAGTAATACTTTTCTTTTCATAATCCTCATTATTTTGACATTATAAGGACAAGGGCTGTGCCAAAACAACAATTCTACTGATAATCAAAACATTAGCACAGAAGCCTCATAAACCATAATGTCCAATAATTAGACACATCCGTCTAATTATTGGACAAACAATCAAGTGTTTTTGCTTAAAAAGATATAAAATCTTCGTATCTTTATATGTAGTATCAAACTTAAATATTAACTTTACATTTGAAATCCAAGAACAAGGTTTCCTCATTTATGAAAACTTGGTTCGAAGAGTCTTATAACAGAAAGAGAGTTTTTAGGATAATGCACAATTTCAACAATAGAAGAAAGAGGTTTGCATGGCTGCTGATGTTGGTGTATCTGCCAATGATGCTCGCCATTACCTTCCACCACCATTCGGAGGCGGAGGGAGCCACCGCCACATCCTATTGTTACGATTGTGTGCATCATATCCGCCATAATGGGCATCTTAGTGCCAACCAGAGTTTCATGCACGATTGCTTACTCTGCCAGTTGCACAGCTTGCCCTATGTGGTGCCAACCATTGTTCGCATAGCAGTATTTATTGCTATGGTTCACGTCGCTTTTGTCGTGTCCTGCCCATTTGTCAAGACTCGCCAAGGCGACATTCATTCCACCCGTGCTCCCCCAGTGCCTCTATCTTTGTAGTTTTTTTTTCAACAACTTATTGTCATGCGCTCACATCAAGTGCTAAGGCTGTCTCCTTGCCTTAATATCCGGTGAGGATTTCGTCTCAGGCAGACAGCGTCAAGCGTATGGCGAGGGACGTTGTGTCCCCCTATAAAAGAAGACGTATTTAGAATAAGATACTTTTTTAAGATAAAACAAAACATAGTAAGAAAAATGAAATCAAAGAATTGTCAGTTGATGCTCCTCACTGGTGCATTGACAGTCTCATTTGTGGCTCAAGCAGCCGATGTTAAGAACAATAGTATTGTAAAGGACAGCAACGACACGGAGGAAACCATAAAGAACACGGACGCCAATGTGTATGGTCATGTGGTTGACGCCAATACGGGCGAGCATATGCCATATGCAACAATACAAATCAAGGGCACTACCATTGCCACAACAACCGACAAGACGGGACACTATTTCCTGAAGAACTTGCCAGAGGGAACATTCACGGTAGTTGTGAAATGTTTAGGCTATAAGACAGTGGAGAAAACTGTTAGCATAAGGCATGATGCCACCCAGGAACTCAACTTCTCTCTTAAAACCGATGATGTGGCTCTCGACGAAGTTGTGGTTTCTGCCAACCGCAACGAGACGGCAAGACGATTGGCTCCCAACCTGGTTAATGTTATCGGCAGCAAAATGTTTGACATTACACAGTCGACATGCCTGGCACAAGGACTCAACTTCCAGCCTGGTGTACGCACGGAAGACGACTGCCAAAACTGTGGATTCACCCAGGTGCGCATCAATGGCCTTGACGGACATTACTCACAGATATTGGTAGACTCACGTCCTGTGTTCTCTTCATTAAACGGTGTGTATGGTTTGGAGCAGATTCCTGCCAATATGGTCGACCGTGTGGAGGTGGTTCGTGGTGGAGGCTCAGCACTCTTTGGTGCTTCTGCCATTGGCGGAACCATCAATATCATAACCAAGGAACCTATACGCAACTCGGCTTCCTTCGGACATACCTTTATGTCGCAGGGTGGGGCCAACTCATTCGACAATGTGACAACGGGAAATGTATCCTTGGTGACAGACGACAACAAGGCAGGTGTGTATGCTTATGGACAGACACGCACCCGACAAGGCTACGACCATGATGGCGATGGCTATACCGAGGTGCCTGAGTTGGACAACCATACTTTCGGCCTTAACTCCTATCTGCGCCTAAGTCCTTATTCCAAGTTGAGCCTGCAATATCATGGCATACATGAGTTCCGCCGTGGCGGCAACAGGCTCGACCAAGTTCCCCATGAGGCTAATATCACAGAGCAGGTGGAACATGACATTCAGGGTGGCGGACTCACTTATGATTTCTATTCTCCTGATGAGAAGAACCGCTTGTCGGCCTATTTCTCATTCCAGACCACAACCCGCAAGAGTTATTATGGCGGTATCGGAGAGGGAACGGAGGAAGACAAGGAAATAGCCAGCAAGGCCTATGGCACCACACATAACCTCACATACGTAGCCGGAACACAGTATGTTCGCTCATTCGGCAAGATGCTCTTCATGCCATCCGACTTGACTCTTGGCGCAGAATACAACTTCGACGGCTTGAAGGATGTCATCCTCGGCTACGACCGCCACTTCAAGCAGGATGTGCGCATAGGTAGCTTCTTCTTCCAAAACGAATGGAAGAACAAGCAGTGGAGCTTTCTCTTGGGTGGACGATTGGACAAGCACAACTTGATTGAAAACGTCATCTTCAGTCCTCGTGCCAATCTCCGCTTCAATCCTACAGAGAATGTGAACTTGCGCATTACCTATGCTGGTGGTTTCCGTGCTCCTCAAGCGTTCGACGAAGACTTGCATGTTGGTGTAGTTGGTGGCGAGCGACTGGTTACGGTATTGGCAGACAACCTGAAAGAGGAACGTTCAAACAGTTTCAGCGTGTCGGCCGACCTATACCACAAGTTTGGCAATGTGCAGACCAATCTCTTGATAGAAGGATTCTATACCGACTTGAACAATGTGTTCGCACTACGCCAACTCGACAAACCTGACACACAAGGCAATACCGTGCAAGAGCGTTATAATGCTTATGGCGCAAAGGTGTTAGGCTTGAATCTTGAAGGCAAGGCTATGTTCACCCGCTGGTTTACGCTCCAGGCAGGACTCACCCTGCAGCAAAGCCATTATGACGAAGCAATAGCATGGAACGACGAAGTGCCAGAACAGAAATACAAGAAGATGATGCGCACTCCTAATACATACGGTTACTTCACGGCAAGCTTTACTCCAGTGGAACGTTTCACCGCCTCAATCACGGGCAACTATACTGGCAACATGCTTGTTGGCCACTCAGCAGGTTCGGGTGTAGAGAAGCCGGTGGCTGTGACTACTCCTAAGTTCATGGAGGTGAACATGAAGTTGTCTTACGATTTCACTATCTACAAGTATCTTACTCTTCAGGTGAACGGTGGCATACAAAACATTACCAATGCTTACCAGAAGGACTTCGACAAGGGATGGAATCGTGATTCTGGCTACATCTATGGTCCGGCGCTTCCAAGAAGCTACTTTGTTGGCGTGAGGGTGAACTATTAAAAATATGGTTACATTAAAGAGGTACGGCTTGAAACCGAACCTCTCTAATGTAACCATTATCTGTTTTTTTTATCACTCTGGCTCATGCTCCTTCGTGACATACCGTTGCCAATAGGCAATAAGTAGTGTAGTGAGCGGCAGGGCTATAATCAGTCCTATGAATCCGAGCAACGCTCCCCATACTGAAAGCGAGAGCAGCAGTATGGCAGGGTTCAATCCCATAGCCTTGCCCATGATTTTGGGCGTCACTATCATGTCCGTGATTATCTGCACAACGATGAACAGTCCCACGGCCAAGCCAAACACCATCCAGAAGTTCTGTCCTGTGTCGGCTGCCTTAAGCATGGCAAGGAAAGCCGTAGGTATCAGGGCGAAGGTGTGGAGATAAGGCACAAGGTCCATTACGCCGATAAGTATGCCAAGACCTATGGCCATGGGGAAATCCATTATGCTGAAACCTATGCAGAACATCACGCCCATGCACAATGCCACAAGACTCTGGCCACGGATGTAGTTGTTAAGCTCTCGTTCCACATCTACGGCAAGCTCGCGCCAGAAGGGACGGTTCTTCTTGGGGAATATCTTAATCCAGTTGCTCGTGAGAAACTCATAGTCGAGCAATATGAAGAACATATATAATAAGGTGATACACGAAGCCACGATACCTTTTATAATATACGCCGTCTGTCCTATCACGGCAAACACCTTGGGCATGGTGGTCCTTAATGTCTCCTTGAAGTCGGAACTCTTGAAGAAATGCTCTATCTCCGTCTGGTTGTCCTCTATCCAGCGCTTCACAAGCGTGGTAAGGTCGTTGGTGTGTGTGGTCTGGTGCAGCCAGTGCATCAGATAGCTGTATAGTTTCTGAAACTGGTCGAACATGGGCGGGATGATGAAGTACACCATCAGTCCTATCACGCTCAGCACAGCAAGCATGGCTATTATTATGGCCAATGCCCTCACCTTGACGTGCATCCTATACTGAATGAACTTCACCATAGGATAGAGCAGATAGGCAAAGAGCCACGCTATGAAGAAGGGCAACAGCACGCTGCTCAGATAATTGGTGATGTAGAGCACAGCGAGCACAAGCGCTCCCAATCCTACCCACCGCACAAGTTTGTCGAATGTTATCTTTTCTGCCATAAACTCCCCCTGATTCTTAGTCCTTCAGCTTATTATAGCACTCCCGGCATAGCGGCTCATACTCAGTCTGCTCGCCTATAAGCACCCTATTGTCGTCGTGAACAAGACGATGGCTGACATAAGCAAGCGAACCGCACTTCACGCAAATGGCATGCACCTTGGTTACATCGTCGGCTACGGCACAGAGCGAAGGAATAGGTCCGAAGGGGATGCCCTTGAAGTCCATGTCGAGACCAGCGATAATCACACGCACATTGCTGCCAGCAAGCTCATTGCACACATCCACGAGACGCATGTCGAAGAACTGAGCCTCATCGATACCCACTACATCAATGTCAAACTCCCCGTCCTTGGTTCTAGCAAGCGACGTGATGATGTCGGAAGCCTTGGCTATGGGTGTCGACGGAATCTCGTTGCGGTCGTGGCTCACTACATTAGCCTCAGAATAACGTTTGTCAAGCTGCGGCTTAAAGATTACAACTCGCTGGCGTGCGAACGTGGCACGCTTCATACGGCGGATCAACTCCTCGGTCTTTCCCGAGAACATCGACCCGCAAATCACTTCTATTCTACCTTGGCGATGCTTCTCGCCCACTAAATATGCTGTCATGATAGGTGCAAATTTACAAAGACGTTTTAAAAATTGCAAAGAAACACCATTATTTTTTGCCATTCTTAGAGAATATAGCTATATTTGTTGCCTAATATGGGTATATTGTATATTGTGCCCACTCCGGTGGGCAATATGGAGGACATGACAATGCGTGCCATCCGTATATTGAAAGAGGCCGACCTGGTGCTTGCCGAGGACACGCGCACATCGGGAATACTGTTGCAACACTTCGGCATTAAGAACCGCCTTGTGTCGCACCACAAGTTTAACGAGCACGGTACAAGTGCCGGAATTGTGGAGCGTCTGAAGGCGGGCGAGACCATTGCGCTCATAAGCGACGCTGGCACTCCTGGCATTAGCGACCCTGGCTTCTTCCTTGCCCGCGAGGCTGCAAAGGCAGGCATCACGGTGCAATGTCTGCCGGGAGCCACGGCTTTCGTGCCTGCTATAGTGTCGTCGGGATTGCCTTGCGACCGCTTCTGCTTCGAAGGTTTCCTGCCACAGAAGAAGGGACGACAGACATTGCTCGACTCATTGCAAACGGAGACGCGCACTATGATATTCTATGAGTCGCCCTATAGACTGGTGAAGACGCTTGAGCAGTTTGCCGCCACATTTGGCGAAGACCGCCAGGCAAGTGTGTGCCGCGAGATATCAAAGCTGCACGAGGAGAGTGTGCGTGGCTCGCTGAAGGAAATCATTGCTCATTTCCGTGAGACTGAGCCTCGTGGCGAAATAGTCGTTGTTGTGGCAGGATGCGGTGAGGGCGAGATGTCGGCATTGAAGGCTCTTAAAGCCCAAGCCAAGGAGAAGAAGCCCAAACTGAGCAACAAGGAACGCTATGCTCTGCGCGAGACTGCTCCACAAGAGTTTAAGAAGAAGAAGTTCAGAGACAAGGAAGATGAAACTGCTGAATAGGAATAAGTTGAAATAAAACAAACAAAGGGAAATAGAATAATTAACCAAAAACCAGACAAATATGAAAAATTTATCGTTTTTACTATTTGCATTGGCATTTACGTTGTTCGTTTCATGCGGTAACAACGAAAAGAAGCCACAAACTGAGAAATTCGAACAGAACGACTCTCTCCAGAAGATTATCTCGCAGAAGGACAATGAAATCAATGACATGATGGAAACCTTCAACCAGATACAGGAAGGACTGCGCGAGATTAACGAGGCTGAAAACCGCGTAAACATCGTGAAGGATGGCGAGGGTGCCAACAAGCGCCGCCAGATCGTGGAAAACATTCAGTTCATTCAGAACACTATGAAGCAGAACCGTGCTCTCATAGAGAAGCTGCGTCAGCAGATGCGCGAGTCGAGCATCAAGGGCGACAACATGCGCAAAACTATCGACGAACTTGTGAAACAGCTTGAGGAGAAAGACCAGCAGTTGCGTCAGCTTCGTGCGGAGCTCGACTCTAAGGATATTCATATTGCTGAACTCGACAAGACTGTGAGCACACTCAACGACAACGTGTCGACTCTTAAAACCGAGTCTTCGCAGAAGACAGAGACCATCAACGCCCAGGACAAGCAGCTCAACACCGCATGGTTTGTATTCGGCACCAAGAAGGAGCTTAAGGCACAGCACATCATCGACGGCTCACGCGTTCTGGAGTCTAACTTCAACAAGAACTACTTCACCAAGATAGACATACGCGTGGAGAAGGAAATCAAGCTCTACTCTAAGTCGGCCAAGATTCTCACCATGCACCCCTCAAGCTCTTACACTCTGCATCAGGATGCCAACAAGATGTACGTTTTGCGCATCAACAACCCGCAGATATTCTGGTCGACAAGCAAGTATCTTGTTATTCAGGTGAAATAAGTTTTTTATAGTTATTAGCATATAAAAAAAGGAAGTTATCCTTTTCATCTTAAAAATAGATGGAGGTTAACTTCCTTTTTTTGTATTATATACATATTATTTGATAAAGTTCTATTCCAACGGCTCTGTCTTCAGTTCAACAATAGAACCAGTAGTCGGGTCGAGCACAATGTGCGAAGTGAACTTACGTCCGAAGAGTGCTCCATTGAGCAATTCCACCTTACCAAACTGAGCCGCTTCGGTCTCAAAAGAGCCTATTGACGAGCCTTTGGCATCAACCACATTCAGTCGAATCTTGCCTGGGAGGTTAACTCCAAGCACGAAATCATCCTTCTGTTTGTCAGCCATTGAAGCCTCTTCAGGTATTTTGGCAAACACGCCCTCGTCCTCAATATCCACATAGTAAGGCTCACCCGAGAAATCATCGGCTGTTGTGAGTCCAAAACGCTTGGAAAATCTGAACAACAGTTTGTGCTTGTCGGCACGCTCTGGCACGAAAGTCATCACGGTCTCGGTGGTGTCAACGGTTGTAGTGCCAGTGAATAGCTGCATCAAGGCACGCTCCTGAAGGTCGAGATGTTTGTACATCAGTCGGAGCTGTTCGCCATCCTTAGGCATATTGTCTGCCTCGCCACGCGAGAGTTGGTTGCGTGAGTCGCGTATGTCATATATCTCTTGAGCCACAAGCTGAGCCATCTTAGGCAGATTGGCAGCCGTGAGAATGTCTTGACTCATATAGTCGCGCGGATTTAGCGGAGCCTGTTTCTTATCCTGACGATACTGCTTAGGCTTGGTGCTCATTGGGGCTTTGGTATTAATGGCACGCAGAGTGCCATTTGCATCACAATCAACAGACAGCACACTATGCTTCTTGTCCACAGCTACAGTGAACTGCTTGTCGGTGTCGGGTCGTCCCTCAGCCTGGAAGCTTACTCCCACAATACGATAGGACGTCTGAGCCGCCGTAGCTCCTGGTTTCTTAAAATAGAGTTCTGAGTAGTCGGCAAGTTGTCCCGGCTCGGTTGATGTTTTCTCTACCAGTACCTGCATACGTACTGCTGTCTTGGGCAAATAGTATTTCAGCCCTTCCACCTGCTTCTCACCTCCAGCCATAGCCGATGTGGCGGCAATGGCAGAGAGGACTATTGATGATAGGATTCTCTTCATAGAATTTATGTTGTTAAAATATAAATCAATACAACGCCTTGAATGCCTCGGGCAGAGCGTTAATAATGTCGCTTGCCACCAAGCTCTCCTTGCCTATACGCGATACAGCAATATCGCCTGCGAGTCCATGCAAATACATACCGGTGAGACAGGCATTCTTGCGCGAATAGCCACGCGCCAACAAGGCTGTTATGACGCCCGTGAGCACATCGCCCGAACCTGCTGTTGCCATGCCAGAATTGCCCGTAGTGTTGAACACCACTCCTCCATCAGGCAGACAGAGTGCCGAATAATGGCCCTTGAGCAAGATGTAAGCACGCAGACTCTCAGCCATGTCGCAAGCCACCTTAAGGCGTTCGCTGTCGCTATGGCATGTTGTTGAAGCAAGGCGGTCGAACTCGCGCGGATGGGGAGTCATAATCATATTGCTTGGCAACTGGCTTATCCATGTGCCATGAGAGCCGAGCATGTTTAGAGCGTCGGCATCAAGCACCACGGGACACTGTGTCTGCTGCAACTGCGACATAAGCGCAAGGGCTGAGTCCTCTTGTCGGCCAAGTCCCGGACCTATGCCTACGGCACTGAATTCATCCGATATAACCGCCTCTGAGTAATAATTCTCGTTGTCGATGGCAAGCACAGCTTCAGGCACAGCTATCTGCATCACCATTGAGTTGCAACGCGGAGTGAGAGCCGTCACCTTGCCTACTCCACTACGCAAACATGCACGTGTGGCGAGCACAGCAGCTCCTGCCATGCCTTCGCTACCAGCAATGAGAAGAGCATGTCCCATAGAACCCTTGTGTGCGAAATCGTCGCGCTGCAACATCTGCTGGCGCACATACTCGACATCGATAGTTGTATAGGGCGACGGTATGCTCTTGATGTACTCCTTGGACAGGCGTATGTCGAGCACCAACACCTTGCCAAGATAAGGCTGACAGTCGGCAAAGAACATCGAGAGTTTCTTGAGCTGCATGGTTAGCGTCAAGTCAGCACGGATGATGGCAGAAGGACTGTTGTTGGTGTTGTCCTCTGTCATAAGACCCGATGGCATATCAATGCTTACCACACGCGACGACGACTGGTTGATGTATTTCACAAGTGATGCGAAACCTCCTGTAAGCGGCTTGTTCAGACCCGAACCAAAGAGAGCATCAACAACAAGTGTATCCTTGTCGAGCTTTGGAGGGTCGAAATTGGTAGTCACCTCGGTGAAGTTCTTCACCAAACCATCGTTCTTCAAGCGGTCGCGGTTCTTAAGGCAGTTGTCCGACAACTCGCCATGAATATTAAATAGATATGTGTCTACGCTATATCCCTTCTCCGAAAGCATACGAGCCACAGCGAGTCCATCACCACCATTGTTGCCAGGACCTGCAAACACCACTACGGGAGTCTGTGGGTCAAAGCGTGTTGTCAAGGCTGATGTTATGGCACGCGCTGCACGCTCCATGAGTTCAATTGATGCCACCGGTTCGTGGTCGATGGTGTATTGGTCGAGCTCATGAATCTGAGCTCCTGTGAGTATTTTCATATTTGTTTACTGTTATTTTGTCTATAAAATTAATGTATGTGGGGTGGAATAATAATGCAAAAATACAAAATAAATAGCAGAAAGCATTGCTTATTACTATTAAAAATGCTAACGTACGGATACAAAAAAAGGGGCTCCGCCGAGTCCCAACCTTTGTTAACCTTAAATCTAATACCATGAAAAACATTGCAAAGATACACATTTTTAGCGTATCTGCAAATAATTTGCAACATAATCTTCATTTTTACGAACAAACTCACATAATTTATTGACATATATCAATATCATGTAAGATAATCGACCAAAATAGTGGCATTGTACACCCACATCCATAAGGCAAGCCCTGCAACCATAAAACGCGGCAAAACACCTTTCATACGGCGCAAAAGATAGCCTACCGCTATAGGAATGACAAACGCCCAGTGGGCTGTCATGATGTAAACTTCGTTGAGTCCGAAACCAAATCCAAGGTGAATCAACATGTCGAAGGCAAACCAAGAAGCCACAACAATAAAGAAACGCTGACGGCGCGCCACCAATGCCCCTGCTATTAGCAACAGCACAACGATAGCCTCAACTACATAATTCATGTAGGAGCGATAGCCTACAAACACGGGACGTTCCTGCTGCACATCCTCCAAGAGATGGTCTCTATGCAACTGCAACGACTCTCCCATAAGATTGTCCACTACTGAGCGAAGGCGCGATGTTGTCATGTCGCTCCATTCAAGCATGGGCACATTGTCGGCAATAGCCTTGCCGTTCTGCTGCTTTACGAAGTCGTCATGCTGCTTCAATCGTTCTATTCGGGCAGGGTCCTTCTCCTTGATAGCTGCCTCGATGCGCTTTATGCCCTGTTCTTGCGGCTCTATAATGGCCTTCTGCTGCCATAAGACAATGAGCGCAAGCAATACTGTTGGTACAGCAAACGATACAATGCTTCGCAGCGAGAACACCTTCTTGCCATTAACCACCCATGCCGCCAACGCCACCTTTACGCCATTGGTAAGCGTCATGCCTGCCGTCAGGAAATAGAGCAAGGCGGTTTGTAACAAAGTTAAACGCTTGCCTTCCTGCAGTTTACGCCCCGCAAGAAGAAGCGTTAGAAGGAGTAAAGGCAGTGACAACGCAAAATGATCGGGCACCATCGAAGCTACCATCACATGGGCAAAACCATAGAAAAGGGCTGTTAGCAATACAGAATCAATGCGACTGCACCCCACTATGTCACGCAGTATGCGGTGCATAAGCACCACGCTCCACACGTCACAAGCCACAAGCACAGCTGCCATCAGAAAGACAGCAAAATTGAATTCGGTCTGTGGCATGAGCCAATGATTCAACCAATAGAGTGGCAACAGCACAGCCACAAAGAGCGGATGGCGCATAGCATCCCAATGCAAACGCATGCAGGATATGAATATAAGCGAGAACACATCGTAGCCCGACATGTTGAGATGGTTGTAGAACACCGACCAAAACCCCACATGCGCCCCACGTGTGAACGAGTCGTAATGATTGTAAATCAACAACCCGTTGAGCAGGGCAAACACTATGAGAGCTATTAAAGCTATCGGACGTTCCTCTTTTCTTATTCCAATCATTTTCATCAGTTTAAATTGACAATTCTGATTTATCAATTAGAAATATAAGTATTGCACTATCAGCGCCACATTCCACACCCAAAGATACACAGCCACTACTGCCATTATTGCCTTAAGAACAAGCGACCAACGGCGACGCAACCTGCTTCTCATCAAATAGGCTATGGCAATAGGCACCACATATATCCAATGGGCAGACATAATGTAAACCTCATTGATGCCGAAACCAAGGCCTATGTGAAGCACCATGTCGAGAGCAAAATATGACATACATAGCCAGAGGAACCGCGAACGTCTGCCACACCATACTCCGGCAACAAACAGCATAGCTATGATTGCCTCAATTATGTAGTTGAAGGCATGACGATAGTGCACAATCATGGGGCGGCTCTTCAGCACATCACCAAGCAGATAATCCTCGTGCAACTGTATTGACTCACCAAAGAGATTCTCCACGATTGACTCTGAGCGTGAGGTCGTGATGTCAGTCCAACCTATAAACTCGCCGTTGGCTATTGGCTTGCCATTCTTGCGGCGACGCACTGGTTTGGGTTTGGCCTTTGCCACAGAGTCGCGCTCAACAGAATCGCGGCGCAATGAATCCATCTGCGCTTCTGTGAACGAAGCTATGCGCAACGAGTCCTCATGAGCCTTGCGTGCCTTCTGCTCCTGTTGCTTTTTCTGCTTTATTGCCTTGGCCTTGGCACGTGCAGCCTTGGCTGCCACATCGCGTGGCCACACTATATGGTCATAGCTCAAGCGTGCGGCTCCCCATGTGAGTGCCGCAGGCAGAAGTATTGCAAGAAAGAGAAACTTAGGACGGAAGATGCGCCAGCCGTTCACAAAAAGTTCCGAAAGATAAATCTTCAGTCCGTTGTTGAGCGAGGTGCCGGCAGTAAGAAAGAAATACAACACCGACTGCCATATAGTCAATCGGCGACGCTTCTGTATCAGTTTGCCCGACACATATAGGGCGAGCAACAGCAACATCATGGAGATGATGAAATGGTCGGGCACCATTGCAGAGAGCATCACGAAGGCGAAACCGAAATAGAAGAAGGTGAGCAGCGTCGCATCAGTACGGCTCACTCCTACCACCTCGCGGAAGATGCGGTAGATGAAGAGCGAGGAATAGAACGCTGAGAAGGTCTGAATGGCCGACACTATGAACACGGCACAGTTGATGCCCGTGAGCCATATAAGTGCCTGATTGATGAGATAGGGCACATACATATAGAAAGCCAACAACGGATGACGATAGACATTGTAGCCTGCCGTCCAGTCGCTCACCACACTATAGGTGATAGGGTCGAAACCCGACACATGGAATGTACCAATAAAGAGATGCCAATAGTGGGCATTGAGTGGTGTGAACACATCGTAATACTTGCACACAACGAGGGCGTTGAGAGCTGTCAACACGAGGAGCATCACCAGGGCAAGGGTGCGTTCCTCTCGTTTCACACGAAAGAGCGAGGAGAATATGCGCACAAAGGAGTTGTCCTTAATATTCATTCTGTATTTCTTTACCTTATTATATATAACTGTTTTTCTATTTATCTCATTTTTTCAAGAAGAACCTCACCAACAGGAAGTTAACAGGCACACATACGCAGAACATCGGAATAGGTGCCCATTGCTTTGAGACACCGAGCCATATAGCAAGATTGAGCATTAGCATCTGCAACACATAGTTCACAGCATGGCTCAAGGCAAAACCTGCACCTCGCTTGGCAGAAGCCTCAACACGGAAGGTGTAGCGTGTGGAAGCCACGAAGTTGAAGGCAAAACTAATGGCATAGCCAATGGTCATGGATATTGTAGGCGCGAGCCAATGGATCAGCACCCAATATATGGCGTATTGCAGCAACGTGGCGAGCACACCTACTATGCCGAAGCGTATGACCTCGCCTAACTGTTGGCGGCGGTTGGAAGAATTGTTGTTCATTATGATTTATTATCTGAATGGTCTATAGTGGGCCTCATCGGCAAACTCCAGCATTTCCTTGTCGCCACGGCTGTCGCCATAGGCTATTATCCAGAAATCGTCGCGTTGGTTGTTGAGTATTGGCAGTTGCTCCTTTATGCGTCTCACCTTTTCCTCACCATAGCAGTTGGGAGTGAGAAAGCAGCCTGTAAGCAGTCCTGCTGTATCAGTCTCTATCTTGGTGCCTATCACTTGGAAATCGGAGTGGCTGCCTTTAGCCAAGTTTTCGAAGAACGGTCGCACCCAATTGTCGATGCTTGCGCTCACCACACACGCTGTCTCGCCATAGTGAAACACCTCGCGCAACTTGTCGAGAGCCTTCAGTCGCAACAGACGCTGGTTGTGACACGCAAACCTACAGCACACATCATCAAAGTCGTCGAGCGTCATGCCCTTGAAGTACCAGGCAAAAAGACGCTCCTTGGCTCGATAGTTGGGATAGAGCTTCAGCTTCATCAATATCAACAACGGACTGAACAACGCAAAACCTAAAAAGAAACGACGTCGGCCACAAGCATAACGGATGAAGGCGAGCAGAGTGTCGGCTGAAGTGAGAGTGCCGTCAAAATCGAATAGATATATCTTCTTTTTCATCTTACCCACCATATTTATATCACGTAAATCATCAGCAGGAACGTGAGCAGCCATGCCACAACAACCACCTGCGAGAAATGGTCGCGAAGGATAACCTTCGTTGGGTCGCCGCTCTTCTGGTCGACCACTGCTATCTGAATGTAGCGCAAGAGTCCAAGGAGCACAAACACAAACGTGAGGTATAGATATGGTGTCTCGAATCGCTCCGCCACCTCCGGCGACACACAATACATGATATAGCATACGAGCGTAACGGATGCGGTGATGGTGATGGCCTGGTTGATGAATGTGAGATTATAGCGCACTGTATTCTTGCGCGGTGCCTCTCCCGTCTCGTTCATGCGCAGCACATCATCGCGACGCTTGGCAAACGACATGAATAGGGTGAGAAGGAAGGTCATTATCACTATCCAGTTGCTCAACGCCAACTCACATGCGAAACCTCCAGCAAGAATGCGCAGCACAAAACCGAAAGCCACTATGCACACATCAAGTATGGCATACTGCTTGAGTTTGGAACAGTAGGAGAGATTGAGCACATAATAGAAGATGACGACAGCCATAACCTGGCTCTTCACTTCGGGCGGCAATAGAAACATCACCGCCACGCCAAGCACGAATGTCATTATCATGAGCATGTATCCCATGCGCACGCTCAATGCCCCCGAAGCAATCGGACGATGGCATTTCACCGGATGCTGACGGTCGGCGTCTACATCCACTATGTCGTTGTAGCAATATATCGACGATGCCACAAGACTGAAAGCTACAAATGTTATGGCAGTAAGCCAAAGCGAATGGGTGTCGAAGAGCTCACCACCAAAGAACATGGGGATGAACACGAAGAAATTTTTTATCCACTGCTTGGGGCGAGTGAGCCGCAGAATGTCCTTTATCATATTGTATTTACTTTTAGTGCTTAAGCAAGCAAATCATTTTTTTCACTTAATTCCTGACTTTTATATTTTTGCCTTTGACGTAAGAAATCCTACCACGCGTTGCACCATCCACGCCAACGGCAATGTTATTGCCACTGTTATGAGGAACGTGGGCCAATAGCCAAGTCCATGCGGCTGCACGTATACAAGCACGAAATGGATATGGATGAGATAGGCCTCAAGACTCAACGCTCCTACAAAGCGGAAAGCCCGGTTCACCCACTCTGGCGTGCGGCGGAAGATGCGGTTCATCAAGAGCACAGAGCAAACTGTGAACGGTATGTAGAGCATACGCTCCACAAACAACGGGAAATGGCCATGGCGCACCTGCTCAAGATACAGACTTGTGCCGAAGGTCATAAGAAATGTTATCAGCAGCAGCCACACGGCATCGCCCTCAACCTTATAACCAGACTTGACCAAGGCTCCACAGTTGATGCCTATGAAGAATATTGGCACTCTGCTCCAAAATATCTCCAAGTGTCCCACCGCATGATGTATAGGCAGCACCCACTGCACCATGACACACCATACTACCATCAGCAACGGCAACCAACGATATATGGCATGACGCTCTATCAGCCTCATATACCAAGGAGCCAACATATATAGCAGCATTATGGCAGGCACATACCAGAACGTAAGCTCGTCGTGGAGCCAGAAGTCCCAGTTGATAGTGATGTCGCCTATGAGGTCGACAATGCTTGTTGAGAACCTTCGTGCACCGAGATAGTCGGGCAGATAGAAGGCTGTGGAGCATAAGAGCCATGTGGGCAGAATGCGCAACAGACGTCGGCGATAGAAGTGGCTCACGCTTGGAGTCTTTGTCCAAGAGAACCACAACCCCACTCCACTAAGAAACAAGAATATGTCGACACCCACGTTGCCACAACGCCTAAGACCGTAGAAGGGGTCGCCACGGTCGAGTGCTACATGGAACAGGATGACGAAGAGCATTGCCGCTCCCATCTGTTCGGCACGATAGCGCGAGATGTTCTTAAGTTCAATGTCGGGTATCTTCATTGCGTAGCTTAAAGTTATGATAGAACCATGCCAGGGCTATGGATGCCACGATGTAGAGCAACAGTCCGGTGTAGACATCGCCATGGCGTGATATAGGGATGAATATCTTGCGTGTAATGGGGTGAAGCACAAATAGTGCGGCTGATATGGTGCCCACCCAAGCTATCCATTGGTTCAGTTTGCGTGGCATGAGCTTTGCCAATCCTACAGAAGCCGAGCACACGAAGAGCGGAGCCCAAAGCCACAGCTGGAAATTGAAACTGAAGAAGAACACGAGCACAATGCTCACTACCGTCTCTGTCACCCAAAAGGCATGGCTCATCTCTCTACCGCGGCGTGCATACAGCAATCCGGCACAGAAAGGCAGAATGCCACCCATGAAGTTATAGCGAATGCGGTTGAGTGTCTCGCCCTCTGGATTGCAGAAAGCCTGCATCGCCCAACAGCCTGCTATGAGCAGAATAGGAAAAATGATGCCCTTGCGCCACAGCAGCAGTCTATAGACAATGTAGAGTTGCATCATCAGTCCGAAGAACCAATACGGGCCTGGCCATATAATATGATCGGGGTCGGGCATCATGTTGTTGAACATGAACAGCTGTCCGAGAATGTCCATCACTTGATATTTATGAGGACCAGGAGTTATGGCATCCACCATTGTGAATATTACGAAGCCTACTATCATCATCTTGAACAGTTTCTTGTAATGATGATAAACAAATGGCAGGAAGGCTGTCTGCTTGGCCGACGGCTTGCGGTCGCCACGGTTCTCGTATTTCATCACAAGTCCATAAGCCGAGAGGAATAGGAACACTGGCACTCCATAATGACCAAAGAACGATACAAGATGGATGGGCAGATTCCAGTCGGGCGACATTATAGCCTGAATGAGCTGCGAACTCTTCGACATAGTGAACGTATACTCATTTTCCTTCACCGCAAACCCAAGCCAGTGGCAATAGTTGTGCAGGAAGATGCCTATTATGGCGAGTCCGCGCAGGGCGGAACATTCTGTGCGTGATAACATTTTCTTAATTATTAATTATAGTTTATCATAGTCGGCAGTATTCTTCAACACTCGCGGACGACTCTCATTGTATTCAGGCGACAGCAGATTGAGCGAGTCGCGGTAGTAAGGACAGTTGATGCCTGCAAGATACAGCAACATGTGGGGCAAGGCATCGGTCATGAAGCGTCGGTTGCGTGCGTTCACCACCTCGCGGAATATCTCCGGACGACGTCTTATATACTTGCGCGAGCACCATATCCACATAGGTATGTCAAACTCGGCATGTGCAAGACGCGCGTCTATCTTGGCCGAGTGCATACGGCAGAAGAAGTGCATGTCGCCCTCATAGCATTCCTCGCCATGGTCGGGCACATAGATGACAATGGCATCCTCGTTCTCAAACTTCTTCACTATCTCCGTCACTACAGAGTCGTTGTAGAGTATGGCGTTGTCGTAGTCGGCAAGTATCTGACGCTCACGGGCGTTGAGATTGGGTTTAAGCTCCTTATAGTCGTCGCCACTGAAGCGTTTGCGGTCCTTTGGCGAACGCTGGCGATACTGCACATGCTGTCCGAGCAGATGGAATATAATAAGGTTGTTGTCGCGGTTCTGGCTCTGCAACTCCTCATAGTCGCGCAGCAAGTCCTCGTCGAACTCATGCAACTTAGTGTTGCGCGAGTCGAACTGTGCCGCCGATAGCGTAGGATTGTTGAGGAAGAAGCCGCCACTGAAATCGTACACAGCCTCCTTAGCCTTAGGCAGGAACTGGTTGGTGATGAATGTCACATGATAGCCAGCCTTGCGGAACACCTCGGGAAACAGAGGATAGTCGCACCACTCACCCTTGTCGCCCACAGTATATAGCGAGAAGATATGCTTGAACACAAAGCTCGTGAGGTTCCACGGACTCACCACGTCAGTGTATTTCACAAGTCTTCCCTGCCGCTCCAGTTTCTTCTGTCGTGGTGTAGTAGGCATTGTATATCCATACTGAGCCGAGTGATGACGGTTGTAGCTCTCGCCAATGATAAGCACTATATTTGGCGAGCGATAGGAGCAGGAGTCAACCTTCACCTTGTCGGCAGTAGCCACAAGACGGTCTATCTGCTGTGCGGTGAGCGTATTGGCATACACACTGAACACGAATCGGTAGAGAGGTTGATAGAGCACAGCGTGGTCTTTCTCGGTAAGCGTGTGCTCCACTTCGCCAATAGTCTTGCCCGACATTAGCTTTACGGTGGCACCCTTGTTGTGTGCACTCGTCATGACTGACACTATAAGCAAAACTAATATCACAAGCGCCGTGACCGGACGCACACGGCGAAGCATATACCTTGACCTTATGAGTATGGAGCGCACCAGATAGTACCACTTTCTTGGCACCGAATGCGGAAAGCGCAGACGCAAGACTGTGAGTATATGCACAAAAAGCAACATCAGCACCCATCCCACCTGACTCAGCAATATGTCGGGCGACACACAAGAGCGCAAAAACTCACCCGCCTCACGCGAGTCGGTCTCACCCACAAGCAAGAGCATGGTAGGCGTAAGAGTAGACTGAAACTTCACGAAGCAATAGACATCAACCACAGCCGACGCATACAACACTACATAGAACAATCCTCTCACCCATACTCTCACCTTGCGCGGCAACACCGTGAGAACAGCGGCAAGAACATATACATCGAGAAACAACTCGAGATAGAGGTTGTCGTAAAGCTTCGCCCCACGCGCATTAGGCAATGTAGCCCATGCTGTCAAGCATCCAAGCAGATACATGAACACGAAGAACGCCTTGTTGCGGCATAACGGCATAACAACAAACTCAAGCAGGCGCTTCATCTTTTTTTGCATTTTCATCTATATATAGTGTATATTAAATAATTTCTGTATTCTATTAGCTTTTATACGTCTCACCCTAACAGATGCTCCATTTCCGACTGCTTTAGCATAGTGAGCACACGCTTGCCATCTGGAGTATAATTGAAATTAGAGCAAGCGAAAAGGTCGTTGACTATATTCTCCATCTCGGCATTTGTGAGCACCTGCCCGTAAGCCACAGCTGCCGATCGGGCAAGGCCGAGAGCTACAGAACGGTTGATTTCTTCTACTGCCGACGAAGTATTGTCATGGGCTGAAGCCACAAGGTCCTGCACAAGCAATACGTAGTTGACACCTTCGATGCCTGCCGGAACTGAGTTAATGGAGTAATTGCCTGAGCCAAGGTCGATCAACTCAAAGCCAACAGCCTCCAGTTCGGGCATGATACTCTGCAAAATCACAGCGTCTGCGGCGGAAAAATGCACCGTCTCAGGGAATAGCATCTTCTGGCTTACCGACTTTCGCTCGCCTATCTGTGCAAGATAACGCTCGTAGAGGATGCGCGTGTGGGCACGGTGTTGGTCGATAATCATCAGCCCCGACTTCACTGCGGTCATGATATACTGCCCCTTATACTGATAATGCACGGGCGATTTCTCCTCAATAGGCGATTTTAGCGAAGCTTCAGAATCAGTAAGCGAAGACGAGGGCTGAGCGTTGAGCGACGAGGCTTCACTTGCAGAAACGTTGTCCTCTATCGGTTCGGCAGCGTTAAGATCGGCTATATCAGGCATGGCAGCAATGCTGCGCGACGGCATTATGCCATAGTCATGGGCTGGCATACTGCTGGCTTTTGAACTAAGCACAGTGTCTCCCGAGTCGAAAAGCGATGGTTGTGTGGCTTGTTTTGAACCAGACGCAAGTCCATCGTACAACTGCTCCCACTCCTGCGGAACGCTGTCTGCACGACGAGGCGAAGGCTCATTGAACGGATTGTAGGAAGGATTGTATTGCAATCGCGGAGCATTCACCTCGCCTCCCTCGCCAAGCGCGGGAATATCGGGTTGTCCCTCGGTGTCGAACTCAATGGCTGTGACATCGTTGAACATTCCCACGGCATCCTTCACTGCCGCAGCAAGTATCTGCCAAATCGTTGGCTCGTTCTCAAACTTAATCTCAGTCTTTGTGGGATGTATGTTTACGTCGATATCCTCAGGCTTTACAGTGAAGTAAATAAAGTAAGGTATCTGCTCGCCCTCTGGCACAAGTCGCTCATAAGCCGACATCACCGCCTTGTGGAAGTAAGGATGCTTCATATAGCGGCCATTGACAAAGAAGTATTGGCGTGCGCCCTTCTTGCGTGCCGCCTCCGGCTTGCCTACAAAGCCATGAATCTTGCACATTGTGGTGTCGATGTCCAATGGCAGAAGATGTTGGTTGATTTTCTTGCCAAACACATCCACTATGCGCTGTCTGAGTCCAGACGCTTTCAGATTGTATAGTTCGTTCTGATTGTTGTGGAGAGTGAACGCCACGCCGGGATTAACGAGCACTATGCGCTCGAAGGCAGTGATAATATTGTTTAGTTCGGTGGCGTTTGACTTGAGGAACTTACGCCTGACGGGCACATTAAAGAATAAGTTCTCGATAAGGAAGTTTGAGCCCACGGGACATGAGCACGGTTCTTGCGAACCGAAACGCGAGCCTGAGATAGTGAGCTGAGTGCCCACATCATCACCTTCAAGACGTGTCTTTAGCTGCACCTGCGCAACAGCGGCAATAGAGGCAAGAGCCTCACCGCGGAAACCCATAGTGTGAAGATTGAAGAGGTCATCGGCTTGACGTATCTTCGAAGTAGCGTGTCGCTCAAAAGACAGACGCGCATCAGTCTCCGACATGCCCTTGCCATTGTCGACAACCTGTATGCTTGTGCGACCAGAGTCCACACACACTACATTTATAGTGTTGGCACCAGCGTCTATGGAATTCTCCACAAGTTCCTTTATAACGCTTGCCGGACGTTGTATCACCTCGCCGGCGGCTATCTGATTTGCCACCGAGTCGGGTAGAAGTTGTATTATATCACTCATAGCAATTGCAAATTTAGGGATTATTATCCATAATGGCAAGTGTATGGCTGCAAATTATTCGGCAGAAATAAAATACTTTGGACATTAGGCTGCTTATTCACTCCCACACACTTAACTCAAGGCAAACAGAAGCAACACTGCCAACAGCAGCACTGCCAACAACATACAACCAGGAAAAAGCAACATGCCACGTATGCCTCCATTGCGCGACACACCATAGCGGTTGCGCTTGGAGCCATCACTGTTAGCCTCTTCCATTGCCTCACGATACGACTGCTCCGCTATCTCCTCAGGCGAGACACCACGGCGCAGACTCTCCAATATATCACGTTGCTCATTGCCAAACCTACGGGTGTAATGAAAACCACGCGGACGGCGATTGCCAAAATACTTCATAACTAAAGCTTGTTTCTTATATAACGGATGAAATTAATTCTTATTTCTTTTTTCCCTTATTCCACAACAAACTTCTTGCCATTATTAACATATTTACGGCTTAGAAACTGAGTGGCACTCATTATTTCGCCATCAACAGAAAAATTATCTAAAAAGTCCTGTTTTTGTTAATAGTTGTATAATATACGACAATTTTATACTTAACTTTATAAAATATGTAAATATTGTAGTATTTTCCACGAAAACATTTGGTAGCTTAAATATTATCCACTACCTTTGCACTCGCTTTAGAAAACTAAGCAATTCTATAAAGAACAATAGTTAAAGCAATCGGGCGTTTAGCTCAGCTGGTTTAGAGCATCTGCCTTACAAGCAGAGGGTCGGCGGTTCGAATCCGTCAACGCCCACATCGAAAGGACAAATCTTATGATTTGTCCTTTTTTCGTTTACACCCCACTCAAAAAAAGATGTTTTGAAGGACAAACAATAACAATTCGAAATGGGTTATGAATAATGAGAAGCACGATTTCTTCCTCCATTCCAACGAGGTGAATCATATCAACAAGGAGGATTACGCCAAGATAGAACTATTGGTGAATGCGGCAAAGGCTTTTGCCCGCAGCACCTACCAGTGTGTCTACATCATCGACTATTTTCATCAGGAATTCATCTATGCGTCAGACAACCTCGCTTATCTCTGCGGATTGGAACCCGAGCAATTAATAGAGGCTGGCTATCAGATGTATATCGACCATGTGCCGGATGCTGACCTGCAGATGCTGCTCGAAGTGAACAAGAAAGGATTCGACCTTTTCAACGAACTGCCCGTAGACGACCGACTTGACTATACCATCTCGTATGACTTTCATCTTACCAATGGCAATAATAGCCGATTGATTCATCATCACCTCACCCCTATCCTCCTTTCTGATGATGGAAGAATCTGGCTTGCCCTCTGCACCGTATCGTTGGCGGCAACCGATGAGCCGGGACATATCATAATGCAGAAGAATGGTGAGCGCGGCTATTTTGAATATTCCACCTCGCGCCACAAGTGGGAAAAGAAAGAAGGCATAACCTTGAGCGAGACAGAGAGAGATGTTTTGAGATTGTCTGCCCAAGGTTACACGATGAATGATATTGCCGACCGACTGTGCAAATCGGTTGACACTATAAAGGCTTGCAAGCGCAACCTTTTCGCTAAAATGGGCGTGAAGAACATTGCAGAGGCACTATTTCATGCCACTAACTATCAAATGATATAATTAATAGCCAACTCAATATTATCTTCTTGTTTTGCCAAATACATCGGAATGTGTACCTGTTGTCAGCATTAAGAGAGTCAATTCATCATCATTCTGTTCCCAAACTAACAACCAGTCTGGTTTTATATGCGCCTCCCATTCACCTTCATGGTTGCCATGAAGAATGTGTGGTTTATATTCTGACGGCAGGCTACCATTTTCTACCAATATGGCTATGGCCTTTCTTAGTTCTTCTATTGGATAGCCACGCTTTTTACAAAGCTTTAAAGCCTTGTCAAATCTTTTGGTTGTACCAAACTTATACATCATTCCCCTAAAACAGTATCAAACATTTCGTCAACAGAATTCCATTGAGTTACTCTACCTCTCGCCTTGTCCTCTTCGGCAAGTTCCAAATCTGTCTTCTTAGGTCTCAGAATAGAAATAGAACTAACACCATTCAACATTTTGATGGCGTTTTTCAGCTTTGTCAACATAGTAGGATCAGATACTGTTACCAAAAGCTGCGGCTCATTTATTACTGAAGTATTCATACTTACTCCTTATTTAATATATACATTGGTTTTTCATCAGCAAAAATACGTTTTATTATTGAAACCACCAAGCAAAAACCCATAAAACTCCTGATACAAGAATCATATCTCTTCCAATAATGGCGAGAGATAGAACTTGGGGAAATATTTCACCTCCTTGCCTTCCGCAAGGTTCGCGAGAATGTTGGCACAATAGCCGGCGGCTATGTATGCCCCGATGCCCAGTTGCGGGAAAGACTCCTCAGAATAATGTCTGATGGCTTCATCCACCCAAGGCACAGGCATCTGCCAGAACATACCGTACTGCGAGATATACTTGCCCAGTGAGCAACGGAAATCATCCGTTCCTTTTTTCACTACTTCGCTGAATGGATAGCCTTTCGGTTTCTCTACAGCGAGAAAGGCAGCCTTGCCAAGATTGACGGCATGGATAACGGTGATGCCCTGCTCCTTGCATTTCTCATCGAAAGCAAAAGAGGCTTCGTTGTCATGCAAGGTTGCATTCACCGCATACCGGATGCCCGACAAGTCGCATGCATCCACATCTTCCATCGTCAGCGTATCCTTTTCTATGCGATAGATATGAAATCTATCTTCCTGCCGAGAGCTTTCATGGAAGTCATGGCGCAAGGCACAGGAGGCTATCAAGCCTCCCATGTCTGCGCCACTAATCAACAATTTTATTGGGTTGTTCATTTATAGAGAGATTTATTGTCATTACACCATTACCGGATGCTGCAGACAGACAGATTACATTCTGTTCTTCTGGCTTTCTCCTGCACCCGTACCCTTATACTTGCTTCTTGTTGTGTTGAACTTATACCGTACAGTAAGCGACACTTTGGTTGTTGACAATCCATCATACACCGTTTCCTTCATTTTGCCGAAATGAGCAATCGTGTGGCTGTCGTTTGTTCCAAACAAATCATAAATAAAGAGTTCTAACGACAAACGGTCTTTCAAGAAAGCCTTATACGCGGAAACACTTGTGCAAAACATTGGCTTGTACAGATACTGGTTCACCTCATGGCCTTTTGTGATATAAGACATCATCAACGTAAACATTCCTAACTTGGTGTTGAGCGTATTGTCAAAACGGAATGAAGCCATTGGCTTGTTGAGCGATTTCCCATCGTGCGTCTCCATATCAAACCATTGCTTGTCAACGGATGCGGTAAACGAAGGATACCAAATGCCAAACGAAGGGCGCAAGTTGATGGATGCCTCTACGTCATTATACGAATTCCCATTCACAGGCTTCATCAAGCCTATTGCTGGATTATCCTTATAAGTCTCCACTGTTGACATAATTGGATGTGAAGTATGACTGTAGGTCATGTCGAATGTCAACCATTTGTAAGCCAACTCGTAGTTGAGATTTCTGCTTATCTGAGATACCAGAAATGGATTTCCCGTTTCATACGTGTATCGGTTATCATACTGAATGCCACTGCGCAAATTATGATAGGAAGGACGATTAATGTCGGCTGCATAGCTCAGCTGCATCTGCACTTTTCCAACAGGTATCGATAAACTGAGCGATGGGAACCAATTGCCGTACGACTTGCTTTGCTCTGGCACATACTTGCCATATTCATAGTAATTGAAGTCGATGTATTCGTATCTCAGTCCTGCCTCCATGCTCACGTTTCCGAAATCCCTTGAATATGCCAAGAATGAAGAAGCCATGCTTTCTGTTATACGGCTGTCATCATCCGACACGAAGTTGGTTGGCACAACCTGATACTTGGATGTGCGATGCGTGTTGGAATATTCACCACCCAAAGATAACTCACCACCCAACAACGGATAGGAAAGCACCAACTTGGAAGCCAACAAACGATATTTCTTGTCAGTAAGGCTATGAACCGTCTGGCTTTGCGCGTCCATCCCAACCTCCTGATATTGCTCTTTGGTAACAACGTCCTCGTTATTCTTCGACCAAAGCCAGTCGGTATTGAAGTCGATGCCGAGTTTGCCAATCTTTCCTACATAGTAAACGTTGCTTGAAAGAGTACTCTTCTGCTCGAAGAAACTACCGTGGCTGTCAGAGTTCTCCGTCCGCTCGTCGTCTTGCCATATTTCTGTAGTCATATTGGCATCGCAGGTCTGTTTCGGATTTCTCAAAAAGCCAAAGTTGGCACCTATAGAGTTGTTGGCATCCAACTGGTAGCTGGCATCCAGGCGAAAGTTCATGGCTTCGATAATACCTACTTGTCTTATCTCACTTTTCTGGTTCCACGTCTTGTCAAGATAAGTCTTCTGCTGTAAGTCTTTATTGTCTGGCTGGTATTGTCTTGCTCCAAAAGCGTATGCGCCCAGCTCTAATCCATTCTTGCGATAGTTCATATTCAGCCTGCCATATCCTCCAATGTTCTTTTTCTCGTCGTACGATCCTTCTGTTGTAGCGTCAAATCCGAAGCCCTCGCCTTGTATCTTCTTCGTTGTGATACGGATGACCGCCTTGGTGCTGGCTGC
>ERZ1026888.134-NODE-134-length-44898-cov-4.696028_pt1 | contig 44898 bp, 71 predicted proteins | sample MGYA00380174_ERZ1026888 | MGnify/ENA primary metagenome ERZ1026888 (study PRJEB33269, sample SAMEA4719810) | human gut metagenome | biome: human-associated habitat; feature: organic feature; material: feces | place: Cameroon | collected 2013-10 ...
CGATTACAGCACGGCAGGCACCAGCGGCGATTACAGCACGGCAGGCACCAGCGGCAATTCCAGCACGGCAGGCACCAGCGGCGATTCCAGCACGGCGGCAGCAACTGGTCCTTATTGCAGAGCAAAAGCAGAGGGAAATAACAGCATTGCTGTCGCAAATGGGTACAAAAGCAAAGTCAAGGGCTCCGTTGGGTGCTATTTGGTGCTGACCGAGTACGACGATGACGGGAATTTACTTTGCGCAGACCTAAAACTTGTGAATGGAATCTCGATCAAAGCAGATACATGGTATATGCTCAAAGATGGACTGGTTGTTGAATCAGAGTAACGGAGGCTCCGAATGGAAAGGATCACAATGAAAGGCGTTGCTGAGTGCTGCGAGATGTTCCGAGCAAACCTCGTTCCGATGAGCCCGAGCAAGTTCTGGAATAATGTTGCACACGGCGAGTATGACGGGTGGGTAGTCCCCCGGGAAGATACCAAACGGCGGCAGGCTACAATCTACATCGACGGTTTTATCGATTATATGCACCGGCGCGGATGCAAGATCGTCCGCCCGTATGAGAACGATAAGGAGGAAATGGAAATATGAAGATTAAATCCCGCATCTGGTACTGGCTGTCTGCTGCCAGCGGTGCCGCAAGTCTGCTGTACGGCATGGGCATCGAGGGCAGCGCACAGACGGGCAGCACCATCTCCGACAGCCAGTTTGCCACGGCCCTGTGCCTGGTGCTGGCAGCGGTGCTGTTCCTGCGGCTGGGCTTTGCCGCCCAGGATCGTGAGCAGAACGCCCGCCGTTATGGCCGCGTTGACCGCACTCACGCCCGCACCGAGGAACCGGACTACCGGCAGAACCGGAGGGGCGCATGAGCATGATTGTATATGCTTACGCCTACCGCAAGAGCCCTCGGGGCTGCGATGTCAGGCGGTTCACAGACCCGCTCACGCCGGACGAATACCCCGGGGAGCCAGCCAGCGTTAAGGCCCAGCACTGGGCAGACGAGAACATCCAGCATTACGAGATGATTCAGGTGCGGGACGCTCTGGGGAACCTTCTGTACGCAAGATAATGCGTTTTTGATTACATAAACCACAAGATATAGGAGAAATCAGCATGAAAACCAAAATTCTGAAAGTCAAGATCACCTTCCTGGAGCCGGTGCTGGGCACTTGGCCCTCCAACCAGAACGTCGCCCGGGACTTCATTGCCAGCAAGAGCCCGGATGCAGCCACCATCGAGGACGAGGTGGCCGCTCTTGGCGCGGATGCCGTGGCAGACAAGGGCATGACCGTGTTCCCTCGCAACGAGAACGGAGAGCCGGTTCTATATGATTACCAAATCAAGGGATTCTTCAAGGATTCCTGCGGTATGCTTGCCCGTGTGGGCGGCAAGACAGAAACGGGCAAGAAGCGGGCCGTCAACGAGAGCGGCAAGCTCTCCGCTTACAAGAAGGTCATCGACGGCCTGATCTTCCCACAGCCCCGCATGATCCCCATCAAGGTCAACGGCAAGATCGGCGACTGCCAGCGCCCCCTGCGTGCCCAGACGGCCCAGGGTGAGCGTGTGAGCCTGGCCAACTCCGAGGAGATCCCGGCGGGCAGCACCTGCGAGTTTGAGATCCTTCTCATGGACGAATCGCTCGAGAATGCGGTTCTGGAGTGGCTGGACTACGGCGTTCTCCGCGGCATCGGCCAGTGGAGAAACAGCGGCAAGGGCCGCTTCACCTTTGACATCATCGACTGAGCAACGGCAGCGTGCAAATCGGCGATGCGGCTCTTGGCAGCGGCATTGCATGGATGAGATTTGACATGCTACTGCAATGATATGATTTGCAAAGGCGCTGGATAGCCTGTAACAGCTTTGCGAAGGCGCGGATATGTGCGCAGAACTCGGCAAAGGCATTGTGCTGACAAGTTTGCTCAGCAGGGGCACAGGTAGTCACTGCAGTGCAGCGCGGGGCAAAGGCAAAGCTCAGCTGGAAAGCGCAGAGCAAAGGCGTAGATAGGCAATGCCTCGCTTAGATCAGACTTGCATCGACAAGCAAAGCAAAGGCAAGGCTGGGCGTTGTGCCGAAAAGCAAAGGCAAGGCTGGGCGTGGTGTGGGCGGCAAGGCATCGCAAGGGCGTTGAGCAGATACGCGCCGCTCTGCTATGCAGCGCAAAGGCATAGCACTTCATGGCTACGGCTGTGCGGTGTGCGCGATGTACGGCAAGGGCTTTGATAAGCGGAGAGGTGCAAGGGCACAGATATGCACAGACATGCGAAGGCATGGCTGAGAACGGCCCGGAGGCGCACAGCAAAGGCGTAGATAGGCAATGAAGAGCGAAGGCATGGATGCGCGACGATTCGATCAGCAAAGGCGTAGAGCAGATTCGCGCTGAAGAGCAGAGGCAAAGCAAAGTATTTTTGAACGAAAGGAGATTTTACAGTGAGTAAAACAGAGCTGCTGTTCCGGGTCGTGGAAGCACTTTCCAGCCCGGCGGCAAAGGCGGTGGCCCGTGGGCTGACCTTATGGATCGGATTTAACGTTCTGGTCGTGGTCTTTCTGGTCTGGCGGGCATGGAAAAACGGGAGGTGGCGCAAATGAGCACGGTTCAGATCTACAGGGCAGATATGTCTTTCCTGAATGAGATCCCCTGCCGGTGTGTGCAGGACGCAGAACAGTATGCGGATCAGCTCAAAAAGACTGACCCGACACGCACGTACTTTGTCGTGGACGATTCCGGGCAGCCGGCATCTATGAGGTGATCCTTATGCAGTGTGATGAAAAAAAAGAGATCTGCCTGAATTATGCGGCCAATGTACCGGAGTGGAAGCTGGCGCTAATCCTGGACGCTCTGGCAAAGCTGGGCGATGCGTCCCGGTGTTGCGGCACAGTTCAGAAGGCAGTTGCCGGGGAGCAGTCGTATATGAGGCTGCACCCGGACAGGGAATACACGGGCGCAGACCAGGCCGATTATGTGCACATCTGCCAGGAAGCGGCCAGAGCATTGGGCCGCGCAGTCTATGCGGTGGAGATCGTGCTGTCACAGTCAGAGTGCTTCGGGTTGACCAAAGACCTGGCATACAGTGCAGAAACTGCATATAACAGCACCTATGCTGAACTGGAGAGCATGTGCCGGAAGCACGGATGCAGAGAGGTGGAGTACAAACATGGACAAAATGACCATTTATGAAAGCGCCCGTGGCGTGCCCAAGGAGGCGCGGAAGGCGATCGGCGGCGGCCGCCTGAAGGGGATGACGGACATCAATCCCATGTGGAGGGTCAAGAAGCTGACGGAGCTTTTTGGGCCCGCTGGCATTGGCTGGCGGTTCGATCCGCCCATCTTTGAGGAAAAGCCCGGCGTAAACGGGGAGATCATGGTGCACTGCTGCACCAATCTCTACATCCGGCAGCTCGATGATGGCGGAGAGAAAACCGAATGGAGCGCCCCGATTCCCGGCGTGGGCGGCTCGATGCTGATCTCCACGGAAAAAGACGGCAAGCGCACGGATGATGAAGCCTATAAAAAGGCCTACACGGACGCGCAGAGCGTGGCCTGCAAGGCCCTGGGCATTGGCGCAGATGTTTACTGGGAGAAAGATACGACCAAGTACGACAGGCCCACAGCGCCGTCCCCGGCAAAGCCCACCTGCGCCAGCTGCGGGAAGCCCGTGGAAGGGTTTACTTACAAGGGCGAAAAGGTCACTGCTCAGCAGGCGGCTGACCGAAGCAAGAAAAAATACGGGCGTATCCTGTGCATGGAATGCGCCAAAAAGCAGCCGAAAGAAGATGGAGGATTGACGCATGCTTAACATCGTGGCATTGATGGGCCGCCTGACCCATACCCCGGAGCTGAAGACCACCCAGAACGGCACCAGCGTGTGCAGCTTCAGCATTGCGGTTGACCGTACATACACCCCGAAGGGCGAGGAGCGCAAGGCTGATTTCATCGATATCGTTGCCTGGCGGCAGACGGCAGAGTTTATCTGCAAGTACTTCCAGAAGGGCAGCATGATTGCCATTGACGGCAGTATCCAGACCCGCTCCTATCAGGACAAGCAGGGCAGCAACCGCACGAAAGTGGAGGTTCTGGCAAACAACGTCAGCTTTTGCGGCGCAAAGGCGGCAGACAAGCCCGCTGTGCGTGATTTCGACCAGCAGACGGAAAGCTACACTTCCGAAGCAAAAGCCTCTTACAGCGCCCCGCAGGCGGCACAGAACTTCTCGCAGGGTTCTGCGGATGATTTTGCAGAGATCACAGACGACGGCGATCTTCCGTTCTGACCTCCCAGCTGCGCTATCTGGCTATACGGGCGTGTAAGAAAGGAGGTGCAACGTGGACGATGAAATCAGGCCGAAAGCGTTGATGATTCCATTCGACAAATTTGTGATCTTGGATATTCTTCCGCCTGAGCAGTACAAAAATACCATCACAAAAATGCGGCGTTATGTGGAGCACGGAGAGGAACCGGATGGACTGGAACCTCTGGAACAGATGGCTTTTGAAGCGCTTCGGCCGTTCATGGACGAGAATATTAAAACATATCAACGTTCTGTTTTGTCTCATAGAGAATCTGGCAGTAAAGGCGGCAGACCCAAGAAAACCGAGAAAAACCAAATGGTTATTGCAGAAAACCGAGAAAAACCAAATGGTTTTCCGGAGAAACCGGCAGAAACCAAATGCACACCAAAGTACAAAGGTCAAAGTACAAAGTACAAAGTACAGTCGTCGTCTACTATCGTAGACTCCGACACGCGCGCGGACGCGCGAGACGACTTGACGACGACCATTGTTTTTGAAGAATTCCGGGGCCGTATCGGGAAGCTGAGCGAAACGGGAAAGAAAGAGCTGCCCGGTTACGTTGAGCGCCTGGGCGCTGACCTTGTGACCGAGATCATCCGCAAGTGCGAGGATCTGGGCGGCCACAGCTGGGCCTATGTCCGTAAGGCGCTGGCGGAAGCCGCCCGGCAGGGCTGCACGTCTGTGGAAGAGTACCGCAAGACAAACCCCATCGGGGCGGGGCGTGACAAACTGGTCACGCGCCCCCCAGAAGATGCAGCAAAAAACCCCGATTTCCTCAAAAACGCTGCAAATCGCAGGCCTTTGCGCAAGAAAGGAGAGGCGAAGAGTGCCTAAATATCACGTTGTTGTGCTGTGCAGCGGCCCGGTAGGAGACGCGGCCCTGACCTACCGTCTGACCGCCAGCAGCCAGCAGGCCGCAGAATTTCACGCCTGCCAGATGGCGGGCGACCACTACCCGGAGTACCGGGACATCCATGTCAAGAGAACGGAGGTTTTGACACATGGCTTGAAGCAGCATCTTTTCATGTAGGCCGCTCTGGGCTACATCAAAACATTGGAAGATGTAAACAGGGTTATTGACGCGCTTCCGGAAGCAGAACCCTGCCTGAAATGGCACCCGGCCAGCGAGATCCCGCTGCTGCACCACGAGGTGGACGAGAATAAATGCGAGGGCACTCTTGAGTGCGACGTGAGCGAACAGCTTCTCTTGTACACGGAAGAGGAGGGCTACAAGGTCGGTGTCTACATGAAGGATTGCTACGGGTTTAACGGCTGGTTGAACCCTGACTATGGCGGCACCATCCACCATGTGGTGGAGTGGCAGTACCCGCAGAAACCATCAAGGGAGAGAAGCGAAGGATGAAGACGGTTCAGGACATTATGGCTGAAAACGGCTCTTTGGCGAACATCGAGCGCTTTCAGACGATGCAAAAGTGGGAGTACAAGCGCAAGGTGGAACACGCGCAGGAGATGGCCGAGGCGTTCTATTACTGGGCAAAAGAACACGACAAGGGCGTGCACCTGTCCGTGGGAGGCCTGGATTCCATCACGCTGCATTACTTTCTGGAGCACATCGGGCTGCCTGTCACATGTGTGTCTTGCTCCTCTCTGGAAGGCAAGGGCGTGCAGCAGGTGCATAAGCAGATAGCAGCAGAGATGGAAACCGAATACAAGAACTGGATGGGTGAGGGTGAAGCACCGTCTTTTGTGTTCCTGAAGCCTTTGAAAAGCAAAGTTCAGGTCTTGCAGGAATTTGGCTGGCCAGTAATCAGCAAAGAAAAAGCCGGTAAGATCATGCTGCTGCAAAACCCGACCGAACAGAACGCCACCGTGCGGCACGCAATCATCACCGGCGAGACCGGAGAGTATGGCGGATGGCAGAAAAACAGCCGGATGAAGCTGCCGCAGAAGTGGCTCGACTTGTTTGGTGGCGCGGACGCAGAAGGCGCGGCACTCGGCTATCAGGCTGCGCCGTTCAAGGTATCTGATCGCTGCTGCTACTACCTCAAGGAAAAGCCCTGTAACGACTGGGCACGAGAACACGACAGCGTTCCCTACATGGGCCTTATGGCCAGCGAGGGCGGGCGGCGCGAAAAGAGTCTGAAGATGCACGGCTGCAACTATTTCGGCAAGACAACCACCCGCAGCGCCCCATTTGCAATCTTTGATCGGCAGGACGTTTTACAGCTTGCACTTGATCTGAACGTGCCTATTCCGGCCGAATATGGTGAGATTGCACGGGACAAGGACGGAAATCTGTACACCACAAAGGCACAGCGCACCGGCTGCACAATGTGCGGGTTTGGCATCCACGTTGAAGGAAGACCGCATCGGTTTGACATTTTACGAGAGACTAATCCCAAAGAGTGGGAGTTCTGGATGAAGCACGTCTGCCGGGACGAAAACGGAAACTGGTACGGCTGGGGCCGTGTGCTGGACTACATCGGCATCGGCTGGGAAGATGTGCCGGAACAGGCCACCCAGATGTGCATTGATGATTTGATTGGAGGAAAAGCATGACACAGAAACAGTTTATCAAGCAGCTGATGAGCCGCGGCGTTTCGTATTCGGATGCCTGCGGGATGGTGGCCTACATGAAAGAGCTTCGCCAGCTGATCGAAAAGCATGAGGACGTTGTGATGCTGGCGGATGCAAACACAATGAAGTTCGTCCCGGCGAAGGTCTACTCCTACGAGGAAACCTTCCAACGGATGCAGGAAGGGAGAGACATCTTTTGCTGAAAACCATGAAGCTCGTCCTTTACGGCGACCCCCGCACAAAGAAAAACTCCGCCCGTATCCTCAAGGCCCACGCAAACCGCCGCATTGTGGCCCCCAGCGAGGCATTCATGCAGTATCAGGAAAAGTGCCTGTGGCAGATCAAGCGGCCTTATAACCCCATCACAGCCCGCGTAAACGTGCGGTGTGTGTACTACATGGCCACCCGGCGCAAGGTTGACCTTGCAAATCTCATAGAGGCGACCTGCGACATTCTGGTGAAGGCCAAGGTGCTGGCGGACGATAACAGCCAGATCGTGGCCGCTCACGATGGCAGCCGGGTGGAGCTTGATCGGAAGAACCCCCGGGTGGAGATCTGGATTGAAGAAATGGAGGACGTGCCGTATGACGATGATTGACCGCATTCAGTCGTGGACACCTGACACCGACACGCCAAGGCCGGACGGCGGCGTGGACTACCGTACCGTCAAAGCGTGGTTTCAGCAGTGCAGAGACCTGGCGGAGCAGGTCGAGGCCCAGAAGCAGAAGATCCAGCGCATCCGGGACACTGCTGAAAAGTGCACTCAGAGCATGAGCGGGATGCCGATGGGCGGTGGAGCCGGTGACAAGGTGGGCTTTGCCGTGGAGAGAATCGACACAGAAGAGCGGAACCTCAAGCAGATGGAGCTTGATCTCTGTGAACTGCGCATCGAAGCTGCCCGGAGGGCCTACTGCCTGAGCGGGTCTGCTCGGTCTGAAAAGCAAGCAAAGTGCATCTGCGGCTGGTATATCGACCTGAAGCCCCAAAAGAAGATTGCGGTGGACGTGGGCTTGTCCAGAGACAATTCGGTCTCCACCTACATCCACGAGGGGTTTGATGCCTTGGCAGAAATCTGGGAAGATGTACAAAACGACCATTGAAAGCACTTTGATTTCTACGCTTTATTTGAATCGTTGTGAAACACATGTGAATCGAAGTATGGTAAAATGATTACAAGCGGAGCCGCGCAAAGCGGTGCGCCGCTTCTCAGCAGCTTCCAAAGTGCGGCCCCGTACGGATTCTCCTTTCGTTCATGCCGCTTAACGCTTTTTCGCTTTGACACCGTGCTTTGCGGGCTGCTTCTATGCGAGGTCTGGGAAGCCCTGTACTGAATCCGGCAGGTACAGGGAACGGTTCGACTCCGTGATCTCGCACCGAACGCCGCAAAGTCTGTAACGCGGCAAGTCTGACGCATGGAGTGATTCACCACCGGTGTGCGGGTGGGTGTGGGACTCCTGAAATCTTGCCCACGCCCTGAAACCTCCGCCCGTGAACAGCAGCACCGGAAATCCGAGCGGGCCAGCATGCCCCGCAGGATGTGCGTCAACTCAAGCAGCCCCGGCGGCGAACCGTGGGCTGTTTTTATTTGCTATATGGCCGCCTGAGCGCAATGTGGAGCGCGGTGCGTGTGTGTAGGCACGGCTGGTTCGATTCCAAGGGAGGCTTTTTATATTCCCGTAGCTCAATCGGTAGAGCGTTGGTCTCCAAAACCAAAGGCTGCAGGCTCGGACCCTGCCGGGAATGCCAGGCTTTGCATGACCGGGGGACGGCATGCAGAGAGTAGCGGGGCATCTGGCCGCAAAAGTTCCAGATGCAGCGGCAACGTCTTACTGTCCGGTAAAAACAGATTACGGCGTTGCTGCTTATATGCCGTCATAGCTCAACTGGGAGAGCGCCGCCCATTTAAGGCGGGACAACGTTGGTGACACCACGGGAACATCACTGCACAGCCAACCACTGCGCGCATCCATTCCGTGGGTGCTGGTTCAAATCCAGCTGGCGGCTACCGTGATTTTTAGCTTGAAATAGCTTGAGATTTATCTTGAGCAATTTCGAGCTTTTTATTTTCTGGAAGAAAAGCCATAAACGCAGAAAGGAGAGTGCCAAGAATGAGTAAACGAGGTTCTGGTAGTTCCACAAGGGCAAGCGGCGGCTTCGTGGACCGTTCAAAATATGCGAAACAACATAATGAAATTGTTTCTTTTGTGAAAAAACAAGTCGGAGTTGACTTGAATAAGTATCGGGACGGAGACGGGACTTCGCCGTCCCATACTGCATACTGGGATAAGAACGGAACAAAAGTTGCATTTGACCTAAAAGGAATGACATCAAGTGACCGCACAAAACTGATGCAGTTGACACAAAAGCCGTTTGGAGTGACAGTTGAACAGGGCGGTGCATGGATTGGCTTTGTTTCAAAAAAGTAAGAACAGGATGGGTAAACCATGATTCTGCCGATGGAAAACACTGAAAAAATGATTTTTCCCGGCGTAGGAAAGTACGGCATCCCTGCGATTAAGCCAGAAACGGACATCCGCATTGACAAGCTGGAATGGATCCCGGTAAATTACGCACTGACTGCCAAAGACAAGGCCACAAAAGGTGTGCATTTTTACAAGGACGATTACCAGTTTGAACGGTTCTGGAACAACCCAGACAAGTATATTCCGCTTTTGCAGCAGTTTGGCGCGGTATGTTCTCCGGATTTTTCTCTGTACAGCGACATGCCGCTTGCGGTGCAGATTTTTATGCACTACAAAAAGCACTGGCTGGCTGCTTACTGGCAAGCCCACGGAATCCATGTGATCCCAACGCTTTGCTGGTGCGGAGAGCAAAGCTATGATTGGTGCTTTGACGGCGAGCCCAGAAACGCTATCGTGAGCATTTCCAGCCACGGCACACAATCTGACCCATACGAAGCGGAATGTTTCGCCAAGCACTGCCGCAAGGCGCTGGAAGTGCTTCAACCGAGCTGCATCTTGTGGTATGGAAAGTGCCCGGCAGAATTCGACTGGAACGTGACCAAAATCAAACCGTTTCAATACGAAAGGGGGCATTACCGTGAGTAAAAGAGGTTCTGGCAGCTCTGCGAGAGCGGGCGGGGATTCCACAATGAAGTCTTTTGGAGGAGACCTCCCCGAACTGCAGGGAACACAAAAGCAAATTGCTTATGCGCAAGATATCAGAGACGGATGGATTAAGAATACATTCGAGGGATATCAAAAAGAGTATGCAGAGCGACTTCAGAAATTGGAGATCCAAAAGAAATCGGATAACCCAAGAGATATTAAGAGAAGAGAATATAATGAACGACATATCGAATATATGAAAACAAATGTTGAAGCTTCCAGAATTTTGCTGCATGAAGCAAAAAGTGCGCATAAAATTATCAATGCAAAGAATCGGGCGAATGACATTGTTCTTGATGTGAGCGATGCAATTCGCGAAAAGAAATCCAGAGCAGAGATAAACAAAATTGTGGCTGAATGGCTTGAATAAACAGAAATCGGGGATTTAGGAAGGTGGTGGCGGTGGCCTACAGCAAAAACAAAAGAATAGGCAGACCGCCCGTCTTTGAGAGCAAAGAAGAACTTGAGAAAAAAATCGAAGAGTTCTTCAAAAGCTGTGAAGGGAGCGTCCTAGAAGACGAAACCGGAAAGCCTGTTTTGGACAAATACGGAAACGTGATAAAAATCGACGAACGTCCAGAAACTGTTACCGGTCTAGCTTTGGCGTTGGGTTTTAAGTCTCGGCAATCTTTGATTGACTATCAAGGAAAAGCTGAGTTTTCTGACACGATAACGCGCGCGAAACTACGGTGCGAGAAATACGCCGAAGAACGGCTCTATGATCGCGACGGAAACGGTGGGGCAAGATTCAGCTTGCAGGTAAACTTCGGATGGAAGGACAAGCCGGTTGAGAATGAAGCTATGCAGACCGTTGAGGATGACCCCATCACCAAGAGCCTGAAGGAGGAGTTTAAGAGATGAGCTTCTCCCCAAAGCAAAAACAGATCCTGACCTTCCCGTATGAAAGCGACTATGATGCCCTGATCTGTGACGGCGCGGTGCGTTCCGGCAAGACCTCCATCATGTCACTGTCTTTTGTGCTCTGGATGATGGCAGAATTCAACCATTGCTCTTTTGCATTTTGCGGCAAGAGCGTGGGTGTGGTGGAACGCAACATTGTTCAACCGCTTCTGTCTGTCCGGTATTTGCAGCAGCAGTTCCAGATCACCTACAACCGCAGCGGCCACGTTCTCACGGTGCAGCGCGGCAGCAAGATGAATATGGTGTACCTGTTCGGCGGCAAGGACGAAAGTTCTTACATGCTCATTCAGGGCATCACGCTGGCCGGGGTGCTTCTGGACGAGGTGGCGCTCATGCCCCGCAGCTTTGTGGAGCAGGCGCTGGCCCGATGCTCTGTCACCGGTGCCAAGTTCTGGTTCAACTGCAACCCGGAGAACCCTGAACACTGGTTTCGCAAAGAGTGGATCTTACAGGCTAAAAAGCACCGGGCGCTGCATCTGCACTTCTTGATGGACGATAACCCGTCACTGGATGAGCGCACTCGGGAGCGCTACCGCAGCATGTACAGCGGCGTGTTCTATGAGCGCTACATTCTGGGCCGCTGGGTGATGGCCGAGGGTCTGATCTACGATATGATGGACACCACCGCCAACACCTACCGCCCGCAGGACGCGCCGGTGGGATTCAGGAGCCTTTCCACCCGTACCATCACGTGCGACTACGGAACCACAAACCCGACCGTCTACCTCGATATCTACGATGACGGCGAAAAAGTCCGGGTGCATCGGGAATACCGGTGGGACAGCCGCCAGGAACACCGGCAGAAAACAGATGAAGAGTATGCCGATGATTTCATGGAGTTCATGGGAAAAGACCCATGCGCCGCCATCGTTGACCCGGCGGCAGCGTCCTTTATCACGGCCCTGCGACAGCGCGGCGTTTATGTGATGGAAGGCAATAACGACGTGCTGAACGGCATCCGCAAGTGCAGCACGCTTCTTTCCCATCGCAATCTGCTGATCTCCACCGACTGCGAGGGCCTGCTGGACGAGCTCGGCACATACCGGTGGGATGATAAAGCCGCCCTCATGGGCGTGGAAAAGCCCATCAAACAGCAGGATCACGGCCCGGATGCCCTGCGCTACTATATCAACTCACTGCCTGATTGGAGGTTTGAACGTGTCCAGACGTAATAAAAGCCGCCCCGCCGGGGGCACAGAGAAACCGATGACGGCCACGCTGGACGCATTTTCCAACCCGCTGTTCTCGCTGGGATACGGCTCCCAGAGCCCGCTGGAAGCAACGGAATACCCGCTGACCCGGATGACGGACAATTACGCCCTGCTGAACAGCCTGTACCGCAGCAACTGGGTGGTGCAGAACGTTGTGGGCTTGCTCGTGGACGATATGCTGCGAGAGTGGTACGACCTCAAGAGCACCACACCGGAGCAAGGAAAGGCAATCCAGACTGTGGAGCGTTCCACCCGGCTCCGGGACCGTGTGAGCACTGGCCTGAAATGGGGCCGCCTGTACGGCGGTGCCGCCGGGCTTATCCTCATTGACGGGCAGGAGGACCTTTCCCGCCCGCTGGATGCAGAAGCCATTCTCCCCGGCAGCTTCCGGGGGTTGTACATCCTCGACCGCTGGCAGGGAATCAGCCCGGACGCAGGCCTGACCTTTGAGGGCGGGGAGCTGGTCCCGGAGTATTACAGCATCAACGATGCCGCCGGGCACACTGCCGCCCGTGTCCATCACTCACGCCTTGTGCGGTTCGTGGGCCGGGAGCTTCCCGATCTGGAACGGCAGGCGGAACTTTACTGGGGCGAGTCCGAAGTGGAAGCGCTCTATAATGACGTGGTGGCTCACGACAACGTAAGCGCCAACATGGCCGCTTTGACCTTCCAGGCGAACGTCAACACGATGGAGGTAAAGGGGCTGGAGCAGCTGCTCTCCATGTCCAGCCCGGATGTGCAGCGACGTTTCTGGAACACCATGCAGGCCCAGAAGGTCCTGCGCTCCAATTTCGGGATGCAGCTGGTGGAGCAGGGCAACAAGATCAGCAACACCCAGTACACCTTTGCAGGCCTGTCTGACGTGTACGAGAGCATGTGCCTGAACTTGTGCGGTGCCTCCCACTACCCCATGACAAAGCTGTTTGGCCGTTCCCCGGCGGGCATGAACGCCACCGGCGAAAGCGACCTGAAAAACTACTACGACTACGTGGACACCCTGCGGGAAAGCAAGCTGCGGCCCATTCTGGACAAGCTGCTTCCTGTAGTGGCCCGCAGCGCAGGCATTGAGCAGATCGACCTTGATGTAACGTTCCCGCCGCTGTGGACACCCACTGCCAGCGAGACGGCGACGATCGCCAAGGAAAAGACAGATGTCATCATTGCAGCGTTTCAGGCAGGGCTTCTGGATGCAGATGTGGCAATGCGCGAGCTCAAGAAACTAGAGGACGAGACCGGCCTGTTCGGCTCCCTGACCGACGAACTGATTGCCGCAAAGCAGGGCCAGACCTACCAGGACGTGACCGCCCTGCGCGACCCGCTGGCGGGGCTGATGACAGAAAAGACGCAGGAAGACACCGAGGAGGGCGAATAATACATGCCTACTCTCGCAAGAGCATCCCCTGAGCGGGAGCTGCAGCGCCTGATCCGGCTGTATCTCAAGGCTGAGACCGATATCATCAACGAGATTGGCCGCCTGCGCAGCCGGGGGCTTGTGGACTATCACGCCATGGCCGCTCTGGAACGGGTGCAGGAGATTCTCCGGCAGCTGGAAACGGATGAATGGGAGTATGTGCCCCGCATGGTCGAGGCGCAGTTTTATGTTCATCATCCGGAGGCCAGGGCGATTCCCGGCGAGACCGTGGAAAAACACTTGCGCGGCTACACCAACGCCCAAATCCTTACCAGCACCCAGACGGATATTGTGCAGAAGCTCACGATGAACCTCATGGGGCAGCTGGTGGACGGGAATATGACGGTTCTTTCTACCCTGCAAAGCGCCCTTCTGGGCCGGACTGATCCGGACATCTACCGACGTATTGGCCTGGAACAGGTGGCTGCACAGCAGGCTGTGGGCCGGGGTATAAACCAGGGCGTTCCCGCCTTTGTGGATGCTCTGCGCCGGGAGGGCGTGACGGCGTTCACGGACAAGGCGGGACGGAATTGGAGCCTGCACACCTATGCAACGATGGTCTCCCGCACCACATCCAGACAGGCTGAAATCCTGTCTGTGGTGACGCAGGACGAGGAGCAGGACTTGTATCAGATCAGCTCCCACGGCACAACCTGTGCCCTCTGCGCTCCGTATGAGGGCCGGGTATACAGCAAGAGCGGCAAAGACCCGCACTTCCCTCCTCTTTCGGATGCGTTCGGCAAAGTAGACCCCGCCGGGCCAGATGACCTGACGAACAGCTGGCTGAACATTCACCCGAACTGCTTAGTCGGTGGAGGATTTGTACTTGCTGAGGGCGTTATGGCGCATAGTTGCAGGGAATACAACGGCCCTGTAATCCGCCTCGTCACTGCCAGCGGAAACGAAATCTCCGTCACTCCAAATCACCCGATACTGACCCTTCGAGGATTCGTTCCGGCTGGAAGTCTCCATGAACGAGACAAAGTCGTTGAGGCAACCGGAAAATATGCAGTTCTCTTGAGAAAGACACCAAATGATGTATACGTTCCAACCAGAGTTGAGGAGATACCTCATGCGGTCATTGAGCCGGGCGGCAGCACGTCCGTCCGAGTGGAAGGCTCCCCCATACAATTCCACGGCGATGGAATCCCCAATAGCAAAGTCGATATTGTATTTTCCGACAGCCTTAGAGTAAATGTACGAAATGCTTTGGGAGGTAAGCCAATTGGCAAACCAAGATTCCCATCTACTCATTTTAGGAGGATGCGACTCTTTGCCTTTAGCGCGCCGTTCCAAATCCTCAAGTGTGCGTTTTTTCCCCTTAACGGCTTCGTGGGCCGCTTTGGTTTTGTAAGTGGAGTCAAAGGAGTATCCATTCAAGCGAAAAAGCTTTCCAACGTAGGACAACGAACGATCGCAAGTGTTGGCGATTTCTGTAAAAGTCATTCCCTGCTTATGCAAAACCAAAAACTTTTGAAATTCGTCCGCTCTGGATGCGATGTATTCAGGAGAAACATCCAAAAACTTTTTAGCGTGACGCTTCGGATCGGGAATAATCCCATAATCAATACAAGCTCGTTTGATTGTGGACTGTGTTACTCCGAAATGCTCCGAAATTTGAGCATAAGTGAGCCGCTGACAGCGCAAAGACTCCAAAGCCTCTTTAGTGATGGCGCTCTTGTCGTAAGTGAGCTTATTCATGTTAGTACCTCTCAATATCAGGGAAAAGTGTACAATCTTCAAACGGAGTTTGGATTCTATACTTATAATAACATAGTTACACACAATTGTCTACATGCTTTAAGCCCCTGGACACCCGCCGGGCGGACGGAGGAAGAGCTGGAGCGGATCAGGCGCTTTTCTGACCCCACAACAAACCCATACAGCCGGGACCCACGCACCAAGGCACAGATCGAAGCCTACCGCAAAAAGGAGCAGGGACGCTCCAAGTGGCTGCGGGATTACCGCCAGTGGGAAAATTACCGCACGGCTCTGGGAGACAAGGTGCCCAAGACCTTTGAAACCTTCCAGCGGCACAAGCTGGCAGATGACGAAAAATATCACAAATGGATGAACGCATACAGAAGCGGAGGTGATGCCGATTGATCGCGTACTATGGAAGCAAACTGAGCCCTCACATGACGGAAACGCCGGAGGGCTTTTTAATTTGCCACGATGTCAAAATCGCTCGTACCGGCACGCAGAACTATCTGGCCCGTGAGATCGGGCTGGACGGGATGCCGGAGCGTGTTCTTCAGGTGACACGAAGCGCCGAGGATGTGTTTGACCCGGCGGCAATTGCCAGTTTTGAGGGAAAAGATGTCACCAACACCCACCCCTCGGAAATGATCGTGCAGGAAAATCAGGCCGCCTACTCCAAAGGCCACGCAGAGAATGTGCGCCGAGTGGGTGATTATCTGGTGGCCGACCTGTACCTGAAAGACCCCACACTGATCTCCGAGGTCAAGAACGGGGCCATGCGGGATGTGTCCTGCGGCTATTACTGCCAGTACGAGGCAGACGGTGCAGGATACCGGCAGACCCATATCAGAGGAAATCACATCGCCATCGTGCCCCGTGGGCGCGCTGGCCGTGATGTCGCAATAAAAGATAGCGCCGCCGAACTTCCGGCGGAGAAAGGCAAGGTAAAACACATGAGCAAGAGCAAGAGTTTGCTGTCTCTGTTCGGTCTGGCTGCAAAGAACGCGGCCCCCGAAGAGCTTGACAGTATGGTGGAGACAGCTGCCGCAGCGCTGGATGCAGCACCCGCCGTTCCGGCGCAGGATGCAGGCCCCGCTAAAGACACAGATCCCACTGACACCCAGAACACCGCGGTTCTGGACGCACTGAACAACCTTTCCGGCAAGCTGGATCAGCTGATCGCTGCCAACACCAAGAAGGCAGAGGACAAAGAGCCGGAAGACCTGGACAAGGTGATCGCTGAAATGTCCGGCGAAAAGTCTGACAAGAAGGAAAAGGACGAGGACGAAAGCGGCTCCACCACTGTTCCTTCCGAGGACGAGTGCGCAAAGCCTGCCGCCAATGACAGCGGCCTGGCTCTGCTGAAAGCCATGCGCCCCATCATCAACGGCATTCAGGACAAGGCCACCCGTGATGCCCTGTCCAAGACCCTGATCGAGCAGGTCAAGGGCACCAGCTCCGTGGATGCCATCGCAAAGGCTGCGCAGGACAGCGCCGCCGCTGCAGCAAGCGCATCCGGTAAGAACCGGTATGAGCAGTTGTGCCAGGCTTCCCAGTCCGCTTACAACGACCGCAATCCCCACATGAAGAAGGAGGGCTAAATTATGTCCCTGAATACTCAGATTATCGGCAAGACCATGCCCCACGGCTTTGCTGGCACTTATGCCCGTCAGCCGGATATGATCGTCAACACCCGCCCCGTTGGCGGAACCGAAAGCATTCCCTTTGGCACTGCCCTGAAGTATGACAACGGCAAGGTCATCGTGATGGGCGGCGCAGGCACTACCGCTGCACAGTTCGCAGGCATTGCGGGCAGTGAAGTCAAGAGCGCCCTGGTCTATCCTGACCAGAACGGCGGCAAATACGCCCCCGGCGATGCCTGCAGCGTGTTCCAGCGCGGCAGCATCAACGTGCTGTGCCAGCGCGGGACCCCGGCTCTGGGCGGTGACGTTTACGTCCGCATTGCCAAGACCGCTGACTATGCCACCGCACTGGTCGGCGGCTTTGAGGCGGAAGAGGACGACAAGACCGCCGGAAACTCCGTCAAACTCACCAACTGCCAGTGGGGCGGCGCGGCTGATGCCAACGGCGTGGCCGAGCTGGTCATCCTCACCCGTGCAAACGCCTGATAGGAGGGCTTAGACTATGGCAAACTTCCAGAACGTCGGCACCACCAATGCCGGTACTTTCACCGTAAACAACGCCGGTGCTGCGCTGCCCGGCGGCACTCCCACCATGGACGCGGCTGCTATCCAGAGCGGCAATGCGTTCCTCACCAGCGAGCTGGAAAAGCGTGACCCGCTGATCCGCAAGCCCCTCACCAGCGTCACCTATCCCCGTGATATTCCCATCGAGGTAGGCGGCGGCTGGGTGGATTACGTCTCTGCCATGTCCGTGGCCTATGGCATGGCGGGCGGTTCCGGCGCTTCTGCCGTCAACGGCGGAGGTTCCAACGGCATCCCTGTGGTGCAGGCCAGCGTGAGCAAGGGCGCGTTCAAAGCCCATGTCTTTGCCGCCGCTCTGCGCGTCATGTTCGTGGATATGCAGCGCGCAAACTTTATCGGCCGCAGCCTTGACCAGATGCTGCAGGACGGCATCCGTCTGGCTTATGACAAGCACATGGATCAGAACACCTACATCGGTTTCGACGAGTACGCTACCACCGGCCTTGTCAACAATCCCGATGTCACCAAGACCACTGCCGCAACTTCCGGCACCGGCTCCTCTGCCAAGTGGGCGGACAAGACCCCCAAGCAGATTTTGACGGACATCAACAATGCCATCACTGCCGTATGGGCTGCCAACGAGTACGACGAGGCAGGCATTCCCAACCACATCCTGATCCCCTACGAACAGTACAGCTACATCACCACCACCATGGTGAGTGACCTGGGCACTGAGACCATCTACGACTTCCTGAAAAAGCACAACGTGGCCGCAAACCACGGCGTGGATCTGGAGATCGTTCCCACCCGCTGGGTCAAGGGCGCTGGTACTTCCGGCGGCGACCGCATGGTGGTGTACGTCAACAACCGCCGCTTTGTCAAGGCGGACGAGCTGGTGCCCCTGTCCCGCGTGATGAGCGCCCCCAACGTCACCAATGTCTGCTACGACACCGCATATATGGCAAACGCATCCGAGGTGCAGCTCATGTATCAGACCTCCATGCTGTACGTGGACGGCATCTGATCAGGAGGTGGCAAAAATGGCTTTCGTGCTTTCCAAAGCAAACATCATCCTGCCCAGCGCAGACGGCTCTCAGGCCTTCCCGCTCCACCGGGAGCAGCTGGTCGAAGTGCCGGACTGGGCGGCAGAGACGGCCTATTTCAAGGCGCTGGTGGCCGATGGTGACATCGTGCCCACGAACCGCAGTGACAAGGCCGTACAGGATGCCGCAGACAAGCCCGTCCGCAAGAAAAAGACTGCGGACTGGGACAAGCCTGCCGAACCGCAGGAAGACTGAGGAGGCTGCCCATGTGCTGGACGATGAAACCGCAGTTTCAGGGCATTCTTGCGCAGGCCGCAAATCTGGGGCAGAGCGTGGGCAGTTACACCGCAGAGCAGTTCAAGGCGGAATACCCGCAGTTCTGTGACGCGGACGGAAATTGCCACCTGCCGGATGTGATGCTGGAAGAGATCGTGAAAATGGCAAACATCAGCATTCAGCCTGATAAATGGCTGGACAGCTGGCATTATGCCGTGGGCCTTTATGTAGCCCACTACGTTACTTTGCAGCTGCGCACCTATGCGGAGAGCACCGCCACCCCGGCGCAGGCGGCAGCGTCCGGCGCTCTGGTGGGTGTGGTGAAGTCTGCCACGCTGGGCGACAGCTCCGTGACCTACGACACCAGCGCCCTGACCGCAGGAACAGAGGACTGGGGCGACCTGAACGCCACCACCTATGGTCAGATGCTGGCAAACCGTGCCCGCTTTATCGGTGCGGCCGGAACTTTTGTGATGTGAGGTGCACCCATGAACTGGAATGACTGGTATACCGACCTGATGGAGATCAGGCGCACGGAAACCGTGAAGGACGGAAATCTGACCCGCAAGGAACGGAAGGTCGTCCGCTCCGGTGTTCCGTGCCGGGTGTACCGCAGCCAGGACAAGGCCCCGACGATGACCCAGACAGCAGCCAATGTCCAGAAAACGGACAAGCTGGCCTGCGATATCAATGTGGATATCAAGCCCGGTGATGAGCTAGTGATCCACAGAGGGGCGCGGCTGGGATACGCGCTGCAGGAGACCCGGTATTTTGCCGGGGATCCTGACCTGTACTATGAGCCCTTCGGGGCGGTGCTGCCCGGGCTGGCCCACCAGGAGATCACTCTTCTCAGTCAGGAGCGTGTGAAATGAACCTGCAGGAGTACATCAAGAAGCTGGAAGCGGCGCAGGCCGCTTTGCCCGAAATGCTCGCAGATGTTGCCCGCAATGCCACCCTCCGGGCCGTGGAAGCGGCGCAGGATAAGACCCCGCCCACAGCGGACAGCCTGAGCGGCACCAATACCCGCACCGGCGAGCTGAAACAGCACTGGGCGACTGACAGTCGAACTGAACCCGAGAGGCAGGCCGGGGAGATCGTTACCGAGCTGAACAACAACAAGGAGTACGCCTCCTATGTCAACGACGGCCACCGGATGGACAAGCACTTCGTGCCGGGCCTGTACGCAAACCCTTATACCGGAATGCTGGAATATGACCCGGACCGCCGGGGCGAGGTGGGCATGATGGTGGGCACGAAAACAACCTATGTTGAGGGCCTGCACATGTCCGATGCAGGGATTGAGGCATACAAGCACACCGTGAAAGTAGAGACAGAAAAAGCCGTGAACAAGCTGGGAGAGATGCTGAAATGAACTTTACCATTACAACGCTGGCCCGGTCTTTGGCGGAGTATCTGGCTCCCTTCCTGCCCGGCGTGCAGATGTTGGAAGACCCTGCACAGCAAGGCGTAGAGCCGCCCTGCATGTTTATCCAGCAGCGGGGCAGTGATATCAAGCCTTACCCCGGCGGGCGCTGGCTGCGCACCATCCGGCTAGACCTGACCTATCTGCTGGACTACAACCTCACAGACCTGCGCCAGCAGTACAACAAGGCCGCTGAGGCGCTCGATTTCTGCATGGAAACATTCCCTTATTCCGATGGAACAGAAGCGGAAAAGCTCCTGCACGCCTACGAGCGCAGCGCGGATATCGACGATGACGGCCTGCATTACAAGTTTGAGCTGCGTGTCTTTGTGGAAAAACCCGTGGACGCAGTGAAAATGCAGACCCAGACCGTAAACCAGAAGGTAGACCAATGAAACAGGATAATACCCAATACAGCCGGGAAGTGCTACTGAAAGACCCGCGTTTTGCGGGGTATCAGCCGGATTTTCTGGCTGTTGTTTTACACAAACCGTTTTACACCCTCGCAGAGGCTGAGGCCGCTGTGAAAGAATTTTGGAAGGAGTGAACCCTATGGCAGCAGGCGGAACTTGGGCTGTACAGAACAAAGTGCGGCCCGGCATTTACTTCAAATTCCGATCCAAGAACCAGCAGAATCTGACCGTTGGCGACCGCGGCAAGGTCACGATCTGCGAACCCATGAGCTGGGGTCCCGTTGGCAAGGTGATGGAGATCGCCGCCGGAGATGACCTGACCCCCTATACCGGCTACGACATCACAGACGCACACAATCGCTTTGCATCCATGATCTTCAGCGGCTCCAACCGCACCGCAGCACCCACCAAGCTGCTGCTTTACCGCCCGGCCGCTGCGGACAGCGCAAAGGCCACCGGCACTATCGCCCCGCTGACGGCTACCGCAAAATACCCCGGTTCCCGGGGCAACGACATCGTTGTGATCGTCACCGCCCTGACAAGCCCCGAGGGCAGTTTTCAGGTCTCCACGGTCGTTGACGGTGTGGTGAAGGATCAGCAGACTGGCAAGACCGTTGCAGACCTGACCGGCAATGACTGGGTGGATTTCAGCGGCACAGGCGCTCTGGCTGCAAATGTCGGAACCCAGCTTTCCGGCGGCAAGGACGGCGAGGTGAACTCCGCCGCATACAGCACCTACCTGACGAACATTGAGCCCTACAACTTCGATTCCATGCTGTACGACGGCGAGGATGCCACCGTAAAGACCGCAATTGAGACCTTTATCAAGCGGGTAAACACCGAAGTGGGCCGCTTCTCCCAGCTGGTGGAAGCCAATGCCACCAACCCTGACACCCGTTTTATCGTCAACGTGTGCAGCGGTCTGGTGATGAACGACGGCACCACCCTGCCCCCGAAGGAAGCTGTCTGGTGGGTAGGTGGCGCGCTTTCCGGCGCGACCTACGCCAACGACCTGACGAACGCCGCCGTTCCCAACGCGGTGGATGTCTCCCCCAAGATGACCCACAGCCAGTATGTGGATGCCATCAATGCGGGAAAGTTCGTGTTCAACGCCGATGACGGCACCGTCCGGGTGGAGTATGACATCAACTCTCTGGTCACCTATACCAGCGAGATCGGCGAGGTGTACCGCTACAACCGCACCATGCGGCTGTGCAACACCATTGCCAACGACCTGTACAAGCAGTTTGCTCAGAGCTATGTGGGTATTGTGGACAACACCGTGGACGGCCGCCGCCAGTACAAGAGCGCCATCGTCAAATACCTGGATCAGATCCAGGCATCCGGCGGCATCCAGAACTTTAACGGCGAGACCGATGTCATCGTGGAAGCTGGCGAGGCAAAGGATGCCGTGCTCATCACTCTGGCCATCGAGGCCGTGGGCAGCACCAACAAGATCTATATCACTCTGGATGTGGCGTAAGGAGGAACAAAGATGAGTTATTTAATGGCTCAGGACACCCTGAACGGTGCGGAGGGCAAGATCACCATCACCCGGAACGGCCGCATTCTGGAAGCCGCAGGTATGCGGAACATCAAGACCATCGCGGGCATTCAGACTTCGGACATGAAGACCATCGGCACCCGAAAGGTTCAGAAAAAGGCCAACGGTGTCACCCAGACCGGCACCGGCAACGTCTATTTCGGCTCCAACGGCTCCAACCTGTTCACCGATATGGTGCTGAACTATATCGAAAACGGCGTGCAGGACCTGTTTGATATCACCATCACCAACCAGGACCCCACGTCCAGCGTGGGCGCGCAGGTAATGGGCTATTATGGCTGCGTTCTGACCGGCGACATCCCGCTGTCCATTCTGGACGACGAGGAGGCCATGCTGAACTACGATTTTAATTTCAGCTATACCAGCGTCAAGCGGCTGGAAGCGTTCAGCGACCCCGCAAATCTGGGCAGCAACTAAATTTTAGGAGGTATTTTCTATGAGCGCACTTTCTGCATTTCTGCATCCCGCTGTGACCCGCGAGGAAAAAGAAGTCATCATCTCCAAGCGTTTTCTGGGCGAGGACGGCAAGCCTGTCCCCTTTAAGATCCGCGCCCTGACCCAGGAGAAGAACGCTGCCATCATCAGGACAGCCACCCGGATGAAACTTGTAAACGGCCAGTTGCAGGAATCCATTGATGCCAACGAGCTGAGTGCCCGCACCATCGTGGAAGCTACCGTTTTCCCAGATTTCCGCAGCGCGGAGCTGTGTGAGGCCTACGGCACCAAAGACCCGGTTCAGGTTCCCGGCAAGATGCTTCTGGCTGGCGAGTTTGGCCGCCTGATCGATGCCGTGAGCAAGCTCTCCGGCTTTGACAAGAGCCTGGACGAAGAGGCAAAAAACTGATCTCCGGGGGCAGCTGGGATATCGACGTGCTGGTGGCATACTATTGCTTCGATAACCTCAGCTGGCCCCCGGGCAAGTACGATGCCCTGCCGGTGCGTGAAAAAGCGCTGGTCAGGGCATTTGCTTTGCGCTCCATGGAAAAGCGCAGAGAAGAGACCCAGCGAATGAAGGAGGCGGGACGAAATGGCTAAAATTCAGGAAACGCTTGTCCTTCAGGATCGGTTTTCCTCAACATTTTCGAGCTATCTAAAATACGCTCAAAAAGCGGCGGTAGCAACTGGCGTTCTGAGAACCTCTGCCAATGGAGATTTTTCTAAGGTCGTGGACGCTATTGTGAACGTGAACAGTTCTCTGGCAGATATGGCGAGGGCGCAAACTGATGTAGCTAAATCTATGCAAGAGCAAAAAGACACTCTGGGAGAGCTTGCATCCGCAGCTACAAAGGCGGCAGAAGCCGCACAGAAGGCTACCACAGCAAACAGAGATCACAAAAAGAGCACGGATGAAGCAAAAAAATCAGCGGATCAGCTGACGCAAAGTCTGAAAAGCCTTGTTGCGTCCTATATCAGCATTCAGGGTCTGAAAAAGGCCGTTGACCTGTCTGACAGTCTGGTCTCCATGCGTGCCCGGCTCGATCGAATGAACGACGGCCTGCAAACCACGCAGGAGCTGGAAACAATGATCTACCAGTCGGCTCAGCGTTCCAGGGGCAGCTTCACCGATACGATGGGGCTGGTCTCCCAGCTGGGCACAATGGCCGGTGATGCATTCAGCAGTTCCAAAGAGATCGTGCAGTTCGCAGAGCAGCTGAACAAGCAGCTGGCCCTTTCCGGTGCGTCCGGTTCGTCTGCGCAGGCAGCGATCCTCCAGCTGGAACAGGGGCTTGCATCTGGCGTGCTGCGCGGCGACGAACTGAACAGCGTTATGGAGCAGGCCCCTGCCCTTGCAAAGTCCATTGCGGACTATATGCAGGTCAGCGTGGGCCAGCTGCGTGAGATGGGCTCTCAGGGGCAGATCACTGCCGACATCGTGAAAAACGCCCTGTTTGCGGCGGCTGAGGACACAAACGCGGAGTTTGAAAAGACCCCCATGACCTGGGCACAGGTCTGGACGGTGGCAAGCAATACCGCCGTCCGGGCGCTTGACCCGCTGCTGACAGCAATCAACTGGGTGGCAAACAATCTGGATGTTGCGATTCCTCTGGTCATCAGTCTGGGCGCGGCGTTCGGCGTGCTTCTGATTGCCGCCAATTGGACAAACATCCTCGCAACGGCCACCAAAACAGCCGCATCCATGCAGGCGTTCTATAACGCCGTTATGGCGGCAAATCCCATCGCCCTGACTGCGTCGGCAGTTCTGGTTCTGGTGGCGGCACTGTATGGCGGCGTGGCAGCGTTTAACAAGCTGACCGGTTCCAGCATTTCGGCCACCGGAATCATCACCGGAGCCTTTACCACAATGGGAGCGTTTGCTCTAAATACTTTTGTCGTTCCGGTCTGGAATGGCTTTGCGGCACTCATCAACTTTTTCTTGAACTCGACGGACAATTTTGGACAGTCGTTTACCATTATGTTAAACGATTTGTATATTTCTTTTTTGCAGTGGGTTCAAGGAATTGCGCAAGCATTTGAAAAGCTTGTGCAAAAAATTCCTGTTATCGGTGAGCACTTTGGCTTTACAGAAGGACTTGGATTCAATTCTTATGTAGAACAAAAGAAAAAAGAAAACCAGAATCGAAAAAATTCGATGGGTTGGACTGACTACATGAAGCCCATTGAAAACTTCGACCTCGGCAAGTCCTACAAAGCCGGTTATAACTGGGGCGCAAACCTCGGCAAATCCGGCCTTATGGGCACCGGAACAGGTGAACTGGAGATCCCTCAGGCGGCAGACGTGAAGGATCTGCTGGGCAACATCGACAAGAACACCGGCAAGATCGCAAAGACCGTTGACCTGTCCGATGAGCAGATCAAGATGCTGGTGGACGTGGCAGAGCGCAGGTACGTCAATAACGTCAACCTGACAAGCCAGACCCCCATGATCACCGTGCAGGGCCAGAACACCGGCGACACCGAAAAGGATGCCCGGAATCTGGCAGACACCCTGCGGGACATTCTGATGGATCTGATGAACGCAGGCAGCACCGTCACCGTGCAGTAAGGAGAAAGAAATGTCCCTGTACAAACTGTATTTTTCCAGCGGCGCAACGGTGATCGCCCTGCCCATCAACCCGGAAAAGCTGCCGGAGACCATCTCTGCCGACAACGGAACCTATAACGTGCTGGGCCTTGGCCCTATCATGCAGCCTCGCACGCCGAACCTGCGCACCGTGTCCATTTCGGGCTTGCTGCCCGGGCGGCGGCTGCCGGGCCAGACCGGCATTCATCTGCCCCCGGCGGTGTATATGGCGTTCTTTACCACCGCCATGAAGAAAAAATCCCCCATCGTCTACACGCCCGTCCGGTTCTATGAGAACGGCGTTCCGTTCCTGGGGCCGAGCCTGGGCTTTCGGTGCCTCGTTACCAGCTTCAAGGCAGAGGAGCGCGGCGCTGAGACGGGGGATTTCTATTTTGACCTGAGCCTGACCGAGTACAAGGATTACTCCCCGCAGAGGGCTGTTGTGCAGGGCGCTGGCCAGACCGGAACCTTTTCCCCGGCCAGCATCGTCTCTGATGTGGCCAGCGTGGCCGCACGGGCCGTTTCGGCAGTCACGGCGGTAAACACTGCAGCAGATGCCGCAGGCGCTGTAAAGCTCTCCCTGACCCCAACCAGGAGCACCCCCTCAGACAAGCTTGTTGTGGGGGCCAGACGGAAAGCCACCGGGAAAGTCTACGGCACCGGCAGCGGGGAGGAAGTTCTGACCAGCATCCATGGCCAAATCGTTGTGGTGCGGCGCATCATCGACCGCGCCCGGCCCTGCCCCGTCTGCGTGGCAGACACCGGCGGCACTGTGCTGGGCTGGATGCCGGAGAACAGCCTGCAGGAGGTGGAAGGATGACCTATGAGCTTTTGGCCGCTCAGAAAGCCACCGGAAACACCCTGAACCTGACGAACAGCACCACGCAGGTGGTCTGGTCTACCCAGCGCACCGGCCAGCCGGGCAAGCTGACCTTTACCTATCTTCGCACCCCGGAATCCAAGCTGGAAGAGGGTGACGTGATCCGCTTTTCTGTGAATGGGCAGCTTCAGTTTTACGGTTGGGTGTTTACCCGTGGCTTTGACCGCTGGGGGCCGGTGGACGTGGTCTGCTATGACCGCATCCGATATCTCAAGGCCAATGCCAGTTATTCGTTCTATGGCCAAAGTGCCGGGGATATCATTCGGCAGATCGCGGAGGACTTTGAGCTGGATGTGGGGGAGCTGGCCGACACCGGCTACAAGCTGCCCTCCCTCATCATGCAGGATAAAAGCTGCATCGACATCATCAACACCGCGGTGCAAAAGACCCTGCTCAACACCGGCAAGGTTTACGTATTCTATGATTCCGGTGACGGGCTGGCCCTGAAAGAGGCCAACGACCTGAAAACCGATATCGTCATCGGTGATTACAGCCTGATGACGAATTACACCTTCGATTCCTCCATCGACACCCAGACCTACAACAGCATCAAGCTGGCTCGGCCCAATCAGGAGACGGGCAAGGCTGACGTTTTTGTGATGAAGGATTCGGAGCACATCGGGAAGTGGGGCCTTTTGCAGCTATACCAGACCGTGGACGAGGCCGCCAACGATGCCCAAGTGCAGGAACAGGCGAAGGTGAGCCTGGAATACTACAACCGGGTATTGCAGCAGCTCAAGTTCTCTTCTCTTGGCGTTCCGAGCTTGCGGGCCGGGGCGTTGATTCTGGTGAACTTGTCCGATCTGGACGGCGAACCGTTCAAACAGTATGTCATGCTGGAAAAGGTGGAGCACACCTTCAAAAATGACGAGCACACCATGGAACTGGAAGCAAAAGCACTGTAAGGAGGGAGAAGCGTGGATTTACTGGGAGTATTGCAGGAGATCAACCGGCAGACCAACGATGCCGGGCAGCCCACAGACCTGCAGATCGGAACAGTGACAAAGGCCCCGCCGGATGATGATGAGCTGGAGATCCAGATCAGTGAAGCAATGGCCCCGCTGAAGCAGGCTGTGCTCTATCTGGCAGAGCCTGTCATTGAAAAGAAAATTCCCATCCTGCGCCACCGGCACGAGATCAAGATCCTGCAGCACAAGCACGCAACGCCGTCCGGCCCCAGCGAGGACGCATTCACGGCCCCGCCCTACTTCACGGAGTGGTCGGCCCTGCCGGATGGGTTTGACGCAAAAGTGCAGGCAGAAAACTTTGTGGGCTGGGAAAACGGCGCTGTGCTGCCTTTGAGCAAGGACAAAAAATACATCATCCTGAACCCGGCCCTGAAAGCCGGGGACAAGGTGCTGCTGCTCCGCGTTCAGAGCGGCCAGAAATTCATTGTGCTTTCCCGGGTGTACGGAGGTGATTCGTAATGGCTACGCTGCCCACAGGCGCGTCTATCGGCCTTTCCGGCGGTGTGGAGTACGTTTCTCAGCCGTCCAGAACGTGGTTTATTGACCAGACATCTGGCCGCATCACCGGGGAATGCGATGGGTACGAGGCCGTAAAACAGGCCGTGAACATCATTCTGAATGTGGAACGTTACCGCTGGCAGATCTTCCGCTCTTACAGCGGCATGGAGTGGGAGGGACTGCTTGGGCAAGACCCGGGCTATGTGGCTGCCGAACTGCAGCGCCGCCTGGAAGAGGCCCTGACCGTTGACGACCGGGTGACCGGCGTGAAGGACTTCTCTTACACGGTGCAGGGACAGGCCCTGACGGCATCCTTTACCGTCTCCACGATCTACGGCGAAATGCAGGCAAGCACGGAGGTGAACACCGCAGCATGATCGATTTTTCTACCGCACAGTATCGGGCCATTCTGGACTATATGCTGTCTCAGATCCCGGACGACTACGACAAGCGGGACACAAGCCCTATCCCAACGGCACTTTCTCCCGCCGCCTATGTCTTTGAGGGTTTCTTCCTTTCCCTGAACATGGTGCAGCGGCAGGCGTTTTTTCAGACAGCCACCGGCCGCGCGCTGGATCTGCTGGCCCCCATCGCCAGCGTTACCCGCAAGCAGGCCACGGCGGCGGTGCGAAAAGGCGAGTTCAATATGGCGATCCCTCTGGGCAGCCGGTTCTCCACCATCAACGGCGCGGACAGTATCAACTTTATTGCGCTGTCTGCTCTGGGTTCCGGGCACACCTACCGCCTTCTGGCAGAAACGCCCGGCACCATCGGTAACGACTATACCGGCCCCATCCTGCCCATCGACACCATTCAGGGCCTGACCTCTGCCCGGATCTCGGATATCCTGACACCCGGCGACGAGACCGAGACCGACGACGAATTCCGTGTCCGCATCGAGGCAGGGATGAACAGCCGCTCCTTTGGCGGCAACGTAGCCCAGTACGTGGATGAAATCGAGAAGCTGGACGGCGTTGGTTCTGTGCAGGTGTACCCGACATGGAGAGGCGGCGGCACGGTGCTCTGCTCCGTTCTAGGAGCGGACTGGTTGCCCGCATCCACCGACCTTGTGCAGACCATTCAGAACGCCATCGACCCGGTGCCGTACTCCGGGCAGGGGCTCGGCCTTGCGCCCATCGGTGCAAAGGCGACGATCACGGCCCCGGAAAAGCTGGAAGTTTCGGTCAGCGCATCGGTGACACTCCTGCCCAGCTACTCGCTGGATACAGTTCGCACCGCGGTACGGGAGGCGCTGGAGGCATATCTGCTCAATGTGCGGAAAAGCTGGGCGACCAATATCAGCAAAACCGGCATTGAATACAGCGCCAACGTCTACACGGCCCGCGTATCTGCGGCCATCATCACGGCAGAGGGCGTGGTGAACGTGACAAACGTCCAGCTGAACGGAGCGGCGGACGATCTGATTCTGACAGAAACCGGCGCACAGCAGCAGGTTCCTGTAGTTGGGACGGTGACGCTGCATGAAGCTTGATCTTTCGCACGACCTGCTGCCGCTGCTGCCGCCCATTTACCGGGACGTGAAGGACTATCAGCAGATCTGCACTGCTGAAAAAGCGGAATTTGACCGGCTGGCCGGTTCCGTGGAAAGGGTTCAAAGCAACTTTTTTTTCCAGACCATGGACGAGGATTCCGTTGCACAGTGGGAAAAGGTGTTTCACATCGTGGCTGTCCCGGAAAAGGAATCTCTGGCGTTCCGCAGGCAGCGCGTAATGAACCGCATTGCGACCCGCCCGCCCTACACGCTGGGATTTCTGTATCGGAAGCTGGACGAGCTGATCGGCGCGGGTGAATGGAAGTGCTCCATCACATACCCGCTCTACGAGCTGAGGCTTGCGACAAGCGCAAAGAACCAGTCGTACTACGACGAGGTGACGCACCTGATCAACCAGATCAAACCCGCGCACATCGTCTTTATCAGTATGCCATACCTCAAGACCGGGATCCTGATCACGGAGCAGGTTGAGGTACAAAAATACGATTATCAGTATCGCCTGGGCGGCTGGGCCCTTGGGAAAAAGCCGTTTGCCGAACTTGGCGGATGGACGACCGCAAAGGCTGCCGCATCGCCGACACTGACGCAGACGCTTTTGCTGGATGTGGCCCACAAGGCGGCAGAGCTTGCCACGACGGCACGGCTCAACCGCGCAGCGACCGTGAAACCGCTGAAAAGCGTCATTGCATCTGCGACACTGCAGGTGGATTCTGAAACGTTGATGATCTCGGGTGAGAACCTGAAGCTGGAAGCATCCATTGAGCCGGAGACAGGCACCTCGACCGTAACCCACTACGAGCTCCTGGACGATGCAGGAGAAACGCTGTACGCCTCAGACTGTTACTTTGGCATCACCGAAAAAACGGACGTAGACGTAAATCTTTCCATTCTGGAAGGAGCAAACACGGTGCTGGCAAACGGAAGCCGGTATCACTATCTTCTGGGCAGCTGGCTTTTGGGCAAGGATGCCTTTGCGTCACCGGGACAAAATAATTTTGTCCCGGTGACGGCCGCCGCGCCCGTTTCTGCGTCTGTGACCCCGCTGTTTCTGGCAAGCCTTGCCTCGTACCTGGCGGATCACATCAACATGGTGCAGCTGAACGGCGACTATACCGTTCCGAACCTCACAAAGAGCCTTTCCGGTGCAGCAGTCACGCTGCAGTACGAGCTTCTGCCGACGGAAAAGATTACAAAAATATCTGCTATCTCCGCGCAGGATGCGTTCGGAACCGCCCTCACGCAGGACGATGTCAGCGTTGACACCACATCCAGAACGAAATTCAAACACACCATCACCTTCAAGGAGGGAACATTGCTTTATGGCGGATGATATCCTGAAAAACATTCCTCTTCCCGCTGATCTCCCGGAAAACTGGACATCCGGCCAGATCATCGCCCCGACCGGCGCAGAAGCAGGTCTGGACGACCAGCACGGGTACAACTACCTGATGATGCAGGTCAACAACGCACAGAAGGCATTGAAAGCTCTCGCTGCCCAGCGAGAAGAAGACCTCGCCAGAATCAAATTCTGGGCCAGCGATGACCCCACATCCCCGGCAAGCTTTATCGGCGGCACATGGGAGCGCATCGAGGATTGCACTATCTGGGGCGCAAGCAGTTTACATCCGGCTGGTACAACGGTAGAGGCTGGATTGCCAAATATAACGGGTTCGGCAAAACAATCGTTTGGAGCTTTTATCTGGCAAATGGGCTCGAATAAAGGCGCAGTATCCGACATTTCAAATACTGGGCATACGGACGGCAAAGGTATCAGAATCTCGTATACCTACGATGATAGCGCTCCTGGCGGTGCTGCCGGTTTTAGGTTTGACGCATCCGCTTCCAACACCATCTACGGCGCTTCCACTACCGTTCAGCCCCCGGCATACTGTATGTACATCTGGCGGCGTGTCGCCTGAAAGGAGACCTTATGAAAATCATTGACGAACACGGCAACCCCATTGAAAACCTTAACCTGACACTGGGCTACCTCAAGCCCGAAACCCAGACCATCCACCACGATGCTGTGGCAGGCGTGGAAGAGGTCAGCCACTACGAGATCGAAACCTTGCCGGACGGAACCCCTGCAATCTACTATGACGCAGATGGTCGCGAAAAAGGCCGTGATGTCCGCAAGGTGGTGGATGTGCCTGGTGTTGACCCTCAGCTCGCCTGGGATGAGAAAGTGCCGGTTCAGCGATACATCCTGTACACCGCCGAAGAGCTGGCCGCACAGGAAAAGGCCCGCAAGGAAGCAGAAGAAAAGGCGCAGCTGCCCACCGCAGAAGAGCGCCTTGCTGCTCTGGAAGCGGCTATGCTCGACCTGCTGGCCGCACAGTAAGGAGGATGTTATGGTTTTGTTCTATGTGACCCAAATCAAACTGCACCGCTTTGACGGCGCTTTTACCATCGACAACGTTCCTGACCGATACAAGGATGCCGTGATGAAAAAGCTGACGGAGGAGGGATTTTATGAGGTGGAAAGTAATGCTTGACTTCCTGCGGGATATCTTCTCTGCCCTCTCCCACGCTGCCGGTGACAGCGCCGACAAGGAAGAGCCTGCCCCTGCACCGGACGTGTCCACAGTGAACACCGTGACCGGGTGGGCAGGGGAACCTCCCTACCGGTACATTGACGTGAGCCGGTGGCAGGGAAAAATCAAAATGGAGGGCTGGGCGCAGGTAAAAGCGGCAGGCTACAAAGGCGTGATGCTGCGGGCCGTAGGGAACCGCAACGGTGTGCCCTACATCGACCCCACCTTCGAGGACAATTATGCCAACGCAAAAGCGGCAGGACTGGACGTTGGCGTGTACTACTACACCAACGCCTCCTGCGAGAAGCTGGCTGACGAAGAGCTGGCTGTACTGCGGCAGGCGCTTCGGTGCAAGGAACTTACCCTTCCGGTGGCGTTGGATCTGGAATCGCCGAGTCTTGCCGGGATGCCCTATGGAGACCTGTCAAATCTGGCGGCCTATCATCTGGAACAGATTGAGAAGATGGGGTTCTACGCCCAGCTCTACACCTACACGAGCTACGCCACCGTCCATCTGGACATGGCAAGGCTTGCCGGGCGGTGGGACGTATGGCTGGCAGACTACACCGGCAAGACCCCGAAGGTGGACTTTAAGTACAACGCCCACCAGCACACCAGCAAGGGCAGCGTGCCGGGCATCTCCAGAACCGTTGACCTCAACGTGACCACCCTCAACTACCCGAAAATCATCCGCAAGAAGGGTCTGACCCGTCTCCGGGAGGGCGCATGACCGAAAAAGAAGCTTTGCTGTGGGTGCTGGGCATCCTGGGCAGCCTGTGCGCTGCGGCCATCACCATTGACAAGGTGCTGGAAATCATTCACAAGTACATCAAAAAGGCGCAGGAACCGGACAACGTGCAGAACAAGCGGCTGGATGAGATGGACAAGCGCATCGGCACCTTAGAGCAGGGCCAGCTCCAACACACGCAGGCCCTTTCCCGAGATCTGCGCCGCTTTGAAGAAATTGACGAGGTGAGCCGTCTGACCCTCGACGGGGTGCGCAACCTTTTGGACGCGCAGCTGTCCGGCAACAACCGCGAGGGGATGCAGAAGAGCCGCACCGACATCGACAACTATCTTTTGAAAGGAGTTACCAATCATGGAAGCGATTCGTAATCTTTTGACCGCACTTCCTGCCCCTGTGGCCCTCGTGCTCATGCTGGGCGGCTTCGTGTTTTACGCCCTGGGCTGCATCCGGCTGGGCTATGGCGCGGCTGTCAAGGGCACCGTGCTTGACCTGATCGAGCAGGCAGAGCACGAGATTCAGGGCACCAAGAGAGGCGCAGAACGCAAGGCGTGGGTGGCTCAGATGCTCCGGGCCGCCCTGGCTTCAAGCAAGTACGGAAAATTCATCTCGTGGGCCATTACCGATGAGACCATCGGGGTGATCATCCAATTTTTCTTTGATCGCATGAAAGCGGCACTGGAAAAGCAGTAAGGAGGATATCATGGCTGTACCTATGTGCGGCATTATTGCCGCTTCTGCAAACGCTATGAATCAAGCCCGCAAGCGTGAAAAGGTGTGCAAACTGAAAGGCGACAATCGAGAGTTTTGCAAAGATTGCCTTCTTGACAAATATGGCGAGTGCATCGAAAAGCGGGCAGATAAGGAGTAAAACCATGAGTAGCACTGCATACGAGCATTTTGTTGGCACCAACAAAATGTACGCCATACAAAGACGTTTTCGTGACTTTACGAAAACATTCTGCGATTTTGTTAAGGTCAACAAAATCGACCATCTCGGTAACGTCACCGTAATGGTGCGCAATGCCGGACAGTTGCCGCAGCCTTTCTGGCTCGGTGCTGCCTGTGGCGGCGGCTCGTGTGGTGCTGCCACTGTGCCTGCAAGGACTTGACCGACAACAGATGATCGCCACCATCAAAACCGCACCGCTTGGGAGGGTAGACCGGAAGATAGCTCTTTTGCGGTACGTTGAGCGGCTTCCATTGCCGGACATTGCAGCGCAGACGCATTACAGCCGTAGGGCTGTATGCTATCACCTGAAAGTGGTGCTTTCAGCACTTGAATCGAACGCATAAAAATCCCCGGTGCTCTATCCATGCGGAGCACCGGGAATTTTTACTTTTTTGCGTATTTTTCCTTATACTCTTTCCACGATTGTATGGCGTGCTTCGGCTCACAGTCTGGGCAGTACTTTTGAAATCCATTTTTTAAGATAAAAGGCTTCCCACAGTCAGCACACGAGTATGCTTCTCCAAGCCTTCTTGCCGTCCCGTTTTTTCGTCTCTGAGCACAAAGACGATTGCTTTCTCTTTTGGCTTTTTTTCTACACTCAGGGCATCGGAGAGCTTTTTTTGAGCCTGCAACAAAATGCGCGCCGCAGTCAATACAGACTGTATCAAAAGAAAAACACGAATTCCCTTTTACGCCGTGCAACTCTTTTATAACTCCTTTGCACTCTGGACAGTAAACGGTAAACATATTTCCTGTAAAAGATTTTCCGCATCTTTTACAGGTGCATTCCTTTGGCATATCTGTCACTTTGATGCACCCGCACGATTTCGCGTTCCGGATGCTTCCCCAAAGCATAATTTTTTCGCATCCGCAATGAGAACATCGCACTTTCCAGCAGGTTAGCAAGTTTCCAGACTTACTTTTTCTTGATGGGGCCTCTGCGATGACTTCAAGCGTCCCGTGTTTTTCCCCGATGTGATTTTTCTTCGGCGGCATCTCTTACACTTCCTTCACTTATCGTTATGCGGCAATATGCACAGCCAAAACCGCATCCGATAACATTGCACGGGCATCAATCCCGTACACACCAGACACTGAGTCCAGAGACTCCTCTGTCCATTCATTGTCCACCATGGCATCGTCCATAGTGCCGTAACAGCCGCCCCATCTGCGACCGTCTGAACTGTCGATATCCCAACCGATTCTGCTGCCAAAATCGCCGCAAGACATATTGTCTACAGTGACGGTCAAAAATTCCCCGTTTTCGAGAGCAACAAGGATACCTCCGGACGGCTGAGAGTATCCCCCTCCGTTATTTGCCGTATCGGGGTTTGCGTATGGGTTAGTTTCGCAACCCCAAAAACTAATCATTCTTGCATCCATAATAATTCTCCTTTCTTTAAGGGCTTTCTTCCCTTATTATACCGCAGCCCACACTACAATCGTAGTTAAGGTTATAGCAGATTATAATGCTCAGCTAGCAAAAACCGGACGTATGCCGGACACGCACGCTTTTCACAGCACCAGTCCTGCACGGTTCGCAGCGGGATGCCCGCCTGCTTTGCAAAAGCTGTCTGCGACATTCCGGTGCGTGAGACCAGTTCCCGCATGGACAAGTGCGCCAGATCCCAGATGTTGGACAGCCTCTTTTTCTCAGCGTCCAGATCAACGCAGTCAGAAGCGTCGTCCGGTACGGTCATAGTCACATTGTTAAGGAATAACATCCGGGAAATTTCCGGGTCTGTAGCCATAATAAAAAGTTCGGCAGTAGTATACATGGTGCCCTCCTTAGTCTTTGACGATACCGGCAAGTTTAATTACAGATGCGTACTGCGGGTCTTTCTTTCAATTGTATTCGTGCTCGGTGCGAAACTCTTCGCTCTGGATTGCATCGAAAAACTCGTAAGGGTCCATCCGCTCGCACTTGACTACCATCATGGCACATTTCTTGTACCACTTTCCGTCTTCTTTGATGCCGCACCCGTTGGCACTCCACACGGTTCCGTTTTCGGTGTTGTACTTGTAGATAGCACTGATCATCATAGTTTTGTCCTCCCGATTTGGTTTATTGCGTCCATGCTACCTTTTTCGGTGTCAGTAGATCTCAACACCCAGCTTCTCAGCGGCGGCTTCAACGACTTCTTCAAACGATGGGCCGCGATTCGAGTCATTCCAGTCGTAATCGCCAGCGGATGCAGCTTCCCACTCTTCTTCCATGTCAGCTGCCTTGCACAGCTCGGTGCACAGCTCGTAATCCCAGACATCGGACTTGCGGATATCAGCGGCGATTTCAATAGCGTTTCTCATAATCTTGCCTCCATTGCTGTGTGCTTGTGTCTTTCACTGTCTTTATTATACACGCATTGCGTGTATATGTCAAGGGCTTTTTGAAAATTTGCGCACTCCTTGCACTCTCCTTGCGCACTCAGGATATACGGGAGAGGTACACTGGTGCTACAAGATCAAGAAAGGACGGGGAAGCTTTATGGCATATCCTTTTGGCGGCTGGCAATCAAACCCTTACAGCGGGATGCCACCGATGGGTTTTGGGCAAGGCCAGTATCAGCAGCAAATGGCCCAGCAGGCTACTCCACAGAGCGGGGGACAAAGCCCCTTCACGATGGTGCCGACAATCGCGGATGTGGACAAAGTCATGGTACAGCCCGGCGAAACGCGCTGGATCATGGTGCAAAACGAGCCTGTCATGGCTGTCAAAAAGGCAGACACGATGGGCTATGCGTCCGGCGAGTACTACCGCCTGACAAAGATCGACCCGGCGGCGATGCAGACACCGGCAGAGACGCAGTATCTAACCTCTGCGCAGGCAGATCAGAAGATACAGGCTGCCGTAAAGGCCGAAGTGGAGCGCGTGATGGCGCAGTATCAGACGGCCCCGGCGGCTCCTGCAAGGCCCGCACGGGCAAAGGAGGGTTAAGGTATGGCAAATCCTTTGATGCAATTCCTGGGCGGCGGTGCACCGTCCGGCTTTCCCGGCCCTCTGGGCAACATGATGCAGATTTTGCAGCAGTTCCAGCAGTTCCGGGCCTCTTTTAAGGGCGACCCGAAGCAACAGGTGGAGATGCTGCGGAAGTCCGGTCAGATGTCGGATGCTCAGTATCAGCAACTGGAGGCAATGGCCAAGCAGATCATGCCCTTCCTCAAGTAGTCGGAAAGTTGTGCGCACAACTTGAAATATATTCACAATTCGCAAGAAAGGAAATCAATATGGACAATATGAGTCTTAGCGACATCGCCGCCGTCACCAGAGGAAACAACGACGGCATGAATGCGAGCAACTGGATGATGGACATCCTGATTCTGTTCTTCTTTATGGCCATGATGGGCGGCGGTGGCCTGTGGGGCAACCGCACCGGCGAGTACGGCCAGTATGCCACCGCGGCATCTCAGCAGGAGATCCTCTTCGGCCAGCAGTTCGGCCAGCTGAACGACCGCCTGACCAACATCGGCAACGGCATCTGTAATCTCGGTTATGAGATGCAGGGAAGCATCGGCCAGCTGGGCAAAGAAGTTGCTCTGGCTCAGGCAGGCACCAACACCACCATCCTGCAGACCGGAAACGGCATCCAGGCACAGCTTGCTCAGTGCTGCTGCGACAACCGGTTGGCAACCGCCAATTTGGCAGCCCAGATGGACAAGCAGACCTGCGCGATCAACTCCAACATCGACGCGAAGTTTGCCGAGCTGCAGAAGCAGCAGTATGAGCAGACCATCGCGGCCCAGAATCAGCGGATCAGCCAGCTGGAACTGGCCTCCCAGATGTACGGCGTTGTGAAGTACCCCAACGGCTACTCCTACAATGCGGGCCCGAGCCCCTTCTGCGGCTGCAATAACGGCTGCGGCAGCATCTAACACATACGCCCTTTAGGCGAGGATTGGCGGGGCGGCAAAGGCTGCTCCGCCTTTTATATAAGGAAGGAGATTTTTATGTCTAAATCTGCGATTTATACCGCCAACACCTCGGCTCAGACCGTGGCGGTAAACGATATTATCCCTGTCGGCACAACTTCCCGGCGGTTTGGCTGTAACATCCGGCAGGACGGCAACACCATCACCCTGTTGGGTCAGGGCTACTACCATGTGACCGTGTCCGCTACACTGGCCCCCACGGCTGCGGGCACCGTGACCCTGACCGGCCAGAAGGACGGCGTGGCTGTCATCGGCGCTACTGCTTCTCAGGCTGTGGCCACTGCGGCTGCACAGACCAATCTAACACTGACTTTCCTGGTGCGCAATGCGTGTGGCTGCGAAAGCTCTATCCTGAGCTTCCTGCTGACCGGTACTGCTTCCGTGGTGAGCAATATGGCTGTGGCCGTGGAAAAACTGTAAGGGGGAGGATCTAGCTATGATGGACGAAGCAAAGTTTGCAGGGTATAAGGACACACTTGTTCATGCTGCAAAGCAAATGGCCGAAGAATACAGCGATGCGATGAACTACGCAAGCATGGCAATGGACTATAAAACGGTTTGCCCCTACGCTTCTTCTGAGTGGTATAAGCTCTCTGGGGAAGAAATGGAGCACGCTGACGCAAACCGTCGCATTGCGCAGAAAATCCTTACAGGCGTTGACAGCGAGGATTCTGCAGCAGGCGTAGAGCTGCATCACATGTGGAACATGGCGGAAGACCTTGTTTCTGGCCTGTGCGAAGCCGTTACAAAAGAACGCTCCGCATACATGCGTTGAATTTTTGCAACATTTGTTGTAAGATAAGGCGGGCGATTTATCGCTTTTAGAATACGCCATAAGCAAACAACAAACTAACATTTACTGCAAAAATATCATAAATACGAAAAATATTATTGATTTGTAATCAGTGGGTTGCAGGTTCAAGTCCTGTCACTAGCTCCAAAAAATGCCGTTCATTCGTGATATTGAATCACATGAACGGCATTTTCTTTTGTGAAAACACGGCAAAAATCGGTAAAAATTCGGAATAAACTAACAAACAAGCTAACAAAATCAGTATTTCATTTTCCGCATCTCCTGTAACAAGTATGTCGGGTCGTTGTGGGAAACGTACTTGTTTGCTGTGGTGGAAAAATTTTTGTGGCCGAGGATAGCCTGCACGGCAGTTTTTTCAAGACCGCACTCCACCATCTTGCTGCTGGCCGTGTGGCGAAGGGTGTGCGGGTGCACGCCCTCGATTTGGCACTCCTGCATCAGGGCCCGGAATTTTGTGGCCACGTTTCGCTTGTCCAGTTTCGTACCAGTCTTGGAAGGTATCAGCCACTCGCACCCGCTGTCCATCATCCAGAAGGCGATGATTTTGTAAATGGGGTCGAGGATGGGAATGATGCGGTTTTTGCCCGCTTCCGTTTTTTCACCGCCCTGCATGTAGTGCTCTTTCAGGTACACGTTCTCGCAGCGCATGGAAAGCAGCTCATCGATGCGCATGCCGGTATAGAGAAGCACCATAGCGATCTGCGCTGTCTGACCAAAGCGCTTGTCGGTCTGGTAGGCGCTGATCCGGGCAATCTCGTCCGCCGTAAGGGTGCGCTCTGCCTTTCCGGCTGCGGCAGGAAGGTGAAGGAGCTGGGCATAGTTCTTGTTTATGATGTCCTGGGCCATTGCCCACTCACATAGCTGGCTGAAAAGGGTGCGCTGCTTCTCACACGAGCTGCGGGAGAGACCGTCTGCAACCATCTGGTCTATGATCTGCTGATAGTCCTCCGCTTTCAGGTCCCGCATTTGTCGGCTGTACAGCGGAGCGGCTTTTTTGAAAGCCAGCTCGTATCCATTTATCATGTCCCGGCTGAGACTTGAAAACTTCGGTTGCGCCCGCCATTTTTCGTAGGCATCCGCAAAAGTACACTTCAGGCGCTCTGCCGGGGTGTTCTGGGCGTTGTATGCGTCAAGCGCCTGGACGGCTTCTCCGGGCGTTCCGTATGTGCCCAGAACTTCCTTTTTCCCGGTCACGGCTACATAGGGCCTTGCCCGGACCCCTTTCAGCTTGTACACGCTGCCGCTGCCCTTTGGGCGGCGGCGCTTTTTTCTATGCACGGGAGCGGACGTTGCATCCTGCTGCTTTCCGCACCACGGGCAAAATAGAGCCTTGTCCGGGATGTTTACGTGGCATCTGACACACTTCATGCGCTACTCCTTTCTGCGCCCTATATAGCCCAGAGCGCCGTTCTCTGACGCTGCGCGCCCGGACTTGTAATTGATCTTCAAATCCTCCATCGGGGGATGCGGCTCGTCCGGGCACGGGTCAAGCCCTCTGATCTGGGCAAAGCTGTACTGATCGATGATAGTGCCGCACACACTGACCCGGTTGTTGAGAGGGCAGTGGAGGTTTGCGGCTATTTCAGAGATAACTGCAGGAGGGCTGCTCCCGTGTCGGCCCTTGAGCACGAACAGCAGAAGCCGCCGGGTGAGCGGGGGAAGTGCCTGCACCAGCGTGTGAAGCTCCTTGTCTATGGCCGCGTCTTCCTTCTGGCTGTCTGGCACTGCGTACAGATCCGGGTGCATAACTTCCATAAACACCGTGATGGGGGACACTCCGCAGGCTGCGCACCAATCCATGATCTCGTCACTGTCTGGGCTTGTGTCTCCTTTTTCCCAGCTTTGTACCGTCCGCTCTCCCTTCTGGAGGCGGATCGCAATCTCTCTTTGACTTAGCCCGGCGGATACCCGCGCTTTTGAAAGTGCCTTCCCGATTTGAGCAGCGGTAAAATAACTCATACTTATCACCCCTAAACGCAGCGTGTTATAAAAGAAAAATGGCGCAGAAAAACTCTGCGCCATTCGACAAAAATTACACCAATTTCATTTTCCTCTGGCGCATGGTAGAATCTGGTACATAAGATGTAAATATTACCAAAAACAGGAGGAAAATGAAATGAAAAACAGTCAGACGATCAGCATGGACCCCGATATGACCATCATTGACGGAATGCCCGCCAGCGTGCTCACCGGCACGCGGCCCACTCCAAAGCCCTGGGAGGAATGATCTATGGACAAGATGCAGAGCTTTTGCACCCACATCCGCGCCGCCCTGGCGTGCTATGAGGATATGCCGCCCGAGTGTCAGACCCGGGCCCGCTTCTATGTGGTCCGCAAGGCGGAAAGCGTCCGGCGCTTGCTGGATGCCGCCAACTGCCCCGGCGGGGAGCTTGCCGGGGAGCTGCTGCAGAAGATGCAGCGGCTGGACGACTCCAAGTGAAAATCTAACTATTTTCAGAAAAAATCGAATTTATTTTGTGATATCTATTGAATACTACAACCGAAAGATGTATAATGCACTTGTGGTAGGAAATTAGCTATTATGGCAAGCCTTAATAGGTTCAAGTCTTCGGTCTCCAATCTCTGCCATCCAAGCCTGATACTTTTCCGAATTGTCTTTCTTATGCTTAAAATAAGTTCTGAAGGTTTTTGGAAATGAAGTGATTCCGAGTTCAGAGTAAAATTCAAATTCTGCCATCTCAAAATGGTATGGATCTGTGCAGTCGTAGGTTCCAAGCTGAAAAATTCCATCCCACGAATCAATCAACCCGGTTGAAATAAAATTAAAGACACGAACCTTTGTGTTGTAGTAGATGCTTAACCGAGGAATCTTTTTGAAAAGGCATTTTTCTTTTAGCTGCTTTTCCAGAGACGGGCAATTTAAGTATTCTCCGCGATACGTCTCAAAATCATCTGGAAGAGAAATATCACTGCTCCCGGATATTTGCGTTCCAACATAAAAGGCTCTTAAGTCACTCTTAAATGCTTCCGAATTATTGCAATCTGAAAAGTCGATAGCTTCTGAATTGCGAATATAGCAGAGAACATGGGACGGAATTTCCTTTTCTTCTTTCCAATACTCATAAATTGAGTTTTGAGATGATGATGAGCCGGGAGAAGTAAGGCTGGAGCCAAAAGAAATCGATATTCCATGAGGAATAACACTGTTTCGTTCGTACTCTGCACGGGCATTATATGCACCGAGATAGTCTCTTTCCATTGCAAGCGACATTATTTTTCGGTGTGCGGCGTTTCGTCGGTCTCTTTCGGTTTTCTTGAAATCTTTTGATACTGTTTTACCGGAATCTGTTAAAGCATATTTTTCAGGAGTGTCAATGATGTAACCTTCAGAAATAATCTCTTTGACATTTTTATCGAACGGATAAAACCTATCCTTTACAGCATCGTAGATTCCCCACTTTTTTTCCCGATCACCAAGGTAATTCACTAGGAAGCTTTTCTCTTGCCATGTCATAATCAAATTTAATTGAAGAATGTTGAGTAGGTGATAATAGACGTTGTGATTTTGTCGTCCTCATAATTGAGCCACAGGTCATTGATTCCGCAGTTATAAGCGCGATACCATGTTCCGGTGTCGTTTACAGTGGTCTTACCTGTCTTTTTCAGATTGAACATTGTAAGGAACTGATCTTTATACTTATAAGGGAAAACGTCATAAAGTGTGATTCGATGCAGGCGTTCAAACACGAAATCATATGTATTGTTTCCATAGAACAGCGTATGAACGGTTTGACCGTTGCTGTAAGTCCAGTCCTCGGTACTGTCTGGCTCTCCGATCATGCTGATAAGCTCATCCTCTGTCAAGCCAGAACCATCTTCGTGCTCATATTTTGTGGCATCGAATACAACGTCAACATCGTCTGCAATATTTTTGGCAGAAAGAAAACTAAACGCAAGCCCGAACACAAGAATCGCAACGATAATTGCGCATCCGTTTGGTTTTTTCTTCGTTTTTTCGCCGTTGTTGACAATATCATTCTTTTTCCGAGCCATAAAAACACCTCTTAGATTCAAAAATAGGCAGCCAACCGGCTGCCAGAAAACAAATTTTCAATGACCAAAGGAGGAAAAGAAAGTGCGAGAACATAGCACAGAATTGATGAAGTCGGCCCCGGAATGTGTTATACTTGAGAAAATCAAGCTTGCACTTTCTCTTGACATTGACGTTGGCGCGCTGCTGGAAGCGGCGCAGAAAGGATGATTCCTATGACTTCCGAAAAATGGATGCTCGCAACCATCATCATCGATCATCTTCTGATCGGCTACCTACTTCTTAAAACTCGCAATCTGTGACATGACGGTCAAGATTCCGCTGAACCATGCAACGAATGGGGCTGTTTTCTCCATGAACTTCCAGATCGATGAACCGATCTGACGGACGGCTTTCTTTGGGAGTGATCGCTTGTATCGTTTCCACGCTTCTTTGTCCGCCCGGATGAACGGTTCAATCTCTTTGTTCCGAATCTTCATTCTTTCCCCTTCGCTGCCTCAAGTGCAGCGTCAAGCATCTTTTCAAACATAACCCTTTGCGCAGGGTTAAGCTGCTCATACTTATATAGTATGGCTTTAGCGTGCGCATTCAGCTCACTCTCTTCACTGGGAGTGGGCTTTTCTTTTTGCTCCGGAGCTTCGCCCATAAGCTCTTCAATAGAAATTTTCAAAAAATCAGCTACAAGTAATAGCTTGTCCTTAGGCGGATAACGCTTGCCATTAGCCCATTTTCCTACCGTTCCGTTTGCAAATTTCAAATCCTTTTCCATTTTTGTAATAGAACTATTTTGAGATTTGCACGATACACGGATAAATTCTACCAACTCAGGCAAAGAACGCATAAAAAATTCCTCCGATAGCCTAATCTTCTATTGACAACTAGAAAATTAGGCTATATAATAGAGAGCGTAAGGAGCAAACAAAACCAAAAGCCCCTGACATTATTATATCGGGCAGACGCTAGATTTTATTCACTTTGTACCTCGCAACTACATAGTAGCATATTTTCTAGTGATTTTCAAGCCCGGAAAGGAGAATTGCTAGTGAATGTTTCAAAAATTGACCAGTTTTGCAAGCTGCACGGGCTGAGCCGTACCGATTTGGAAGAGGTAGCAGGCCTGAGCAACGGCGCAATTGGCAAGTGGGAGCGCAGCGTTTACGGCCCCAGTATCAGCCAGCTGATGAAGGTGGCCCGATACTTTAAGGTATCCGTGGACAAGTTGCTGGTGGAAGAAGAAGGGGGAAAGACGGCATGAATGATAACAAAAAGCCCGGCTGGAAAGAACGGCTCTCCAACCGGGTAGACAAAATCGACCCGCTGACGCTTTCCACCATCGCGCTGGGAATCAGCTGCTTTTCGTTCGGCTTCAGCTTAGGAGTGCTGTTATCACTGCTACTACGATAGCCAAAGCGTTCAGGCCAAGGGCGATCAAAGATACATTGTAAGCCTTTTGTGTATCCATCGCCTGTGCTTTCTGATTCTCATCCTGTTTGCGCTCGATACGATCCAGATCTTCTCGAAGTTTTTGCAGTTCAGCCGTGTTCGCTTCCTCGGCATAGGAGCTTCTGGCATGGTCGCAGGCATCCAACAGGGCCTGCAGCTGCTCTTCTGTAAACTGACTGAGATCCAGATGATTTACCGCAGAGGTGAAAGCGGCCATCTTTTCGGCGGTCCGCTGGTATCCGGCAAAACAATCAACTTTTTTGTTCGCACTCATTTTAACACCTCCCTTCCGACCGATTATACCACGGGAAGGGAGACCCCAACAAGGAGGTTTACATGACAGACATTATCTTATCTACCCAGAACGGCGAACCGGTAGCATCCAGCCGCCAGATCGCCGAGAACTTCGAGAAGAACCACCGCGACGTGCTTAAGGCGATCGAAACCCTCGAAGGGGGTCTGCGCAAAACTTCGCATACCCCCATGTTCTACAAAACCGAGTACACCCACGAGCAGAACGGCCAGACCTACCCCATGTACCTGATGAACCGGGACGGTTTCAGCCTGCTGGTGATGGGCTTTACCGGCAAGGCGGCGCTGGAGTGGAAGCTGAAGTACATCCAGGCATTCAATGAGATGGAGAAGAAGCTGAGCACTCCTCAGATGCCCAAGCTCAGCAAGGAGCTGCAGGCGCTGTTCCTGTTGGACGACCGCACCCAGAGGCAGGAGCAGCGGATCACGGCGCTGGAAAACAACATGGTTGTGGACTACGACCAGCAGCTTTCCCTCAAGAATGCCGTGAACCACGTTGTTGTGGAAGCTCTGGGCGGCAAGAACGCCCCGGCCTACGGCGATTCCCATGTGCGGGGCATGGTTTACTGCGAGATCAACAAGGACATCCAGATGTGGTTCCGGGTCAGCAGCCGAAACAACATTCCCCGCAAGCGCTTTGACGAGGCCGTGGAGTACATCCAGCGCTGGAAGCCCAGCACCAACACCGTGATGCTGATTCAGCAGTCCAACGGCCAGACCAGCATGTTCTAAGGAAGGAGACGGCGGCATGAGCGAAAAAATTATTGCATACAAGGCAATGAACCCGGATATGACCTGCCGGGGCAAAAAGTATGAGGTGGGCAAGACTTATTTCGAGGATAAGGCGGACTGCTGTAACAAAGGTATGCACGCCTGTGAGAACCCGTTTGAGGTTCTGCGCTACTACCCGATGAATGGCAATCCCAGATTTTTTGAAGTTGAGTGCGGCGGCGAGATCAGCAAGTCCGACGAAGGTAGCAAGCTCGCTTGTACGGAGCTCACTGTGAAGGGAGAACTGAACTTTGCTGGGATGCTGAAAGCGACTCTTGACGCTGTATTTAGGCGCGTGAAAGATAAAGAGCCGTTTTCCAGCGGCTATTCCAGCACGGCAGGCACCAGCGGCAATTCCAGCACGGCAGGCACCAGCGGCTATTCCAGCACGGCAGGCACCAGCGGCAATTCCAGCACGGCAGGCAC
>ERZ1026888.138-NODE-138-length-44689-cov-18.696196_pt1 | contig 44689 bp, 36 predicted proteins | sample MGYA00380174_ERZ1026888 | MGnify/ENA primary metagenome ERZ1026888 (study PRJEB33269, sample SAMEA4719810) | human gut metagenome | biome: human-associated habitat; feature: organic feature; material: feces | place: Cameroon | collected 2013-10 ...
ACACCCACCGCAGCCAAGTGTACAACTACCTCAAAGCCACTGGCTGCCAGTTAGGTCTGCTTTACAATTTCGGCCACTCCCACACCCTCCAGCAGGAGCGCAAGGTGATGTACGCCGAATAGCCTTAAGCAGATTCTCAATCCTCCAATACCTTATATTATAATGAAGGTGCTCCTCCACTAAGAGAGCAACAAAAACACATCCGTGTGAACCAAACCTCCACGTTTGCAAAACGATTATTTCCTATGGATATTCGCATTTTAATAGATAAGTTAGGACCCATAACCAACTCCGAGATCACCCTCAAGCCATTCATGGTCTTCACGGGCGAGTCGGGTCTGGGTAAGAGCTATACCGCATTCCTCGTTTACAACCTAACCTCTGCCTTGACGGCTATTAGAATGCAAGAGTTTGTTGAACAAAAGGTTAAGGGAAACAAACTCGAGCTTGATGTTAAATTCAAGGATTTCAGACTGTGGCTAAACAATAACACAAGCGCATATCTTGGCTATCTGTTGGGCTATAGCGACTTTTCGTGTCATGTCAACTACGTGTTCGACCTCGACGACGATATGCCACTCCATGTGAAGTGCCTCGACGATGACGAAAGCACCAGCTTCAGTCGTTGCAGCATGAACGGCAAGACGGAAGTGTTTCCGATGCATCTGGCAGACCAAACCCTGCTGATGAGCTTCACGCTCAACAAATATCTTGCGGAAAAGATATTCAATCAGCCTTACTCCTTCCAACTCCTGCTCCCCCCGGCGCGCGCAGCATTCATAGGATCTAACACCACCACGCCGATCGGAATGTATCGCGAGTTCCTACGCCAGTTTGACGACCTCAAAACACCGTCGCGTGTGGCAAGCCCCGACATTCAGCTATATTCCAATTACATAGCCCGCCTTGTCGACGGAAAGATTGTTGTGGAGAATGGCAATATCTTCATCGTTTTTGAGTCGGGCGCGAAGATCCCCGTATCAGCGGCCGCCTCATCCGTCAAAGAACTCATGCCTTTCTTGTTGATGCTTCAAAACGGCAAGAGCCTCTACAACAGCATGCTTTTTGAAGAGCCAGAGGCACATGTGCACCCCAAGAAGCAATCGCTCGTTATGGATATGCTTGCAAGATGCATCAACAACGGAATGATGATACAGATGACCACCCACAGCGACTATATGCTGAACCGCATGAACCAACTGTTGATGCTGGGAGAGATACGCAAGGTGTCGCCCCAGACCTTCGATAAGTTCTGCGAGGACCATCACCACAACAAGAAGCTCTATCTGGATAGGAGCAAGGTGGGAAGCTGTTATTTCAAGCGCGAAGGCGAAAAGGTGACGATCGAAGAGCAGCAACCCACCGTCGGCCTGCCCCTCACCACCTTCGATGAGACTGTGAGGCAACAGATCGACTTGTCGGCAACGCTCGACGAATTGGCAGAAAGCATAGGCATTGATATCAATATGTAATCTCGCCAGTCGATGAACACCGCAATAGCAGAGTTTAACCTCCTGTATCCGAGGTTCGAGGCCCATTCGTTCAACACCCAATGCGAAGTTGTAGAAACCAATCCGAGAACCCCCAGCGACTTTCAAAGGTTCGTTGTTAAGGACGTCTGTGGATACGTCTTCCCGCGCGAGTTGGCAAAGGCAACCATCTCGTTTTACGATAAGGCAGGCTGTCCCGACCCGATGAGATTAAACTGCGATGGGATATTCTGCGCCGAGGTAAACAACAAGAAATGTATGTTCCTATGCGAGCTGAAGAGCACTTTCGACTCCAGTCAGATATTCCATGCACGAGAGCAAATCATAGGAACACTCATGAGGCTTAAGGCAAAGGCAAGCATATTGCAAACACAAGTCGACTGGGAGTACCACGGAGTGATAGTGTCTTACGAGCCCACAGACCGCCAACTTGATGCGCTTAACAAGCTGTCGAGCAACGACGGGCGATTCGCCAAGACCCTGTGCGCCAAACGCCATAAGGTCATCCGAAACGAGCTGTCCCAAAAGTATTACCACCCCTTGTCCATTCCCGACCTGAACATCCATTACGTGGCAGTACCCAACCGAAACCCCGAGTACGAGCTCGATATGCAAACCCTGATAAACCTCTAAACCCACCGTCAGCTCTCAGTGGCATCCACAAGGAGGACTTCAAAGTGGCACGCGAATGATGTACTCGCAGATAATCAAAAGTTTCCCATAGATCTTACAGATGCTTATAAAAGAATAATACCATGTGCGTATTTAATATGAACACAGCACTTCAACAGAGCAAGGACTATTCTGTTGCAGGCCAATATTTATATAAGAGCATCAAAGAGGCGATAGCCAATAACGACAGGCTCTCGGTAGATATGGATGGTGTAACCTCCTTACCCTCAGTCTTCCTGAACGTGTCGTTAGGCAGAATCATCGACGAGGAGGGAAAAGACAAACTAAAACAATACGTTGGCTTTGTTAAGATAACCAAGCAGCAAGCCCTTCGCCTTCGTGATTATCTGCAGCGGTACAACTAACTTCCAACTCTCAATGCTGTCCGCTAGCATCTTTGGGTTAACGAGCAATGGAAAACGTAGTTAGATAGATTGTCAAATTGTTATGAGATACCTTAAGTATTTTATCTTTGTCATACTTCAACTAGCGATTGTAGAGCTAGTGGTGTGGTTCCACACCGCTGGCTTAGGGTGGCATATTGCAGAGCTTGCGCCTAGCGATGCTATTACTCTTTGGGGTACCGTCACAACCATTGTGTTTTTGGTGTTTTCGGTTTTGGCCCTTTGGAATATTGATCAGAAGATGCATGAGCTCAATGAGATGAAGAAAAACATCGGTGAAAAGTTCAATAGCATTGAGACCAAGAACCGTGAGGTTATGTTGGAAGCTGACAAGGCGCAGCGTGATATCGTTAAGAAAGCGGAAGAACAAATAAAACTGATTTTAGATAAAAGTACTTTTAGACAAAATTTCTACGATTCCCTCACTAGAATTGCCAATCTTCCAGATCCCGGGCGCCAAGTTCAGGAATATACACACTTCCTAAGAACGAGCAGTGGTATAGAAGGCATTAATTACGCATATGTTTACATTTGCCGTGGTGACGCATATTTGTTGTTGTCACGAGCAGACAAAGCCTTGGCCGATTATCAAATGGCTGCCAAATTAGACACAAAGACTGTTGCCCCATTTCTTGCATTGGGTAATTTCTATGTTAATAGGAAAGACTACAAAAAAAGCATAGAGATGTACGAAAAGGGATTGCAGATTGATCCCCAAGACGATAATCTGATGATGAACATAGCCAATTCCTATTCAGCAATGGGGGAATATGCTAAGGCAGATGAATATTACGATAGGGCCTTGACCTTCAATCCTGACTTGGCAATGGCATACTATAATAAAGCAAGGCTTGCCATTGAAAAGAAAGATGATTTGTGGAAAGAGAAGAGTATGACATATCTTAATCATTGCATTAAGATTATGCCTTATTACTATCAGTCTAACATAAACAAGGCGGGCTTACTTCGTGAGGATAACAAAAACGCCGAGGCGGCAGAGGTGCTTACTAAGGTTATTGAAGCAACGCAGATTCCCGATTATGTCATGGCAATTCTCCAGCGTGGCATAGCATATAGGCTTCAAGGACTGATGCCGCAGGCTCTCAACGATTTCAACACCGTATTGCTATATCAGCCCCACAACATACAGAATCTTTCGAATTTAGCCCAAACATATTTTGCAATGCGGTTCTTCAACGAAGCCATGCATTTTGCAGGGTTAGGGTTGAATGAAGCCAATAAACAGAATTTGCATCATTGTGATGTTGAGTTCTCTGAGGTCATAAACCGCATTAAGGCTATGGCTCGTTTGAACACTGCCGTGCAGAATGACTCTTCTGTTGATACAACAAAATAGCAATTTAGTTGTTCGCCTTTCTTAAACTTCATGCTGATAGTGAGAAAAGAGATTTCGGGAGGGAAGAGCGCAATATCAACAGATGATATTATGCTGAATTTGCTGCAAAGCCGTAGTGAACTCCAAAAGTTTCATGAGTTAAAAAATAACACTTTATGATGTTAGCTTCGTTTGTGGTATGGTAGAAAGAGGAGGAAAAGAAATGATGCAAGATCAACAATATAACGAATTGCGGAAAGTTTACACCAAGGAGGTGTTGGCAAACCTGATAAAGGCAGATATACGGCAACGGGTCCAGAACCTTATGCAAGTAGGTAGATGGAGGTATCTCTATCCTTGATGATAGCCTTGGCATTGATTGGAAGATACCAACAGATCATGCCAATCTCTCAGAGAAAGATACGAAGCATGCGATGCTGAAAGATTTCGATTCACCATTCGATATCCAGGTAGATTTGTATGGATATGAATAACAATAACTCATGATAGTTTTACCAGATACAAAAACATTTGATTCCAGCATACGTTTGGTGCAACTCGTTGGAGGAGTGACCAAAGCAAATATGCTAAAGGTGTGCGACAAACTCGACCTGTACGTTAGTCCGAACTTGAAGAAGGATGAGACAGCACGCCGAGTAGCGCAGGAACTGCTTGATAGTCCTATTGAGATATTGAGTAACCTCAACAAGCAAGAGTTGCAAATTATTGATGAGTTTGTCAAAGGCGGTGCTAATACCTATGTCGTACGAAAGATGCGCAAGACGCAGTACAAGCTCCAGAAACTATACTTGGTTGCCACCTATTGCGACGAAGAAAAGCAAGAATGGAATATGCTCATGCCCGATGAACTGCGTGAGGCTTTGTCAAGCAATTACAAGTTCTATCTAGATTTGGCTGAGAAAGGTCAGAAAGGACCTACAGCCAAGCAGCTCCGCATGATGACTGCGATGAAGCGGATTATGGGAGAATGATAAATTTTAAATTCCAAACAACATGAAGACGATACTTGACCTGTCAAATGTAAAGGCATATCAATATTTTATGGAATCAGAGAATTACTGTAATATCAGCTTTCCTGTCTATATCAATTTTAAGAAAATCTTGGAATATGTAGAAAGTACAGTTGGAAACAACGAGTTGAAAACAATTCTCAAAGATTCAAAAAAGAAACCATCAGCATTTGAAAATGTCAACCATACGATATTGATGAAAAAAGATGGAATGTATGCTTTTCGCCCAATACAAATGGCCAATCCATATTTGTATTACTTGTTGGTGAAAATTCTGACCAATAAAGGTAATTGGACAGAATTAAAGAAGCGTTTTGAAGAATTCAAAGTTTCACAAATTGAAGTTGCAAGCATTCCAAAAATAAAAGGTGAGAAGGATAAGTCGCATCAAGCAGCAACTGTGACATCATGGTGGGAAAATGTAGAGCAAAGAAGCATAGAGTTAGCCTTGAAATACAGATATATGTTCGTAACAGATATTACCAATTGCTATGCTTCAATGTACACACATACCATTGCTTGGGCTTTAATGGGCAAAGAAGAGGCGAAAGAAAAGATACAAGCCAAAGGATTATTGGGCAACGTCATTGACCATTACATACAAGGCATGCAATTCGGACAGACCAATGGCATTCCCCAAGGAAGTGTTTTGTTTGATTTTATTGCTGAAATAATACTTGGCTATGCAGACAAACAACTTGCCGAAAAATTGACAGCAAACGGTATAGAGAAATACACCATTCTGCGCTATCGAGACGACTACCGTATCTTTTCAAATTCAAAGGATGAGTTGGAGAAAATTGCATTCTTTTTGCAAGATGTCTTGACTGAATTAAACCTTCAGCTAAATACGAAGAAGACTGTGTTGACAGAAGATGTTGTAACAGACTCCATCAAGAAAGATAAAGTTTGGTACGTTACCAATATTCCTATTTTCCGTAAAAGACAAAAGAAAATTTATTCGTTAGGGTCCTGTCTTCAACAAGAGGCTCTTTATATTCACCAGTTTGCAAAGAAATATCCAAACAGCGGAACAGTTGTTAAACTATTGACGTTATATGCTCGTCGTTTGAGAAATAGAACAGTAAGCAAAGACGAGGCTTTAGTCCTCATTTCTATGTTTGCCGACATAGCAATGGATAGTCCAAAAGGATACAAAATCGTCTTGATGATTATCAGTAAATTGCTTCAAAAGTTCTCTACGACAGCGGAAAGAAAAGAAATAGTGAATGACCTGTACGTAAAATTTGAACGCTTGCCTAATATTGGTGAGCTTCAGATATGGCTACAGCATATTACTTACAAAATGCCAGACTCTATAGCCTATACTGAGCCAATATGTCAAATTGTAGCAGGTATTGCAGATGTCAAGTTGTGGAATTTAGAGTGGGTAGCTAATGAATATAAAGAAAATTTTCCGATGAGCAGTATCTGTACTAATTGGATACGAGACTCGTTTACTCCTGTAATAGATATAGATGAAATTTCTTTGTTTGATTATTAAAAACAGCTTGAAGATGAAACGAAATTACAACAACCATTTTAACATGTAAGTTCCGTGTTTTTTATCGTTGAATACATGTCTCAATTTTCAACAAAGAATTACAACTTAAAAGATTTGCGTATGAAAAAGATTTACTCAACAACATTATTTGCAATTACATTACTTACTTGCAATATAGCTGTTTCGGCACAAGAAGTTGCACCAATGTTGACAACAAGGTATAGTCAGACAGCACCATATAATAACAGTTGCCCTGATAATTCGGTGGCAGGATGCGGACCTGTAGCTGTTGCGCAAATACTTACCAAGTATAAGCAACCTGTTCATGGATATGAAAGTGTCTCTTACCAAAGTGGAGCAAAAAAGTATGCTGTGCATGTTGATTTTGAAAATTATAACTTTGATTGGGATAATATTAAGGATGATTACCGAGGTGAATATGCCGACCAACAAGCAAAGGCAGTAGCTGATTTGGTTTATGCTTGCGGTGCAGCTATGTATGCTCAGTATGGCTCGGCAACATCCATCAACAACTATGCAAAGATGCTGTATGGCTTGCAGCACAACCTGCATATTTCTGAAAATGCAAGATATTTGCGTCGTCAGCACTACTCCACAGCTGAATGGATTGAGATTCTGAATGCACAACTTCGAGCTCGTCATCCCGTGTTCTATCGTGGCACATGGTTGTTTGACGGAACAGAAGCAGGTCACATGTTTGTCATTGACGGTCTTGACGCTGATGGCAAGTATCATGTGAATTTCGGACATTTAGGTAGTGGGGACAAGTTCGCAGACATCAATGTTCTCAATCAGAGTGGAACGAACCCAGGCGGTCGTGGCGTTTGCTATAACGCTACGCAAGCTATGGTTATCAATTGCTACCCTACACCAGAGCACACAGACTATCCATTGCAGAGATGTATTTCAGAGGAAGCCATCATCTTGAATAAAGACACTTTGCTGAGACAGGCAACTGTAAACTTGGGCGAGAAGTTCACACTTAGTTGCAATCTCAGAAACTACAGTTTGCAGAAAGCGACTGTAAACTATGGTTGGGGACTTGAAAAAGATGGCCAACTTATCAACATCCTCCGTCAGCGCACCTACGGACTGAGTGCAGGAAACAAGTTCGCGGAAACACGTCATTTGGATTTGGCATTGCCTACAACTCTTGAAGATGGCGACTACAAATTGGTATTATATTCCAAGTCAGATATAGATCCAACATGGAGTAAGGTATGGGCATCTGCACCTACTGAAGCAGAAGTAACAGTCAAGGGTGGTAAGGCAGAGATAACCGTACCCGACAATCATTTAGGCAATCCAAGACTATATTTGGAAAGAAATATTACTGAGGTTGAGAATACTTTTGAGAAAACTGTTTCTGGAAGAGCCTTTGAATTGAAATTTGTCAACCCTTCAACCAATAACTTCCAAAACAAGATAAAGTTGGAGATTGTTGCAGATGGTGAAGAATATAGTTATGTTACCACACAACCAGTGTTCAGCCAGTCAAAAACTACATACCACATATTGGTTCCTCAATCTGTCGTTGCCCTCAAAGGAAAGAGCATAACCGCAATAAAGGCTTACTATTACAACGCCTTGGAAGATTCTTTTATTCTTTTGGGAACAACAGAGCCGTCTGGTATAAACACACCAGAAATCAGAGTAGCTAAAGGGGATATTTTTATTTATTCTGTCAATGGAATCCTTATCAAGCGCATTGTCGCTGGTAATGTCGCTGAAAGTTACGGAAATTTCCTCAAATCGCTACCTCGTGGCATATATGTAGTAAAAGAAGCAAATAAAGCTAGGAAAATAGCTTTATAATTTTCTTAATCGAGATAATAATATGGTCAGAATATTACATTTTTCAGACTTCCACTATAAAAAGGACAATGCTTCCGACTTTAAGAACTTAGCTCAAAAGCTATCTGAAAGCATTAAAGGGAAGAGTATTGATTTCATCGTGTTCTCTGGTGACCTTGTCTTCAAGGACTATGGATATGATGTATATAAGACTGTATATGAATTCTTGTTCAAACCGATATTGAAAAATTGTGGTTTGAATGAAGAACGTCTTTTGATTGTTCCTGGAAATCATGATATGCAGAGAGATGATGAATTAGGCGTCATCAAAAATAGCCTTGCTCTAATCTCAACCAATGAAGAATTGGAAGATTTTTGCAAGTCCAATGAACAAGTCAAACTAAGTATGAATAGATTTAAGAACTACAACAAGTTTATTCATGACAAGTTTGGTAAGATTGCTAATGTTACAAAATTTTACACAACTTTTATACGAGAAATAAACAGCAAAAAATATGGCTTTGTAGCATTAAACTCTTCTTGGCGATGCTATGAATCTACCAAGGACAGAGGCAACCTGCTTTTCCCTTTATCACAAGTTCGTGAAGCATTCTCTAAATTGGATGGTTGTGAGTTGGTATTCTGTGCCATGCACCACAATTTGTCAGACATCAAGGACTTTGTGGCACAGGATGTCGAAGATGTTATACACGATAAGACTCATGTCTTGTTTACAGGACATTATCATAAAATGGGTGTCCAAACTGTTTCTACCAGCGACATTGGTATAGTTCATTCTATTGCCCCAGCTACATATAATAGAGGAGACAAAACATCTCAGTATGGATATTGTGTGCTTGACATTGATGAAGACACCTACGACATGAAGGAAACTCCATACTATTATGTAAACGGTGAATTTGTACAGGGTACAGTGAGATGTCTGTCTGTTCCTATGTCTGAGGAAAAGAAGCAAGTAAACGATTTCAGAAAGCTGATACGACGCAAAATCAATGAAGCAGTACTGAAAGCTGACGATTTGTTTGTCTATGGAAAAAGTAATGATGAATATCAGACTTTCGCTAACCTTTTCAAAGAGCCTATCATAAAAGACAAGAGTGTTCAAGAAATAATCACGTCTCGTCATGATGGAAAGCGTATCTCATTACAGGAGATGTTGCATTCTGAAAAATCAACCATCATCTTTGGACATGACAAGTGTGGCAAAACTTCTTTATTGTACAAATTTCTCATAGACACATTAAAGGATTATTCCAAAACGCAAATTCTACCACTTTATATTGATTTTAAAAAGACATATAAGGAGAAAAAGAATTGGAACATCAAAGATGGTCTTCGTCAGTATTATGAATTGAACAAGCGTGAGACAAGCGAATTGATAACCAAGAACAAAATACTTCTGTTGATTGATGACATTAATCTGCATGATGTTACTTTTATTAATGAGTTTTTGGATCAACTTCAAGAGTGTTCTTCGGTTAGATTTATTGCTTGTACTGAAGAAACTATGTCTTCACAATGCGCCTTGATTAATTTTCGAGATAACGACATACTGAAATATTACATCCATGATATAACAGTAAATGAGGTGCATCAATTAACTTGCAGTTGGCCAAATATCGCAAAGGAAAGACGACAAATGATAGAAGAGAAGATTATACATATATTCTCTCAGATGCATATTCCTTTCAACTTTTGGACAACCTCCCTGTTTCTTTGGATTCTCGAACGTACGGATGAATCGAATATTCATAACAATTTTGAGTTGATAAACTTGTATGTTGATGAAATACTCGGAAAAAAGGATTTTGTTTTCAATAGTGATATAACCGTTGATTACGATGACTTGAAGTCCTTCCTTTCCAGTTTGGCTAAATTTATTTTCTTGCATGGTTACCAAGTGTCGGAATCAGAGTTGTTTGAATTTACCAAGCAATATCATGAGTCCCATAAAAAATTTACAATTGATATTTTAGGGGTAATCAATTTGTTAAGAGATAAGAATATTATTACCAATATTAATGAAGACAAAACTCTTGCTCCTGCTTACACTTTCCGCTTGAAAGGCATTTTCGAGTATTTCTTGGCCTACAAGATGAAAGACGATACCAACTTCAGGGATGACATATTGAATGACCGTTCCTATTTCTTTGGATTTGGCAATGAGATTGAATTGTATGCAGGCTTTCAAAAGAAAGACATAGCAACCATTGAGAAGGTTTTTTCTATCGTTCAAGACATTTTGAGTCCAATTACTCAAAAGGCTGGTTACCACGATTTAGATAGTCAGATAAATTCTTGCTTGGATGTAAAGCCTATAAATTTTGAGATTGTCGGTAATTTGATAGAGCGCATATCCACAATGCCAAACGATGACGAGGATGACACCCAACTGTTGCTCATGCCTTCAGATACTATTGTAACAGATGATACGCAAGTTGTTCCAAAGCAAAGAATTCATAATTATGAATTGACATCTGGCAATGTGGAAAAAGCATTGTTTATCCTTGCCCGTGTCTATCGTAATAGTAAGGTATGTGACGATGAGGTTAGATCAAATGAGATTTTGAATTTCGTCTTGGACGGTGTGTCTAATTTAGGGTTCATGCTTGTAGATGATGCAAAGAATGTGGAATTCAATGTTGATGAGATTACAACCAAAAACATTATCCAGTTGGTTTCTAACTATATGCCCATCATTATAGAGGCTTTCTTGTATGATGCCATCAGCCAAAAGAATCTTTCAAGGGTGTTTTCAGATAAATTGGAAGAACTTACCTCTTCGCCCGAAGGCAATGAATTCAGAATATTCCTATTGACACTGGTACTTGTCGATTTGGATATTAAAGAAAACCTGGAAGTGTTAAACAACAATTTGCAGTATCTAAAACTGCGCCCTCTGCGCTTTGCCGTAGTGTCAAAGCTCTTGTTGTTAACTATTCAATATTCCGACAACCTTTATCTAAAGGAAAAGATAAAAGTTCTTGTCAATGGTCTAAAAAATGACTTTGAAGGTCTGAAACAGCTGAATGAAACAATAGAAAAGCAAATCATGATGAATAACAACAAGAAGCTCCAACAGAAAAGAAACAATGAGGCTGATTATAAAAAATAGCAGTTTTATACAAACGAAGAACTTCTCAAGTAAGAATAAAAGGTATGAATACATCAAAAGAAATACTTGACTCTATAGAGTTAAGTGATTTGCTTAACAAAATCGAGTTGCAAATAAAAAATATTGAGAATGGAGATAATCGTACAGAAATTGGCAATCTGATGAATTTTCCTTTCAAACCAATGATGGATAACTCTGATTTGCGTAAAGAGGCAATAAAAGAGCTTTACGGAATGTTTTATAAGGCTTTCGGTTTGATATGCAAAATCTCACTTGAAACAAACAATATGACTTTGCTTTCTACTGTGAATATGTCATGTAATCAAGTGATTAATCTACTCGCATCAAGCCATTTGAAAATACAGAAAGCACCAATGGTCAAACCATTGGCAGACTTATATAATAAAGCCATAACAAACTTACAAAACAGTAATGAAAGCTTGGCTTCCGATATGGATAGACTTTCAAATTCGCTTTTTGTTTAGCTGAAATTTATGTCAAATCGTGCCATCTATTTTAAACACAATAGTGAATCTGACGAGTATGATATATTGGTTTGGAATCCATACATTATAAAAACTGTATGAAGTTATGAAAAAAGAACAAATTTTAGCGCAGCAACGTGCAGACTTTGCCGTAGCAAAGTTCATAGAAGAGATATTCAGCTCTGGTCATATAAAGGAACATTCTTTTGATGAAACCAGAGATTCAGCTTTAGAATGTGCCAAGCAAAATATAGAGGCTTCATCTCTTACAGAACGAGATAAACATGTGGCAAAAGAGAGTGTAGATAAAGCTGTACATGAAATTGCCAAGAGATTTAAGGAAGGGATGATACAATCTGGAAGATTAATAGAAACAAAATGAATATAATTAAAACAAATATTGAAGGCGTACTCATTATTGACCCACGTCTCTTCCGTGATGCTTGTGGCTACTTCTTCGAGATTTTCAGCGAGCGAGAGTTTCGATTTATATCAGTAATATACAGATTTTTCTATTCCTTATCAGAGAGTATAAGGATAATCTCAAACTGATAACAGATAATGTTTTGACATTTTGTACGCATCCATACAAAATTACTGTAGGTGAAGTGCCAAGAGCTATTTTATTAAGCTACTTCTCGACTTTGGCATGGAGCCTGCCTCCTTTGATAAACGGGTTTGAATTATGAACAATGTTGAAATTCTAATGGTTCTTACCAATCAGATTGAAAGCTTGCAATTGTATGAATCTGGTGTAATCAGATAAGTGACCTCAAATCATGCAACACCATATTATGTAAGTTGAATCTGCTGAGGATTATTTGATAGAGTTTTGCCATTTGTAGGAAGTGGGATGATACTATTTGGGAGGATGATAGAAACGAGTTTTTAAAATCAATAGAAATAGAAAAAGTAAATGTCAACTCAAACATCAGATAACAACAAACGCATAGCGAAGAACACCGCCTACTTGTATTTGCGCCAGATACTGGTCATGGCGGTAGCTCTTTATACCTCACGTGTGGTGCTCGCTACGTTGGGGGAGACCGACTATGGTATTTACAATGTCGTAGGAGGCATTGTTACTCTCTTCACTTTCCTCAATTTTGCAATGGGGTGTGCCACAAACAGGTTCATTACGTTCGAGCTAGGTAAGCGTGATGCCCATGGAGTTAATGTTGCGTTCAGCAACGCTATGATCATTCATGCCTTTATTGCTGTCATTATCCTCATCTTGGGTGAAACTTTGGGTTTATATTTCTTTAATACCCAGATGAACATTCCTGCCGACCGCATGTATGCTGCTGGTTGGGTTTATCAGCTCAGCATCTTTACCTGTATGGTTAACATATTGAGCGTTCCTTACAATGCTCTCATCACCTCGCACGAGAAGATGAATGCTTATGCTATCATCTCAATCTTAGAGACGGTGCTGAAACTCGTTATCGTATGGATGCTCGTTGTGTTCAGTTATGATAAGCTCATCCTCTATGCCGTTCTAATGTTTACGGTTGGGCTGATTATTCGCATCGTTAATCAGGTATACTCAAGCAAGACCTTCAGAAATGTGCATTTCCTTTGGCCTAAGGACAGGAAGATGCTTAAGGATATGCTCACATTTGCAATGTGGAGTTTGGTAGGCAGTGCTGGAGTTATCATGGCAGACCAGGGACAAAACATATTGCTCAATATGTATTTCGGACCAGCGGTCAATGCTGCTCGCGGAGTGGCAACGCAGGTGAAGACGGCTGTTGTTAACCTGAGCAACAATTTCGGCCAGGCCGTAGCTCCACAGATCAACAAGTCGTTTGCAGGTGGCAACGTTGAGTATATGCATACGCTGATTTTTGCTATGTCTAAGTACACGTTTTTCTTGTTGTTTATTATGACCCTTCCCATTTGTTTGGAGGCAAAGACCTTGCTTTCTATTTGGTTGGTTGACGTGCCTGAGCATTCCGTGATTTTCTTGCAACTGATGTTAGTTATCTCCATTCTTACTGCTTTAGGACAACCTTTGTCTAATGCAGCTGGGGCAAATGGAAAAATTCGCAATTTTCAAATATTGGTTGGAGGAACTAACTTGTTGTTGGTACCCTTGACATGGTTGGTGTTTAAACTACAGGACAAACCCATACCTGAATGGGCATTTTATGCACAGATATTTATATGTGTCGTGGCCCAGATTGCTCGTTTGATATTGGTGAAACCACTTATTAATCTTTCTTTAAGAGAGTATGCTAAAAAGGTGTGCGTGCCATGTGTAGTAGTAACTGTGGCTTCATCCATTATACCAGCCATTGTAAAGGTTTTATTGCCTGATAATATCATGTCGTTCTTTGTTGTAGTCATCGTGTCTGTAATCAGCGTTAGTGTTTTTGTTCTAACTATTGGCATGAGAACACATGAGCGGCAGGTCATCTTATCAAAATTGCCTATTGTAAAAAAAATATTATGATAGAAGTCAAGGATAAAAGTAAATGCTGCGGATGTGAGGCTTGTGTGCAGAGATGTCCAAAGAATTGCATTCATTTGGTTGAGGATAAAGAAGGTTACAGGTATCCGATTGTTGATAAGGCTTCGTGTGTTAGTTGTGGACTCTGTGAAAAGGTTTGTCCTATTATCAATGAAAATGAGCAGCAGAAACCCATCGAAGTGTTGGCTTCCAAGAACCCGGATGAAGAGCAGCGTCTTGCAGGATCGTCAGGTGGTGTGTTTTTCGAAATCGGAAGAAACATTATTGATAATGGTGGAGTTGTGTTTGGTGCACGCTTTGATGAGAATTGGAATGTAATACACAGCTATGCAGAAGACGTTGACGGGTTAAATGCTTTCCGCGGTTCTAAGTATGTGCAAAGTCATGTTGGAGATTCTTATAAGAAAGTAGAAAACTTTTTAAAAGGTGGTCGTCAGGTCTTGTTCTCTGGTACGCCTTGTCAAATTGCAGGCTTGCAGCGTTTTCTGCGTAAGAAATATGATAACTTACTATTGATAGATGTTGTTTGCCACGGAGTGCCAAGTTCCATGCCTTGGCAGAAGTTTTTAGATGAGGCTATTCGTCCGCAGAATATGTCTTCTGAAACATTTAGAAAACAAATAACTTCTGTGTCGTTTCGCTGCAAAGAAAATGGATGGCTGAAATTCCATTTAAAGGTTATTTATAACCCTTTAAATGGTATTTCAGCCAATAGCCGAAATTCCATTTTTTCAAAATATCATCGCGATACAGATTTCTTCTATGGCTTCTTGAGGCAGTTTTTTCTTCGTCCGTCATGTTATAACTGTAAGTTTCGATGCGGAAAGAGTCATTCCGATATTACTTTAGCTGATTTCTGGGGAATTTGGGATTGTACAGACCAGTGGAATGATGATAGGGGAATCTCTTTGGTTATGCTGAATACGGAAAAGGGAAAAGCTATATTTGACACGCTCAATGTGGATGCTTTTTTGTCGGACTATCAAACGGCCATTGCAGGCAACAAGAGTATCATAGAGAGTCCAACTAAACCTGTAGAACGGTTTTTTGTCTTCCGCCATTTGAATAGTGGGAAGAGATTGCATGAGGCATTTAGCTTTAACTTTATGGAAAAGTTATTGATAAAATTAAGATATAAACTGAATAGATTCGTATGAAAATAGGAATAGTTACTATGATAAGCAACAACTATGGAGCATTGCTCCAGTGCTATGCTCTGCAAACAATTTTGCAGCGTATGGGAAATCAAGTTGTTGTAGTTAATAGAAAATGGGGAAAACTTCCCCTACATTATACGATTAAAGATAAACTACGTGAGTTGAAGGCACATTTGCGTGCTTTTGTAAAAGGAAAGGATGCTTTCAGCAGATTCCGCGATAATTACCTGCACTTGTCAAAGCCAGTACATATTCACCAGGATTTACAACGTTTAAATAATCAACTTGATGTTGTGATTAGCGGTAGCGACCAAGTGTGGAATGGCGATTGCATGAGCACGATGGAAGGTTATTTCTTTTTAGATTGGGTGGATTATCCACGGGTGAGAAGATTCAGCTATGCTGCAAGTTTTGGAAAGGACTCGTTTCAAGCTAGTGATGAGCATCTTTATTTGGCAAAAAATCTTATGCAGAGTTATGAAGGTGTTTCTGTAAGAGAATCCTCTGGAATCAAAATTTGTAAGGATGTATTTGGCCGTGATGCTTTCACCCATTTGGATCCAACGTTATTGCTAGAAGCTGAAGATTATTCAGCTCTAATACCGAAAAGCTACGAAAATGCATCATCCTACATCTGTTCATATATGTTGGATATGACAGACGACAAGCAAAAAGTAGCTGAATATATGGCGCACAATAGCAAAAGCGTTGTACGTAATATCTACCCCGTGAAATCTTCTTCAGAACAATATATAAGAGTGGAGGAATGGCTTCGTTCCATTCGTGATGCAGAATATGTAGTTACCGACTCTTTTCATGGAATGGCATTCTCTATTATCTTCAATAAACAATTTGTGTGCCTAAATAATCCTAAGCGTGGCTCTGCCCGATTCGTAAGTCTCCTTTCAAAACTTGATTTGCTTGACAGACTTATAGATGTGGACAAGGCAACCCATGAAGCTATTGATAGCATTCTTCGACATAATATAGACTATTCTATCGCCAATGGAACTATTCAAAAATTGAGGCAAGAAGCATTTGAATATCTTAAGACGATAGGCTGATTTATGAAATCGAAAGTATTTACACGCGGTTACATTGTCACCCTTTTGCTCGTTCTCTACTTCACTCATTTCTGCGGCTTTGTGCCGTTGGCTGGGATGCTACGAGGCAGTGGATTGACGTTTGAGTTGCCGATATTGGCGGTTTTCCTTTGCTGCGCTCTTATGAGCAAGGATAAGAAATCTGTCTATTATAAGTGGTTTATCTTCCTTGTTATTGCAGTGCTGCTCAATTACGTGTCCACCATGTGTTTTGAGAACAGATCATTCATAGATGCGGTGCGGTCCTGTAGTTTTGTTCACTACCTGCTTTTGTTTTTCCCCCTTTGCGTGCTACGGCCTTCTGTCAAGGATATAGAGCATGTAGTCATCACATTGGGCATCTATCAGTTAGCTCTATATTTCGTCCAACAGGCTTTGCTTCCTACCCCGATTGTAGAAAGTATAGCATCAGGATGGCGTACCACAAATGATTCCTCGACGGAAAACTTCGACTTCCTCCGTTATACTATCACGGGCGAGTTGCTTATGTATTGGTTTCAACTATTGTGTATGAACCGCTTTATCTCAAGCAAGAAGAAAATATACCTCATTGGCGTGTTGGCAGTGGCGGTAATGTGCGTTCTGCATGGTTACCGTTCCACGATGTTTGCTATGATAATCGGTTTGGGGTTTCTCTTTGTCAAGGTCAACGGCGTGAGAATAAATGTTCGTAGTGTTTCCATCGTGGTAGTCTGTTTGTTGTTCCTCTTTTTCATGGACGATATACCCATTTTCCATGATGTGCTGGAGCGTATCTCCGAGAAAAATGAAAATCAGTTTAGCAATGGGGGCGGTTTCGCTAACTTAGATCGTGTAATAGAGCTCGATTTCTTTTATAATCATCAAATACAGAATTTTTGGGAGTGGCTTTTTGGATGTGGTTTCTTATCCAAGGAAGAGTATGCGCCCTTGCCAGGCATTATGTATTGGATCAACTGGGTAGACCTTGGCTTCATTGGCTTAAGCTTTATGGGCGGCATTCTCATGACAACATGCTGGATACGCCTCCTCCTGCTAAATATGCGGAGTGTCCCTGTTCAATATATGTATATTTCTGCTTATTCGGTGTTTATTATAGTCAGCACCTTTGTTCTCCCTCAAGCGTTCATCGATTGTGCAACAACCATTCAGGGCCTGGCATTATATTTTGGATATAGATTAACAATAGAAAAAAGAATATAAATATGAAAATAGCCTTCTTTTTATTTAACGGTTCATTAGGAAATGTTGATTGGAGTACTGTTGATGAATCAAATCCTGGTGTTGGAGGAACAGAGTACCTATTCGTTTTGAATGCATATCTACTTTCGAAGCGAAAAGAAGTTGAGATTATACTATATACAGAACAGGATAACCAATTCCCTCAAGGTATGCATGTGGTAAGTGGTTTGGATGCTCACTCAGCAATAATTGATGCTGCTAATAGAAGTACGGACTTTTTCGTAATCAAGGAGTTTGATTATCTTGTTAATGAAAAAGTGCTGGAAAATACGCCATCAAGCGTCGGTATTGTGTTATGGACTCACATATTTGTATCTGTTAAGCGCCTTGACTATTATGCGAAGATACCAAATTTGAAATCCATAATTATGGTTGGACGGGAGCAACTCGACCTATATAGAGGTCATCCCCTTTTCGAAAAGATGGACTATATCTACAACGGATGTACATTCCCACCTAAAAGTTTATTGTCGAAAGAGCTGCAGCCGGTTTCTAATCGCGACAATATTGTAACCTATATCGGTAGTTTGGTGCCTTTTAAGGGATTCCATGTTTTAGCTAAAGCGTGGCCAATGATTTTGAAATCAGTACCAGATGCCCAATTATACGTAATAGGATCTGGAAAACTGTATGACCGAAATGCCCGTCTTGGCAGCTTTGGTATTGCATCGGAAGAGTATGAAGCCAAGTTTATGAAATTCCTGACAGACAAAGATGGGAAAATTTTACCTTCTGTTCATTTCATGGGAAGATTGGGATTGGAGAAAAACGAGATTCTCAAAAAGACAAAGGTGGGAGTGCCAAATCCGTTATCTAAAACAGAAACATTCGGATTGGGGGCAATTGAGATGCAGACGATGGGATGTTGTGTGGTAACGAGTCAAAGCTGTGGCTATTTGGATACTGTTGTTCATAAGAAGAATTTATATAGATTTCCTTGGGCTATATGTTTAGCTTCGAGAGTTATCCGAAATTTACGATCTCCGAATTTTGACTTTGACCATGCGTATGATGAGATGAAATCCAAGTTTGATGCACATGATATAGCTACGCAATGGGTTCATTTGTTTTACAGTCTTTCTCTGGGGAAATGCCGTATTCATAATTTGGATTATGTACCTAATAGATTTTATAGACTTAAATGGTTAAGGGTGTTGATGCAACGAGTTAATTCTCGTATTCATTATTCGATGCCTTGTCTATTGGCATTAACTGAAACGAGAATATACAATAAAATTCTACATTATTATAGAAAATTGTATTAACATGTCGGTAATCATTAGCATAATTGTTCCCGTTTACAATGTGGAACAATACCTTAATCGTTGTGTCGCGTCTTTGGTTAATCAGACGTTGAAGGATATTGAGATTATCCTCGTTGACGACGGTTCGCCCGACAGTTGCTCTCAGATGTGCGATGAGTGGGCAGAACGAGACAATCGCATAAGGGTGGTGCATAAGAAAAATGAGGGACTTGGATATGCGCGAAATAGCGGCATGGATTTGGCCCGCGGTGAATATATAGCGTTTGTTGATAGTGACGATTATGTGAATGAAAATACATATAAAAAGCTCTATGAAAAAACGGAGCAAGGTAAGTTTGATATAGTATACTGCGGGCATAGGCATGAATACGAGAAAGGACTATGGAAGAATGTTCGAGATTTCGAAGACGATCGCACTTTCATAGGAATGGATACCGTGAACGTATCGAAGGCATTTCTTGTTAAAGAAAATGGGTTGCCAAGACTTACATTGTCAGTTTGGCATTCGATCTATCGCAGAGACTTAGTAAAAAACATACGATTCAATTCTGAACGAAATGTGTGTTCGGAAGATGTTCCATTCCAGGTTGAAGTAACTAGGAAAGCACAAGCCATAAAATTCATACCCGATTGTTTTTACAATTATTGCTTAAATGGTGGTAGTCTAACTCATAATAATATAGATAAGAAATTCTTTCAGTATACTCATTTGGTTGAAGTCTTAAAACAGTTGATGCCACCTGATGAGTATCATTGCATTTATTCCTTTTTCTTTCATTTTGCCGTTTCGATTGTCCGTAGAATTATTTTTAACGGCAACATCACGCCAAAAGAGAAAAATCAGTTTTTTGCAAATATGTTGAGACATCCTATTTGGAAGGAGGTTAAACTTAATGTTAAGGCGTTATATCGTGAGTATAAAGTTTATTACTTGCTTATTAAGCACCAAATGCCTATATGCGTTCTAAAGAGTTTTGCAGCCTTTGATGTATTTGTAATATGCAATAAGTTTAAAATAAACTAAGGCGTTGGAAGTCTAAGTTTGAGGTATTGTAATTGGTTGTGAGTATAAGTGTTACGTTATATGCTTTTTATTAACATGAAGGATATTCGTAAAAATTTTAATGGCATAGCCGTTTTGTTTAAATGATTAATATTACGTAAACATATAACAAATTTTTATTAGTTTACTATGAAAAAGAAGAAAATCTTAGTTGTTCAAGGATCTTTACAAGCCGGAGGAGCAGAGAAGGCGATGGTGTCGTTTCTCAATACGTTACCTCAGGAAAGATATGAAGTCGACTTGATGTTGTCAAGCAGAACGGGCTTGTTCTACAAGCAAGTTCCTGGGTGGGTGAATATCATTGATGCACCCTATCCTTACAATTGTTTGGCCCACAAACCTGTTGACTGGCGTTTCTATATTAAGCATTCTCCATTCATGTGGGTCAAGAAGGTAATAAGGACGTACATTGCCAAACACCAGTCTAAACTTCATCTTATTCAGTCGTTGTGGAAACAATGGCGTGACGACATTCCTGCGTTCGACAAGGGGTACGACATAGCATACGGAGGACAAGAGGGAGCCAACAATTATTACGTAATTGATCATGTGAAGGCTAAGATTAAGATTCTTTGGATTCACAGCGATTACGAGAAGTTGAAATATGTGGATGATTTCGACCGTCCTTATTTCAAACAGGCAAGTGTTGTTGCTACCATGTCACCCAAAGCAAGAGACATTCTACAAAAGCATTTCCCTGAGAGTGCAGATCATATTTGGTTCCTTGAGAACATCACAAATGGTGAGATGATCCGTAAGATGGCAATGGAAGATATTGACGACAAGCAATTTAAATTGGTAGAAGGTCTCAACTTGATTTCTGTGGGACGTCTTGCACCTGTGAAGAATTTTGAGCGTGCTATTCTGACAGCCTCCATCTTGAAAAAACAGGGGTTAGTTTTCCATTGGACGATTATTGGCGATGGATCATTGAGAAATTCACTTGAAGCGTTGGCAAAAGAGATGAACGTTGAGGATGTTCTCTCTTTCATTGGACTGCGTTCCAACCCTTATCAATATATGCGAAAGTCGGACATGCTGGTTGTTACTTCAAACTTTGAAGGTCGCTCAATAGCTATTGATGAGGCGCAAGTGCTTGGAATACCTGTGATTACCACCAACTACCCAACCGCTAAAGATGCCGTCATTGATGGTGAAACGGGTTTGATTTGTGATATGACACCAGAGGCAATAGCAAGTTCTATCGTAAGGCTTTACAGAGATAAGGCCCTGTATGCTCACATTTGCCATAGTTTGGAGGCTAAGAAAGAAGGCAATGTCCAAGAAATCCAAAAGTATTTTAAGGCATTTGGCGATTAGATGAGAAATATGCTCTTGAATAACAGTTTAAAATGTTCTTGATACACGACACCGCACTTGACGAGATGGCACGGAACATTCAGAACGATTATTTTGTGGGCGATAAGTCGTGGAAAGTCATCGCCAAGAAGTATGTCGGGTTCTACGAGAACTGTGGTAAATGCCAATGAGTTTGCATATAGATTTATTGTGAGAAAGCTCATCTATATGGTATCCAACCCACTCATATAAGTACTGACGCTTGTAAATTGAAAGTTGAAAAACCGATAAAAGTAGTTCTCGGACGAGCTGGGGGGATTAAAAAGTTGGGGTTTATTTTGCTTTTCAAAAGTATTTTTGTATTTTCGCCGATGCATTTACTGGTTAGCTTGTTTCGAGACATGTGCGAAGAGGCCTATAACCATTGTGCACAATGTAATAACAAAAGATTTCTGAAATTATAGATATCGCTACATGGATATGACAAGACTAAAGGTGGAACACTTCGGCCCGATAAAGTCGGTGGATGTGAGCCTAGGCGACTTGAACATACTGATAGGTCCACAGGCCAGTGGGAAAAGTCTGTTTTTGGAATTGTTCAAGTTGGTCATGGATCACGCGAACATAGTGGATGTATTGCGCAAATACAATTATATATTGTCCAAGACTGATGTGAATCCGTTCTTGGATCTGTATTTTGGTGAGGGTTTGCACTCGTTGTTTACCCCAAAAACGCGTATCCAATTCGACAACAAGTCTTTCTCCATCTCCGACTTGTTGAAGCCTGCTAAAATTAAAACTAACGCTAAGGAGTCTGTCTTCTACGTGCCCGCACAGCGAATCCTAGGCATCTCTGATGGGCGACCGAAGAACTTCATGGAGTTTGATGGATCCACGCCTTATGTGCTGAAGAATTTCAGTGAGACATTGCGCGTGTTCATACAGGGCGGTTTGGGTAATCCGGACGTGATATTCCCAATGCGCAACCGCTTGAAAGATGCTATGAGGAAATCAATAGACAAGTCGGTGTTTCATGGCGCAAAGGTGGTGATCGACCAGACGTCGGGACAGAGAAAGATGAAATTGAACGTCAATGAGGTTAGCCTCCCCTTCATGACGTGGAGTGCCGGGCAAAAGGAGTTCATGCCTTTGTTGTTGGCCATGTATTGTCTGTCTGGGCCTCCTACTTCGGTAATCAACAAAAACGACTATAAGTGGGTCATCATAGAAGAGCCTGAGATGGGACTGCATCCGCGTGCAATCCAGGCGGTTATATTGGAGATCATCGAGTTGATGCAGTCGGGGTATAAGGTGATCGTGTCAACCCATTCACCAACGCTGTTGGAATTTGCTTGGGTATTCGAATCACTAAAAATGTTGCCGGAAGATGAGCTGAAAAGCGCTCTCTGTGAATTGTTTGATATCGACAAGAACTGCACGGCGGCTCAGGTGCTTAATGGTCTGAAAGACAAAGCGGTGACGACATTCTACTTCGAGTCGAAAGGTGCAGGCGTTGTCTCCACAGACATTTCTTCCCTGGATGTGGAGGCTGACGACTCCCTTATTGCAGATTGGGGTGGCTTGTCCACCTTCTCGGGAAGGGCGTCTGACGTGGTCAGCAAGTATTACCCAGAAACAAATGACGAATAGATGAGGCGAAATGCAGATGAAGGCAATGCTTTCAAGTCGGCTGTTGAAAGCACGCCCGACTTGAAAGACGGTTACCGTCAAGGATTAAAGGCGATGGGAAATAATTCTGTCAAGGTGTCTGTGCGCGAGCGTGATGGGTTGATGGGAAGTTGCGACATTGACGGCTGTACCAAAGATTTGTACCATGAAGCAGCTCGGTGGGACTATGTTATCGGCTACAAGCAAAAAGCATGGTTTGTTGAAGTGCATCCTGCGAGTACCAGCAATGTGGATGATATGGTCAAGAAGGTGCAGTGGCTTGAGCAATGGCTCAAGACCAAGGGACAGAAACTGGCTGCCATAAGGGTGAATAAAACTCATTATTGGATCCCTTCTGGTAAGGTGCGCATCACGAAGACTTCACGCCAGTATCATGCTTTAGCTAAACATGGCATTCAGATAACTAATGTCCCTTTTGTCATGAAGTGACAAAAGGACAAACGATTTTCTTTTGTGAATCATGTAAACAAGTCTAATCATATGAACAACAGGATTAAGATAGGGGTTACAAGGCTGCATTTAGGTTAATCAGAATAGATTATCGTCGGTATTCCTCTTTGAACAAATCGGGGGGCACCCCGGAATTGCATTGGACAATGCCATAACGTCATTGCTGAGGAACGACACCGCGCTTGACGAGATGGCACGGAACATTCAGAACGATTATTTCGTGGGCGATAAGTCGTGGAAAGTCATCGCGGAGAAGTATGTGGCCTTTTATGGACGCAAGATAAACTAACAGGTTACGAGAAGGTTGTAAGCTTGATTGACCATCGGTGGTTCAATAAGCGGTAGCAACCGCAATTCTAAGATAATAATATAATAAGGAGTAAATGAAAATATTACAAATTACCTTTTCTTTGTCTTCTGGTGGTCTTGAACGATTCATTGTGGATTTGAGCAACGAATTGGGCAAAACCAATGATGTTACGTTGCTAACATTGAAAGATGACAAGGTGAATCCTCAACAGTCGCAATTCTATAAGTTCGACTTGTCGGATAAAGTGAAGTATGTGAATTTGGGGCTTCCCCAAAAGTATTCACCGCTTAATCTGTGGAAGGTTTATCGGTACATCAAGAAGTTTAATCCTGATGTTGTTCACATGCATGCTGTTGGAATGCCCAAATTTTGTATGTTAGCCAATTGGCTGCTTGGTAAGAAAATAACCTTTGTGCAGACCATACATAGCGATATGCGGAATGGCTATAGTAGCTTTGTTTATGACTTTGTGCATGCAACCCTCGGAAGAATGAAAATGATTAGGTTTGCAGCTATATCCGACACCAACTTTAAGGATTTTCGTAGAATCTATCCGCATTCGTTGGCAGAATTCATCAATAATGGTCGTGCGCCCATTAAGAGGACAGATAAGTTTGATGATGTGACGAACGAGATCAATTCGTTTAAGAAAGATAGTAATACAAAGGTGGTGCTGCATGTAGCCCGTTGTCATCCACAAAAGAACCAACAACTGTTGGTGGGGGGGGCGAATTTACTTATTAAGAAAGGCGTCAACATGACGCTCGTAGTCTTAGGAAGCGGGTATGATAGTGAGGCTGGTGCCAAGCTGAAAAGCATGGCTTGCGACTCAATCCATTTCATAGGACCGAAAACGAACGTGGGCGATTACCTGTATAATGCAGATGTGTTCACGCTATCTAGTTCAATTGAGGGTATGCCAATCTCTCTCTTAGAGGCAATGCTTAGTGGGGTTCCAATGGTTTCCACACCTGTTTGTGGTGCGGTGGACGTGATTGATGGAAAGAACGGAGTGTTGAGTAAGAGCTTTGAGGTTGAGGATTACGCAAATGCGTTGGCCACTGTTATAGAAAACAATGAGTTTTATAAAAAACATGCTTTAGAAGGTATGGGCGACAGCCCTTATACCATTAAGCGGTGTGCTGAGAAGTACATGGAATTCTATAAGCGCAAAGGTTGATTTGCCGTTAGCGCTGTTTACGAACAAATATGTTTGCCCTTTATAGTTGACAGATAGTTGTGCCCACAAGAGATGTTATAACTTGATAAAAACACAAATTCAGGAAATGAAGATACTTTATATAATTTATGGCCTATCATCCGGTGGGGCAGAACGATTTATTACCGACTTGCTAAATCAGCTGGCGGTAAAAGACGAGCTGGATATTACTTTGTTATTGATAAAAACGACAGAAATTCCTGGCAACATGTTTTATGCTAAGGAACTCGATAGCAGAGTTAAGATTAAGAGTTTGGGCATGGATAAAATCACGCCATCGGTGTTTTTTAAATTAAATAAAGCTATTCTGCAAGAAAAGCCCGATGTGGTTCATGTTCATCTGTCACCTATCATCCTGTTTTGCATTGTTCCCTTGTTGTTTTACCGAAAACCAATCTATATAGAAACCTTGCACAATGAGGTCTCGCGCATAGATAACAGTAGTAAGGTTAAACGCTTCTTAAAATCGTTTGTTTATAAGTTTGGACTTGCCAAGGTTTGTACCATATCGGACAAGAATGCACGTGAGTATCAGAGGGTCTATGGACGGGCTTGCGATGCCTTGATTTATAACGGTCGCAAGAAACTCCAAAAGACTGAAGCTTTCCAGCAAGTGGAAGATGAAATTCGGGGTTATAAAAATGATGACAACACGTTGGTTATTGTCCATATAGCGAGATGCGCTCCGCAAAAAAACCAAAAGTTGTTGATAGAGGCGTTTAATGATTTCTCGAAAGATAAGAATGTTAGCCTTATTATAATAGGTAGCCAATTTGATTCCAAGGAAGGAGTAGAATTACAAAAACAAGCTAACGATAAAATTCATTTCTTAGGTGAAAAGCACAATGTGCAAGACTATTTGTTTGGCAGCGATGCTTTCGTGCTTTCCTCTATTTATGAGGGTATGCCCATAACCCTTATTGAAGCGTTGGCTTGCGGTTGTGTTCCGCTCTCAACGCCAGTTAGTGGCGTGGTTGACATCGTTAAAAACGGAGTGAATGGATTTGTTTCTAAAGACTTTTCGAAAGCAGCTTTCATTGCCATGCTTAATGATTATATGGAGCATAGGGCAGGCATTGACAGAGCAGACCTGATGAAGTTGTTTGATGAGAAGTTATCCATTGATGCCTGCGCAAACTCATATCTTAAATTTTACAAGAAATGCTTAATTCAAAGAAAAAAAAGATAACGTACGATTATTCACAATGCCAGCAATGTGGCGTTTGTGAGGCGGTTTGTCCCAAACAAGCTATTACAATGAGCTTTTTGGAAAATGGGACTCATGCCGTATCAATAGATGAAGAGAAGTGCATCAAATGCCAGAAATGTGTGAAGTGCTGTCCATCCAATAAAACCTCGAATAATGAAGCCTACTTGGAGGGAATGCCCAACAAACTGTATTTCATGGCGTATAATAAGGACAATGCAGTTCGTCGCGCTTCGTCATCGGGGGGTACATGCAAGACCCTTATCATTAACAGCCTGAAGCAAGGGCTGGTTGACGGCGTTTATACGTTGAGAAAACTGGCCACATATCCAAGTGGAGAAGGGGCATTCTTCACAAAGGATAATATACCCTCATACGATGAGTTGGCCAATTCGGTTTACCACTCTGTTATGATAGGTTCTAATATAGATAAGGTACAGAAGTGTGAAAGATTGATGCTTGTTGGTACATCTTGCCAATTGCGTGCTTTAGAAGTTGCTTTGAAAGGAAAATATAAGGAACTTATCAAAGTGTGCATTTTTTGCAAACAGCAGAAAACATTGGAGTCGACACGTTTCTTAGCAAAGGTGATGGGTACAACAGTGCCCAAAAATCTAAATTTTTCGACCCGCTACCGCGGGGAGGGTTGGCCCGGAATCGTTCGCGTGAGGGAAGCTGAGCTGCCCTATTCCAGGGCAGCTCAGCTTCCCTTTGGGCGTAGATTGTGGACGGTTCCAGGTTGTAATGTCTGTGGCGACCCCTTTGGAATGGAGAGTGACGCTGATATCTCTTTGATGGATCCTTGGTGCATTCGTTCAACAAATGACTTGGGAGAAACCTTAGTGACGGTTCATTCGGAAAAGGGGCATGACCTCATAAAGATGTGCAATGACTTGATCGCTGAGCCGAAATCATATCAGGAGATCAAGCCGGCATTGGGCGAACTGGATGTGTGGAGAAAGCGAAGTCTTGTTCCCTATTTTAGGGGAGAGAACTGCAGCAAAGATATTCAGAAAGCGGGAAGGGCTGAAACGTTTCAAAGAAAGTTTTTGAAGACCCTTGTTGAAACACTGCCCGCACTCCCTATTTTCTTCTATCGTGTGATTTTCAAATTTCCCGATTTCCGCAATATTCTTTTAAAACAAAAGTAAACACCATGATGATAAAAGTTATAACCCGTCATGCGCCATCTAATTATGGCTCGTTGTTACAGTCCATTGCTACGATTCGGACCATAGAGCGATTAGGGCATGAGTGTGAGATTATTGATTATCAACGACCGGATGAGCGTGGTCTGAAGAGTGTTTTGACACAAGCGAGTAGAAAGAAAGCTTATGCCAATCCAATGAAGAAAATGCTCTATGTAGCCATACGCTATCCGCTTGAGAAATATGCGCAGGTGAAGTTCGATAAGATGAGGAGAAAATATTTGAAGATGACTTCTCGTTGTTCTTCCCACCAAGACTTAAAGAAATTGAAGGCAGACGCGTTTATGACGGGAAGCGACCAAGTATGGGGACCGACCATTGATGGACGTTATGACAGTGCTTATTTCTTGCAATTTGTAGATTTTAATACGCCTAAGTTGGCATACGCCGCAAGCTTTGGAAAAACTAAGTTTGATGAAAGGATCGTCTCTGAATATAAGTCGATGCTTGCGGAATATGATAAGATTGCCGTAAGAGAGAACTCTGCCGTGACGATGCTTCATGACTGGGGATTGAACAATTGTGTGGGTCAGGTGCTTGACCCGACTCTTCTGCTTGATAGTGGGGAATGGAAGCGTTTGCTGGTTGATGAGAGTGATTCGCGGAAATATGAAGGAAAGAAATACATATTGGTGTATCAGATCCATAACGATCCTAAACTGTCCGACTATGCAAAGCGTTTAGCTAAGCATACTGGCTTAGAGTTGTTGAGAGTGAATCCGATGTTGCACCAAAAAGTTAGAGGCGGAAAATTCATTTGCTGTCCTGATCTGGGAGAGTTCCTCGCTCTGATAGATAATGCCTCGTGTATTGTTACAGACTCTTTTCATGGCACTTGTTTCGCCATCAACTTTGGCAAACAATTCATTGAAATTTTGCCAAACAACGCTACTGGCACAAGAAACCAGAGTATTTTGGAATTAACGGGATTGTCTAACCGTATCCTTCGTGACTTCAATGACTATTCGTTGTTTGGAGAAATGATAAACTTTAATAAGGTTTTTGAGGCATTGACGGTTGAGCGCAAGCATTCTGTTTCAGTAATGAAGGAGCTTTTGCCATAGGCTTAATGTCCTTACAAGAAAGACCAAGCGTTTATCAAAAGGCGATAGGGGAACTAGATAGAAAAAGCCCCATCAGCATTAGGTGCTTGATGGGGCTCCGTTAGATTGAATTACTTTTGCCCTTTGCAGTCGCTTCTGTTGCTTCTGATATGGGCGCGGACATGAATTACTTTGCCATCCTGTACTCTGTCGTATTCAGGGATGCGATTGAACTTGCGTCCTTCTGAATCTTTTGCCATAGTCTGCTTTACTCGGCCTTTTCCGAGGGTCTTAAAAGTTAGTACTTGTGGTGTCCTTCCGATTCCACTACGGGGTGCATTTCGAACCGAGGCTATAGCCCACTGGGTACGCGTACCAACTCTGTGTCAACCCAAAAGGATTCAGTAAGTTGGTTGCAAGACCTGCAGAGAGGAGTAATGTACATCTCGCTTCCGCCGAAGACTTTTTGCACATGCGCTCCCACAAGATCATCGTGGTTTGCGTCACCGCATTGCCCACAATGGCTTGCTCTGTGTCCTACTTGGTTCTCCCAATACTCGAGCCATGAAGACTCCCCTGTTGAAGGCTTAGCCCATCGGCTGCTGCCAGATACGTTTTTTACGTATACCATAATTAAAAAAATTAATAGTTTATTATTATACCGCTTACCCGTAGTCGGCATTAGTTATGCTTTCGAGGTTGCGGATACCTAAGATAAGCAATATATGTGCCAATATTGAAGAGTGAATATCTTAATAAGGCGTAGCTATATTGTAAAATAGAAAAATATAGTCCAAAACGGCACATAGAGAACGTTTGTTAGTGGCATCTGCCACAATGACAGCTTATTTGTGTCGACTTGTCGGTTGTTCTATATGCCATATTGGCACATTATGGCTTAAATTGCATAATAGAGGTTAGATAATCGCAGTTTGTCTCCTCTAAATGGAAAATAAGTTGTAACTTTGTTGAGCTAACAACTATCACGGTGATAACTACATGATACAAGAACTAAGAATAAAAAACTTCAGATCCTTCAAAGACGAGGTTGTGTTTAGCTTTGAGGCGAGTAAAGACGCGAGCTTTGAGGATTCTTATGTCGTGACTATGAAAGATGGAGCAAGACTGTTGAGATTTGCTGCGGTTTTTGGAGCCAATGCAAGTGGAAAGTCGAATCTCCTGGAGGCATTTGACTTTTTGAGGCACTTTTGGAAACGCAAGCCTAAGGATGCTGATGAGTCAACGGACGTAGAGCCCTTTCTGCTTGATTCGGTAACTTCTCGTGAGCCTTCTCTCTTTTATTTAAAGTTCTATGTTGGTGAGACCCGGTATGCCTATAAGCTTAAAATAGACGCATCGGCAGTGTATGAAGAGCAATTGAATGTGTATACGAGCGTTCAGCCTTCAACGCTATTTAGTCGCATGCTCGACGAAAACGAAAAGTCGGTGATCAAATTCAACTCATCGCTAAAGCTAAACGACTTAACAGAGCAGGAAATAGCACTACGCTGCCTGAAGAATACGTCTTTGCTTGCCGTGATTAACACGGTGAACTCATCATTTGGCAGGTTGGAAGAAGCTCGAAATGAGCTTTGTGGACACATCATGCCAACCATTGGGCCTTTAACGCACATGCTTAGTTTTGCAGAAAGGCGGATGGTTGATGATAATGATCTTAGAGAATATCTCTTGGGCTTCATAAGGAAAGCGGATTTTAATATTTCGAACGTTAGCATCGAAAAAAATAAGGAAGAGATACCAGAGCGTTTTAGGAAATTGTTGTTGTCTGATACAGAGGTCCCAGATGATACAAAAAAGAAATTACAGAGCCAAAACTTCTTCGAGTCGCTAAACACACAATTTGAGCATGAAGTGAAGAATGCCCGTGGCGTAGAGACATACAGTATGTCAGAGGATCAACAAAGTAGGGGTACCCAGCGGGTTCTGGGCATTGAGGCAGCAATACAAGAATCTATTAAGACGCAGTCGTTCTTGGCGATCGATGAAATGGAAACTTCGCTTAACCCCATATTGCTCGATTTCGTTCTCCAAAGCTATTTGTTGGAGAAATCATCAAGTCAGTTGCTCATTACGTCACATTATGATGGATTACTCAATCGTGTGGATAAGTATATACGTAAAGACTCTGTGTGGTTTGCTGAAAAAAAGGATGATGGCTCTACCATGATTTACTCCTTGAATGGGGTACGTGGCGTCAACAAGATGCGTAATCTTCAGAAACGATACGAGGAAGGTAGCTTAGTTAATGCATATCCGCACATTTCAAAGTGATGCGTTTGCCCCAAAAACAGATGTGGATAGTCTTATAATTTCGATTTTATGAAGAGATAGCTTACTTTCTATGAGTAAAATCCATAGGTAGCCATAGGCTACAAAATAATCTATAACTAGATAATATGGCACAAGAAATAATTCCTGATAAGCAAAGTGTACTTACTTGCTTGAAGCAGAAAGTGTATTACGTTGATTTTTATCAGCGTGAATATGTATGGACCAAGAATACGGTGGAGGTCCTCTTGAACGATATCTTCTATGCCTTCGAAATCTCGTATAAAGAACATAAGGATGAGGAGATGTCGCAAGAGGTGCTGGAAAAGTATAACTGGTATTATCTCAATGTCTTTATCACCAATAAAGTGGAGGGGAAGGTGTTTATCGTTGATGGTCAACAGCGCCTTTCTACGCTTACTTTGATTGCGACAAAGCTTTATCATATTACAAATAATGATAATCTCAAAGATATCCTCCGTGATTGCATCTTTGCGAAAGATCAGTTTAAAGGCAATGTATTTTGTATCGATAACGACAAGAGAAAAAATGTGATGCAATGTATCCTTGATGGTTCTGAATATCAGGATGCTTATAAAAACAAGACAGAAGAGACTATCATCGAGAGATATGAGGATATCAGCAAGTTTATTGATGACAAACATTTGGATGATGTTGAATTGACTGCTTTCATCTATTACTTTCTCAACAGACTGGTTCTCGTTGAACTGTCTATCCAGAAGGATGATACGCCTATGGTTTTTGAGGTAATCAATGATCGTGGTGAGGCTTTAAAGCCTTTTGAAATTCTGAAGGGCAAGATGATTGGACTCCTTTCGAAAAGTGATACCAACAAGTATTCTGAAAAGTGGGATGTAGCACTGAATAGAATCAGCGGAAGAGAGGATAACTTCTTTGCTGATTATTTGAAGTCGCAGTTTGTGTTCAAGAAGAATACCTCTCTGGAAAAGCAGATTATCAACTCCTACCACCGATATATCTTCGATTATAATGATATAGCTGATAAGCTTTCTTTCAGAAGAGCTGACAAGAAACATCATGAGAACATTAAACTGTTTATCAATAATGAGTTGGATTACTATACTTCTCTTTATGCTAAGATTTCGACTTGTGGTGATGAGTTTGTGCAGTATAATCTGAATATCAATGATATCTCTGGTATTTATCAGCAAATTATGGCAGCTTGCGATGTCAATGATGAGCTGACGGACGAGAAGATTCATGCGATAGCTAAAGAGGTGGATAGACTCTGGGTGCTCTTTGTTCTGAATGGTATTTACGATAGCAACGATTTTCAGGATGTTTCTTATCAGTTAAATGGAAAACTGAAAGGACTGGATATGGCTTCCTACCGTGAGGTATATGACGGAATTATCATGCAGAGTATCAGAGAGAAACGTAATGTTTCGGGAGAAGTTTCTTTGCTGGATTTCAATAGCTTCCTGAGGAAAAACTATACGAATACGAACCGCCGATTCCTGCGTTATCTGTTCTCTAGGGTTGAGAAGTTTATCTGTGAGCATACGAATCAGAATATGCAGAATGATATCTACTATATCTCTACTAAAACCGGTTATAAGACGGGATACCATATTGAGCATATTCTCTCTGAAAATGATAAGAACAGGGGCTACTTTAAGGATGTTGAGGAGTTTGAAGATCAACGCAACCTGTTAGGTGGCTTGCTCTTGCTGAAGGGAATAGATAATATATCTTCTGGTAATGAAGAGTATTCGGACAAACTGAAAACTTATAGCAATGGTTTGGTATGGGGACATTCGCTTTGCGAAGATTACTATCATGCCAACAAGGATTTTGATAAGTTTAATAAGGGGTTGTCTGATAAGTGTGATGTTGGATTCAAGGCTTATCGTGTCTTTGATCAAAATGCATTGAGGGAGCGAAGTAGATTGCTGTATGAAATCGTGAAAGTAATATGGGAAGTTTCGTGATTTTTAGAATTACTATGTTACCTAAAGCTTCAGAAGGACAAGGAGTTTTATGATGTGACGGTAGGATTTGATAAAGGAGTTGAGTTTGCGAAATCAAGTTCTCATGACTAGAATAAAGCGGGGCTACGTATTTTTTGTATAATTGAGGCCACGAAGGAACCTTTAGGCTTAATAGACTAATCATTATATCACAATGAAAGTACTTTTAATTGACGTTTATAATTTTAATAAAGGTGGGGCTGAGACTGTTTGCTTTAATACGGGCAAACTGTTGGAGAAGCACGGCCATCAAGTAATGTATTTCACGCTGAAATGGCCAGAGAATAATCCGTCGCCATATAGCAAGTATTTCCCTGAGTCGAAGGAAACCCGAAAGGGACCTTTGAAACAAGTGAAGAACATGGTGAACTATTTCTATCACTTTGAGGCTGCGAAGAAGATGGAGCAGTTGATAGAAGACGAGCGCCCCGACATCGCACATATTCATCTGATGTGGGGTCAGATTACTCCTTCTATTTTTCCTGTTTTGCGGAAGCATCATATCCCTATATTGCTCACGGTTCACGACTATCGCATCGTGTGTCCTGCGTATTTGTTTAGGGATGGGCACGGAAACATCTGCGAGGCATGTAAGGGTAAGAATTTTTATAAGTGCTTAACGCATACATGTTGTAAGGGAAGTAAGCTTTTTAGTGCGGTGATGGCAGCAGAAATGTACTTTCGCAATAGATTCTTTAATCCCGCAAAGTTCATTGACGGTTTCATGTATGTGAGCAATTTCTCACGTGATAAACATGAGCAATACATGCCAGCCCTAAAGACGAAGCCGAACATCACATTGTATAATTTTTCCTGCGATATAGCGAAGTCTCCCAAAACGCTATCTGAAAACAAGTACTATTTGTTTTATGGAAGACTTTCTGACGAGAAGGGTGTTACCACACTTTTGAGAGCGTTTAAAGATATTCCTCAATGTAAACTAAAAATAGTTGGAACTGGACCTAAAGAACAAGAGTTGAAAGACTTTGTTCAATCATCTGGCATGAAGAATGTTGAGTTCTTGGGCTTTAAGCGAGGTCAGGAGTTGATGGATTTAGTGAAAAATGCCCACTTCGTTATAGTCTGCTCTGAGTGTTATGAAAATAACCCCATGAGTATTATTGAGTCTTACTCCTATGGCACACCTATTATTGGCTCACGAATAGGTGGTATTCCCGAGATTGTTATTGAAGGTAAAACGGGATATCAATTTGTTTGTGGAGATAGCGACGATTTGCAACAAAAAGTTAAATTTGCAGATAGCTTATCCGCTGAGGATTATTCATGTTTGAGTGCAGGAACCTTGAAATTTGCCCATGATAACCTGAGCCTTGAAAGCTATTACCCAAGATTGATTGCTTTTTACAATCAATTCTTAAAGAAATAAACGATAATGAAAATTGTAGTGACAGGCACTCGTGGTATCCCGAATATCATGGGTGGAGTGGAGACGCATTGCGAGGAACTGTTTCCTCGGGTGGCGCAACATGGTTTTGATGTGACGGTGATTCGTCGATCGAACTATGTGGAAGACGCGTTGGCGGAATGGAAGGGCGTGAAGCTCATGACGATTGCTTCGCCCAAGAAGAAATCGTTGGAGGCCATTATCCATACGTTTCGCGCCATCAATGCGGCGAAGCGCTTGGGCGCCGATGTGGTGCATGTGCATGCCATCGGATCAGCCCTGTTGGTGCCATACGCCAAGTTGCTGGGCATGAGGGTGGTATTCACCCACCATGGTCCCGACTACGATCGCGACAAGTGGGGCTTCGTTGCCAAGACTGCCCTGAGGATGGGCGAGCGCATGGGGTGCATGTTTGCCGATGATGTTATTGTGATCTCGAACGTCATTAAGGAGCTCATTGCACAAAAGTATGGACGCACGAAGAATGTTCACCTTATATATAATGGGGTGTCGGAGCCTGAGATTTGCGATTACCCAGACTATTTCAAAGAGCTGGGTATAGAGAAGGGAAACTATGTGTTGGGCATGTGTCGATTCGTTCCGGAGAAGAACCTGCACCATCTGGTGAAGGCGTTTGTGAAATGGAAGAAGGCGCATGCGGATTCCGACGTCAAGCTTGTGCTGGCTGGCGACACCGATTTCGAGGATAGCTATTCCTTGGGGCTCAAGGAGATGGCTCGGAAGAACGGTGTGGTGCTGACGGGTTTCATCAAGGGCAAGAAGCTCCACTCGTTGCTGACCCATTGCAAGTGCTATTGCCTGCCTTCGTCGCACGAGGGACTTCCTATCGCCTTGCTGGAGGCCATGAGCTACGGCGTGAAGGTGGTGGTGAGCGACATCCCTGCCAACCTTGAGGTGGGATTGCCCAAGGACGATTATTTCCCTTGTGGTGATGTGGACGAACTGTCGCGTAAGCTCGGAAAGATCATCGAACAACCCTTGCAGCACATCGACTACGATATGAGTAAGTACGACTGGAGCAAGATTGCCCAACAGGTGACCGACATCTATAAAAAATACGAGAAATAAACGGATGACCAACTTTCTGCAAGAGGATCAAGCGCGCATGGTGCGCAAGTTCTTCCAACTGTTGCGTCTGGCCATAGGATCTTCCTCGGAGGTGCCGCAGGTAGCCAAGGACGAATGGCCTGCCATCTACGCCCTTGCCCTGAAGCAGACCCTATTGGGCATTGCCTTTGACGGCATGCGGAAGATGGGAGCCTCGGCAGAGGTGGATCCCGACCTACTAATGACATGGATGGGAAAGTGCAAGCTGATTGAACGGCGCAACTATAAGCATCTGGCTGCTGTGGTGAAAGCCGTTGGATGGTTTAGTAAGAAGGGATTCCGATCGTGTATCTTGAAAGGAGTGGGCAACGCCTTGTTGTACCCCAACCCGATGCATCGCGTGTCGGGCGACATTGATGTGTGGGTGGAAGGACGACCGTCGAAGGTGATAGCTTTTGTGCGCTCTATTGCGCCAAAGGAAAAGGCAAGCTATCACCACATTGAGTTTCCGAAGCTCGATGATATCCCAGTGGAGGTGCATTATCGTCCATGCTACCTTCAATCCCCATGGCATAACTATCGTTTGCAACAGTTCTTTGCCACTATGGCCCAAAAGCAGTTTGCTCATGAGGTAAGAGTGGAGCAGGGGGCGTTTGCCACGCCAACGGCTTCGTTCAACGCCATCTACCAGTTGGTGCATATCTATAACCACCTGTTTCAGAAGGGCATTGGGCTGCGCCAATTGCTTGATTACTATTTTATAATGTTGAATGTAGAGTGTGGACCAACTCAACCTTCGACCTTTAATATTCAGCTTACCCTTCGTCGCTTGGGCTTATGGAAGTTTGCTGGTGCGGTGATGTATGTGCTGCACGAGGTGTTCGCCTTGACTGAGGACAAGATGATTGCTCCGATGGATGAACAACGTGGACGATTGTTGCTCGAAGAAGTGTTGAGAGGTGGCAACTTTGGTCAGCACGACGAAAGCCACCATCATTTACAAGGTGCCGTAGGTCATAACATCTTGCGATTACAGCGCGACTTCCGCTTGCTTCGGTACTATCCCGAAGAGGCGTTGGCTGAGCCCTTCTTCCGCCTATGGCATTTTGTTTGGCGGTGGAGGCACGCGTAATGATGGGACGTGGAAGAAACGACATGGATATAAGTGACGTTGAACACTTTAGTCATACAGGGCATGATGACTGTGAACGAGAACTTGAATGGTTGGGCAATTCCAGGTGTGTCGTCATGACATGTTTGTGAGCATTGGTTATCAGCAAGTGATGTTTTTAGGTAAAAAGTAAAGGTTATCCTTTGAGGTGTGAAAAAAAACATTTATTTTTGCTGCAGTAATGGATAGAAACGAGATTTCACTAAGAATCATTGGCAAGATTGGGGATGAGCCGCTTTCGCCTGCCAATTTCGACATTGGGCAGATTAGATTCTTGCTCGATGAGGTGGAGAATTTGCTTTATCCCGACAAGAAAAAACGCAAGGACCGTCCTGTTATCTCTTATGAAATGAAGGAGGGATCGGTGATCCATATTTTCAGAACGTCATTGCAGAGTGTTCTGATGTTTTCATCCATGCTTGGAGTTGTGGAGCAGAATCATGGGTCAATAGATAAATTGGAAGTAGCCAGTGCGCAAGCGATGGAGAATTTACAAACATTTGCCAGGATCCATAACTATGATATAGAAATTGGCACTTCAGATAACCCTGGACGTGTGTTTAAGATTTCCCCTAAGACGAACTATTTGCGTCTTAAAAACATCATGGTGGATGTGGAATGTTATTACTATGGAGTCTTGACGGATGCGGGCGGTAAGGATAAGGCCAACATTCATCTTGACACTAAGAACGCTGGGTTATTAACCATTCGCACAGACAAGGAGTATTTGGCTGAATATAAAGGTAATCCTTTGTATAGGAAGTTTGGTGTGCGTGTGCGTGCCAAGAAGAATATACTAACAGGCGACATTGACAAATCGACCCTGAGCTTGCTGGAGCTATTGGATTATCAGCCTCGTTACGATGAGGATTATCTGAATAGTCTTATCAATAAGGCCACTCCTAAGTGGAAGGGCGTTAATGCTGACGAATGGTTGGCTAATATTAGGGGAGGCTTGGCTTAATGGAGCAGAATTGTGTGCTATTAGATACCAGTTTCTTTATTCGCCTTTTGAATAGGGAAGATCCATTGCATGAAAATGCAATTGGGTATTACAGATATTTTCTGGAACATGATTTTGTGATCGAGATTAGCACTATCGCTATTGCTGAGTATTGTGTGAAGGGCGATGTTTGTGAGTTGCCGCTAAAAAGCATGTTGGTGCTTCCGTTCAACTTTGACCATGCCGTTAGGGCAGGGAAAATGATTGATGAGGTAAATGAAGAAAAACGCAAGCGTGGTGCTGTTATCACTCCACGCGCCATAGTGCCAAATGATACAAAAATGTTTGCGCAAGCAGATGTGGAAACCGATGTGAACTATTATGGCACAGCAGATGTGGAGTGCAAGAAGGTTTACGATATGATTAAGGCTGTGGAGGGCTCTTTGTCTTTCCGTTTTATTGATATAACCATTCCTTACAACCAGTATTTCGGAGAGTTAAAGTTTTAGAAGTTGACTTGAAGGAACTAAGGAGTGGTTGGGCTTATGACGTAACTCAACGCCCACAAGGGTTTGCATGAAAAATTCACTATTATAGAATATGGAAGTAATAAAGACTGAGATTGATGGCGTGGTGATCATTGAGCCGCGTATCTTCAAGGACGCTCGTGGATATTTCTTCGAGAGTTTTTCGCAGAGGGAGTTTGACGAGAAGGTGCGTCACATCGACTTCTGCCAAGACAATGAGAGCATGAGCAGCTATGGTGTGATGCGTGGCTTGCATTTCCAGCGCCCACCGTTCACACAGAGCAAGCTGGTGAGGTGTGTGAAGGGTGCCGTGCTCGATGTGGCGGTGGATATCCGCAAGGGATCGCCCACTTACGGCAAGCATGTGGCGGTGGAACTGACCGAAGACAACCATCGCCAGTTCTTTGTGCCCCGTGGCTTCGCCCATGGCTTCGCGGTGCTGAGCGAGACGGCCGTGTTCCAATATAAGTGCGACAACTTCTACCACCCGGAGGCCGATGGCGGCATCAGCATCCTTGATGATAGTCTGGGCATCGACTGGCGCATTCCCACCGATCACGCCATCCTGTCGGAGAAGGACACGAAGCACGACTTGCTAAAAGACTTCGACAGTCCGTTCGACATCAACGTCAATTTATACAAATGATGATTGAGGGGACGCACATTTGCGCCCCCTCAATTTTTAAGGTTCTTCCGTTTAATGCATAGATGAGATATGGAATGGCTGAAAGGGCTAAAAGAATCGTAGCGATAGAGCCGCGCTCTGGAAGGGCAACAGCCTTCTATTCTATGCTTGTGCCCTTAGGGGCGCATGTAGCCCCCTTTCCCCCTTCGGGGCCATATCCACGCATTTAACGGAAGATCCATATTTTTTAGAGTCCCCATTTATAGCCAACGGTAAACGTCAATGAGCGATTGTGAGCGGCGGGTCCGTAAGACCTGTTCCACTTATCGCCATCCTGGCGCAAGTTGGTCACTCCGAAATTGTATCTCAGATCAGCCACAAGGTTCTTGTATTCGTAGCTTATGCCAACAGGGACCGACAGGGCAAACGTTTTGATGAAGGCCCCGCTACTGGTTGTGGCGGGCTTACCCTTATAGCTGATTGCAAAATCGCCACTTGTGCTCCTGCTTACGGCAAACTCCGGCTGTAGACCGGCTTTCAGGGCAAGCCCTTTCCATACATACACATTGGCGAGGACAGGGATGGCTATGCTGTTGAGATTGACTTTCAGATCGTCTTTAAAATCAAACTGTTCGCCATTGGGCGTTCCACTTTTGCCCTTGGTGCCATACTTTGCTCCTTGCTGGGTGTAGAAAACACCTACGGAAAGACCGAACAAGTTGGTAAACTGGTATTGCGCTTCGACACCTGCGGTAAACCCCGCCTTGCGTTTTTGGTTTTCATACGAAATCAGTCCCCATTTTCCTGGATCAGAATCGGGAACATATATAGTGCCTTCGGTTCCTGAAACGTCTGGCGTTACGGCATAAGCAACATAAACAGGCATTCGGCCAGTGATGTTGCTTACCGTTACACCCACCTTGGGTGTGACAGAGAAGGTTCCAGCCTTCTGCTGAGCGCTTGCGGTTGAAGCGGCTATAAGCAGGGCTGCTATAACCAATAATTGTTTTTTCATTGTTGTGTATGATATGATTTATGCGAAATTCAACAAGCAAGTGCAAATTTACATCATTTATTCGTAAAAGCACCCGCATGGCGTTTAAAATTCCAATGATGTAAAAAAATGCTTCCAACGCTGAAGCGAGATTCAAATATTATTGTTACTTTTGCCAACAAATAACAAACATGAAAATGAAGAGGACCCTTCTGTCAGCTTGCACATGAGCCATGGCGGCAGCGTTGTCCTTGACTACAAAATATCAATAAAACAAAATTATTAAGGAAATACAGGTTTAACACGCCAAGAGTTATAGCGACATTATGAAGATCGGATTGTTTATTCCTTGTTACGTCGACGCATTGTATCCTGAAGTGGGAGTGGCCACCTACAAGCTCCTGACAAGCCTCGGGCTCGACGTTACCTACCCTCTCAAGCAAACTTGCTGCGGACAGCCCATGGCGAACGCCGGCTTTGAAAAGATGGTCACCGACATTGTGCGCCACTTCGACGACCTCTTCCGAGAGTTCGACTATGTGGTTGCGCCGTCGGCATCGTGTGCGGCCTTTGTGAAGCTATATCATCCCCGACTTGCCAAGGGCAATCACGAATGCCTCACGTCGAAGAAGATCATGGACGTGGTGGAGTTTCTGCACGACGTAGTGAAACCAACAAGCCTCAAGGCTCACTTCCCCCACATCGTTAGCGTGCATAACTCGTGTCACGGCGTACGCGAGCTGCATCTGTCGTCGCCTTCAGAAAGACAGGAGCCTCAGTTCAACAAGATCATCGACCTCCTCAAACTTGTGGACGGCATCACCATCCGGGAGCCGGAGAGAAAAGACGAGTGTTGCGGATTCGGCGGAATGTTCTCCATAGAAGAGCCCGACGTATCGAAACGCATGGGAGAGGACAAGATTGAACGTCACATGGCTACGGGAGCCGAATACATCACTGGTCCCGACTCGTCGTGCCTTATGCACATGCAGGGCATTGCAAAGAAGGAGAACAAACCTATAAAATTCATACATGTGGTAGAGATATTGGCAGCAGGACTATGAGCACACTACATTCAGAAGCGGCGCGACGCTTCAACGATAACAGGGAAAAGACCACTTGGCACGACGCCACCTTCTGGTCGTTAAGGCAAAAGCGCGACAACATGGCGTCGGGGTTGCCCGAATGGGAGGAACTGCGCGAACACGCCAGCCAGATAAAGCAGCACACCATTACCCATTTGGCCGACTATCTGGAGGAGTTTAGCGCGCAGCTGGAGAGCCGTGGCGTCATTGTGCATTGGGCTAAGGACGCCAATGACTTTAACAACATCGTGCTCGACATTCTGCAGAGTCATGGCGTGAGGAAGATGGTTAAGAGCAAGTCGATGCTTACTGAGGAATGTGCCATGAACCCGTTTCTTGAGAGGCACGGCATCGACGTCGTGGAGACCGACCTTGGCGAACGCATCCTGCAACTGCTCCATCAGAAGCCGAGCCACATCGTTATGCCTGCCATACACCTCAAGAGGGAAGAGGTGGGGCGGATGTTTGAGGAGAAAGGCATCAGTACGGAGAAAGGCAATGATGATCCCACCTACCTTACACAATGTGCGCGCAAGCATCTGCGCAACCAGTTTATGGAAGCGGGAGCGGGAATGACTGGATGCAATTTCGGTGTGGCCAAGACTGGCGACATCGTGGTTTGCACCAACGAGGGCAACGCTGATATGTCGACATCAATGCCCAAGCTGCATCTCGTGGCAATGGGAATAGAGAAAATTGTGCCCGACTATAAGTCGCTCGCCGTATTCCAACGACTGCTCTGTCGCTCCGCTACAGGACAGCCCACCACGGCTTACACCTCCCACTTCCGCCAGGCAAGACCTGGAGCGGAGATGCACGTCATCCTCGTGGACAACGGGCGAAGCGATATCCTCGCCAACGACGAGCATTGGGAAACGCTGAAGTGCATTCGCTGCGGAGCCTGCATGAACACGTGCCCCGTATATCGCCGATCAGGGGGTTACTCTTACACCTACTTCATCCCCGGGCCTATCGGCATCAACCTTGGCATGCTCCACGATGCGTCGCGCTATAACGACAACGTAAGCGCTTGCACGCTCTGCCTCTCGTGCGACAATGTGTGTCCGGCTAAGGTCAATCCGGGTTCGCAGGTTTATATGTGGAGACAGAAGCTCGACTCGCTGCATAAGGCCAACACAATGAAGAAGTGCATGTCGAAGGGAATGGAAGAGCTTTTCGATCATCCCCAGTTCTATTCTTCAGCCCTGCGTTTGGCTCCTCTTGCCAACCTCATACCCGACGGCCTTACGCACATCCGCACCCTCAATCCGTGGGGCGTGGCGCACGCAATGCCTAATTTTGCGAAGGAATCGTTCCAGACAATGTGGAAGAAAGGAAAACTGAAAAAGCAATGACATACAAAGACGAACTATTGGAGAAGTTGAGACGCAACACGCGCGAACAATATCCGATGCCCGACACACCCATAAACGGCATATCATACGACGACACGCTAAGGCAGTTTGTGGAGATGAGCAAGTCGGTGGGCAGCAACGTAGTGATGGCTAAGCCTGGCGAAAACCTCAACGACATTGTGAGAAACGCCTTTCCGGAAGCAAAGACCATTGCCTCTAACATCGCAGAATTAACCATCGCCACCATCAATCCCGACACCGTGGCCGAGGCCAAGGACCTTAACGGTACCGACGTAGGAGTGGTGTGCGGCCAGATTGGAGTGGCGGAAAACGGTTGCGTATGGATTCCGCAGGACATGAAGGAGAAAGCAGTGTGCTTCATTAGCGAATATCTGGTCATCGTTCTCCCGAAGAGCGGCATCGTGAACAACATGCACGAGGCATACGACCGCATCCGCATGCCCAAGACCGGGCTCGGCACATTCATCTCAGGACCCTCAAAGACGGCCGACATCGAGCAGGCGCTGGTAATGGGAGCGCAGGCTGCACGCGGCGTAACCGTTGTGATAAGGGAAGAATAATATATGGCGATAGCAGCTTACCAGTGACATTGAACTATGGCGGAGAGCAGCACCTTGTGCTTTTCAACTTCAAATGTCAATCGGTATCAACATTTGATGCTGACAAGCGTCCTATCACACCAGGAAGAATTCAGTCGGAACTCGAATCTATCATTGTTGACAATGTAATCGTCCAAAAAATCGATGGCTATTCAGGAGAAGAGCTCTTGCTTAGTATTATTGACGAAACGAATACTGTTACGAAATAGACGACACCCGCTACGCTCATTTCAAGAAAATCACATGCTACATCGGTTTACAATCCAAGGTTAGCAGGGTAAGCAACAAATCAACAACAGGTTTTGGAAGCAACAACAGCGGCTATCACTCACGAAGAGGGTTGATAGCCGCTGTTGTTGTATCAATGCAATACCTCCACAGCCATGCTCATCTCGTATCTATGTTAGGGCACCTACAAGATAAAAGTCCTTGTAATGACGAATGGGCTCTTTTTTGAAAACAAAGAAGGAAATGTTTGGTTGTGTGGAAGACTATTTGTAATTTTGGGTGTTTGATCAAACCATGAGTTTAGCTACGAAATATTAAACCTATGCAATATCCTCTTATCTCAGAATACATGGCGGCCATCCGTGATGCCCACGACAACTTAGATCAACTGAGCCATTTGGTGCCCGTGATGGACAAGTATGGCGAGCCGTATCGTAGCGGTGGCGCGTTTGCCGTTGTGTTTAAGATGCAAGACGAGCAGACGGGGAAGTGCTATGCCCTGAAATGTTTCACCGAGGAGCAGGAGGGCCGGGCGGAAGCCTACCGTCAGATCGCCGAGGAACTGGAGTTTGTCGACTCACCGTATGTTACATCCGTAAAGTATTTGGAGAACGAGTTGTTTGTGGACAGCAGTTGCGACGACGACGAGTTTCCCGTGTTGCTGATGGACTGGGTGGAGGGCGACACCATGGAGGCGTACATTGCCGCCCACCACGGGGACTGCCACGCCATGTCGATGCTCTGCTACCGTTTCTGCAAATTGGCGGCATGGCTCCGCTCGCAACCGTTCGCCCATGGCGACATCAAGCCCGACAACATCATGGTGCGCCCCGACGGCACGCTGACGCTGGTCGATTACGACGGCATGTTCGTGCCTGCGATGAAAGGGCAGAAGTCGCCGACGATAGGCACGAAGGACTTTTCGCATCCCCTTCGCGCCATCGACGACTTCGACGAGACCATTGACGATTTCGCCTTAGCTTCCATCGCCCTCTCGCTCAAGGCCATCTCCCTTGATGCATCGCTGCTTGAGCAATATGGCGCGCCCGACCGCCTCCTCTTCTCTGCCACCGACTATCTCAACTTGAGCACGAGCAAGGCCTTCTCCGCCCTCCAAGGCTTGTTGGCCGACGAGGAAATGCAAACCCTCCTTTCGATGTTCCTATTGGCCAACGCCAAAAAGGACCTGTCCATGTGCTCCTTCCGGCTGTTCAGCGTACAAAAACCGAAGGAAGAGGAAGTGTGGAGCACTATAGTTACAGATGAGGATCTTGAGAATGCCGTAGAGGACGAGTTTGGTGCGAAATATAGCAAGGACTGGAAACGATTGCTCAGAGCACCAGATGAATTGAGATATGAGTACACTATCAGAGAAGGAGTGAAAGTCATTGGAGACGAGGCTTTTTATAATTGTAATAAGTTAATGAAGAAAACTATTCTTATCGTTTGTCTGGGACTGGTAAGTCTGGGCTTGCAAGCACAGAGCATTTCGCTCGCTGGTGAATGGAATGTAGAGTTGGGAAAGAGCGGTAGTGCTTTTGCCAAGAGTAAGCGTGCCTCGCAGGGTGAGGCAAAGCGTGCCATCCTTCCCGGTACCATCGATACGAACCATCTGGGATTCGCTCCGAAAGATACGATGGAAACAACGCATCTTACGAGACTCTATGCCTATAAAGGAGTTGCAAGATATTCCAGAACCATCAATATCCCGAAGGACTGGAAGAAGAAGCCAGTAGAACTCTTCCTGGAACGTACCCGACCGACATGGGTGTATGTGGATGGAGAAC
>ERZ1026888.141-NODE-141-length-43822-cov-5.531702_pt1 | contig 43822 bp, 40 predicted proteins | sample MGYA00380174_ERZ1026888 | MGnify/ENA primary metagenome ERZ1026888 (study PRJEB33269, sample SAMEA4719810) | human gut metagenome | biome: human-associated habitat; feature: organic feature; material: feces | place: Cameroon | collected 2013-10 ...
GTTATACTTTATACGTTACACTAAATTCAGGTAGGAGAAAAAGATGTTATCAGTAATAGAAAAAGTCAATGACGTGGTCAACAATTTTATCTGGGGCGTGCCTGCGATGATATGTATCATAGGTGTCGGACTGCTTTTGAGCTTCAGAACGGGATTTATTCAGATTAGAAAGTTTCCGTATGCGATGAAGGTTACGCTTGGCAGGATGCTCAAAAAACGTGAGGCATCTGACGGAGCGCTCACACCGTTTCAGGCAGTGTGTACGGCACTTGCTGCGACGGTCGGTACAGGAAATGTGGCAGGAGTTGCGGGAGCCATCGCGATAGGCGGACCGGGAGCGGTGTTCTGGATGTGGATTTCAGCACTTCTTGGTATGTGCACCAAGTTCTCGGAGGTCACACTTGCTGTACATTTTCACGAGAGAAATGCAAACGGCGACCTGGTAGGCGGCCCTATGTACTATATTAAAAACGGTCTTAAAAAGCACTGGCACTGGCTGGCATATCTGTTCTCAGCGTTTGGCGTGCTCACCGTGTTCGGTACAGGAAACGCTACACAGGTAAACACCATAACCACAGCGATTGATTCAGCTTTATATAATTACGATATAATTTCAAAAGAGTCGGCATCAACGTTCAATCTCATAATAGGAATAGTGCTTGCCGCTCTCATTGCGCTTATTCTGCTTGGAGGAATCAAGCGTATAGGCCAGGTTACTGAAAAGCTTGTGCCATTTATGGCAGTGATGTATATTCTGCTGGCACTTGGAGTAGTAATCGTCAACTTTAAAGCTATACCGGGCGTATTCGGAGCCATAATAGAGGGCGCGTTCAATCCGTCAGCAGTGACAGGCGGAGCAGTAGGAAGCTTTTTTATGAGCATGAAAAAGGGAGTTTCCAGAGGAATTTTTTCAAACGAAGCAGGTCTTGGAACAGGCTCTATCGCACATGCCTGTGCAGACACCAAAAAGCCAGTAAAGCAGGGCTTCTTTGGCATATTTGAGGTGTTTGTGGACACTATCGTGATATGTACACTCACAGCGCTTGTTATACTTTGCAGCGGAGTTTCTGTGGGCTATGGAGAAGCAGCAGGCGCAGAGCTTACCATCAGCGGATTTACATCCACCTACGGCGGCTGGGTATCAATCTTTACAGCGGTTGCCATGTGCTGTTTTGCATTTTCAACCATCATAGGCTGGGGACTTTACGGTACCAGATGCATAGAGTTCTTATTCGGAACCAAGGCAAATAAGCCGTTCATGGTAGTATATTCGCTTGTTGCGATAGTCGGTGCGACAATGAACCTCGGACTGATGTGGAGCATAGCGGAGACCTTCAATGGCCTTATGGTCATACCAAACCTTATCGCGGTATTTTTGCTTTCGGGTGTAGTTGTAAAGCTGGTGAAGGAATATTTTGCCGGAGAGGGAGCTGCATCTACCGTGAAGAATAGCCGGTAAGAGGCAAAAAGAACATTTTTATAGAATATGAGGGTATAAGTCATTATGGAAAATAAAACTGATTCATCGTTTGAAAGAAGCTTACTATTCAGAGTAGTTGCAATTATAGTGTGTATAATTATTGCATGTATTTCATTTTTGGGACTTGCAAAAAGCTATTCATCGCCTGAGTCAAAAATAAACAAAGAAACTATAAAGTATCTGGATGAAAAGAAAACAACTGCGTTGGAACTGAGCGCAAGTGCTACAGCAGTTTCAACACTTATTACATTAGCGCCGGGAGATGACGGAACTCCTGTCGCAAATAAATTAATGGATCTGGCAGGATATTTTTTGATTGTTGTATCAGCAATATATCTTGAAAAATATCTGTTGACTATTTTGGGTGCGCTGACTTTCAAATGGCTTATTCCGGTATCAATGCTCGCGTTGGCAGTATATTTTGAAAGCAAAAAGGAGCTCTTTTGGAAAATAAGTGTAAAAATATTCATTTTTGGTCTGGCAATATATGCGGTTATTCCGGTAAGCGTGCATGTCTCAAAAATGATTTACAGTACATATCAGGAGTCAATTGATGCGACAATCGATGAAGCAAATGATTTAGCGGATGAATCAGAAGCATCAAAGGATGATGATAAGGATAGCAAGAAGAGTAAGGACTCTGAAAGCAGCTTTATAGATAAGGCAAAGGATGCAGTAAACAGTGTGAAAAATACATTGTCAGTTACGGCAGATAGTGTAAAGAACATGGTCAATAAGTTCATTGATGGACTGGCGGTGCTCATAGTCACAACGTGCCTTATTCCTGTACTTGTGATAGTATTTTTTATATGGCTGGTGAAGCTTGTATTGGGAAGTGCGATATCATCGCCGGGAGCTGTAGCGATGAGAGGCGGGAAGGATAACAAACATGATAATAGATAGAGAACGAGTAAAAAACACATTCGCAGAATACACATCAGGGTACAACGCCACAGACCCAAAGATTAAGCTCAAAATAGACCATACCTATAGGGTAGCGGAGCTTTGCGAGCTGATAGCAAGTGATTTAAAGCTTGATGAATATGAGACAGATGTGGCATGGCTCACAGGGATGCTGCATGATGTCGGAAGATTTGAACAGATTAAGCGTTATAACACATTTAACGATGCACAGTCTGTTGATCATGCCAATTTTGGAGCCGACCTGCTGTTTAAGGAAGGACTCATCGACACATATGTGGATGGATTTTATGATGATAAATACGGCACAATTGTTGAAAATGCGATAAGAAATCACAGTGCTTTCAGAATAGATGAGAGGCTCGATGATTATACGGTTATGTTTTGCAATATACTAAGGGATGCTGATAAGGTGGATATTTTCAGGGTAAATGTAGATACTCCGGCAGAGGATATATATAATGTGACGACGGAGGAACTGAAAAATTCGCAGGTAAGTCCTGAGGTTATGGCAGCCTTTGATGAGAGGCATGCGGTACTTCGTTCCTGTAAAAAGACCGTGGTAGACCATGTAGCAGGGCACATTGCACTGACATTTGAGCTGGTTTATCCTATCAGCCTTCAGATAGCAAAGGAGAGAGGATATCTTGATAAAATGATGGCATTTGAGTCGGATAATGAGATTACAGGAAAGCAGTTTGAAGAGATAAGAGCGAAGCTAAACGAATACGTTGAGTCAGTCAAACCATTATAGTGACTAATGCAGGGCAGATGAAAATAGTTTTGCATTCTTCTTGTGTAACGAAGTTTGAGATTATTGCGGTTTTTGCCATGGAAGCTTCTTTTTAACATTCTGGATGTCGGGCATGACATGTTATCTTGCAAGTATTATCACAGATGAAAAATATAATGACAAGCTTACTTCTGTGTGCTACAATCAACTCAAAGCATTATATTTCTGTAAATACGACACCACAGCATATTTTTCCGGTGCGTATCACTTTGAAGAGGGCAGACCACTTCGCATTTTTCGACAAAGACATGGAAATTTTCAATGCTTTATGTTACCAGTTAATAGCAGGAAAATTGAAATGTCAGATGTGAAAAATTGCGAGAAAAGCGGGTTGTAGGGATTTTGCCGGCTTTTATATAAGTGATTATTGTACACATCATATACGTGGAAAGCATAAGTATACAGTATTTTTATTCGACTTCAGATTTTCCTGCTCACACAAGAAGAGGAGGTTAATTTGGGTACAAAGGACTCGAAGGCGAAGGAGTATTTGTCAGACAATACGAGGTTCAGTGAAATCTGCAATTATGTATTGTTTGACGGTGAGAAGGTTATCAAACCGGAGAATTTAAAGGAATGTGACACCACAGAGGTGTTATCAGTTTTCGGTATTGATAGGAAGCAGATTGTTAAGCAGAAATGGAGAGATTTGCTAAAGGGGGTGTCTGTAAAATATACAGAATCAGTATACATCGTACTGATGGGGATAGAGGTACAGACAGATGTTCATTATTCGATGCCGGTTAAGACCATGATTTATGATGCCATGAATTATGGAGAACAGGTCAACGAGGCGAAGAAGCAACATCAGAAAAACAAAGATTATAAATCATCAGATGAGTTTTTATCAGGGTTTACACATGAGGATAGGCTGACACCGGTGATTACAATTACATTATATCTTGGAACAAAAAACTGGGATGGTCCAAGAAGTCTTGTTGAGATGATGCCTCATATGGACGAGAGATTTCGGCCATTTATCAACGATTACAGGATTAATCTGTTGAATCCACTGGAGATTACAGATTTTTCCAAGTTCAAAACAGGACTGAGACCACTGTTTGAAGTGCTAAAAAATGCTTCAGATGAGGGAAAGCTGAATGATTTAATTACAAAAGACGAAACCTTTACAAGGGTTGACGTTGAGACGATTGCGGCTATCAATCTATTTGTAGGAACTGACATTAAGTATGATGAAAAGGAAGAGGTGGTAAATATGTGTAAGGCATGGGATGATCATAAAAAACTTGGCATTCAGGAGGGGATACAACAAGGAATGCAACAAGGAAGATGCCTTGAAGTATATTCACTTGTTCAGGATGGTATATTAGAGCCCGAGGTGGGTGCAAAGAGAGTAAGTATGTCATTAGATGACTTCGCAGACGCAATGCAAAAAGCAGGCTACAAACTTCCTGAGATGGTGTAGTATAATAGCTTAAAAGTATAAAAATTGCCCCAACTGATTTGTGTTGTGGCATGATTTTTATATGACAGGGGGAGTAGATGTATCTTGTATCTGTATATTATACCATGTAGGTGATTAATAGATATTTGCAGGAATTTATTTTAGATATGAAAAGGAATAATTGATGAATTATATAGGTACACAGAATTTTGAAACAAAACGATGTTTTTTACGAAGAATCAAACTATCCGATTATACTATGATGTATGAAAATTGGGCTAAGTATGATGAAGTTAGCAGATACTATCCATTTAATCCTGTTGATGACATAGAAATATATAGGGACAAGGTAAAGCATTGGATATCTAATTATGAGTCGGATTCATATTTTCATTGGGTAATTGAGTGGAAAGAAACGGGAGAATTGATAGGAACAATTAATTTGGGAAATGTGGAAGAAGCATGTCATATGTGTGATACATGCTATATGCTGTCTCCCGGATTTTGGAATAAAGGCATTATGACAGAAGTATTGGAGGCTGTCTTAGATTATGCCTTTGATAGAGTTGGATTTAACAGAGTTCAGGCAGAAGTATTCTATGGAAATGATGCTTCCTCTGCGGTATTAAAGAAATGCGGCATGGTGTTAGAAGGCATTGCCAGACAAAAATATTATAAAAATGGTGAGTATATCGATACTGCTTTATGGGCAATTATTGTAGGTGATAGGTTATATTGAGACAAGAACTGATATTAAGTATGATGAAAAGGAAGATGTGGTAAATATGTGTAAGGCATAGGATGATCATAAAAAGCTTGGCATACAGGAAGGAATACAACAAGGCAGATGCCTTGAAATATATTCACTTGTTCAGGATGGTATATTAGAACCTGAGGTAGGCGCAAGTAGAGTAAGTATGTCATTAGATGACTTCGCAGACGCAATGTAAAAATTAGGCTACAAACTTCCTGAGATGGTGTAATAATTAGAACAAGGATGTTGATAGTAAATATCAATGTCCTTGTTTCTTTGTAGAGCTGTTATGGGTTTGAATTGTTTTTGGAATAGCAGGTTAATAAAGTGAAATTGAAAAATTTGGATCCACACCAAATCAGCATAGTGTCATTGACATTTTGCCAATGTGTAGTATAATACTTATACAAGAGATTGCCAGTTTGTCCTCCGGTGTCCTTCGGACCCGGGGGCTTTTTATATATAGGAGGTACCATGGCAGATAAATCATACAAAAAGTATTAAAAATTTCTCCGTTTTAGGGATTGTACGTGCCAAAGATGGCGCCTATACTTATGGAACTAATGATGCATACGCCATAGCTATAATGTTTGCGCTATTACTAAGCAAATCCGACTTAAAGGACTTTATTTCATCTATGAGAACTGCTTTTGGCAAACTTCAAAAACAGTTACATACCATTTCAGCCACAGATATCATGTCCATAATGGGTTATGATGCAAATTGGACGAACTTAGCAAACTTAATATAATATACATTTTGCCAGAGACACTGACCTCTGGCTTTTTTATTAAAACACCAGCATGGAAAGGGTTAGGCACTGTTAACATCAAAAGCTATATTCTGTGTAGCTGAAATGACAAATAAAAAAAATAAAGCAAAAAGTTTTAAAACTTGCAAGCAAAAGGGATCGAATCCGTACTTGATAAATAAGAGAGGGTTGTAATGGACGATAGAGAAATAATTAAACTATATAATTGCCGATCCGAGGATGCATTGCTAGAAACAGAGAAGAAATATGGGAAACTTGTATCATTTATAATTGGCAGGCTGATAAAGAATCAGTTAGATGTTGAAGAATGTACAAATGATACATATTTAGGTGTCTGGTTTACGATTCCCCCAAAAACACCAGATAACTTGAAAGCTTATATTTTAAAAATTGCAAGGAATCAGGCGCTAAAAAAGTATGAACATATTCATGCGGCAAAAAGAGATATAGATATGTGTTTGCCATATGAGGAATTGAGTAATTATCTGGCGAAAGCGGGAGAAGAAGATTGGGAAAATAATGAATTGAAAGATATTGTTGAGGATTTTTTGGAATCGTTGCAAAAACCTCATCGACAAGTTTTTGTATTAAGATATTGGTACTTTATGTCGGTAAAAGAGATTATGAAATGTTGTAATATGAGCAAAAGCAAGGTCGAAACAATCTTATTTAGAACAAGAAAAAAGCTGAGAGAACAATTAGCGGAAAGGAAGTATTTATGAAAACTTTGAAATCAGATATTTTTTATGCAATGAATGAAATAAACGATAAATATATCCTAGAGGCTGCACAATGTTTAGAGCAAAAAAAAGAAAACGATATTTCCTTACAAAAGAATAGTAAACTATTTCATGAAAGTAACGCACATAGCCGTAAATGGTTGGCTCGCGTTGCAACTGCAATGGCGGTAAGTATCATTCTTTTTACAACAGGAGGAATTGCCAATGCAGCGACAGGAGAGAAACTGGTTCAATGGATTAATGGGCTGTTTGGTGCGGAATTAGTTACAGATGAAAACGAAGGATTGATCGGAAAAGAAGTCATAGATAATTCGGAACCGGAGGTTACGCATGGTGAAGAAAGCGATATAGGGAATGCTGAGGGAAGAGCTATAACTGAAAGCCATATTATAAAGAGTGTCGCAGATGATAATATTGTGCTGCCATTATCTGTTTCTGAGTTTAAGGTGGAGAATGATACGACACCTGAAATTATTATGACTAACGGAAGTATGGCAGTATTTTATCTGGAGGATTATGCAGGTTGGAATTGTAAAGCAGGGGATATATTAACCTTTTCGTTTGAAAAATATGAGTCAGATGCGGTTTCTAATCAGGCGCTGGTTATAGGATATATTAAAGATGGGGTTATGTATGACGGAGAAAGTTTTGGAAGTCTAAGCGGAAGTTACGAATTAAAAGTTAGAGAGGGGGGAGAATACAATTTATATATTATTAGCGCAACTTCCGATTATTTAACATTCAAACAAGGCACTATCAATCTTAGTAAATAGAGAGGAAAAGTCAAATGAAAAGAATGAAAAAAATTATAGTAACTATTTAAAGAAGGGAGGAATATCTATGAAATTTCAGTCTAAAACCAAAATTGGTATTTTTATCGGAGCTGTTGTGATTTTGCTGGTTATTGGTGTGCTGTTTTTTTGCATTGCGAAACCTTCAACTTCTGACGAAATTAAGACATCATATTTGAGAGGTACTTTTTCGATTGATTATAGCGATCTGAATGCAGTTGTAGGCGATGCTGATTATGTATTCGTTGGTACGGTCGCAAGTGAAGAAGGTACTGTTTATAAAGATGCTGTTACGGTTGAAACAGACGATGGAAAGACTCGTGAAGTTTCCGGCCCATACACAAATTATACTGTGAACGTCACAAAAAATATCAAAGGCAATTTAGTTACTGACACGGCTATCCCGATTCAAAAATCTGGCGGACTTTCGGAAGATGGCTCACAATATTTTGTTTATGAGGGTGATGAGCTTCCGGTTGTAGGAAATGAATATATCTTTTTTGCTTATGCCCAGCTGGACGGGTCATTGTTAATTTCCGGTCCTGTTTCTAACATGAGTGTATCTGACAATACAAGCGATATTGCTCCTTTTAGCGATTCAACGGAATATAGCGACATTGTAGATGCGTATAATAATCAAGTCGATTCTGGACGGACTAGGTTTACTTCTTCTTATGAGGCAAAATAAATTAAAATTGCAGGAAATGTAAGAATGCTTTCCGATAGCTATATGATACTTATAACTTCGGATCAATGCGATCCGAAGTTATTTTTAGGCGTTGAAGAAATGACTTGAACATGTTTATATTGCCCGATAGTATCTTAAAAGGCATATTTTGATATGCTTTTTGGATTCACTTTAGTAATCAGTGTAAAAAGATTGCAGTATGGGCGAATTTAACTCGGTCGCGGAAAAAATAGGGTTTATATTGAAATGAGCTTTGGAGAAAGATGCCAACTATTCCAGCACTTTAAGTTTCTCTGTCAAGTAAGAATATTTTCCAGTAACTATATAATACTTATTTTTTGGAGCATACATGTTTGGTATATGGTAATTAGAGTGATAGGAAAAAAAACAGGAGGGGTCAATATGATTAAGAAAGTCATTAGCGTGGTAATTGCAATATGTTTGATGTTTATTTCAACCATTGGAAGTTCTATTCAGCCGATATATGCAGCATCATCGGCTCGGATTAATCCGGATGATATGTTGACAGTGCTGAACGATATAACAGTAGCGGGACAGTCATGGGAGAATATTGGTTTTGATTCGGAGGATATTGCCAATATAATGCAGATGCAAAGGAAAGATGACTCATATTATGCGTCGTTGAACACGGACATAGCTAGATTATCAGTAGAAACAGTAGAAACAAAGGCATTAGAAAACGCAATAGCAGGGCAAGGGTATATTCAATCTTATGCACAGAACGGTAATCCGCCAGCAACCCCACAAGAACAGAATGAAAGGATGCAATATGTTACACAAGTAGCATTAGAGAGATATGGTAATACATATAACACAGCAGATTTTAACAAATATGTACTTTATCTTTATATGTCCCATTATATAGACAATCCTAATTATACTAAAGAAAGTCCAGGATTTGATAATATATATGCTTATGTTATTACTTCAGATGATATTACAGCATATGAGAATTTTATAGCACAAAGTAAGGTTTCTATGTTCTCTACAAATCTGGTTAATTTTATGGATGAGTTCAAGTCTGCGGTAAATAATTCGTCAGACATTCTAACCGCGGTGGATGAGGGAAAAGTTATATCCATAAATACCGCAAATGCGATATATGGTTTATCTACGTTTGATCCGGAAAAAACCGCATCAAGAGCAAAGTTAATTGTCACTTCATTTAAGGACCACTATGAGAGTACGGCTTCTGTAAATGAATTATTAAATGCAATGTATGTAGATTTGGAGCCGGAGGATGTCAGCCAACAGTATATTGATGCATGTGTTACGGGATTTTTAGGAGTATTGGCAGGAACAACATTATTTGGCTTTGGTATGTCAATATCGCTATGTTATTATAACGTGTATGCAAATTTGTACGATAAGGCAAAGCTAACAGCATTGCATTATTCATTGTCAGGAAGAGTGGCTATCAGGCTTGATGAACTGATTGGGGGCTAAGTTATGAACGACGACAATGAAAATGTGTTGATTATTGCATATAACTTGTTCTGCACCATACTAATACCAGCAGTAATAGTATTGACAGGAATTTGGTCTTTGGAGTCGGAGAGCGATTTCACACATGGACGAACAGGAGGATTGCCGATGGGGGCATTGACTGTATTCGTTCCAGAGGTTATATTGGGTTTGAAGTGGAAAATGAAAAGGGCGTTTACAATTCCATGCTGTATTGCGTGGTGTATCTTCCTTCTTAAGATGGCACATTATTTCTTTGCTGTGGTTACAAATGCACCAATTACATATTATGGAACGGTGTGCATTGTGCTGTCTGGATTAATGTGGAGTATAGTCATGGAATTGAAGCAGGAATTAAAAGAATACCTTTTGGGGTTTCCACAGGAATATTGGTTTGTTCCGTGTTCTAATAGTTCAAGATATAACAAGGTGTTTCGCTTTATATGGTTAGTAGGCGTCGTTTTAGGAACGATATTTTTATTAATGATTAAATGGGGATGAGTCTTTGATAAAAGTTATATTTTATTTTTTGCTTGTAAGTATAGGAGCAGGTTTGGTGCAGATGAAAATACCGCTGTTTGGTCGTCATAGTAAGCGGTGGGAAGAACAAAATTATGCACAGCGGTTTGGCGGTATCTTTTTTCCGGCATTCATTGCGCTTGTAGTTATCTTTTTATTTAATGAGTATAAGACGGCTCAATTACCCACTTTGAATGAAGAAATGCTGATGAATGGAGCGGAGTATTGTTTGGTAACTGATCTGAATGAGATAGGAGATGCGGATTATGCTTATGAGATAAAAAGCGGAAGCTCACAAGAGGAGATTTGCGGAATTATATCAAGTATATGTGTAGACTTAAAAAGGGAAGATGATTTGGTAAATGTCAGATATGAAAACGGAGAATATATTATCATCAGCAATGGCATAACAATAGGACGGGCTGTCATAAATGACAAAGCAACAACTGATTTGTTGAAAATATACTTTTGCAACTAAAAGTGGATGAGCGTTTCTGTGTAACCTTTAGGCGAGAATATCAAAAAATACAAAAAAATACAATTTATCCGGTTGACCGGATGATACTTTTGTCATATAATCTAATCAAAAAATAGTAATAATTACTAATTTAAGTGAAGATAATTAGCAGGAGGTACCTATCATGGACAAGAAGATTACAGACAGCATTATTTACATCGGTGTGGACGACAAGGACATTGATTTATTTGAGAGCCAGTATGTTGTTCCAAACGGTGTTTCATACAACTCATATGTGATTATGGATGACAAAATTGCAATCATGGATACAGCAGATGCAAGAGTTACGGATAAGTGGTTTGCCAATTTGAGAGAGGCGCTCGGCGACAGAAAGCCGGATTATCTCGTTGTTTCCCATTTGGAGCCGGATCATGCTTCCAATATCCAGAAGGTTGCAGAGACATATCCTGATATGCAGATTGTAGGTAATGCAAAGACCTTTAACATGATGGGACAGTTTTTCGATATAGACTTAACGGACAGAAAGGTTGTAGTGGCAGAGGGAGATAAGCTTTCTCTTGGAAAGCATGAGCTTACATTCGTCATGGCTCCTATGGTTCACTGGCCGGAGGTTATGATGGAGTACGAGTCAACAGACAAGGTGCTTTTCTCGGCAGACGGCTTTGGTAAGTTTGGTGCGCTCGATACTGATGAGGACTGGACATGTGAGGCAAGACGTTATTACTTCAATATTGTTGGAAAGTATGGTGCTCAGGTGCAGGCAGTTCTCAAAAAGGCAGCAGGGCTTGACATTGAAAAGATTTGTCCTCTTCACGGACCGATTCTCACAGAGAACCTTGGCTTCTACATAGATAAATACAATACATGGAGCAGCTATCAGCCTGAGGATGAGGGAATCCTTGTGGCATGTGCTTCTATTCACGGCAATACAAAGAAGGCAGCAGAGCTTTTAGCAGAAAAGCTCAAGGCTACAGGTGTAAAGGTTGCATTTACAGACCTTTGCAGGGATGATATGGCAGAGGCTGTTGAGGATGCGTTCAGATACGACAGGCTTGTGCTCTGCGCATGCACATATGATGGAGGCATTTTCCCACCAATGGAGGATTTCTTACATCATCTCAAGGCAAAGGCTTATCAGAATCGTAAGATTGCCTTCGTGGAAAACGGTTCATGGGCTCCTACAGCAGCACGCCAGATGAAGGCTATTGTTGAGGGCTTCAAGAACATAGAGTGTGTTGAGCCTGTTGTTACAATTAAATCTACTCTCAATGAGGCATCTGAAAAGCAGATGGATGAGCTTGTTGCAGCACTTACCAGATAGAATTATGGATCAATGAAGACCCGGACGTTTGTCCGGGTTTTTGTATTAAAGTATATATAAATGTGCTATCATACAATCAAAGAAAAAAGCCATAATAGTACAATGTCAAATGAGGTAAACTATATGCAGCAGCGAATTACCATAAATCTTAACACAGATAGCAAAAAAACCGACAAAACCACTATTCTTGAATACTGCCGCAGTCACGGCATTGCAGGAATAGAAACACCGTGCGGTGGAAAAGGCACCTGCGGTAAATGCAAGGTGACGGTGACAAAACCATACTATAAGGACGTGCTGGCCTGTCAGACGAAGATTTGTGACGGTATGGAAATTATTGTCGGGAGAAAAGAAAGCACCGGAACCAAAGAAGACAGCATGGTTGTTCTGACAAATGGAGAAAATGTATCGGAAAAATTTAATGAGCATGTAAATGAGCATGTGAATAGGAATGTTGTCTTGAAGGAAGAGACTGCAAATGAATCTGAAAAAGTCGAATCAAATGCCGACACTCTGGCGGCCTGTGATATCGGAACCACAACAGTAGTCTGCTATCTGATTGATAAAGAGACCGGGCAGATTATCTCAACCAGAAGCGGTGCCAATCCACAGCGCAGCTTTGGAGCAGATGTACTTTCCAGAATTGATGCGGCAGCGAGGGCGGATGATAACGATAAAGCGAATGGCGGCCTGCAGAGGATGCAGTCACAGATAGTGTCCCTGCTTAACGGCTGGATATCAGAAATGCTCAAGGAATGTGGCAGAACTAAAGTAAGCCGGTTTTCAGTTGCCGGAAACACGGTTATGTGCCATCTGCTTATGGGAATTTCACCGGAAAAGCTTGGAAAGGCACCGTTTATGCCGGATGAATATTTTGGCAGAGCATTTAATCCTTTGGATATAGGACTTGAGAATTGTCAAACCATGATTATATTTCCGGCTGTATCAGGCTTTGTAGGCGGAGATATCACGGCGGGTATGATGGAGACAGTCAACTGCAACGAGCTGACGCTATATCTGGATATCGGAACAAACGGTGAGATGGCGCTTGGGAAAGGCGACAGATATGTGTGCTGTGCCACGGCGGCAGGACCGGCTTTTGAGGGTGCGCAGATTGAGCTGGGCATGCCGGCGTCTAAGGGAGCCGTGGATAAGGTATGGCTGGAAGGGCGCAGAATTAAGTATTCGGTTATCGGAAATGACAGACCTATTGGACTGTGCGGTTCGGGGCTTATCGATGCGCTTGCCGTTCTTCTGAAAGCCGGAATCATAGATGAAAACGGCACGATTTTAAGCGGACAGGAGCTTCCTATACTGTTTAGGTCGTATGTGTTTGAAGTGGAAGCGGAGGAGACTGCACAGAGCACAGAGCCCTCTCTCGCCGTTCATATTGCACCGGGAGTCTACATTACGCAGGAGGATATCAGGAAGCTGCAGCTTGCGAAGGGCGCGATAGCCGCCGGAATAGAAGTATTGTTTAAGGAATATGGCTGTACGCCTTGTAATATTGATGTTCTCACATTTGCAGGAGGCTTTGGAAACTACATTGACAAAGCAAGTGCGGCGGCAATAGGATTGTTTCCACAGGAGCTTTTGGACAAGGCAAAAGAAGTGGGAAATGCGGCAGGAAACGGAGCTGTTTCGGCAGCTTTATCGCAGGAAGCCTGGGAAAGAGCACTGGAGATAAGCGGGAACATGCGTTACATCGAGCTGGCATCGTATCCGCATTTCAATGAAATGTATGTGGAACATATGAATTTTTAAATAATTGAAAAATATATATTTTTACTTTATTGTTGAAGAAAATTGTCATATAATGACTTCGGGTGAGATTATATTTTAAAAGAAAAGCTGATAGGGTGATCAGCATCAGGAGGAATATTAATGCGTAAAACAAAAATTATCTGTACTATTGGACCAGCCAGTGAACATGAGGATGTCCTCACCAGGATGATAAAGGCAGGTATGGATGTTGCCAGATTAAACTTTTCTCATGGCTCACATGAGGAGCATCAGGGCAAAATAGATTTAATCAAGAAGGTAAGACAGAAGCTTCATATGCCAATCGCAATCATGCTTGACACAAAGGGGCCTGAGTATCGTATCAAGACCTTTGAGAATGGCAAAATAGAACTCAAGGATGGAGATACCTTCACACTTACCACTGATGATATTGTAGGAAATCAGGAGCGAGTATCAGTAAACTATGAGAATCTGATCAAGGATTTAAAGGTTGGTGACCGTGTGCTTGTTGCGAACGGAATCATCATTCTGCAGGTCAGAGAGCTTAAAGGAAACAATGCAATCTGTGATGTTATCGCAGGCGGTACACTTTCAGACAGAAAGAGCATGAACTTCCCGAATAAGGTCATGAAGCATGCATATTTAAGCAAGCAGGACAAGGAGGATCTGCTTTTTGGTATAAAAAACGAGGTGGATTATGTTGCCGCATCATTTGTTTCTACAAAGCAGGATGTAGCTGATCTGAGAAGCTTTTTGGATGAAAACGGTGGAGAGGACATCGAAATCATCGCAAAGATTGAGAACAGATCAGGTGTAGACCATGTGGAGGAAATCTGTGAGATAGCAAATGGAATCATGATAGCCAGAGGAGATCTCGGTGTTGAGATTCCGGGAGTTGAGGTGCCTGCAATACAGAAGTACCTTATCAACAAGTGCCGTATGCTTGGTACACGCGTAATCACAGCAACAGAGATGCTTGAGTCCATGATTCACAATCCGCGTCCTACAAGAGCTGAGCTTTCGGATGTAGCCAATGCGGTATACGACGGTTCATCGGCTATCATGCTTTCGGGAGAGTCTGCAGCAGGTAAATACCCTGTAGAGGCTGTCAAAAATATGGCAGAGACAGCAGAGTATACAGAAAAGCAGATAAACTACGGCAAGAGATTTGCCAATGCGGATTTCCAGACAAAAAGCATAGTCGATGCCATTTCACACGCTACATGCGCTATGGCAATAGATGTGGATGCAAAATGTATCGTAGTCAGCTCTCTGACAGGCCGCACAGTGCGCATGGTCAGCCGTTTCCGTTGCCCTGTTGATATAATAGGCATGACAACCTCTGAAAAGGCATGGCGCAAGCTGAACCTGAGCTGGGGTGTAAAGCCGGTTCTGTGTGAGGAATACAACTCAATGGAGGTTATGTTCTACAATGCGATGAACGAGGCAAAGAGTGTCATGAAGCTCAAAAAGGGTGATCATATAGTGCTCACAGGAGGTCTTATCAACGGTAAGACAGGCAACACAAATGTGATCAAGGTTGAGACAGTTTAGTACATTTGTGCTATTGATTAAATGATATATTTATCATATAATTCTTAACGGTTAATAAAAATAATAAATTTAACATAAACAATTTCGAGATGAAGTTTGCAGGAAAACGGCAGCGATTTTACCTTATCAAAACCTACCGAAGGAGTAAAACTCTCAGGTGCCGCAGCAGGCGGTGCAACTGTAAATGGATCGACTCTCTGGAGACACCCGCTTGGCGGGGGCCGAAGGTGCAACGTACGAAGTAGGAAGCAGTAGGAGTGCAGTGGCTATGAATATATCATGGCACATGCTGCTTCTCGTACGAATCTCTCAGGCAACAGGACGGAGAAGATATTGGACAGATATTCTTAAGATAATCTTCTTAATCCCATGTATCAGACTGTATATATGCAGCGTATATGGGTTTTTTTATTTCAATTCACGTAATTGCTGCTAAGCCTGCTATTTTCAATTGTTTCCGGATGAAATTATTTATATCATTTGTATTTGCTCAAAACACAAAGAATTTGTGTTTAGATAAAAAAGAGAGGCAGGAGTATTTCAATGTGGAACACAATCAACATTTTTCTTAAAGCAGTGGACGATTTCGTCTGGGGAGTGCCGCTCATGGTGCTCATCATGGCAGGAGGTATAATGCTCACAGTTCGTCTGGGGCTTCTTCAGATGAGAAAGCTTCCTCTGGCATTAAAGTGGATGGTCAAAAATGAAGAGGGCGGCGATGGCGAGATTACGAGCTTTGGCGCACTCTGTACCGCGCTTAGCGCAACAATCGGAACCGGCAACATAGTCGGTGTAGCAACTGCAGTCGGTGCAGGAGGACCGGGAGCACTTTTCTGGATGGTGCTTGCAGCCTTCTTTGGCATGGCAACAAAGTATTCAGAGGGACTTTTGGCTGTAAAATATCGTATCATCGGCAAGGACGGACATAGTCTCGGCGGACCATTCTACTACATAGAGCAGGGAATGGGTACAAAATGGAAATGGCTTGCAAAGATATTTGCATTTTTCGGCGTATGCGTTGGTCTTTTCGGAATAGGAACATTCAGCCAGGTAAACGGAATATCAAGTGCTGTAAACAACTTTTTTGACCCTAAAAACCAGCATACAGTAAAGGTTTTACCGTTCCTTGGTGAGTATTCATGGTCAGTTGTCATTGCTTCGCTTGTACTGGCATTCTGCGTGGCAGCAGTGCTTATCGGCGGAGTAAAGCGTATTGCAAGTGTCAGCCAGATAATAGTTCCTTTTATGGCTGTTATATATATTGTATTTGTGCTCGTGCTTGTGGTATGCAATATCACAGCGGTTCCGGCAGCATTTGCTACCATAGTAAAGGCAGCTTTTTCACCGAAGGCAATCACAGGCGGTGCAGTGGGAAGCTTTCTTGTTGCAATGCAAAAGGGTGTTGCCAGAGGAATATTCTCAAACGAGGCAGGACTTGGTAGTGCTCCGATTGCAGCGGCAGCAGCCCAGACAAAGGAGCCTGTACGTCAGGGACTTGTCAGCATGACAGGAACCTTCATTGATACAATTGTTATATGTACACTTACAGGACTTTCCATCGTGCTCACAGGCGCATGGCAGGTTGACGGACTCGAGGGCGTACAGGTTACTACATACGCATTTCAGAATGGTCTTCCTTTCCCGAAAGAGCTGTCAGCATTTGTACTTATGCTGTGTCTTGTATTTTTTGCCTTTACAACTATACTCGGTTGGGATTATTATAGTGAGCGGTGCTTAGAGTATTTGAGCGGCGGCAGGATGAAATATGTAAAGGTTTACCGTTGGATATATATCCTTGCTGTTTTCATCGGACCTTATATGACTGTAAGTGCGGTGTGGACCATCGCTGATATCTTCAACGGTCTCATGGCTCTGCCAAATATGATAGCGCTGTTTGCTCTTAGCGGTGTTGTTGTTAAGGAGACAAAGCATTTCTTCGAGCGACATAGAAATGGAGAAATCGAGGATTAATTATGTTTTATATTTTGCGACATGGAAGAACAGATTGGAATGAGGAGCACAGGCTGCAGGGGGAGGTGGATATCCCACTCAATGAAACCGGCAGGCAGATGGCTTACGATGCCGCAGAAAAATATAAGGATATAGACTTTGACATATGCTATTGCTCCCCTCTTAAGAGAGCTCAGGAGACAGCAAGGATTTTTCTTGCAGGTAGAAACCCGGCAGTAGAGATTATCACTGACAACAGGCTTCACGAGATGTGCTTCGGTGATTATGAGGGAGTGAAGAACATCAGGCAAAAGCCCGAATGCCCTGTCTACCTGCTCTTTGAGGAGCCGGAAAAATATGTGGCAAAGGACGGCGCAGAGAGCTTTGAGGAGCTGTATCACAGAACAGGAGAATTTATTGAGCAGGTGCTAAGGCCACAGCTTGCGGCAGGCAAAAATGTGCTTGTCGTGGGACACGGGGCCATGAACTGCAGCATAGTCAACCAGTTCCGCGGCACACCAATAAAGGATTTCTGGAAGGATATGCAGGGAAACTGCGAGCTGCTTAGGGTTGAATAAATTTAGATTATAATAAATGGGGCATACCGGTTGTGGTGTGCCCTGTTGCTGTCAGAAACTAATTTTAATAACATTTATTTATAAGTAAATGAATATTATATTATAAGTAATACTAAATTGACCGCATAGCTTTATGCTCGTAAAATAATTTTGTAAATTTTTTATAAATAAGAGTATAAATATTTGGAGGAACCAATGAAAAAGACAACAAACTCTTCACCTTACCAGTTTGAGGGCAGAATACCTCTGTCTCAGGCTATTCCGCTTGGACTGCAGCATGTTATGGCTATGTTCATCGGAAACCTTACACCTCTTATCATTGTTATGGGAGCGTGCGGACTCACAGCGGACGCAGGCTTTGCGGAGCTTAGAACAGCTCTTTTACAGAATGCAATGATTATCGCAGGTATTGTTACATTAGTACAGATGTTTTCCATCGGACCGGTAGGCGGAAAGGTACCTATCGTTATGGGAACCTCTTCGGGCTTTCTTGGAGTATTAAATAATACAGTTGCAGCGTGTGGCGGCGGAGTTATAGCATATGGAGCTATTATGGGAGCCTGCCTTGTGGGAGGTATCTTCGAGGGTATACTTGGAGCCTTCTTAAAGCCTTTACGCAAGTTTTTCCCGGCAATCGTTACAGGCTCGGTTGTTATAGCAATCGGACTTTCACTCCTTGGAGTGGGAATCAACTATTTCTGCGGTGGAACAGGAAAAAATGATTACGGCTCACTGCCAAACCTTTTCCTTGGAATGGTTGTACTTATAGTAATCGTGCTTCTCAAGCATTTTGCACCATCACGCAGTATTTTTTCATCATCTGCCATCCTTTTTGGTATTCTGGCAGGATATGTTGTAGCAATCATTATGACACTTACCATGTCGCACACAGGTGTGACCGCTGACGGTGTCAAGTACACATACTCATGGGTTGTAAACTTTGACGAGGTTAAAAATGCTGCATGGATAGCAGTTCCAAGCTTTATAGGCTTCGGAAAGCTTTCAGATGTGGGAATTTCCTTCCATGCCAATGCAATCATCCCAATCGGAATCATGTTTATCGTTACTGCAATAGAGACAGTTGGCGATATCTCAGCCTGCGTGGAGGGTGGAATGGACAGAGAGGCTACAGATTCAGAGCTTTCAGGCGGTGTTATCTGTGATGGTCTTGGTTCATCCTTTGCAGCGCTTTTCGGAGTACTGCCAAATACCTCATTCTCGCAGAATGTAGGTCTTGTTTCAATGACAAAGGTTGTCAATAGATTTGCTATTTCAATGGGAGCTATTTTCCTCATTATTTGCGGCTTCTGCCCAAAGATCGGAGCTCTCATGTCAATCATGCCTCAGTCGGTGCTCGGCGGAGCTGCGGTTATGATGTTTGCCTCTATCCTGATTTCGGGAATTGAGCTCATCACAAAGGAGCCAATCGGCAGCCGTGAGATTACAATTATCTCAGTTGCAATCGGTTTAGGCTACGGACTTGGCGCTACAACCGGTGCTACATCGCATCTGCCATACTATGTACAGCTTATATTCGGCGGTTCAGGTATCGTACCTTGCTCGCTTTGCGCTATTCTTCTCAATATTATTTTGCCGAAGAAATCAAAGAGCGCACCATATATGTGGGATATGGAAGAGAAAGATGATGTGAAGCGTGTGGATGACTAACACGTAGGATTTTGAAGCCGTCCGGTGCATTATGAACACCGGCGGCTTTATTGTTTGTGGGAAAGTATGGAAATATATGGAAAAAGTGATTTCAATAGTGGGCGCAGGTGGCAAAACCACTCTCGTTCATAAGCTTGCAAGGGAATATCACAGGAGAGGAAAAGGTGTGCTTGTCACAACGACAACGCACATGTATGTCGAAGCAGACACTGACCTATCCTGCGATTTTTTTGCGTTAAGGGATAAAATAATAAAAGATGGATATTGCATGGCGGGGCAGAAAATATCAGGACAGAAAATATCAGAACAGTCAAAGCCAAAGATGTGCGGGCTGCCGTATGATTTGCTTGATAAACTGATTAAAGACATGCCACAGGCGTTAGATTATGTTATAATCGAAGCAGATGGGGCAAAGCACCATTCCCTCAAATATCCGGCAGCGGATGAGCCTGTCATATATCCGGGTACCACAGATGTTATCATAGTGCTTGGCACATGGGAAAAGGGCAGGCAGTGTAAGGATGTGGTATTTAGGTATGAGCTTATGCAAAAGGAGCTTGGAACGGCAGAGGATGCAGTGGTTGATGATTCGGTTATAGAGATGCTGCGTCAGGTCTATGTTAGAAAGCTTCGCGATAGTGGATTTGAAGGGAGAATCTTAAGCTGTTTGGCGAAGAACTGTTAAATCAGTTTTGCGAATGTGCGTGGCGGTTTTGAATAGTTACAAGCATGGAAATAATAAGGTAACAGGGTAATTAATTATATGAGCGTGAATCAGAGCAATAATCAGATAATAAAGGAAAATTTGTTAATCATATGCCGCGGTGCAGGAGACCTTGCGACCGGCATCATCCACAGACTGCACCGTGCAGGGCATCGGGTGATAGCGCTTGAGACAGACTATCCGGCAGCCATACGGCGCCAGGTGTCCTTTTGCGAGGCAGTGTATGATGGGAGCGCAGCTGTAGAGGGTGTGACAGCCAGACTTGTTCCGGTCTTGACTGATGCAGAGACTGATACAGAGAGTGCTACAGAGACATATTCAGGGTTAAATGACACGCCTGCAGCTCGTACTGCATCAGAAAAGTGGAGCCGCTCAGCTATCGAAGCTGTGCTTGAAGCCGGAGAGGTTCCGCTTCTTATAGACCCAACCGGTGAGTCAATTGCACTTTTAAAGCCGGATGTCGTGATAGATGCCATAATAGCAAAGAGAAATCTGGGTACCACAATCAATATGGCACCGCTTGTGATAGGAGTAGGTCCGGGCTTTACGGCAGGGCATGACGTGCATCTGGTGATTGAGTCCATGCGTGGGCACAATCTGGCGCGCATCATCACCGATGGCATGGCACAGCCAAACACAGGTGTTCCGGGAAATATCGCTGGCTTCACAAGTGAGCGTGTGATTCACGCTCCGGCAGCAGGCTATATACATGATGTCAGAAAAATCGGAGATATTGTGCAAAAGGGCGATGAGATAGCACGGATATATCCGGATAAAGGAAGCTTTGATAATGAATTGTCTGAATATGTCCCGGTAAATGCTACAATTACGGGTATCATACGAGGTCTTATCCGTGAGGGATATTACTTCAAGAAAGGCTTCAAGATAGCGGATATCGACCCGCGCGAGAGCGAGCTAACAAACTGCTTTACAATATCTGACAAGGCAAGGAGTATAGCAGGCAGTGTGCTTGAGGCGGTATCAGCATTTGAGCACGGCGTGAAGCTTTATTAAATAATAAATGAGGGTAACTATTAAGGTGTTTTCAGATAGTTACAGTGAGGAAATCTAGATTGACGCAGGTAAACGAATTAGAAATTAATAATCAGGAACAAAATACAGAAAAGCTCACACACTTTAATGAGACCGGGGAGGCTCACATGGTGGATGTGCACGCAAAGGAGGACACCTACCGCGTGGCGAAGGCCTGCGGCACGATAAAGGTAAATGACGCTGTATACAGGGCTGTGTCTATGGGCACAGCTAAAAAGGGTGATGTGCTTGGAGTGGCGAGAATTGCGGGAATCATGGGAGCAAAGAACAATTCCATGCTTATTCCGCTCTGTCATCCCATTGCCATGACAAAGTGTGATGTTGAGTTTGAGCTGGATGAAAAAACAAGCAGTATCACGGCAATTTGCACGACAGCCTGTGTGGGCAAAACCGGTGTAGAGATGGAGGCCATGACAGGCGTCAGTGTGGCACTTCTTACCATATATGATATGTGTAAGGCACTGGACCGCGGTATGGAAATCGGGCAGATACATCTGTTTGAAAAATCCGGCGGCAAGAGCGGGCATTACGTTAATGATCACACCTAAAAGTGTGACCGGAGGCGATTACAGCCCATTTAAAATGCTGAATAGATAAAAATACACAATTGATCAAGGCTAACAGGGTGATGTAATGTATACTGTAGGGATTATAACGATAAGCGATAAAGGCGCAGCAGGCCGGCGCGAGGATAAAAGCGGCCCGAAAATAAGACAGCTGCTTCCCAAAGATAAGTATGAGGTAGTTTCATATAAAATCATACCGGATGAGAGGGCGCAGATAGCAGACGAGCTCGTAAGGCTGTGTGATAATGTGAAATGCAATCTGGTGCTTACAACCGGCGGCACCGGTTTTTCACCGAGAGATATCACACCGGAAGCTACAATGGATGTTGCAGAGCGCAATGCACCGGGTATCGCCGAGGCGCTGAGAGCGTACAGCATGAGTCTTACACCGCGCGCCATGCTTGGCAGAGGCGCTTCCGTCATCAGGAAAAACACTTTGATAGTCAATCTGCCCGGCAGTGTGAAGGCAGTATCGGAGAGTATGGATTTTCTGGTGGGAAATATAGAGCATGGGCTTGATATTTTACTGCAGTACGACAGTGAGTGCGGCCGGTGACGAAAAATGCACGTGGTGTGATTTAGGAATGGTTACTATTTATAAAAAATTGGAGTGTGGGATTATATGAAGCTTATGAAGACAACTGAGGCAGTCGGACAGGTGCTCTGCCACGATATCACACAGATTATTCCCGGCGTGAAAAAGGATGCTGTTTTTCGCAAGGGGCATATCATAACAAAAGAGGACATACCGGTGCTGCTTAGCGTCGGAAAAGACACCATATATATATGGGAAAATGATGAGACCATGATGCACGAGAATGAGGCAGCGCAGGTGCTTTATAGCATGTGCGCATGCGGCACCGCAAGTAAAATGCATCCGTCCTCTGTAAAGGAAGGCAAGATTGAGGTAATCGCAGACTGTGACGGACTGCTTAAGGTGGACAGCGAAAAGCTGAAAAAGGTCAACTCCTTTGGTGAAATGATGATAGCAACGAGACACGGCAATACCACTGTGAAAAAGGATGATAAGCTTGCCGGAACAAGAATCATACCGCTTGTTATAAAAAAGGATAAGCTAGAGGCGGCCTCGCGCATATGTGATGACGGACCGATTCTTGATATAAAGCCGTTTGTGGTCAGAAAAGCAGCAATAATCACAACAGGAAACGAAGTGTACCATGGCAGGATACAGGATGCGTTTACCCCTGTTATCGAGAAAAAAATAGCAGAGTTTGGTGCACAGATGATGTTTCATGAGGTGTTTGATGATGATGACAAAAAAATCACAGACGGATGCTTACGCGCAATAGAAGCCGGAGCGGAAATTGTCTTCTGCACAGGCGGAATGAGCGTGGATCCTGATGACAAAACACCGCTTGCCATCAAAAATACAGGCGCACGGATTGTGTCATACGGCTCTCCTGTGCTGCCGGGAGCTATGTTTTTGCTGTCGTACTATGATGCAGGTGACAGGCTTGTGCCGATATGCGGACTGCCGGGCTGCGCCATGTACAATAAGCGTACAATATTTGATATTGTGTTGCCTAGGCTTATGGCACGTGATATGATTTTAGCAGATGAGCTTGCCGGACTTGGCGAAGGCGGACTCTGCCTGAATTGTGATGTCTGCACGTTTCCTAACTGCGGTTTTGGAAAGGGCTTTTAATATGCGCGATGGATTTGGCAGAGAGATTGACTATATGCGCATATCGGTGATAGATAGCTGTAATTTAAACTGCTATTACTGTAATCCTTGTAAAAATAATGAGCAATGTCGGGCGGTAAATATGCTTAGTGTAAAAAAGGTGCTTTGCATAGTCCGCGCAGCCATAAGGCTTGGAATCACGCATTTTCGTCTGACGGGAGGCGAGCCGCTTTTGCATCCGCAGCTTGATGAAATGGTCTCACAAATCAAAAAGCTGCCGGGTGTCAGCAGCGTATCGCTTACTACAAACGCAGTACTGCTTGCGCAGCGCACAAAGCGGCTTAAGGAAGCCGGCATAGACAGCATAAATGTGAGTCTGGACACGATAGATGCGTCAGAATATGAATGCATCACACAAAAACCGCTGCTTAAGGAAGTGGAGGATGGAATCGAAGCCGCCATAGAGTGTGGAATAAGAGTGAAAATCAATGCTGTGCTCACACCGCAGACAGATGTGGTGGCTCTCACACGATATGCCGCAAAAAAAGGCACAGATATCCGCTTTATAGAGATGATGCCGGTAGGCGAAGGACATACCAACGGAGTCGAGCCTTATGAGAAGGTGATTGGCGCACTTTCAGAAGTGTATGGAGAGCCTTGCTGTGTAAATACTGAAAATAGAAAAGAAATTAAATTAGAACACAAGAATCCGGATTACGGTCCGGCAGAGTATTACATTTTCCCAGGATTTGGTATCAGAGTAGGGCTGATTCAGGCAATCCATGGGAAGTTCTGCGACAGCTGCAACCGCATACGTGTTACAGCTGACGGTAGGCTTATGCCATGCCTGGGAAGCAATGTGACGATGGATTTGCTGCCTGATTCATGTGATTTTACAGATGATTTGGAAAAAGATTCTGTGATAGCTCAGGCACTAAAGGCTGCCATAAAGGCAAAGCCAAAATGTCATAATTTTAGTGATGAAGAGGTGCTGCAGCCGGAGTCAGTGATGTATAATACAAACAAAAATAATGAATCAGAAAATGCAGTTACATATAAGAAAACGACAGAGATAAAGACTACCGAAATAAAAGCTGCGGATGTAAATGCAGCAAGAAATATGAGCCGGATAGGAGGCTGACAGAAAATCATGGGAAAGCTTCTTGCAATCAATATAAGCAAAGAGAGAGGAACTGAAAAGAGAGAGGTGCCACAGGCGGAGCTTGTTGCAGACTATGGTATCATGGGAGATGCACATGCTGGAAAGTGGCACAGGCAGGTCAGCCTGCTTTCCGCGGAGAAAATAGATGCCTTCAGGGCAAGAGGGGCACAGATAGACAACGGTGCATTCGGTGAAAACTTAATTATATCAGGATTTGATTTTAAAAATCTGCCGCTTGGAACACGCTTTTGCATAGGAGATGCCATTCTTGAGATGACACAGATAGGCAAGCAGTGCCATTCACATTGTGCCATATACAAGAGGATGGGCGAGTGCATTATGCCAAAGGAGGGCGTGTTTGCAGTAGTCATAAGAGGTGGTCAGATTCATGCGGGTGACGAGGTGGAGCTGATTCCGGCCAACATATATGCTTCGATAAAGGACAGACCGGCGGACAGCCGCTGTGAGCTTTTGACAGTCATAGAAGGAGCACATGCCGGTGAAAAGGCACTCTATATAGATGGCAGAATAAGAGTGGCATGTGGCAGTGTGTGGGCAGATGAAATAAATGACAATGATAATTCCCTTGCGATGTTTAAACAGCAGATAGGCAGCAGACCACGCCTTATAATCTGCGGAGGAGGACATGTGTCGGCGGCGCTTGTACGCATGGCGTCACTTTTGGCGTTTGACATATGGGTGATAGAGGACAGACCGCTGTTTGCCGACAATGCAAAGCGCGCGGGAGCAGACCATGTGATTTGCGGCGATTATAAAAAAACTCTCTCAGAGCTTGTACCGCAGGCTGATGATTACTATGTATGCATGACAAGAGGACATCGCTTTGATATGGAGTGTCTTACAGAGATATTCAGAAAGCCATATGCCTACGTGGGTATGATGGGTTCAAAGAAAAGAGCTGTGATAGTGAAAAAAGACCTTGAAGAAGCTGAATTTTCACAGGAAATTATATCAGGATTACATTCTCCGATAGGCCTTGCAATAGGTGGACAGACACCGGAGGAAATTGCTCTTTCGGTGATAAGTGAGATAGTGAAGTGCAAAAATGAGCGCACAAGCTGCACTCAGGTGGATAACGAAGTGCTTGACGCACTTATTGAGGCAGCTAAGCAGCGTGCATCGGAAGCACAGAAGACAGAGGCACAGAAGATAGAAGCGCAGACGACAGAAACACAGGAAGCAGACACATACTCCTCAAATGAGAAATATATGCTGTGTACCATCATAAAAAAGAACGGCAGTGCACCGCGCGGAGTCGGCACACAGATGCTTGTGAGCTCAGACAACCGTATTGTCGGAACAATAGGCGGCGGCTGCGCTGAGGCTGAGGTTATAAACCGTTGCAGGAGGCTCTTTCGTGAGCAGGGATTTAAATGCTCTGCGATTGATGTCAGCATGAACACTGACGATGCAGAGAAAGAGGGCATGGTGTGCGGAGGCAGTATTTCGGTGCTGCTGGAGCAGATTAGCTGAGTCGCAACGGAGTGTAGACAAAGCGCAGGTATAGTAAGGTTTTGCGAATGTGCGTGGGAGTCTGAATAGTTTCAATAAAGATAAGTTACATATGCACATTAATCAAATACATATTTAAGCTAAATAAAAGAAAAGAGAGGTAAAAGTATGAGTTTAAGAAGAACAAAAACATTTAATGACGGCTTAAAGAGAAAATTTGCAGCATATGCAGGACTTGCGTTTGGACTTATTCTTACAGCAGGACTTTTTGCAGGCTGTGGAAAAAAGGATACGGCAGATGCAGAGGTGGATTTATCAATTTTCGCGGCGAAAAGCTTAAATGGTGTTATGGACGAAATTTGTGCAGCCTACACCAAGGAGCATCCAAATGTAAACTTCCGGAACAATTACGACAGCTCAGGAACTCTGATGGCACAGATTAAAGAGGGTGCGAAGTGCAACATCTTTTTCTCTGCAGGAGTGGCACAGATGGATGAGCTTGAGAATGGCTACGACGGAGGAAGCGTAGTGGACGATACTCGTGTTGACCTTTTAAATAATCAGGTGTGCCTTGTTACATATAAGAATAGTGGCACAGCAGTAACAAGCTTTGCAGACATCTCAAAGGCCAAAAATATGGCGCTCGCTGACGGAACGGTTCCTGTAGGACAGTACACCAGAGTGGCGCTTGTAAATTCAAAAATGGTTGAAGGAGATGCCTCAAAGCCACAGGATATTTCAGATTCTGATATCTCAAAGGCGCTTGGCGGTCTGGAAATCAATAGCTGTGCCAATGTAGGTGCAGTCGCATCTGCCGTAGCTGAGGGCGCAAATGAGATAGGAACAGTTTACTACTCAGATACATTCGGATATGAGAATCAGCTTGATATTATAGAAAAGCTTCCAAACAGCTTAACAGGCGATGTCATCTATCCGATAGCAGCCTTAAAGGGAGACAGCACTACATCAGATGAGCTTGAAGCAGCAAAGGAATTTATCGCATACCTTCAGACAGATGAGGCAATGTCAGTATTTGAGAAATATCATTTTTCGGTAAAGGAATAATGGGAACGATTGATTTTACACCGCTTTGGGTAACATTAAAAACAGGAATAGTAGCGTCAGTTTTTTCTTTTTTCATAGGAATAGCTTTTGCTGAGCTTGTCATAAACACAAAGGGCAGAGTGAGGGCATTCTGGGATGGGCTGCTGACACTTCCTATGGTACTGCCGCCTACCGTGGCTGGATACATCCTTTTAAGGATTTTCAGCACAAGGCGCCCCCTTGGAAGCTTTTTAAGCCATAGCATGGGTATACAGGTAGTACACACGTGGCTTGGCTGTGTGGTGGCAGCGACCATCATTGCACTCCCGCTCATGTACAGAAATGCGAGAGCGGCATTTGAGCAGATAGACGAAAATGTCATATATGCGGCGCGCACTCTCGGCATAAGTGAGTGGAAGATTTTCTGGAGGATACGTCTGCCTATGGCAAAGCCCGGTATCATATCGGGTGTCACGCTGGCCTTTGCCAGAGCTATCGGTGAGTACGGTGCCACATCGATGCTTGCCGGAAATATAGCAGGAAAAACCTCGACCATATCACAGCAGATAGCAATGGTCGTCCAAAGCGGTGATTATGCCACAGCGGGCTTCTGGTGCATAGTAATCATAGCGATTTCATTTGCATGTCTTGTATCGATAAATATGATATGTGGCAAAAGCAAGGGCATAAAGAGAAAGAGAAAAAATAATGTCGCTCATAGTAAAAATAAAAAAACAGTTGGATAATTTCATGCTCTCGGTTGATATGGAGCTTACGGACGAGATTGTGTCCGTAATCGGTATGTCGGGCTCAGGAAAGAGTATGACATTAAAGTGCATAGCAGGGATAGAGACACCGGACTCAGGCTTTATATCATTAAACGGCCGTGTGCTGTACGACTCAAAAAATCGCATAAATCTGCACCCGGGTAAGCGCAGGGTAGGCTATCTGTTTCAGGACTATGCACTTTTTCCCACAATGACCGTGATGGAAAATATATGCATAGCAATGGGTCAGCGTAACGAAGAAAAAGTGAAGGGCTGGCTGAAGAGGTATGGGCTTGAGGGCATGGCATACACATATCCCAATCATCTCTCCGGTGGTCAGAGGCAGCGCGTGGCAATGCTTCGCATGCTTGCGGCTAAGCCGGAGTGCATACTGCTCGATGAGCCTTTTTCGGCACTGGATGAGCATGTAAAAAGAACCATGGAATCAGAGCTTATGGAGATGCTCACCGATTTTCACAATCCTGTTGTCTTTGTGTCACACAATCGCGATGAGGTGTATCGCCTGGCCGAGCGTATCGGCAGTATTGAGAGCGGTGTGCTGAGTACAGTCCGTGACAAAAAAGATTTCTTTATGCGGCCTATGTCTGTGGAGCAGGCATTGCTTGTGGGCTGTAACAATATATCAGAGGTAAAATGGCAGGATAAGCATCATTTGCTTGCTGTGGAATGGGATAGCGTATTTGAGGTCACTGATGAGCAGCTTGAACAGACTGCAATGGATATAGACGACATATCACACATAGGTGTTTTCCCACAGGATATAATAATATCTTTAGGCAAAGTAAAACCGGCACTTGTATATAACAATAAAAATATAATCAGGATTAAAGATTATAAAATGGTTGAAGAACTGAGAAACTGGGAAGTATCGTGTAAATTAAATAACGATTCAATAATTTATGCAAACATTCCAAAGCATACAGAAGCAAATATGCTTAGCAAAAATATAAATGATGAGCTTTATATAAAGAATTTTTATCTGCTTGGATGAGAAGTAAATGAGGACATACTATGATTTACCTGGACAATGCTGCTACAACAATTAAAAAGCCGGATGCGGTATATGATGCAGTACTTGATGCAATGAAGCACTGCGGCAATTCCGGGCGCGGGGCATCGGATGCATCGCTTGATGCGTCGAGGAAAATATATGAGGCCAGAATGTGCCTTGCACAATTTTTCGGCGGGGATGATGCGGACAGGCTTGTTTTTACGGCAAATGCCACTGAGGCACTAAACATTGCAATCCACGGACTGTTTGAGCCGGGGGAGCATGTGATTACAACACAGCTTGAGCATAATTCTGTGCTCAGACCTCTTTATATGCAAAGGGAGCGGGGCGTGGGTGTGGATATTGTACCATGCAGTGATGCAGGCATAAAAAGGGGGATAATTTCCCCATCGGACATAGAGGCTTTAATCCGTCCGGATACAAAAGCCATTGTCTGCACACATGCTTCAAATCTCACAGGCAACGTGGTGGATATTAAGTCGATAGGGCAAATCGCACGAAAGCATAACCTTTTATTTATAGTCGATGCATCGCAGACAGCCGGTGTGATTCCGATAAATGTAAAAGATATGAATATTGATGTACTCTGCTTCACAGGCCATAAGGGGTTGATGGGACCGCAGGGCACCGGAGGACTTTATGTGGGAGAGAGAGCAGATATAAAGCCGTTTAAGAGCGGTGGTACCGGCGTGCTAAGCTTTCTTGAGAACCAGCCTATGGAGCTTCCGACAAGACTTGAGGCCGGTACCTTAAACGGCCCGGGAATAGCAGGGCTTTTGGCAGGAGTAAAGGCAATTGAAGAAATTGGTGTGGATAACATATATGCCAAAGAGCATATGCTGATGAAGGCTTTTCTAAAGAAAATAAAGACAATCCCCGGAATCAGGATATATGGGGATTTCGACATGCTGCCCGATAATGGCCCGCGCTGTGCGATTGTTTCAGTAAATATAGCTGATATGGATTCTGCTGAGGTATCGGACATACTAATGAATGAATATGGCATTGCAACAAGGAGCGGCATACACTGCGCACCGCTGATACATAAATTCTTTGGAACACAAAATCAGGGTATGGTGAGATTCTCATTTTCATATTATAATACAGTTGATGAGATAAATGAGGCCGCTGAAGCGCTTATGCAGATTGCGGCATTGCGATAAATAGTATTAAACAATTGAAAGGAGCAAAAATGCCACAGGAAATAGTGTTTTGCAAGGGCGGTGGCTGTACTGCAAAGCTTGGTCCGGATTTGTTAAGTCATGTTTTAGCAAAGCTGCCAAGGGGTGAAAAAGACAGCAATCTGCTCATCGGATATGATAGCTGTGATGATGCGGCAGTGTACAAAATTTCAGATGACACGGCGGTAGTCCAGACGCTTGATTTTTTTCCGCCGATGGTTGATGATCCGTATACGTTTGGACAGATAGCGGCCGCAAATGCGCTCAGTGATATCTATGCGATGGGAGGCACAGTTAAGACAGCATTGAACATAGTCTGTTTCCCTGAAAAAATGGATTTGAATATACTCGGTAAAATAATGCAGGGCGGCGCCGACAAGGTGATAGAGGCAGGCGGTACACTTGCAGGAGGTCATTCTATAGCAGACAGCGATGTAAAATACGGACTTTCAGTCATGGGTACGGTTCACCCGGAGCATATCTACAGCAACAATACGGGGCAGCCGTCAGATGTGCTTATACTGACCAAGAAGCTTGGAGTGGGGCTTGTATGCAATGCAAACCGCGTCGGGGAAGCTCCGTTAGGTGCAATTGAGGATGCAGTAAGCTCCATGACCACACTGAATAAGGCAGCATCGGAAATCAGTCACAGCTTTGATATACATGCATGTACAGATGTCACAGGCTTTAGTTTTTTAGGACATCTGAGTGAGATGTTAAATGATGATATAACAGCACTTATCGACTCGATTTCCATACCGGTCATTACCGGAGCACTGCGATGCGCAGATGAGTTTTTCCTCACGGCAGCGGCGCAGCGCAACAGAAACCATGTAGGTGATAAGGTGTGCTTTGCAAAAAATATACCTTTCTCAATGCAGGAGGTGCTTTTTGATCCGCAGACATCCGGAGGTCTATTGTTTGCAGTAAATGCCTATGAGGCAGATGCTTTTTTGCACGAGCTTAAAGCAGCAGGGCTTCCGGCCGCAAAGGTGGGACGATTTGTTGAGCGGCGCGATGTGCCGATATATGTGAACTGATTTTAAGGAGGACGATAAATATGATAACAGTAAATGCAATAGGGGATACATGTCCAATCCCGGTTGTAAAGACAAAGAAGGCGATAGAGGCTCTCACACAGCCGGACACAGTGGAGACACTTGTGGACAATGAAATTGCGGTGGAAAATTTAAAGAAAATGGCTGCACAGAAGGGCTATAGCTGCGAAAGCAGTAAGCTCGACGACGGAAGCTACAGTGTAAAGCTGACAATTGAGGCTCTTAACACCGAAGCGCCTTCGGATACAGATGATGCTTCACAGTATACATGCACGCCGGCCGCAGATAACAGAGTTGTTGTAATCCGCTCTTCATATATGGGAGAGGGCAGCGAGGAGCTTGGAGGAGTACTCATAAAGGGCTTTATCTATGCACTTTCGCAGCAGGAAAATCCGCCAGAAACCATGCTTTTCTACAATGGAGGAGCGAAGCTGACCTGTGAGGGCTCAGAGTCACTTGAGGATTTAAAGGAGCTTAAGAATCGAGGCGTGAAAATCCTTACCTGTGGCACTTGTCTGAATTATTATGAGCTGTCAGACAAGCTTGCAGTCGGAGAGGTGACGAACATGTATGATATCGCCGAGAAAATGGCAGGAGCCTCTCTTATTGTGAGTCCTTAGTGATATGAAAAGTGTGATGTAATGTTAAAAAAAGTGTGATGTGATGGATAAGAATTTGGCAAGAGAAAAGAAAAAAAGGCTCATCATCACCTTCGAGACTACCACAGCGCCGTTAAAGCTGGATATCAAGGGCAAGGCATGTGGTATTCCGGGGCGCACGATTCCTCTTCCGTCTGTCATATCAGCAGGCTGTGGGCTGGCTTGGCGGGCAGAGCTTTCTGACAGGGAGAGCCTTATAGCCTTTATGAAGGAGCAGGACATACGGTGGGAAGCTATGTATGAGCTTGAAATGTATTGATATAGGAGAAAAATATGTTTTATTACAATCAGTATGTAAGGGCGCAAAGCCTTGATGAAGCCTATGAGCTTTATCAGAAAAAACCGAATTTTGTGCTGGGCGGCATGCTCTGGCTCAAAATGAAAAATAAGACACTTGGCACGGCGATTGACCTGTGCGACCTCGGGCTTGACCAAATTGATGAGGATGAAAACGAGTTTAGAATCGGTGCATATGCAACCCTCAGGCAGATAGAGACACATGAAGCCCTGAATGCATATACACACGGTGCGATTGCAGAGTCGGTCAGACATATCGTCGGGGTGCAGTTTAGAAATGTGGCGACTGTCGGAGGAAGCATCTGGGGCAGATTTGGCTTTTCAGATGTCATGACGATTTTCAGGGCACTGGGAGCAAAGGTGCAGCTTCACAAGGCAGGGGTTATGGATTTGGACGAGTTTGCGGCACTTCCAAGAACCACGCGTGATGTGCTTGTGTCTGTAATAGTACCGAAAAATGCAAAGGGCATAGTATACTTAAGCCAGAGAAACCAGTCAACGGACTTTCCGGTGCTCACATGTGCAGTGGCAAACAGAAGCGGCAGGTATGTGGCGGTCATCGGAGCATCACCATATATGGCAGAGCCTGTGTGGGATGAGGACGGCATACTCGATGGTTTAGCAGATGCAAAGACAGACGGTAATGCAGCCTTGACAGAGAACTCCGAAAACAATGAAAAGATAGAAAAATTTGCCGGATATGTTGCAGACCATATCCGTTTTGGCAGCAATATAAGGGCAGGAGCCGAGTACAGAGAGATGATATGCAAGGTGCTTACACGTCGCGCTGTCAAACAATCGCTTGAAAACTGCGATGCTATAAGGTAATCGCTACCGGATACATGGAAGTTATGCACAGAACCTTGGAAGTTCTATTAGTGTGATGGTGTCAATGCACGAGCATTAAGAACAAGCACTAAGTACAAGCATTAAGCACGAGCATTATGTAGGAAGGAATTCATATATATGGATGTTAAAATAAAATTAAATGGAAAGTTAATAACCGACTCGGTTGACCAGGATATGGTGCTTTTGGATTTCTGCCGTAAGCACAACTGCTTTTCTGTGAAGAGAGGCTGTGAGTCAGGCAACTGCGGTCTTTGTACAGTACTTTTAGATGGAAAGCCGGTGCTGTCATGCAGCACGCCGATAGGCAGGGCAGACGGCAGAGAGGTTTATACCCTTGAGGGGCTTGAGGAGGAAGCTAAGCAGTTTACAGGATTTTTTGCTGCACAGGGAGCGGATCAGTGCGGCTTTTGTAATCCGGGTTATATAGTAAATATTGTGGCACTTCTGAGAGAAAATCCTGACCCGACTGACGAGGAAATTCTTGAATATCTTTCAGGAAACCTGTGCCGTTGTACAGGATATCAGAGTCAGCTCCGCTCAATCAGAAATTACTTAAACAGTAAGAAGGAGGGCGCACCTCTTAATCTTGAGGCAAATGTCTACGGAGAGGATATCGGAAAGGAGTGGCAGGATGAGCACAAATCAAACTAACGAAAACAGCTTCAACCGCGCCAGAAGGGATTACCACGCAGTTGGAAAATGTATACCGAAGAAGGATTCAAGTCAGCTTTTACTCGGAAAGCCGGTATTTACCGATGATATCACACCGCGTGATGCGCTTGTCATAAAGCTTCTTAGAAGCCCATATGCAAATGCAATTGTCGAGGATGTAAAGACAGATATTGCTCTTAAGGTGCCGGGCATGGTCGCAGTATACACCTGGGAGGATGTTCCGAAAAAGCGTTTTTCTATCGCAGGCCAGACCTTCCCGGAGCCGTCACCGTATGACAGATTAATCCTTGACCGCCATGTGAGAAGCGTAGGTGACGCTGTCGCTATCGTGGTAGGAGAATCGGAAAAGGCTGTGGACAAGGCACTTAACATGATAAAGGTAAAGTACACGGTGCTTGAGCCGGTGCTTGACTTCAGAAAGTCGCTGGACAACAAGGTGCTCGTGCATCCTGAGGATGACTGGTCATCCAGCATAGGCACAGGCGATGTAAAGCGAAATCTCATTCACCATGAGGAGGATGAGCATGGAAACGTGGAGAAAATTCTGTCAGAGTGCGATGAGATTATTGAGCACACATATCGCATAAAGGCAGCGCAGCAGGCATATATGGAGACCTGCAGGGCATACTGTGAGATAGACAGATACGGCAGGCTTCACTGCATCAGCTCGACACAGATTGTTTTCCACCTGCGTCGAATACTGTCCAATGCACTCGATATTCCAAAGTCCATGGTGCGTGCTGAAAAGCCGCGTATCGGAGGAGGCTTTGGTGCCAAGCAGACAGCGGTCTGTGAGGTGTATCCGGCATTTGTTACCTGGAAGACAAAGCGTCCGAGCAAGATAATCTACAGCAGAAAAGAGTGTCAGACTATCGCGTCACCGCGTCATGAGATGGAGGTCACCGTGCGGCTTGGAGCGATGAAGGATGGTCATATAAGGGCGATAGATCTTTATACGCTGTCAAATGGTGGAGCATACGGAGAGCACAGCACTACAACAGTAGGACTCTCAGGTCATAAATCACTTCCTCTTTACACAGGAGGCTGCGAGGCAACCAGATTTTCGTGCGATGTTGTGTATACAAACGTGCAGGCGGCAGGAGCATACAGAGGCTATGGAGCCACACAGGGTATCTTTGCACTTGAATCAACTGTCAATGAGCTCGCTGAAAAACTGCATATAGACCCGGTTGAGCTTCGTTTGAAAAATATCGTCCGTGAGGGCATGTTTATGCCGGCATATTTTGGCGAGACAGCAAATGCATGTGCACTCGACAGATGCATAATGCACTGTGCGGACAATTTCCATTGGGCAGAAAAGTATCCTGTCCGCGATATGGGAAATGGCAAGGTTCGTGCGGCAGGCATGGCACTTGCAATGCAGGGCTCATGCATATCCAACGTAGATGTCGGCTCGTGTACCTTAAAGCTTTCAGACTGTGGCACCTACAACATGATGATTGGCGCGGCAGACATGGGAACCGGCTGTGATACCATACTTGCGCAGATGGCGGCTGAGGTGCTCGACTGCGAGCCGGATGATATAACAGTATTTGGAGCAGATACTGATGCTTCTCCTTATGACTCGGGCTCATACGCCTCATCAACCACCTACATCACAGGAATGGCCACACAGAATGCGGCACTTGAGCTTCGTGAAAATATAAAGAAAATCGGTGCACAGCTGCTTGGCTGTGATGCATCAGAGGTGGATTTCGACGGCAAAGAGGTGTATATCATAAATCCTGACGGTGCAGACAATGGGGCTGTTTCCGTAAGTCTTTCCGATATAGCAACAAAATCACAGGTCAACAACACAATCCCTGTAGATGTCACCGCCACATATTCATCACCAGTCTCACCTCCTCCATACATGGTGGGAATGGTCGAGATAGAGCTTGATAAGGAGACGGGAGCAGTTAAAATACTTGATTATCAGGCTGTTGTGGACTGTGGAATCCCGGTCAACCCAAACCTCGCGCGTGTGCAGACTGAGGGAGGCTTAGGTCAGGGAATCGGCATGGCACTTTATGAGAATGTCACCTACAATGCTGGTGGAAAAATCGCAGAAAATGACCTCATGCAGTACAAGATACCGACACGACAGGACGTGGGCAATATCAATGTCGAATTTGAGACCAGCTATGAGCCGTCAGGCCCATTCGGAGTCAAGTCAATCGGCGAGATAGTTATCAATACACCGGCTCCTGCGCTGGCACATGCCATTTATCGTGCAACAGGTGTATGGCATAGGACGGTTCCGTTTACCCCTGAGAAAATACTTATGGGAATGGCAGACCCAAGCTGGCACGAAAAGGACCTTAGAGTGAAATGATTCATATCATATATATGGCGGCTGGAAACAGCCGCCGTTTTGGAAGTAACAAGCTGTTTTACGAGCTGGATGGAAAACCCATGTACAGGCATCTGTTTGATCATCTGATAGAAATTAAAGACAGATATAATAATTTAGAAAACATCAGAACTAACAAACGTTTAGATAGTGATGAAATGGATACTGATACTGTTATTGATACTTATATTGGCACAGACATCGACTTATCAAAAAAGGCTGAAAAAAATACAAAAAATGCAGAATCGAGTAGCCCACTCATAGATATCACAGTCGTTACCCGCTACCGGGAAATACTGGACTACTGCTCATCTATCCCCGATTGCCATGCAGTCTTAAGTCCGGACAGCGAAAAAGGCATATCCTACACCATAAAGGCAGGAATTATGGCAGTGCAGGAGCAGAAAAAGACCGGTATGCAGGACTACTACATGTTTGCAGTAGCTGACCAGCCATATTTAAAAAGTCAAAGCGTGATTAAATTAATAGACAAAGTACTTGAAAATAAAGGGGACAAGCAACTGACGTTTTCGCTTCGCTGTGGAGATGCTGTGGGCAACCCATGTGTATTTAATTCATCGCTTATCCCACAGCTTTTATCACTGGAGGGTGATAAGGGTGGCAGAAGTGTGGCAAAGAAGCATGACTGTGTATATGTGGATATCGCAGATGAGAGTGAGCTGATGGACATAGATACTTTATCAAATTCAAAACAAACCGGGACATTATAAAAGTTATTATGAAAGAGCACTGTATCAGTGCATAACGAATGTATATTTCATACAGATTTCCATATACTACCTCCAAAGCATGAATGCAAATGCAAAAAAGTAACCGGAGGACAATAAAGTGAAAATCACAGGATTGACCAGAAGAGTAGACTCCCTCGGCAGAATAGTCATACCTAAGGAGCTGCGCAGGATGCTCCATATCAAGGAGGGCAGTCCGCTGGAAATATATATGGATGCAGACGAGACGATAGTGCTAAAGAAATATTCGCAGGTGGGAAGCCTGAAGAATATATCACAGGCATATGCACAAAGCCTGTCAAAGGTAACCGGTGCCACGGTATGTGTGGCAGACAGGGAGGAGATAATAGCGGCAGCCGGTAAAAACCACAAAAAGTATATAGGCAAGGCTTTGTCCAAGGAACTCGAAGATATTATGGATAAGAGAAAAAGTGCCTTGTACAGTAAAAAAGACAATAACCTGATACCGGTGGTAAAGGACGATAAAGCTGACTGTGAAGCACAGGCAATAGCTGCAATAGTGCATGATGGTGATAGTGCGGGAGCCGTTATACTGTGTGCTTGCGACGAAAAATGCGATAACCCTGATATTGCCGAAAAGCTGGTGAGTGCAGCAGCAGAATTTCTGGCTGAACAGCTCGGCTAGAGATTCAAAAAAGCCTTGTGAAAAGTATTGTAAAAAACTATTTACTTGACTACAACAGTAATAAAGATGTAAAATAGCGTGATAAAGGGAGCAAATAGCTTCCTTTTGTGCTATAAAGGTATATTGAAAATTAAGCAATTATTAATTATCTGATGTAGAGGCATTGTAGTATAATAGACAGTACATATTGGTTATAGTTGTCAATTATCTATAAAGTATGCCGATATACAATGGTATACCGATAGTTTGGAGGTAACGTTTAGAATGGCAAAACAGAAAAAGAAAAAGAAGAAAAAGCAGCATCGCGTTTTCTGGTTTTTCATAAAGCTTCAGATTTTTCTGATGGTACTGATTCTCGGTGGATTATGCTTTTATTACTTTGGCGGCTATGCTGACAAGGTGGCAAAGCTTCACTCAGAGGCGGTAGAGCTCGTGCAGAAATCTGACAAAAACACATTTTTACCGGCGCGGACGAGTACACTCTACGATACAAACGGTGATGAGATATCCGAGACAGCCACCACTAAAAAGGCTGACTATGTGAAGTATGAGGATATACCGCAGAACTTCGTAAACTGTATGGTCAGCATCGAGGACAAGAAGTTCTACAAGCACAATGGTGTGGATTTAAAGGCAATAGTGCGTGCCGCAAAATCTATCATAAAGAACAAGAGAATTACCCAGGGTGGCAGTACCATCACGATGCAGCTCGCCCGAAATATTTATCTGGATACGAACAAGAACTGGCAGCGAAAAGTCAAGGAAATGTTCATAGCGATGGAGCTTGAAAGGAAATATTCGAAGAACGATATTATGGAGTTCTACCTGAATAATGTCTATTTTATGAACGGATATTATGGTATTCAGGCAGCGTGCCATGGCTATTTCAACTGTGAGCTGGCGGATCTTGATTTGTCGCAGACTGCCTTTTTGTGTGCGATTCCGAACAGCCCGACATACTATGACCCGATAAACAACAAGGATCACACACTGACACGTCGCAATCTCATATTGAAAAATCTAAAGGAAGACGGCAAAATCACACAGCAGGAATATGAGGCTGCCATAAACGAGGAGATTACCCTCAATATGCCTGAGAAGGATGACACGGTCAAGTACAATTATGTGGATACCTATGCATATTACTGCGCTACAAGGGCGCTCATGGAGAATGAGGGCTTCAAGTTCAAGTATTACTTTGATTCCGACGAGGAAGAAAAGGAGTATGATGCTTCATATGATGAGATGTATTCATATTGTCAGAAAAAGCTCTACTCAGACGGTTACAAGATTTATACATCAATTGATCTGACCATGCAGCAGCAGCTTCAGGATTCAATTGACCTGACGCTTTTGGACTTTACAGACACGACCGATGATGGCACATTTAAGCTGCAGAGTGCAGCAACCTGTATAGACAACGACACAGGCGAGGTGGTTGCAATAGTTGGTGGACGAAGCCAGGATGCGGTCAGTCATACGCTAAACCGTGCTTTCCAAAGCCATCGTCAGCCGGGAAGCTCAATCAAGCCGCTCATTGTGTATACACCATCATTTGAGCGTGGAAAGACACCGGATACCATCGTCAATGACCACAAGTTTGAAGGCGGACCATCCAACTCGGGTGATTCATATTACGGTGATGTGACTATCAGGTTTGCGGTTCAAAAGTCACTGAATACTGTAGCATGGCAGCTATATGATGAGCTAACGCCAAAGGTAGGCTTACAGTATCTAAAGGATATGAATTTTACCAATATTGTAAAGGATGACTATGTCACAGCAACAGCACTTGGAGGTTTTACAACAGGTGTATCTACGCTTGAGATGGCATCTGCATATTCTACACTTGAGAATGATGGAATGTACAGGAATCCAACCTGTATAAAGTCGATTGTGGATTCTGACAACAACATCATATATACATCATCTCAGAAGGATACCGTCATATATACAGAGACAGCGTCGCGTATGATGACGGATGTCATGACGGATGTTATGAAATCCGGAACCGGACGCAGTGCAAATCTGGACAATGGCATGCCTTGCGCTGGAAAAACCGGAACTACAAACGATAAGAAGGACGGCTGGTTCTGCGGCTTTACCAGATACTACACCACCTGTGTATGGGTAGGCTGCGATATGCCTGAGACAGTCAAAAAACTGACAGGAAGCTCTTACCCGGCAGAAATATGGAAGACCTACATGGATCAGATACATGCTGATCTCACACCGATAGATTTCCTGCCATATGCCCAAATATCGGGTGATTATCAGGACAGCCAGGATACACCTGCCGATGACCAGACACAGGATAATCCTACAGATCAGACTGTGACCACACCTGATGCAGGAACTACAACACCGGATCAGACTACGACAGACCCGAATAAGACAGATGCTGCCGGCGGTAATCAGGAAAAAACACCTACTACACCATCAGAAAATCCATCAGGTGGAGCAGGAGACAGTGGTTCAACCGGAGGTGCAGGTGGAGCCGGAGGCAGTGGTTCGACCGGAGATGCAGGTGGAACCGGAGAAAGTGGTTCAGCCGGAGGTGCAGGTTCAACCGGAGGCACAGGTGGAGCCGGAGGCAGTGGTTCAACCGGAAACACAGGTGGAGCTGACAGTGGTAACACCACCGGAGGTGCAGCCCAGTAGATTTTTCCGGACCTTAGTGCAACAAAATAATTTTAATACTTCAAAAGTCATATTATGCATATTAAATTGACAAATTTGCACATGCTGACGTACTTTAAAAAGAAGATAAAAATGTCATTATTTGTAACTTACAGTAAAACAGACGGAGTATATAACCTTACGTTGGCAGGTTTTACAGCACTCGTAATCATCATGAGTGCGATACTGTTAGCCGGCTGCGCCGTATTTGGAAAGAACAAAAGAATAGGGGCAAAGCAGCTTGTATTTTCGGCGATGGCCATAGCACTTGCGACAGTCACATCATTTATCAAGCTTTTCAGCCTTCCGATGGGAGGCTCTGTGACACTGCTTTCCATGCTTTTTATCGTATTAATAGGATACTGGTACGGAGTGGGACCCGGACTTACGGCGGCTGTAGCCTACGGCATACTTCAGCTTGTGACCAATCCATACATAGTTAGCCTTCCGCAGATGCTTGTAGACTATATATTTGCATTTGGAGCGCTCGGACTCGCTGGAGTGTTTGCCAACAAGAAATATGGACTTGTCAAGGGGTACATAGTGGCAGTCATAGGTAGATTTTTCTTTGCAGTGCTGTCGGGAGTTGTGTTCTTTGCAGCATATGCACCTGTCACAATAGGAAACAAGACGATAGATGCACTCATATATTCAGTGACCTACAACGGCTCATATCTTGCAGTAGAAGGAATTATCACAATCATAGTGATATCAATTCCACCGGTTAAGAAGGCACTCGACTATGTGAAGCAGATGGCGACTAGCCGGTAGATAATCTATATCTAAATAATTAGAATATGTAAAAAGGAGCAGAGTAGAAATACTTGTCCTGCTCTTTTTATTATTCGAAAAAAGTAAAATAAAACATTCGAAAAACATAAAATTGCAATCTTACAAAATTAGTAAAAGGACTGTATGACGCAAGTACTATATGGTAAAATAATAAGCAGGATGCCAAGGAGGTACATATGAATTATCTGGTAATTGATTTGGAAATGTGTAGGGTAAATAAATTCTATAGAAAATCATATAAATACATTAGTGAAATAATACAGATTGGCGCAGTTCTCTTAGATGAGGAATTCAACAGAATAGCCACAATGTGCGAGTTGTAAATCTTGAATACGGAGTGTTTGATAATTTCATAGAGAGCATGACAGTAATAAGAAACCGCGATATCAAGCAGGCACCAAAGCTGACAGAGGAACTTGAGCATCTGACAGACTGGCTCGGAGACAGGGAATACAAGGTATACGCATGGAGTGACTCTGACAGAACACAGATATTGCATGAGATAAAAGCAAAGAATATAGAGCGCAAAGATAGATGACTTTATGAAAGTAGACCGCTGGATTGATTACCAGGATGTGTTTAGGATGCGATTTGATTTAGACAGATGCTACAGCTTGGAGGATGCACTTGAAAGTGCAGAGATAGAGCCAGAAGGCAGATTTCATGACGGACTGGACGATGCAGTAAATACCGGAGCTCTGATAAAGAAGCTGGAGCTGAATCCAGAATATGAGATTGCCAAGTATGCACTTCCGGAGTCGGACGAGCATCTAAGTTGTACTATTGGGGATTTGTTTGAAGGATTGTAGTTGAATTTTGGGTATAGCTGCTGAAATTGTTGAGCTGATATTGAAAACAATAATCTCTTTCGTGAGAAAATCTTGATATGAATTGATAACAATGCTATACTGAGTTGAACTCAAAGAATAAATACTATTGGAAGATTAGAAATGTCCGTATGCTATGACAAATTTTGGAAAATATTAATAGATAAACGAATGAATAGAACAGAGTTAAAAGATAAGGCAGGAATAAGCTTCAATGTACTTGCAAAAATGGGAAAGGGAGAATCCGTTTCACTAGAAAGTTTCCATAAAATTTGTAGAACTCTAAGATGTGATATTGGAGATATTATGAAATTTGAGGATGAAAAAAGTGGTATGTAAGGAATATAGTAAATTAAAACAGAGGAGGATGTATTTGTGCAGAAGCCATTAACTTGTGTTGAGATATGTGCAGGAGCTGGTGGGCAGGCTCTGGGGCTTGCAATGGCTGGTTTTGTTCATGTTGCACTTGTTGAATATGAAGCTGATTATTGTAATGCATTAAAACAGAATCGCCCAGAATGGAATGTGATATGTGCAGATGTGCGAGACTTTGATGGGAAGCCATACAAAGGCGTGGATTTATTAGCAGGGGGGGTTCCATGTCCGCCATTTTCAATAGCTGGTAAGCAGTTGGGGAAAGATGATGAAAGAGACTTGTTTCCTGAAGCACTTAGACTGATTAAAGAAATTAGACCAAGAGCTGTTATGTTGGAAAATGTGAGGGGATTTTTAGACAATGGTTTTACAGAGTACAGGCAATATATTTTGAAATCTATAGAAAAATTAGGTTATGATACACAGATTAAATTATTAAATGCGTCTGATTATGGAGTTCCACAACTTCGTCCAAGAGTTGTTATTGTGGGAATAAAAAGAGAAGAAAATAAAAATTTTGTATATCCAAAGGAAAATTCCGAAGAAGCACCAACGGTTGGAAATACATTATATGATTTGATGGCTGAAAATAAGTGGAAAGGTGCTAAAAAGTGGGCTCAAAATGCAAATAAGATTGCACCAACCTTGGTTGGAGGATCAAAAAAGCATGGAGGACCAGATCTTGGACCAGTGAGAGCTAGAAATGCATGGGCTGAATTAGGCGTAGATGGACGTGGGGTGGCTAATATGGCTCCAGAGCCAGACTTTGAAGGAATGCCACGATTAACAAGTAGGATGTTGGCTAGGATACAGGGATTTCCTGATACGTGGACATTTGGTAAAAAGAAAACTGCTGCGTGTCGTATGATTGGAAATGCATTTCCTCCGCCAGTGGCAAAAGCCGTAGGTGAAAAGATAAAGGAGTGTTTAGAAGATGAATGCACTGATTGCGAAAGAACGATTTCAATTTCACGAAAGATTGTTTGAGACTAATACCTTAACATTAACTAAGGCTGGTGTGGCATCAAATGCAGATACAAGTAGTCGGGGGTCAAAAGCAATAGCAAAGAGAATAGTGGACATTCTAGTTGAAGAACAGCAACATAAAATTAATATGGTGGAAAAAATTTCAGGTCAAACGCTTGGAAAACAATTTGAGATGCTTACAATGGAATTTCTACAGGCTACATTTCCTAATTTGCAGAACTTATATCCGGGAAAATGGTCAATATTACAATTGGGCAATAATAATAAACTTAAGACAAGCGATTTTGAACAGTATGAGCATTTAGCATATTTAAGTGCATTAACAGCAGAAAATGCACAATTAGCAGCAGCATTAGGAAATGATTATCTTGTAGCACCAGATGTTGTTGTCTATCGTGAACTTTATGATGATGACGAAATAAATCAGAATCAATGTATTGTAGATGCTGATGTGAGTAAAATGGCAGATATAAGAAAAATTAATGGTGGGAAACCTTTGTTGCATGCTAGTGTATCGGCTAAATATACTATGAGAAGTGATAGAGCACAAAACAGTCGTACAGAAGCATTAAATTTGATTCGTAATAGAAA